>Ga0207641_10001038_pt1 | contig 28176 bp, 13 predicted proteins | sample KBSSwiS62_FD_184306 | JGI IMG/M metagenome (GOLD analysis project Ga0207641, IMG submission 184306) | Switchgrass rhizosphere microbial communities from Kellogg Biological Station, Michigan, USA - KBS Switchgrass S6-2 (SPAdes) (version 2) | ecosystem: Host-associated > Plants > Roots >... | reverse complement strand
GAATTCCGGCGCCCGGGAGGCAACATCGAGACCCTCAATCCCACTCTGCTGGAGCTGGGAGTGGGTGCGCAGGCGCTTGGCCGCGTCTACAACTATGGTGCGGGACTCAACGTACCGGCGGGTACCCCGACTTCATTCTTCGCGCCCGACATCAATGCATTCCGCAGCATCCTGGGGCTCGATTGCAACTGTGTGAACAAGTGGGGCGACTGGCGAATTACCAACCTCACGACTCCTGGCAACCAGTTCGCGGTGGACGAGCTCGACAACAGCTACTTCGTGCAATTCGACTGGGATCTGGAGGTGTTGCGCCGGAAGTTCTTCGGCAACGTCGGCGTGCGCTACGCCAAGACCGCTGTCACCTCCGATGGCTACACGACGAACGTGACGTTGACCGGGCCACGGCCGCTCGAGGCCTCGAACAATTACCATGACATGCTGCCCTCCCTGAATGCCGCATATAACCTCACCGACGACCTCGTCCTGCGCACCGGCGTGGCCAAGGTCATGTCGCGTCCGCTGCTGAGCAATCTCGCGCCGAGCATTACCAACCTGACGACGCCGTCAACCCCGGGATCAGTCGGACAGCTGACGATTGGCAACCCGAAGATCAACCCATTCCGCGCTACGAATTACGATTTCAGCGTGGAGTGGTACTTCACCCCGGGAAGCCTGTTGTCCGGCGCCTACTTCATCAAGAAGGTCACCAACTATCCGCAAGTCGTCGCCACCGCGGGAACCATCCAGAGTCTGTTCACGGCGGAAGAGTTCGCGCAATTCCTCCAGACTCAGTCCATCGACCAGCAGAAGTGGCTGACGAGCGGCGGTCCCAACGGGACTCCCGGCCTCTACGGGATCCTGCAGTTCAAGGACTCTCCAGGTGGCACGATCAAGGGTTACGAGCTGACATACCAGCAGAATCTGACCTTTCTGCCGTGGTACTTCAGGAACCTGGGTGTCCAGTTCAACTACACCCACCTGTCCTCGAGCTTGAGTTATATCCTCGATCCCGGCTCGACCACCTCCCCCGTGCGACCTCAGACCATAACGAACGGACCGTTCATCGGCGCCTCGCCCATAACATCGAATGCCACCTTGTTCTACGAGAGCCCGCGATGGAGCGCACGCGTGTCAATGGCTTACCGAGGCAGGTATGTGACGACATACCCGATTGCCGCTGGCGCGTGTGCTCCTGGGTCCTTGTTGCCCGGCGGAGCAGTGTGCAGCACACCGCTCCTGAACGACTTCATTGGCAGCAAAGCAACCCGGACCTACGACGCCGAGCTCACGTACAACATCGGCGAGCATTTGACGCTCACGCTCGAAGGGCTGAATCTCACGGCTGAGACGGATGACCGCTGGGTGTATCAGGCGGACCCGGTCGTGGCGCAGTACTCGGCGCCCGGCAGGTCGTACTTTGCGGGCTTCCGCCTGCAGTACTGACCACCCGACGGCCGGTAACAGCGGCGGGCCGCCCGCCGCTGTCATCCCCGAGCGCCTCGCTATCTGACCGGCGCGATCGACAGAAGCCGAGCGGGTTACTTCGAGGCCAACACTAACAGCCTCGCGGCGTGGCCGCGGTGGTCGCCCGAGTCGTTGTTCCCGCACGAGGCGGTTCCGGGTCACCATCTTCAGATTGCGCGCGGGCAGGAAATCACGGCGTTGCCGCCGCTGCGGCGGCGTAGCGGGAACGCTGCACTTCAAAGGCTGCTCGGCGGGCGCGCCGAGCTCATGGGGAACCAGGTTTCCGTCCCGGGTCCGGCGCTAAAATATCTCCGGCCATGGCGGTGGCCTGCGTGATCTAGAACCGCGTGCAGATTGCGGACGTGGAGGCCTTCTTTTGCCGTAGAGAGTTGCGGCAGGAGAACATCCTCGACGAAGCGCTCAGTCGCGCAGTGGCCCAGGAGGCTTCCTCGGAATCCGAAACGATGGAGCCGCAGTTGAGTCAGCAGGAATTTGATCGTAGGGGCGCTGAAGTGATCCGTAGTGATGCCCTTGAGACGCCACAAGATTTCATCTGCCAGCAGCGTTCTGTACTTGGAGCCTTTGCGGTTGAACTCATTCAGTAACTCCGCGCGTGCCGTCTCCGAAACGTGCTTTGTCAACACCCATGACATGCGATCGCCGAACAGTCCCCCAGTGCCGGCTTTTCGAACCTCCGTCAGCCATTCCATCCACCAATCAACCGCTCCGATATCCAGTTCGCCCACAGGATGGGTACCGAAGGTCCACAGTGGATTGATAAGGGCATACGCGAGTGCCACATTTCGAAGGCGCAGGAGTTTGACCAGCAGCGTCTCGCGACCGCACCAATTGAGGTTGATCTGGTCGAGCGTCTCCACGGGCTCCCCAGCGCGTTGTGCGGGTGTCAAGTTGACGAGCCCCTCCAACGCCTCGAAGATTGCGACCGGATTGCCCGCTGCGCAGAACCCTATGACAGCGCGAGCCAAACCGGTGTGCTCGTCGGCTCTTTCTGCGACCCGGCGCGCGAGGTCCGGTCGGGCGCGACAAAGAGCACGTAGCGCCTTAACCGCCCAGGTCCCATCCCTAGAGATCCACTCGATCAGTTTGTCCGCGTGACGTGAATCGAATGCATGCCAGGTCGCGGCAGCATCCTCTTTGGCGACGAATACGAGCGCGATGGACGCTCGTTCGATGTCGAGCAGCAACAAGCGGGCAACCAGATCCAACGCTGCATCGCTCCCGTGCTCACGCACCGTATCACAGACGATTGCGGCAGCGATCGGCGACATGGGCTCTGTGTTCGCCCTCGGCACAAATGCTTCGGCAACTATGGAGAGATCGAGTGTATCCAACAGATGTGCGCATGCGGCCACAAAACCATTGACTGTCTTGATATCACCATCGACATCCCTATCGGGCATCTCCGAAGATTCATTCTTCCAAACAGTTTCTGCGAGCGCTGCCAAGTGACGAGCGTCATCAGGGACAACGTATGTCTCGAGTGCTGGTGCAATCCCATTGCGACAATAGTTATAATCAAACGGCCGTCGTGCAAGTTCACCAAGCAGTTCTGCCTTCACATCCGAACCAAATAGCCCAACCAGTTGTGTTGCTGCCGCGCCACCCAACATATCCCCGTGACGCATAATGCTTCGAAGCAAAGCTGCGTGTTCGACTGCTACCGGAACGTGTTTCTGAAGTGCCCAGGCAATCTGGTGATTCATGCCGAAGTTTCGACTGCCAATTGTACGAAGCATCATTTGCAGCAACTCGGTGATGACGTTCTCTCGCCCTATCTCGAGATATTTCACCGCACGCAGCGCCAGCGAGAAATCAATCTCGACGATTGCTTGCAGAAAAGACTTGCTGTCAGCTTCGGGCACCATACTCAGTGTAAGAAACAGCGCCTGATCCCACCGAGTCAACGTCAACTTCTCGCGTGCTATGGCCGGATTCTCTCGGAAGCGCCGCGCAAGCTCGGTGGCCGCCAGGAACTCCGTAACGGACTGATGAAAGAATTGCAATCCGCTCTCCCGAATACGCTAACAGTACTTCCTTGGATACGAGCCAGTTGACGACGTCTGCGCTCGAGATTGTGCTCCCAAGGGCCTCCGCCAGCTGCGAACTCAAAAGAGCGATGACACGTCGCTGTGGCTGCGCCTCCTCTCCTTGATCCAGTCCCTCATACGCGACCTCGGAGAGGAGTCGCTGCAGGTCGATGGGGACGTCAAAGCGCGCGTGGAATGCAGCCGACACCTGCGCAAAATAACCCTCGTACAAATCTTTTGGATGCGGCTCTCGCGGGATAGAAATCTTATTGCTGGAAACGAGCTGGAAATAGAACGGCTTCTGTAGAAGCTGGAGGAGCTCCGTTTTGAATCGCCCCTCAATCGAAAGGCCGGCTTCAGCTATCGCTCGAGCAACGAATTTCTCATCTATTTCATCGAGGACGTATGAGGGGAATGCGAATACGCTGAGCCCGTCCGTCGTGCGGGAACCGACGATGATGGACGCGCCTCCGATGCGGTCGAGAAAGCTGCGAAAGTCGGCTTCATAGGAAGAAGTCTCGACATACCTCCGTGGCAGCTCATTGAACGAGTCCAGCAGAATCTTGAGCCGGAACCGTCGAGAGATGTCTTCGAGACGTAGTCCGAGAGGCAGCATCTGTTCCACGGTTTCCCAGAGATTGCCGGCATACAACTTGAGATCGGCCAGGACGGGGATAACGACGCCCTGCCATGCGGGCTTTTCCTGAAGGCAGGTGTCGTGCAGCTGACTGGCGAGTCGCATGGCAGAGCGGCGAAGTGCGTACGACTTCCCCGCTCCTGGTGGGCCGATGATCGAGAAGCGGTCCGGTCCTGTATCCAGTAGCTTCTCAACTTGCCAGTGGTCGTATTTGTCCAGACGCAGTTCATACGTCCCATACCTGTGGCCCTGGTAGTTACGCGTCCTAAGGGGAAACTCCGGATCAGCAGCCGGCACTCGACTCAGTCGCGCGGCATGCTTGATTAGCTGTAGCACGGTATTGGGAGAGACTTCGGCGCCAGCTGGATCAACGTGCAATGCAGGCGCCGTGGAGAGATCCGAGAGCAAGTTCAGGAGTTTTCCATGGTCCTTCGTGCCGTCACTCCGTGAAATCGTCTCGTAACCGATGAGATGCAGACCGTAGTTGCGCCGCCAATACGCGGTCTCCGGATCTGTGACATCCGGCACGATCGCATAATGATCTCGGGGCCCCTCCTTGTAGGTATTCGCGAGCAGGTCGCGCACGTAAGCGAAATCGGGATCTCGTAACCCAAAACCTATGTACACGACGGCGCGTGTTGCAAGCAGCATTTTCAGTGTCTCGAGCGTCGCATGTCGTTCACCACCGGGCAGGAGTTGCCGGTATTGCTCGCGCGTCAGAATGATCGAATCACTATCGCCCGCATCACCGTGGGGCTTGAAAATGAAATCCGTCGCGCGTGCATGCACCACTTCCGCCATTTCGGTGAGCTGACGATTGGTGATCGGTTGCCGCACGAAGCGATTCGGCTGCCAGCGTCGAAGCGCTTCTTCGATCAGATTGTCGTAGTTCGTCGTGATGTAGCAGCGGGCGCCGAAGGACACGATGCTGCGATGAATTCCACTCGGCTGGGCGGCACCGTACTTGGTAACCGTCCGTATGAATTGCCCGATCTGCTGCCGCGTCAGCTTGTCGAAGCCGTAGCTCGTGGCTTGCAGCATATCTCCGCGCATCGCCTCAGACCGGACCAGCTCGGCGCTGATGCCCTCGCCTTCGAGCGTGCGAGCCAAGTGCTCGATAAGGGCAGGCCACGTAGGGAGCCCGGACCAGCAGGACACGCCCGATCCGATAAAGAGGACGGTGTCCGGGTACTGCAGTACCTCTTTTAATCGCTTCACGAGCCGACCCGCGCCTGCAGCGCCGGCGGATTTGACTTCGATCCCGACTACATTGATTTCCGACATGACGAACGTTTCCAGCAACGGGCCGAAAATTGACCGGTTGGTCGTGATGCGTTCCGTGGTCGCACCCAGCAGGGCCGCCAACAGGCCGGAATCTAGAAAGTGTAGCTTGGGTGTTTTGACCAGGCGTTCAGCCGGTTGTTGAACCAGGGTTCGACACGCTTGATCAGAACACCTGTTCAGGAATGCCCAGGTAGGCACGCGTGGTCGAGCTTCTCGACTTCCACAATTTCACGTACGTCCCGCTGCACGATAGCTTGTATGTAGGAGCGCGCCCATGCAGTTCGATGGTCGAGCCGTGCGCGATCTAGCATTTCTCGGCAGACTTCGGTAGTTGGCCGGCGAGCGCATTCTGCAAGAATGCTGGACGTTGCCCGCGATCTTTCGGCCGTCGCTTTCCTCGCAGCATTGATTGATATCTCTGGCGAGTGCCAACGTCCGTGACATCCGCAGCGGACTTTACCAGCGCAATCAGATTGATACGCCTAGTCTAGGATAAATCCCTCATTGTGCACGTTACCGATATTTTGATTCCCGAGATGGTTCGCGCGGGGTGAGAGTGAGCCCGTTTACGTGCAATTTGATCAGGGCGGCACCGTGGCGGGACTGCCCTGGTCGGGAAATATCGGTGGGCGCTATCGGGATCGCCGCGCAAGCGCTCACGGGCCGCTCGGCATTTCTGCGGCGGATGTCATCCCAACAGTGGTGCTTGATCGTTCGTCAATTTCCAGTCGACGTGTCAACCCGATACGAGGATTACCCGCACGGTTTGCCGCGCGATGACCATTAAGTCGCGTCTGTCCATGGCTTTTGTCTGTTCTATTCAGGTTGTAATACTGCGCGCCTCCTCTGCCTCGACTCAGGTCAAGTCCATTCAACCCCCGCTCAGCCCCGGATGCGTGCTCCGCAGCACGCGCGTATTGCAATACAGTAAAAATTATTAATATGATAAATCAGCTAATACCTAAACGGGTATTAAAGAGGGGGGCAGGATGATGCGTAGATCGATTCTTTCGATTCGAGGTCAGTGGATATTGCTGGCTGCAATGGGAGCCGCGGGTGTGATCAGTTCCGGAATCACACAGGCGGCGGATGTCACGGCGGCACAGCCGGGAAATGCAACCACGAGTTCGCCACCGGCCCCCGAGGCCGGGCAGACGACGGGCTCCCTGGAGGAGGTCGTGGTCACCGGGCAACGGGCGGCGATCCGGCGCGCAGAGGATATCAAGCTGAATGCAGTCAGCGTGGTGGACGCTGTTTCGGCCGAAGAGGCGGGCAAGTTCCCCGATCAGAACGTGGCCGACGCCTTGCAGCGTGTGCCGGGTGTGGCTGTCGATCGATCCGGCGGCGAATCCAGCCACATCACGGTTCGCGGTTTCGGTCCGGATTTCGTGAACGTGGTTCTCAACGGCCGTACGTTGGCGACCGATGCCAGAGATCGTGCCTTCAATTTCGACGTGTTGCCGTCCGAGTTGATCAGCACGGCAGAAGTACACAAGACATCTTCAGCCGACCTGGAGGAGGGCGGTATCGGCGGCACTGTCAACATCATTACCGCGCGCCCTCTCAATAGCAAAGGCTTTCACGCCGCGGGGAGCCTGGCCGCCGTAAACAACAGCATCAACCACGCCTTCTCGGGCAAGACGACACCCAAGGCATCGCTGATCTTCGGCGACAGCAATGAAGACGGTACCTTCGGGTGGCTCGTGTCGGGCATGTACTACAAGCGGGACGATCAGATACAGGTCGTAGACACCGGCGGCTGGTACGCCAATGTGAACGAAAAGCAGCTTCCTGCCGTCAAGAATTTCTCGGTTCCTCAGACACTCGCGCTGTCGCCGATCCGCGAGACGCGCACCCGCCAGGGAGTGAGCGCGGCGATCGATTGGTTGCCACTCGACAAGCTCGAGGTTTCGCTCGACGGGATGCTCTCGGACTATCGCGTGGATTCCCACTATAACGGCTTCGGAATGTACGGAAACTCATCAGATTACCAGTCGCTCATCGCCGACCCCAACGGGACGGCCCTGAGTTACACGCGCTACAACACCGGCAACATGGCCAACGACTACATCATGCAGTCGAATCCGCGCAACGCATATAACGTCCAGGGCGGCCTCAATGTGGCCTATGCGTTCACCGACGACACGAAACTCGATTGGGACAGCGCCCTCTCGAGTGCCTGGAACAAGAAGTCCCCGGACGGCTATTTTACCGTCGTCGGGACGCGCAATATCGGCGTGAATCCGCAGTGGACCAACAACGGTCCCGACTACTTGCCCAGCTACAGCAATCTGATTTCGACGACGGACCCGTCGGACCTCCATGTGCATTGTTGCAACATGGGTGGGCAGTCACGCAATGTCGAGGACAAGATCCAGGAGAACAGGCTGCATCTGACGACACGCTTCGACGGCGAGGTGTCAACCAAACTGGATTTCGGTCTGCAATACACCAATCGGACCAAGAGGGAATACAACGTCACGACGCCGGACAACCTGCTCTGCGGAGAATACTGCGGCTATGTCGGTACGGTGCCTGCCAGTGTCATCGGCGCCTATGTGTTCAACGCAGGCAGGATGGTGAACGGCGTGTCGCCCGGCGCCCCTACGCAGTGGCTCGGCTACAATCCATACGCCTATTTCAATTACCTCACCACCCCGGCGGCGTACAATCAGCTGCCGAATCCGGCTGCATTCGCCGCCCTGCTGGCGGCCAACGGCGGTACTTTCGCGCCGCGTGAGGACTTGAGGAGCTTCAGTGAGGTCCATGAAAAGACGCGGTCGGCCTATGCCAAGGCGAATTTAGCGGGTCAGGTCTTCGACAGGAAATGGTTCCTGGATGTCGGCCTGCGTTACAGCCACACCAACACCACCTCGAACGCTTATTTCACCCCGCTGGTGGCCATTACAGTCAATCCAAACGATACCAGCAATGCTCTTCCGACCTATGGTGACATCACGCCGATTTCCGACCGGGGTAGCTATAGCGAGTGGCTGCCGTCGGCCAATTTCAAGCTCAATGTGCGCGATGACCTGGTCTTCCGGCTGGCGCTGTCCAAGACCGAAAGCCGGCCGGACCTGTCCAATCTGTCCGCCGCGACAGTTTACAACTTCAGACCGACCAATCAGAGCGTGACGAAGGGCAACGCGAATCTGAAGCCGTACACGTCGAGTAATTTCGACTCGGGACTCGAGTGGTATCTCGACAGTCTCAGCTACATTGCCGTGGACGGGTTCTACAAGAGGGTCAGTAATTTCAATACGACGATCCTCACGCAGACGACGGTGTTGGGATTCCCGTTCGATTCGATCCAGCCGGTCAACCTGAATACGGCGACCATCGGGGGCGAGGAATTCACTGTCAACTACCAGTTCACGCGCCTGCCCAAACCCTTCGATGGGCTGGGCACATCAGTGAACTACACCCATGTCAGCAGCAATGCGTCGATCGACCCCGCGCTGTTGGCCACCACCAAATTTGCCGTACCGGGGATTGGCGACTCCGGCAATGTCAGCGGTTACTACGAGGAAGGGCCCTGGCAGTTGCGTTTGGCCTTCAACTGGCGCGGGCGGTATCTGTCGTCCATCGCCGATCCGAACTTGGCCGGGCAAGCGACGACCACCAGGGCTTACGGCCAGCTGGATTTCAGCGGAAGTTATGCCATCCGCCCGAATCTCTCCTTGTTCCTGACGGCCACCAATCTGTTGCGGGAAAAGATATTCAAGTACAACGTATATCCCAATCGCCCGGCCTATGCCGAAGCGGACGGAGGCACCGTTACCCTCGGTATTCGCGGCTCACTGTGAAGGTCGCGCATCTCGCGTGTGTAGGTATGTGCATTCTGGCACTCGGCGGCCGCTTTGCGGTCGCCGATGTGCCGGCGCACGTACCAGCGCATACCTTTACCGTTACCGACGGGCATTTCGTTCTGGACGGCAAGCCTTTCCAGATCATCTCCGGGGAAATGCACTACCCGCGCATCCCACGGGAATATTGGCGTGCGCGAATGAAAATGGCCAAGGCCATGGGCCTGAATACCATCACCCTGTACACCTTCTGGAATGTCCACGAAAGTGTTCGCGGAAAGTATGACTTCAGCGGCCAGAATGACGTCGGCGAATTCATCCGCGAAGCACAGAAGGCAGGTCTCTATGTCATCCTGCGGCCCGGACCTTACGTTTGCGCCGAATGGGAATTCGGCGGCTTTCCTGCCTGGCTGCTCGCGGACTCACAAACCGTAGTGCGCAGCCGGGATCCCAGGTACCTGGTGCCGGCCACTCGTTGGTTACATCGATTGGGCCAGGAACTGGCGCCCCTACAACTCGCCCGTGGTGGACCCATCATCGCGGTACAGGTCGAGAACGAGTACGGCAGCTTCGGCGACGATCGGGAGTATCTGGAACAAACACGCCGGTCGCTGATCGAGGCCGGGTTCGACACTGCACTGCTTTACACGGCCGACAACAATCAGGATGAGACCAAAGGAACCTTGCGGGGATCCCTGCCCGATCTGCCCGCGGCCATCAATTTCGGACCGGGCGAAGCGCGAGCCCAATTTGCTCGGCTACACCAGAATCGACCCCAGGGGCCGTTCATGAACGGTGAATACTGGGACGGTTGGTTTGATCACTGGGGCGGCGAGCGTCACCTGCCCGACGCCAGGCAACAGGCTGATGATCTCGAATGGATGCTCGGTCAGGGTTATTCGGTGAGCCTGTACATGTTTCACGGCGGCACGAGCTTTGGATGGATGAACGGTGCCAACTGGGACAAAGGGCAATTCCAACCCGACGTCACCAGCTATGACTATGATGCCGCGCTCGACGAAAGCGGGCGTCCGACCCAGAAGTACTTCGCGTTCCGTGATGTCATCGCGAAGGTCACCGGTATTGCGGCTCCACCGGTGCCTGCTACGCCGGCGACCCAGGCGATCGGTGCTTTCCCGCTGACCGAGTCAGCATCACTGTGGGACAACCTGCCGGCGCCGGTGATATCGCATGACCTGAAGACGATGGAGGAAGTCGGCCAGGCTCATGGCTACATCCTCTATCGCACTACGTTGCCAGCCGCCGCCACCGCGGACCTGGTAGTCGATGGCCTGCACGACTACGCAATGGTTTACGTCAATGGAAGACTCATGGGTAGTCTGGATCGTCGCCTCGGGCAAACCACGCTACCGCTGCGGATCAGTGGCGGGGCGCACCCTGCGATGGGTGATCAGTTGGATGTGTTGGTCGAGAATGCGGGCCGAATCAACTACAGCGTCGAGCTACGCAAGGATCGCAAAGGCATCACCGGTTCGGTGACATTGAACGGAACGCCATTGCATGATTGGAAGATTTACGCATTGCCGCTGACGGATAACTCTGGTTTCAAGTATGGCGGCAAAGCGTGCGCCGCTGCGCCGTGTTTCTATCGCGGCAGTTTCAACGCCGCATTGAGCGGTACGGCCGCTGCGGACACCTTTCTCGATACGGTGGGTTGGAATAAGGGCTTCGTGTGGCTCAATGGCCGGCCGCTCGGGCGGATGTGGAATATCGGACCGCAGCGCACTCTGTACGTGCCGGGAGTGTGGCTGAAGCCGCGGACCAACGAAGTTGTCGTCCTCGACCTGCTGGGCCTGAAGCGGCCCATGTTGAGCTCACGGCGCGAGCCCATTCTCGATGCCGCACGGCCGGCGGCTGTGGCGAAGGAATGAGGGTGTTGCCAACTGTCAGGAGAATAAAACAATGACTCGTGGTCGCGCCTGGGTAATATTCGCGTGCCTGACCTCCATCCCCGCCGCGCATGCGCTCGTCCCCGAGATCCGGTACGACGAGTCTACGCGCGTGTTCGAGCTGAGCACGTCGCAGGTCACCTATGCGTTCGGTGTGAATGAGCTCGGGCAGCTCCAGTCGCTTTACTGGGGCGGGCGACGCGCTTCCGGTGACACCTTGCCGGCTGCCAAATCCGACGCAGGCTCGGCCTCGTTCGATCTACCTACCGGCACGACTCCTCAGGAATACCCCGCCTGGGGAGCAGCCTTGTACAGCGAGCCGGCTCTGAAGGTCAGCTTTCCAGACGGCAATCGCGACCTGGTGCTGCACTATCTGTCCCACGCTCTCAACGGCTCGCATCTTTCGGTGCTGCTCAAAGACATCTCGCGGGACGTGCGGGTGGAGTTGAGGTATGACATCGATCCGGATTCGGGCATTCTCGCGCGTTCGGCGCGCATCGAGAACCACACCGGTAAGTCGCTGTCGGTGCAGCAAGCGGCGGCGGCGACTTGGAATCTGCCGGCGGGAAATGGCTATATGTTGCATTCGCTCTCTGGGCGCTGGGCAGCTGAGTGGCAACTGGATCACCGGCCCGTGCTGCCTAGTCAGACTATCCTCGAGAGTCGACGCGGCTCGACAGGTCATCAGAACAACCCCTGGTTTGCGTTGACTCACACCGGCACGAGCGAGGATGCCGGGCCTGTCTGGTTTGGCGCTCTTGCCTGGAGCGGCTCGTGGAGAATCACCGTGGAGCCGGACGTCAAGCGCCGGATCCGCGTAACCGGGGGTTACAACCCGTTTGATTTTTCCTACCGGCTCGCCCCTGGCGAGGCACTCGATACTCCAGTCTTCTTCGCCGGCTACACAACGGGTGGTCTGGGCGAGGCATCCCGGCTGCTACATCATTTCGAGCTCACGCACGTGTTGCCGCAAGCACCGCATCCGCGAGCACGTCCGGTTCTGTACAACTCCTGGGAAGCAACTGAATTCAATGTCAACGAAGCCGGACAAGTGAAGCTGGCGGAAATGGCGGCGCGAATCGGGGTCGAGCGCTTTGTCATGGACGATGGCTGGTTCGGCGCGAGAGACAACGACCACGCGGGACTCGGCGATTGGGTCGTCAATCCGCGGAAATTTCCCCATGGCCTGCAGCCGCTCATTGAGCGAGTGCGTGCGCTCGGAATGGACTTCGGCCTGTGGGTCGAGCCGGAAATGGTGAATCCCGACAGCGATCTGTATCGTCACCATCCGGACTGGGTGTTGAATTTCAAGGGCCGCCCGCGGACCGAGGGGCGCAACCAGCTGGTGCTCAATCTCGCGCGGCAGGACGTGCGCGATCACCTGTTTCACGTCCTGGACGACCTGCTGACACATAACGATATCGCTTTCCTCAAGTGGGACTACAACCGCAACTGGAGCGAACCGGGCAGGCCCGAGATCGGACCCGAGGACCAACAGAAGGTCTACGTAGCGTATGTCCAGAACCTGTACTGGATCATGCAGCGCTTGCGCGAACGTCATCCGAAGCTGGAGATCGAGTCTTGCTCCGGTGGTGGTGGGCGGGTGGATCTCGGGATCATGCGTTTGACCGACGAGGTCTGGACATCCGACAACACCGATCCGTTCGATCGATTGAGTATCCAGGACGGATTCACCTATGCTCATACGCCGGGAGTCATGATGGCCTGGGTGACTGACTCGCCTAACTGGGTCAACCAACGCAGCACCTCGCTCGAGTACCGATTTCTCTCCTCCATGCAAGGATCCCTCGGCGTCGGCGCCGACCTCAGCCGCTGGAACGAGCAGGACTTTCAGATCGCCCAGCGGCTGATAACCGAGTACAAGAGCATGCGCATGACCGTACAGCAGGGCAACCTGTACCGGTTGATTTCGCCACGCGAGGGCAGCGCATATTCGGCCACTCAGTCAGTGTCCTCCGATGGTCGACAAAGCGTGCTATTTGCGTACCTGCATTCGAGCAGCATGGACTATCCCTATCCTCGGATTCGCCTGAAGGGTCTGGACCCGCAGGCGCGGTATCGCTTGCGCGTGGTGGCAGGGAAACCGGCGGAAAACACGCCGGTGGAGGCGAGCGGCACTTATTGGATGTCCGAGGGAATCCAACTGATGCTCAAAGGGGACTTCCAGGCGGCCGCCGTGGTGTTGGATCGATGAGCCGAATTGCCAGGATCGAAACATTCCGCGTACCGCCCCGCTGGCTGTTTGTTCGTGTGGAGACGCACGATGGCGCGGTCGGTTGGGGTGAAGGCAGTCTGGAAGGACATGCCGAGGCGGTGGAAGGCGCATTTGCTTCCTTGCGGGATCGCTTCATCGGTGCGGATGCCGCTCAGATCGAAGACGTCTGGCAAACTGTTTACCGTCTCGGCTTCTACCGCGGCGGACCGGTGTTGATGTCAGCCTTGTCCGGACTGGATCAGGCGCTGTGGGACCTCAAAGGCAAAGCGTCAGGTCTGCCCGTGTGGCAATTGCTCGGCGGTCGGGTGCGTGACCATATCCCTGTGTATGCCTGGATCGGAGGCGACTCGCCCGGCGAAGTGGTCGATGCGGCACAAGTGAGGATTGGCCAGGGATTTCGGGCCGTAAAAATGAACGGCACGGCATCGCTTGGGTGGCTGGACAGTCCGAAGGAGCTGGAGGCCGTACTACGGCGGGTGGAGAGTGTTCGCAACCTCGGGCTGGATGTCGGTGTTGATTTTCATGGACGGGTTCACAAGCCGATGGCGAAGCAACTCGCGCGAGCGCTCGAGCCGCTGCAGCCGCTGTTCATTGAAGAACCTCTCCTGTCGGAACATCCTGAAGCAATCCGGCAGTTGTCGCGGCTGACCTGCCTGCCGATTGCACTCGGCGAGCGCCTTTACAGCCGGTGGGACTTCAAGCCGTTCTTCGAATCGGCGGCGGTGGACATCATCCAGCCGGATCTGTCGCATGCCGGCGGGCTATCTGAGTGCCGACGGATCGCGGCCGCCGCGGAGACCTATGATGTTGCTATCGCACCGCATTGTCCGCTCGGACCGATCGCGCTCGCGGCCTGCATGCAGTTGGCTGCGCTGGCGCCGAATTTCGTGATCCAGGAAATGTCCCTGGGGATTCATTACAATACGGCGGAGCACGACCTGTTGACCTACCTCAAAAACCCCGACGTGTTCAAGGTGCAGGAAGGCATGGTCGCAGTGCTCGAGGGAAGGGGGCTCGGCGTGGAGATTGACGAAGCGCGCGTACGCGAAGCCGCGCAGATATCGCATGGGTGGCGTAACCCGGTGTGGCGTGGCCCCGACGGCAGCGTTCGCGAATGGTAGCAGGGGATCGGGGGCACCACCCCGACCTTCATTGGAGCAATCCCCTGAACATTGATCTGCTGCGTTGGTTCGTGTCGGTGGGGATCGCTCTTGCGATCATCGTGTGGGCGGTTGAAGGGCACAAGCATGGTTACCAGCTGGCATTTGGAGTCGCTGTCCATGGTGCTTTGTGCTACGAGCACGGTTGGAAGAACGACTTTAAACGAGGCAAGCCTGGCCAGTTCGTCGCTTTCTATGTTGTTCCATTCGCGATCACCGCCACCGTAGTCGCGATTCAGATCGCTGCGCGCGGCCTATCTTGAACAATCGCCGGTGCCTGGATTGACCTGAGATTGCTTTAAACGAAAGCCATCTCTCGCTTACGTATCCAACGATAACTATGGGGATCTTCAGCCCCAGCGCTCCCGGATTGAACAAAATCTGAAGGGCGTGGCGTCCGAACCGTGGACGCAGGGCGAATGACGTGCACACAGGTTGGCGATGAGACCTGCCTCACACACGCCGCGTTGCCGTGAAACGAGTGAGCTGCTATCAAGCTCGACCAACTTTGCAGAGTAGAATAAATGATCAAACTGCGGTTGGCGGCGATCTCGTTGTTGAGTCTCGTTCTGGTTGCATGTGGTGGAGGAGGCTCTGGCGGTGGCGTTTCAAACGGCGGTGGCGGCACCACCAATCCGCTTCCTCCCTCGAGCTCGCAGCAGAGTCAGTCCATTGCTTTCGCCCAACCGGGACCCGTCAGCGTTACATTGTCAGATGGCACATACCAGGATGTGGCATCCGGGGGTGCCGGCACCGGTGCAATCACTTACCAAAGTTCAGATCCACAGGTCTCAACCGTGGATGCAAACACAGGTATTGTAACTCTGGTGGCAGTGGGTACGGTCCAGATTACTGCTACGAAGGCCTCCGACGCTTCGTATCTGTCCGCAACCGCAAGTTACACACTGACTGTTTCAGCATCCAGTGGCGCGTCGTTCGCCGCTTCGATAGGAAGCCAGGATTCGCAAGTTGTGTTCTCATCCGCAGCGGCCGGCATGAGCTTCCTGCGCTCAACCCAAGCCGACTGCGACATCACCCAATTCAGCACCTGTGCCAATTCGCAAGTCGACACCGTGGGCGCTATAGCGATCACAGATACGTCCGCGACGCTGACGACCAGCGCATTCTATTGGCTGGGTCGAGGCTCAACGTTCAGATCGTCGCCGACGCTCATATCGTTGCCGAAGTTCCTCGCCCGCTCAGCGCCGCAGATGACCAGCTTCAACGGCAAGTTGTGGATGGTCGGAGGGCAGCAGACAGACATTGCATTGACCAGTGACGTCTGGTCATCGAGCGACGGCATCGCCTGGATCCAGGTGAACCCCGGCGCTCCGTTTGCCGTCAGAGCTCAAGGTCAGCTCGTGGCCTTCAACAATAGGCTTTGGCTCATCGGTGGAAACGGCGCCGGACCCTATGTAAAGGACGTCTGGCGAAACGATGTCTGGTCTACAGCTGACGGAGTAACCTGGCGCCAGGACACTGCCGCAGCAGCATTTTCCGGCAGATTCGGACATAGCGCGTTTGCCTTCAATGGAAAGATGTGGGTCATAGGTGGGGGTGTCGGCAGCGGCTCGGTGGGTGGTGGAAATGACATCTGGTCCTCCGCTGACGGAGTGAACTGGACCCAAATGACCAACGCAGCCCCCTTTGGTAGTCGATTCGACAGCACGGTCACCGAATTCAACAACAGCCTGTGGTTGATTGGTACTCGCCTGGGAGGCACCCAGACCGAGGTATGGAATTCGACCGACGGGATCAACTGGAGCCAGGTAACCATGATTGCAGGGCCTGCCCGTGTTGGACACGCGGCCGGCGTGGTGAACAACCGGCTCGTAATTGCCGGCGGCACGAGCGGTACGAATGCGTATCTGAACGACGTATGGACGTCGGCGGATGGTACACATTGGACTCAGGCGAGCGGCCCAAGTCCGTTCATTCCACGCAAGCAGATGGGATACGCGACTCTCAATGGAAAGCTCTTTATTGCCGGCGGTGAATATGCTCCCACTGTTACGCCACCGCCACTTGGCCACTCACTCGTACTCTTTTTCGGAGGCGATGTCTGGTCTACCTCCGACGCCGCATCCTGGACACAGATGACACCGTATGCGCCGCTCTTTCCCGGCTCGTATAACGTGCAGGCGTTGAACGGGAAACTGTGGATCATCGGCGGATACGACGGCGTAAAGTCACGCAATGAGGTGTGGTCGTCGTCGGATGGAGCGCATTGGGGTCAGGCGACAACATCCGGCATCTTTGACGCGCGATCCGGCCCAGGCACCGTGACTTTCAACAGTCGGCTTTGGGTAGTGGGGGGCGTATCGGATGACGGCGGCACCGAATTCACTGACGTCTGGTCGTCGGCCGATGGCAGTACCTGGATGAATGCCACCAATTCAGCTGCCTTTGGCCGCCGGCATGGAGAAGCGGTCGTCAACGCCGGGAGTCAGTTGTATGTACTCGGGGGTATCCATAACGGCACGTACCTGAATGATGTCTGGACTTCGAGCGACGGAGTCTCCTGGTCCCAGGTAACGGTGAGTACTCCTTTCCCGGCACGCGCCAATGCCGTCGCAGCCAGCTTCAACGGCCGCCTCTGGGTGCTCGGTGGAAGCGATAGCAACGGGCAGCGGTCGGATGTCTGGTCGTCCGCCGACGGCGCCAACTGGCAAGTCGTGTCCAATTCCGTGCCCGCGCTCGCCAACAAGGGAGTCAGCCTGACAGTTCACGGTGGGAAGTTGTGGCTGACTGGTGGCGACCAGCCTGGGTACGTGAATTTCATACCCTCGGAAATCTATTCCAACGCCGTCTGGTCCAGTGACGATGGAATCACCTGGACGCAGGTCGACGCTGCTGCGCCTTACTCGGGACGCAGCAACGCCGCCATGGTCGAGTTCAACAACCAGCTGTGGGTAGTTGGCGGACATGACGCCTACAGCCCTCGGAACGACGCCTGGTTCTCTCCAGACGGGGTGAATTGGCGAGTGATGTATTCCGGGACGATCGCGTCGCCCTGATGAGCCGACTCGCGCCCGTTCGGATCAGCTGGCAATGCTCAGTGCCTGTGTCGCTCGATGCTGAAGGCGTACAGCTTGTTGTTGGGCGTCCCGGGGTTGTTATATCCGGAGCCCCAATACACGGTGCCGTCCACAATGGAGGGGCCGTCCAACACCGTTCCTCCGCTGGCGAAGCTCCACAGAATCTTGCCGGTGGCAGCGTCGAGCGCATACATCGAGCCCGATTGCGACCCGGCATACATCACACCGTTGGCCACGCTTACCGATCCCATGTCGATGGCGCCGGCGGTTGGATCGGCAGTCTGCCAGATTGGCTTGCCGGTGAAGGCGTTCAGCGCTGACCAGGCACCCCAGGTGATCTGCTGGCCGCTCGGAACCAGGGTGTAGGGCACCTGATTGCCATTGGTGATAGCGACATAGACGCGCCAGCCGTCGGTGGCGGTGCCCCATTGGATTCCACCAGTGTTCCCACCAGGTCCGACTTGCGTTCTCCACCTGACGTCGCCGTTATCAAGATTCAGGGCCCAATAGACGCCGCTCTTCTGTCCAAATCCGACCAGCCCCAGACCCGGCAGAATGTTCGGGCCCGATCCGCCAAGGTCGTAGTCCGGCCCTTTCGGGGAAGGGCAGGTACCGAGACCGGAAACGATGCAGGGGACCGTCCACACATCATAGTCCTGCAGGCGTTTGGACCAGCGGATATGGCCGTCGTCGAGATCGAGAGCCAACGCTGTCTCGAAGAAGTCATCCGGCGCGGTGCAGTCAGCATCCGGATTGTGGTCGGCGATCGCTTGCGTCTCGCAGTCGAGGACGCTCTGCGGAGCGCTGTAGTTGTTGCCTGTGCCGATGTAGAGTTGATGGCGGATTGGATCGATGGCCGGAGGCTGCCAGATCGCGCCACCGCTGTAACCCCCCGTGTTGCCGCCGTTATCCGGCATGACATAGGTCTTCCAAAGCAGCTTGCCGGTGTTGGCATCGAGTGCCACCACGCTGCCTCGGAAGGTGCAGCAATGATAGATGGGGTAGGGAGGGATTGGAGCTGGGTTATCGAGGAGCGCCAACGCCTCTTCCTGCGAAGAGATACCCACATAAACGACATTACCGAAGACCACCGGCGAGCCGGTGATCACGGCAGAGACATGGCTGTCGACTTGGGTAATCCAATGTTTGGCCCCGGTCCTGCGGTCGGTGGCGATGATGTTAGCGCCGTTGTGGGGGCCGAATCCGGCTTCAATATCCCCAACGATGACATCATCGCCATGGATGGCGGGACTGTTGCGGGAGATCGCCCCGGAGACCCCATCGTAGTCGGAGATCTTGTGCGACCAGATCAACTGGCCTGTGTGTTTATTGACGGCGAACAGGTTGCCCGCTGAATCCGGGAAAAAGACGGACTCGCCGAAAACCGTGGGAGTGGCCGAGACGTCCCCGCCGGTGGTGAAAACCCACTTCATGGTGAGTGAATGCACATTGCGTGGGCTTATCAGCATCTCGGCGGGCTGGTTGCGCGAGTTGGCTGCGTCATGGCCAACCATGCGCCACTGGCCGCGGAACAGGTCGTCGTCGGAGCCCAGGGCGGTCGCGCAAATGCCTATTCCAAGCATCAACAAAACGCTGCGGTACATGACGTCACTCCTTGAATGATGTGGTAGCGCGAAGGTGATGGCGGGAGCGTGAGCTGACGCCCCATAGCGTGAACCACTCGAAGTGACGTAGCAGGTGCCACTCGAATCTTTAAAGGCAGGTCCACTGGAAGACGCAGGGACTGCGGCTGCGGCCGGTTCGGTTGCGTGCGGTTATTGCCGCGAAAGTTTGGGCTCGCCATAACGCCCCTTTGCAGCCAATCTTCAGATTCGCCAGATAACATTGCGGTCATGAATACGACCCAGGCCGCACGTGGCAGCGTCTCAGATGGTCATGTTGGGCGGCGTAAACATCAACGGTCTCACATACAACAATGACTATGCTGGGCCAGTACTGTGCGTGAGATCTGGCGGGTCGTGACGCGGGAGCCAAGGAAGCGCTTTGGAGGCGCAGCCGCCTGCACCGCGCCGCTCATCAACACACCGGCCGCCAAACCACTCAGCTCCAACACCGCACGCCTGTTCATGTCCGTTCCCCCGTTTGAGGCTCAACTATCGAGGAATGGCGGCGGCCAGGCGATTACCTGGGAGGTAAAGTCCCGTCGATAACCCAGCCCTCCCACGAGGCGCCCAGTTTCGGATGGCTCAACAGGTCGAAGTGGAGTTTGGTTCCCGCCGACCTTTGCGCATTCTGGGTTCCCTCGAGCCTGCGATGTCGCGCGCTGGCCGCTCATTTTTGTGGAGCACTCCGCAGCGCTTTCCGGCGGCGATGAGGATCATGAGCCGCACGAGAAAAGGACTTCCAATGACGGTGCTTCGCCTTCGTATCGGGCTCGTTTCGGTTCTGGTCATCCTGCTTGCCTGGTTCGGTTATCAGCGCTATACCGATTACCGTGCGCTCCTCTACCGCCAGGAGGCGCAGCAGGCTGCTCAGCAGAAAATTCGAGCCCTTCTGGCGCAGGCGCAGCTGGCCAAGGCAGAGCAAAAAACTAAGTTCGCCGACTGGGCGGCTCTGCAACTGATGCCGCAAGCCTACCCGAAGCCGCCTTCCGCATGGCTCGTCGGGGAGAAGGAGTTCTACCGCAAATTACTGGAACATACTCAGGCCGACATCTTGGTCGCCCCAATGCAGATCAACGTCTGGGGATTCGATCGTGGCACGCGGGCCGCCATGACTGCCGATCTGGCGGTTGCGATTGAGAGCGCGCGCGTGGGGAAAGTGCTCGATCCATTTTTGGCCATGAAAGCGCTCGGCGATGGGCAACGCGAATATACGCGGGAGGAGCTGTACGCTCTTGCCGATGCGGTAGGCGCTAACCGGATCATTTTCGGTGCGGCCGGACATGACTACAACGGCAAGATGTCCATCACCCTGTTGAGTCAGCTTCGCGCCACACATCCCACCCGATCGCAGCTGGACTGGAACGCACCCATCGTGAGCCAGGCGGTCGAAAATATCGTCCTGGACGACGACCATCCGGCCGTCGACAACTTCGCGAAGGCATACCCCGGCATGTTGAAATTGCTGGGAATCACGGTAAATCTCACGAGCGGCACGCCCGCGCAACTCGAGCTGGCTCATCTGCCTGATTCGCCGCTGGACTTGGTGAAGAACCGCACCAACTTTGCGCAGTCGGCCTACACACTCCTTCTTCTCGGTATGCTGACACCGGATCACATCGAGCATGTGCGGGAGTGCTTCGCCGCCAAGGCATTTCTCATCACCTCGAAAATGTCTCCGGAGTCACCTGAATACAAAGCGCTGCGAGCCCGTGCCTACATGATGCTGGGCTATCGCGTGGCAGCCCTCAGAGCCCTCGCTACTCCGGGCACCCTCGAGGAGCAGGAGCTCCAGGCCGTTCTCAACGGTAATTTGCCCACCGTGCGCTCGTTGGGTCCGAAAGAAACCAACCCATTGAAGCGCCTGATCGATGCCCTCGACGAGAACCGGATCGCGGCCGACTTCGGCGTCACAACCGGCTCCGAGTCCGCCAAGTCCATCGGGAAGCTGGATCTCCCCGGGATCTGGCGATACCTGGCCACGCGCGCCGCCACCGATCCGGACATCTGGTCGAGCTGGAACAACGCGGAGCTCAAGAGTCTGTTGGATCATGAATTTCCCAGTAGGGGACTTACCGTAAAACAGATCGTGCAGGGCGGTGCTGCCGTCGGCAGCGTCGACAAGATTAAGACGTCCATCGACCTTTCGGTATTCAACCACGCCCGACAGTACCTGGCAGATCACCCGCCGGACGCGACCGCACCGCTCGCGTCACTTTCCCCCTCCGAGCTGGATTACCTGCAGCTCTTGGCAGCGGTCGGGGATGACAACCTCATTCGCCATTTGCATATGCTCTCGGCGACACAGGGTTTGCCACAAGAATCCCTGGAGGAGGCCGCCCGGCTCGAGTCGGTTTACAAGGGAAATCCCTACTTTAGCCTGGAGCGCGCCCTGGCCGAATGGAAAGCCGCCGAGCGTGCCAGCGGTGCGGAGCAGGAGGGCCTACTCAGGGCGAGTTATGAAGACGCATTCAACGCGCTATATTGGGAGCAGGCGCAATCGACCGTCGCTTCGGATGCGCTGAACCTCGTGGCCGGCATAGGACGTTCCGAGTACGGGTACTTCGATAACTTCTACAACGGGGATCTTCCCTATCACCCCCTTTACATGCTTTGGGGAAGTGGGGGTAATCCAGCCGCCATTCGTCAGAACGGACTTGCGGCGCTCAGCAATGCAACCTCACAATTCGGGGTTGTCGACAACCTTCTGGGCGACGATCCCGCCCATGTGAGCAACCCCCAGCTCGCCGCCGAAGTGGGCGAACTCATTGCCCAGCGGTTCAACGGTAGCCCGCGGCGCGCGACGCTCCTCGCCGACCTGCAACTCCACCAGGGGCACATCGGTGAGGCCGAGTCGCTGCTGCGTGAAAGTATCAAGATCGCCCCGCGCTACGTGGATGCCTACTACACGCTGGGCAAGATTGCCTTTGAATCGGGCCGTTCGAACGATGCGGTACGCATATTTCTCTCGTATCCTCTCTTCCAGCACCCTGCGGAGGAAGAGATCGTCGCGACGTCGAATTACGCCTACAAAATGGGTAACTTTTTCTTCGACTCGGGAGATTTCCCACTCGCTACGCGCCTGTTCCGGATCTCGGTAGCCCAGCAATCCAACTCCGCCTCCGAGATGGGCGCCAACACTCGGCTGAACGTGCTTTCGGGTAACATCAGCGGTGCGATGCAGGTCGCACGAGAACGCGGCCAGCGTTACGCGGACGGTAACGGCTTTCGCGACTACTTGGCGATGCTCCACGCAACCGGCCAATCCCAACTCGCGTGGTCCGGATTCGACACTCTGGTACGCCAACTGGATGACTTCGCCATCTGGGAGTCGGCTCTCGTAGGTCATCACCGGGAGGGCGGCACGGAAGCCACCGTCACGGCTTGGGTCAAACGGCCTGAGTTTGCACCGCTGGGCGACAAGTTCAGCTTCGCGGCCCACTATCTCGTGAAATTCGCGACGACCGACCGCATTCCATCCGATAGCCTCGCCGATGTCCTCGACGTCATCGATCGTCCCACGTGGCAGATGGAAACCGGTCTCCAGGAAGTCGTGCGCCCGAACGGCGACGGCAGGACTCAACAGATCCTCGGGCCGATCGTCGCCATGTCCCCGCGGGGAGTCCTCCCCATTGGCGTATTCGAACAGGGGAAGAAGCATCGCGTAAAATCCGGACTGGCGTACTTCGTCGCGGCCTATGGCGACATCGAGCGTGGCAAATTCGAACCGGCACGCCAGCTTTTCGATGAGGCAGCCGACCTATACGACATGCGGTCGACCTACTCGTCATACATGCTGCCGTACTACGCGTTGGCGGTGGCAAAGTCGGGGGCGGACACCACGAAGGTCGAGGGAGTGCTCGGCCGGTTCTCCTACAACGAACAGGGTTTTGACTACCAATTGGCTCGAGCCGTGTTGGCCGCAATCCACGGAAATACGGCTGAGGCACTCAAATCATTGCAGCTCGCCCGCCATCGGCGCTGGTTCGTCGAAGAGCGCCCCATCCTGACGACGTATACCTACGGGGATATCTGCGAGACACTCTATCGACTGACCGGAAATGACGCCTACCGCCGCGAGGCACTCGATTGGGCGAAGGTGCGCGAAAAGGCGGAGCCGTGGCAGGCATGGAGCTACGCAATGGAGGCCACGCTGGCTCCTGACTCCGTCGAGCGCCGGCGCGCCATCGCCATGGCCTGGTATCTCGATCCCCAATCCATGCGCCTGTCTACTTTGAAGAAAGCAGATATCGACGCGGCGGTGAAGGGGTTCGGCGCGTTGAATATATTCCTGCCCAAGAGGCGAGAAAGCGCCGACCCTGCCACGATCTGAGGCCGTCCATCGTATGCCGGCGGATTTTCGCGGGCATGCTCTTCCAACCTGCAGGTAACCCCAGGGTCGCTAATGGTGCGCCGCAATGACGTGCACCACCGGCCGGCCGGGTCGTCCATCACTGTTAGCCGGTCGTCACTCCCGCGCTGTCTGACCCCACGGGACCCGATGCTTGAATTTCCTGAGCTTTTCTCGCAAACATCTGGCCAGCGTTCGATGCTCGAGCGCTGTTGTGTTTTACTGGCTGGAAAATCAGGAGTATACCTGCCACAGGTCTTGGCGATCCCGTTCAATTGACAAGACCGGCCGCTGAAAAGAGCGGCATAAGAACAGCAGAAGAACAGACGAGGGGAAACGCCATGCAACGCGTATGGTTGGTTGCCTTACTCTCAGCCGCCGCCGGCGCCCTGGTCCCCGGTGGGGTACAGGCTCAGACCTGCGCGACGAATGTTCCGCACGTCAACGGCACGTGGGTGGTGCTGCCCTATCAAATGCCGATCAATCCGATTCAAGCGAGCCTGCTTCACAACGGCAAGGTGTTGATTGTTGCCGGATCGGAAAACGACGCGAAGAACAACTCAAAGGGCGCAGAGAGCTACCGCGCGGCGATCTGGAACCCGACCGGTACCACTGGGGCCAGCATAACGGTTCAGAACCTGACCTACGATGTGTTTTGCAGCGGTACAGCTGCCCTTCCGGATGGGAGGCAACTCGTCGTGGGAGGCACATCGGACTACTCGTTCACGGGCGAGAATCGCGCTTCTATCTTTGATCCCAATTCCGGCAGTTTTGTCCAGTCACAGAACATGGTGAGCGGCCGCTGGTACGCCTCAGCCATCACGCTCGCAGATGGGCGGATCATGGCAATGTCGGGACTCACACAAACTGGCGGCACGAGCACCACTGTCGAGATCTACGATGTCAGAAATGCCGGAGCTGGATGGAGCCCGCCGACAAGCGTTCCTTTCACTCCGCCACTCTATCCGCGCCTTTCGCTGCTACCGAACGGGAAGATGTTCTATACAGGGCAAGGAAGCGGGGGCTCCAACGCAAACTCCTGGATGTTTGACCCCACGACTGGCGGTTGGACGGTGTCGGCTCCGACCACGGCAAATCGCACTTACGGCAGTTCCGTGATCCTGCCTCTGCTGCCACCGAGCTACACTCCACGTGTGATGAATTTCGGCGGCGGCAGCCCTGCCACAAATACCACTGAGTTGATCGACCTCTCGAGCGCCAGTCCGAGCTGGACGCCCGGACCCAACATGTCTACTGGCCGGATCCAGATGAACGCCGTGATTCTGCCAAATGGGAACGTGCTGGCGGAGGGTGGCTCGGTAAACAATGAAAGTCCCGATGCTCCCGGAAAGAAAGCCGACCTTTACGATCCCGTCACGAACACGTTCCGCTCTGCTGGCAGCGCTGCCTACTCGCGCCTCTATCACTCCACCGCCTTGCTCCTGCCCGATGCAACCGTCATGAGCATGGGCAGCAACCCGGGAGCGCGCGGCAGTTACCAGGCCGCAATTGAGATTTACACGCCGCCTTATCTGTTCGATGCAAACGACCACCCGATTACTGCCAATCGGCCGGCAATCACGGCCTCGTCGTCCGCGGTTGTGGGCTATAACTCGGCGCTGTCGTTGGGCTATACGAGTGTAACGGCGATCAAATCCGCGGTGCTGGTCCGTCTGGGCTCTGTTACCCACGCGTTCGATATGGAACAACGGTTGATCGGTTTGTGCGGTCCGGCGCCACAGCAGCCCAGCTGCAATGGTGCCAACAATACACTCAACGTGATTACACCTCCGAACGCAAACATTGCGCCACCGGGCTATTACATGCTGTTCTTGCTCGACAGTGACGGCGTTCCCTCAAAAGCGGCCTTCATCCAGCTCACGCCGTATTCGACCCCCCCTCCCGTCGCAAGCATAAGCTCGCCGGCATCGGATGTGACCATCCCGGCCGGGGGGGCGGTTAGTTTTGGTACGAGCAGCAGTGCCGCAAAGTATTCATGGGTATTTCCCGGCGGCTCGCCGGCGACATCAACGGCTCAGAACCCGGGAAATGTGAGCTTCGCCAACCCGGGCACCTATCAGGCTTCCCTCACTCTTATCGACGCAAGTGGCAATTCGGATCCAAGCCCGCCCACGCGTCAAATTACCGTGACGCCTACCAGTCCCGACTTCTCGATAACCGTAGGCCCGTCCGCGCAACAGGTTGTCCCGGGCGGGACGGCGGCGTACACCGTCACCGTCACCCCGCAAAGCGGTTTCACTGGTTCGGTAAGTCTCAGTGTTGGTAGCGAATCCGGGTTTCCAACCGGCGTAGGTAGCGGCGGCTTCAGCCCCGCGTCTATCAGCGGTTCCGGCTCCTCCACCCTCACGATGATGACCACCACCAGCACGATCCCGTGGGCCGTCTCGCTCACCATTACAGGCACGAGTGGAACACTTACACATACGGCATCGACGACACTGCTGGTGAATCTCACCCCGCCGACGAGCCTTCAGACAGCACCGGGTGATTCCCAAGTCTCACTGTCCTGGCCCGCATCGGTCGGAGCGACCAGCTACCATGTTAAACGCGCCAACGTCAGCCATGGGCCGTACGTGAATGTTGCCTGTCCGACTGGAACCAGTTATCTCGACACCGGTCTGACTAACGGCACCCCTTACTTCTATGCGATTTCGGCCGCCTTCAGTGGCAACCCCAATGCTGGCGGAGAGAGTGCCGACTCCGTTGAGGCGAGCGCAACGCCACAGGGGGCCGCACCGACCCCGCCGGCTCCCCCTACGAGTCTCACCGCGAAGGCGACAAAACCGGGAACGATCAACCTCCAGTGGGTTCAGTCGATTACACCAGGGATTACACAGAACAGCATCTATCGTCGGACGAGCGGTGGTACGTATCCCTCGACGCCGCTGGCGACAATAAACTCAACTACGTCGTATCGCGATGCCAGCGCCACCAGCCGAACGACGTTTTGCTATGTCGTCACTGCAACAGGCGGCGGCGGGGGAAGTGCCATCTCCAATGAGGCTTGTACCACGGCGAAGTAGTCCTTCGCCGGAGTGCGAGGCGGTTGGTTCGAGGGCTCATCATTGTGCTGATTAGCTAGCCAGCGTGAGGTGCACCAACGGGCTGTCCCCACCACAGGGAAAACGGTGGCCCCCGAGGTCGGAGTCGAACCGACAATCCGTCGACCGCACTTCTTCGGACATCATGGGTGGGACTCCAGTATTCGCCGGCACGCCCGTGCCCGTGCAAACCCTGCTCGACTACATCAATGCCGGTGTCTCGATTGACGATTTCCTCCTCGGTTTTCCCACGGCGAAGTGCTGACACTTTGATGCCTTCGGATTCTTGGCTACGCCATTGATCGGCGGGCTCTGGTAACATTTGGCAATGAGCTCAAAACTCTCGTCTGTGAATCTCTACCTGCGCAACACTGTGATACGGAAAAGCATGGTTGTCAGATCGGTAGTCACGTCCTGTGCAATAGAAGGGATTCGCGTCGTCGAAGCCAACTGGGAATATTCGAAGTGCCTGCGAATTTATCAAGGCAAACCGACATCAACACAACGTCGGACGCGCAGAAGGACCGAAGGCTCGATTGCGTTGTCGGCATCGCCACGGAGCCTGCATCGCTGCCCGCAGGCGTGACGGGTCGGTGAAAACAGGGGAGATGGGAAACTGGGTTCCATTTTTTGCTCGAGCCGAATCTCGCGGATCAAGCTGTCCCCAGTGAGAAGCAGCGAAATCTGTGCGCTCATCGCGCTGTTCTGTCTCGGCGGTGTCTCCGCGCGCGCTGGCGTGCTCACGGCTCCGGCGGAAGACTTACGAGTATCGCTGGTTACTTACGGGCCCGGACAGGTGTATTGGGAGCGATTCGGTCACAATGCCATCCGGATTCGGGACCGCGTTTCCGGTGAATCGGGAGACTTCAACTATGGCGTCTTCGACTTTGAAGACCGCGCTTTCCTCCTGAACTTTGCGCGCGGCCACATGCGTTACATGATTGACGCCGAGCATAGCGACGTCAATCAGCAAGACTACATTGATGCGGGTCGATCGGTCCTCGAACAGCGACTCGCATTGTCCGCAGAACAGGCGGGAAAGCTGCGTTCCTTCCTGATCTGGAACCTGCAACCAGAGAATCTGAAGTACGAATACGACTACCTGACCAGCAACTGTTCAACTAAAATTCGAGATGTATTGAATTCGGTGTTGGGAGGTGTGCTGGAGCCGGCGCTGGCTGCGCGACCGGCACCGCTGACCTACCGTCAGCAGATCGATCGCCTGATGGCCCCTGAGCCCTTGATGATGCTTCCCATGGACCTGGGGATGGGTCCATCTACGGACCGCCCGTTGAACGAGTGGCAAGAAAGCTTCCTGCCGATGGTGCTCGCACGCGAGATCCGCGGCGTGTCTATCCCAGATGGGCACGGAGGTGCCGAGCCGCTGGTCGTCGAAGAGCGCGAAATCTCACCCAACCGCCTGCAACCGCCCGGTCAATCTTCGCCGAATCTCTCGTGGCGCCTAGGGGGTGTCGGCCTGGTGCTCGCTGTTGTTATGCTCGTGTCGAGGCCCCGATTTCCAACTTTCTCTGCCTCGCTCGGGGTCATCTAGATCGGA
>Ga0207641_10001036_pt1 | contig 28182 bp, 20 predicted proteins | sample KBSSwiS62_FD_184306 | JGI IMG/M metagenome (GOLD analysis project Ga0207641, IMG submission 184306) | Switchgrass rhizosphere microbial communities from Kellogg Biological Station, Michigan, USA - KBS Switchgrass S6-2 (SPAdes) (version 2) | ecosystem: Host-associated > Plants > Roots >... | reverse complement strand
GCCGAGCGCTTCCGAGCGGGGATCGGCGAGCATCCGCTTCGCCTGCTTCTCGATTGCTCCGGGCACCGACAGCTTGTTCTGCTCCGCGAGCGTCAGCAGTTCCTGATCTGGCAGCGTGCCCCAGAGAAAGAACGACAGGCGCGAGGCGAGATCGACGTCGGCGACGCGATACGTGGAGCCCGGCGCAGCGGTCGGTGGCTCTTTTTCGAGGCGGAAGATGAAGTGCGGGCTGGCGAGAATCGCCTCGAGCGCGGTACGAACGCCCTCTTCAAATCCACCCACCTTCGCGCTACGCGCTTCGGCGGGCAAGCCCGACCCACCTGACCCACCTGACCCAACGACCGGCCGGCCGGCGCCTTTTTCGAAGAAGGGTATCAGCCGGTCGACCTCCCCCGGCGTCAGCGGCCGGCGATAGGCCTCGCTGGCGAGCCGCGCGACGATCTGCCGCGCGCACGGCTGCTCTTCCGCCGGACGCGTCGGCCGGCAGGTGAAGATCCGCTGGCGGCTGGCGGTTTCGGACAGGCCGGTGATGCGCGACGGGCCCTTGATCGTCAGGTCGCGTACGTGCGGCAGCGTGGTAATGCCGGGCCCGCCCGAGCCGCCGCCCGCGAACGACCAGTCGTGCGGCCGAATCAAATCCTCGTAGGGGCCGTCGGCCTTGCGCACGAACGCCGCCGCGACGCGCTGCTGGCCGGCGCGGACGAGCACCGGTTCGGTCCGGATCGAACGGCCGCCGCGGCCGTCGGCGCCGCCGGCCGGGCCCGGCTCGTATTCGAGCAGGGCGACCCGCTCGCCGTTGATGGAGATGTCGATGTCCTCGAACCGGGCGTTCGACCCGGAGACGAGGTCGATCTCGAACACGTACTCACCATCAGCCGGGAAGACGTGGTCGACGACCATGCCGCCGCGGGTGCCGAACGGCGCGCCCTCGACGTGGTTCCATGGGTGCTGCGACACATACCCCGCGTTGGTGTAGACCGAATCGACCGGACGCGCATGCCGATCGCCGACCGCCAGCCGGCTGATCGCCGCCGCCGCGTTGAGATACGACTCGAGCAGCGTCGGCGACAGCGCCTGCGCGTCGGCGATGTTGTCGAAGTTTGCGCTCTTGGTGTCGAGCGGCAGCCAGCTGCCGGCGTCCACGTCGAGCGCGAGCAGGTCGCGCACGGCGCGCGCGTACTCGGGCCGGTTGAGACGCTGGAAGGTGCGGACGCCCGGATTGGAGGTCGCTGACCCCGCGGCATCGACGGAGTGTTCGAGGGCGCGGATGAGCGCGCTGTAGGTCGCCGGATCCGGACGCGCCGCAAGCGGTGGCGGCATGAAGCCCGCCTGCAGCTTGCGAACCATCTTCTCCGTCACCTCGGCATTTGCCGCCGCCGCCGCCGCGTCATACGCCGCAAGCGACAGACCGCCGCTCTTCGTCTTGTCGTTGTGGCAACCGACGCAGTACCGGCGGATGACCGCGTTGTGATCGGGCGGCGCCGTCGCCGGATGGGACGCCACCGGCGCGGGTCGTGGGGCCGCCGGCTGGCCGGCTGGCCTGGGTGGAGCGTTTTTCTGGGCCTGGGCGAAACCGGTGCTCGTCGCGGCGCCCCCCCACGCGAGGACGCCAACGACGAACGCCGCTCTAATTAGGTGAGAACGCAAGGCCTTAGCGCGAATCTTACAACGATTCAACCACCGGCCCGGTGTCAAAGATCGTCACCGATGCGCGCGTTTTCGGCCGTTTTAGTTGATCGCGAAACAATACAGGAGACCCGCGCCGCCGGTGGCGACGAGGTTCTCCTGGCTGCACCCGCGGCTCGGGTGCGTCGAGTTCCACGACGTGTTGCCGCCGCCGGTGCGATCGTGATGCCCGAGTTGGGCCGTGCCGGCCGCCCCGCTGGTCCAGTTGCCGCAGGTGTGGTCGGCGCCGTCGGTGTACGCGCGGCCGTCGGGCTGCGAGCCGGTGAGCATATCGTGCTGATTCGGCGTGTCGCCGACACCCTTGATCGGCTCGCCCTTCTCGCTGATGGCGGTCGTCTTGTTGATGTTGTTGCCCAGACGCGCCTGCTCGATGGTGTCGCCATGCAGATCGCCGACGTTCTGAGCGATGCGGCCGCCTTTGGCGCTGTACCAGGGACCCGAGCCGATGCGATCGCGCGCGTTGACGGCGGCCTGCCCGCCCGACGCGCTGGTGCTCAGGTAGGCGTGCCACGTCTTGGCGCCGGCGCCCGCCGCGGTCGCAAGCGACTGACAATGACGATCGGCGCCGGCGAGCCCGCCGAGATTGGCGCCATTACCAAGACCGACGCTCGTGACGAAAAAGGACATCGGCTGTTGCGCCGCCGGGGGCTGCGGCGGCTGCTGCGCCGCCACCAGATACGCGCCGAGGATGACGGACGAGACGAGAGCGGCCAGCATTTTCATATGAAGCACTCCTCGCGCGTAACCGTAGCACAGCGTCTTGATTGCATCCTTACGATCTGCAAAGACATTCCTTGACAAGCATGCACACTCGGTTTACAACCGCGTGACTCGCTCGCCGTTTCGTGCGAGCTTCCACGAGAGGTAAAGCCACATGCGGCAGAGACGACCGGGGACTGTGTTGGTGTTGCTACTCGTCGCCTTGCTGGCGACGACACACGCCGCGTTCGCGCAGCGGACAACCGGCGGGATTTCAGGGACGATTACCGACAGCACCGGGGGCGTGCTGCCAGGAGCTAACGTCACCGCCACCTGCACTGAAACCAACCAGGCCCGGTCTGCCATCAGCGACACGCAAGGCGGCTTTGTGTTTCCCGAGCTCCCCGTCTGTCTATACCGAGTGAGCGCGGAGCTCCCCGGCTTCAAGACCGTCGCCCGCGACGCACCGGTCGTGGCGAACGGCGTCGCCAAGGTCGATTTCAAGCTCGAGGTCGGCGCGCAGTCCGAAACCATCACGGTCGAAGCGACCTCCGCCGTCGTCGAGTTCTCCGACAAGCTGAGTAACCGCGTCGACTCGAAGCGCATCGAGGCGATGCCGCTCAGCGGCCGCGACTTCAACTCGCTGCTGAACATTACGCCGGGCGTGCAGCACAACCCGGGCGGCGGCTTCCAGGCGGTCAACGTCAGCGGCGCCCGTACGTCGTCCAACAACTTCATGATCGACGGCATCTCGAACAACGACCGGTACTACGGCGACACCGTGCTGAACTCTCCGGGCGTCGTCGGCGTACCCGCCACGCTGGTCCCGACTGACGCGATCGGCGACTTCACCGTGCAACAGACGCCGTCAGCCGAATTCGGCGTGAAGGGCGGCGCGGCGATCAACGTGGTGATGAAGAGCGGCGGTAACGTTCCACACGGAACCGGCTACTACTTCCGTCACGACGACTGGACCGACGCCCCCAACTTCTTCGTGAAGCGTCAGGGCGGTGAGACCACGCCGGTGAAGAACCTGCAGTACGGCGGGACGTTCGGCGGGCCGATCCAGAAGGACAAGACGTTCATCTTCGGCTATTACGAAGGGCAGCGCCTCGCCGTCACCTCGCCGTACGTCGTGCACGTGCCCACGGACATCCAGATTGCGCAGGCGCGCGCGCGCATCGCGACGGCCGGCCTGACACCGAATCCGATCGGCGAGAACCTGCTGAAGTTCTATCCGACCGATCCCTCGGGCAACCTGAACGTCAACGCGCCGAACATCTCGAACATGAACACGTTCTCGGTGAAGTTCGATCACCAGCTGAACGCGAGCAATCTGCTCAACGAACGCGTCTTCTGGGGCAGCAACTTCCAGTCGGCGCCCGCGGGCAACAGCGGCGAGATCATTCCGCCGAACGGCCCGATCGACATGTTCAACTCGGTCGGCGATCCGACGACCGCCGCGCTCTTCGGAGTGGTCTGGAACTCGACCCTGTCCAACCGGACGCTGCTCGAAACGCGCTTCGGCTTCAATCTCTTCTCCCAGACGCTCGAGCCGAACAACAAGATCGATCCGAAAACCCTGGGGATCAACACCGGTCCACTCGACGCCGAGGACCTCGGCGTGCCTGGCGTCACGACGCCCTTCGGACACATCGGTGGCGTAGGCGGGTACCCGATCACCACGGCGCCGACCACCACGACACAGGTGTCGGTGGCGCTGACGCACACTCGCGGCCAGCACACGTTCAAGATGGGCGGCAGCTGGGACTACGCCTACAACCGCAGCGTGCGCAACCAGGCGCGCACGACGCTGACGGCGAACGGCCGGACGAGCAACGACGTCGACGCGCTCGTCGGCCTGCTGCTGGCGCGCTTCGAGTCGGCCGCGCGATCGTTCGGGCAGACCGAGCGCCATATGGGCCAGACGTCGGTCGGCGTCTTCCTTAACGACGAGTGGAAGGCCAACGCGCGGCTGACGCTGTCCGCGGGCCTACGCTACGAAGTCTTCACGCCGGTCACGGAACGCGACAACCTGGCCACGAATTTCTTTCCAGACCGCGGTCTGGTGCAGCTCGGGTCGAACGGCCTTGATCAGCTGTACAAGGCGGACAAGAACAATTTCGGACCGCGCGCCGGCCTGGCGTGGGATGTGACCGGCGACGGCAGAACCAGCGTCCGCGTGGGGTACGCGCTGACGTATGACTCGCCGCAGATGGGCACGCTCCATCCCGGACTGTTCTCCACGCCGACGCTCGGCGTGTTCAGGGTCTCGCAGTCGCAATCACCGCGTTTCGCCCCGGAAAGCGCGTCGGTGCTGTGCTACGACCCGAACAATCCGTCCGCGGGCGGTGATTACGTCTGCCTGCAGCCCGGGGTGCCAGTCTTCGGCTCGTCGCCGACCGGCGCGCCGCCCTACAACATCTTTCAGGTCCCGGAGGACTTCCAGCTGGGCAGATACCACTACTACCACCTGACCTTCCAGCGGGAAGTGCTGCGGAACAACTCGGTGACGGTGTCGTACGTCGGCTCGCGCGGTCAGGGACTGGTGTGGCGCAAGGAAACCAACGCGCCGCCGCTCGGGTCGCCGACGACAAACTCTGACATCTTCCGGCCGTTCCGCTCGACGTTCCCACAGTACCGCAGCATCGTCGAGTTCACGAACGACAGCAAGTCGTGGTACGACAGCTTGCAGTTGTCCTTCCGCCAGAATTCGTGGCACGGCATCAACACGCAGTACAACTACACGTGGTCGAAGTGCACCGACTACAACTCGGGCAATCGCGATGCGGCCAACGTGCAGATGGCCAACCCGTACAACCCGGCAGACAGCAAGGGCCCGTGCAACTTCGACATCACTCACAACTTCAACATCGGCGGCAGCTACGCCATCCCGGGAGCCTCGATGGGCGGAGGGCCGCTGCAGATAGGCACCGTGTTCACGGCGCTCTCTGGACGGCCGTTCACGTACGGACAGGGAACGACAGATAACTCGGGACAGGCGGTCGGGACCATCCGCGCGAACTGCCTGGCCGACCCCATCTACAACTGGGATCTCGACTATCTCTTCCCGGATGCCAACACGACCCGCTCGGTCATCACCAATGCGGCCCAGGCTTTTGGCAACCCGCCGACGGGAACGCTCGGCACGTGCGGGCGCAACACCGGCCGGCGCGCGGGATTCGCGGCGCTCGACCTCAACATCCTCAAGGAGTTCAAGCTGCACGGGAACACCCGGCTGCAGGCACGCTGGGAGATCTTCAACGTGACGAATCGCGTGAACCTGGGCGGCTTCCTCAGCACGAGCACGCGCAGCAGCGTATACGGCCAGATCGGATCGACGCCGGATGTGGATCGCGGCAATCCCGTGATCGGATCCGGCGGGCCGCGCGCGATGCAGTGGGCGCTGAAGGTGCTCTTCTGAAAACTTAGAAGTCAGAAGTTAGAACTTAGAAGTACGATCGAGGGCGGGTCCAGTGGGCCCGCCCTTTTTTCATGCGCACCTGGCTTGCGGCGGCGGTCCTCATCTTTCCGGTGCTGACGGCACACCCGCGGCCGCAGCCTGCTCGACATCCGAACATCCTGCTCATCACGCTCGATACGACGCGCGCGGATCGGATGGGGTTTCTGGGGTCGAAGCGCGGGCTCACCCCAGCGCTCGACGCCTTTGCGCGGAGTGCCGGCGTCTTCACCCGCGCGTACGCGCAGGCGCCAGTGACGACCGTATCGCACGCGACGCTCCTCACCGGCAGCTATCCCGCGGGTCATCGCGTCAACGACTTCGGCGCTCCGCTACCTGCAGCCGTGCCGTATCTTCCCCAGCTCCTGCAGGACGCCGGCTATCGAACGGCGGCGTTCGTCGGGTCGCTGATCCTCGATCCACGCAACGGAACAGCGCCGGGATTCGACCGCGGCTTCGACGTCTACGACGCGGGCTTCCGGCTTCGCCGTCCCGGCGACGACCGCTACCGTTCGGTCGAACGGCGCGGTGAGGAAGTCGTCACCCGCGCGCTCGCCTGGTCTCGACAACCGGCGTCTGAACGCGCCTCGTTCCTGTGGGTGCACCTGTTCGATCCACACGACCCGTACGATCCGCCCGCCGATCTGAAGGCGCGCTTCTCCGCGTCGCCGTACGACGGCGAGATTGCGGCGGTCGATCGACTCGTCGGCCGTCTCATTCAGTCGGCGTCGCCCGACACCATCGTCGCCATCTGCGCCGATCACGGCGAGTCGCTCGGCGACCACGGCGAAGAGACGCACGGCGTGTTCCTCTACGACGCCGTGCTGCACGTGCCGCTGGTGATTCGTGTCCCTGGGGCTGGCGCGGGCGCGCGGATCGACACCCGCGTCCGCCTGGCCGACGTCGCGCCGACACTGCTCGAGGCGGCAGGATTGGCTGTCCCGCGGGCGATGCAGGGAGAAACGTTGATGCCGCTGGTCCGCGCGAGTTCCCGCACAGCTAAAACCACGGATCGTCCCGCTTATGCCGAAACCGAGTATCCTCGCCGCGCGTTCGGCTGGAGTCCGCTGGCGGCGTGGCGCAACGACCGCTTCCTGCTGGTTCGCGCGCCGAGGCCCGAGCTGTACGACCTGGCCGCCGATCCGGGCGCGACGAACAACCTCGCCGCGACGCGGCCGCGCGTGCTCGACGGGATGTCGGCGGAGCTCCGCGACTTCATCGTGCGCTCTACTGCGGCCGCCTCGCCGAAGCTCGGCGCAACGTCTCCGAGCGAAGGAGGGTCGGCAACTGGTGTCGACCCAGAGCTCGCCAAACGGCTCGCTTCGCTTGGCTACGTCAGTGGCGGCAGCACTTCGAATCGCGCCGGCGTAGATCCCAAGGATCGGATTGCCATCGCCAATGCGCTGCACCAGGCGGTCGTCGCCGTTGAAGACGGCGCCTTTCAGAAGGCGATCCCGCTGCTCGAGAAGGTGATCGCCTCAGAGCCCGACATTCCGCTCGCTCAGCTCCAGCTCGGGATCGCCCGCGTCCGCACGAAGCAGCACGCGCGCGCCATCGCACCGCTCACCAAGGCGGTGTCGCTCGATCCGGATCAACTGTTCGGCCAGTACGAGCTGGGCATCGCGCTGTACGAAACCGGTAACCTTCAGGACGCCGCGCGGCATCTCGCCATCGTCGCCGGAAAGATGCCGGGGTGGGCCGACGCGCGCTACTCGCTGGGCTCCGTCTACGCCCGCATCGATCGTGTAGCGGACGCGACGACCGAGCTGCGCGCGGCGCTCGCCCTCGAGCCGCGTCACTTTCGCGCGAACCTGCTCCTCGGCCGCATCCTGACGCTGCAGAACCAGGCAAACGCCGCGATTCCGTTGCTGCGGACCGCCGTCGAGGTGGATCCGAAATCCGCAGAGGCGAAGGCGTTTCTCGAAGAGGCCATACGAAAGAAGACCCAGTAGTCGTCAGTCACCAGTCGTCAGGCGTCAGTCGTAAGTCACCGGTCGTCAGTCTCAGTCGTCAGACTGATGATTGGGACCGACGACTGACGACTAACGACTGATGACCGACGACTGGCCGACTGACGACTTCTCCGTCACTTCACGCCGCCGCGGGCTTCGCCACGGCCTGTTCCGCCAGACGTCGGAGCCAGGATGCAAAATCGCGCCTGGTCTTGTGGTGGAGGCGGGCGCCGATTGCGAACACTCGTCTGCGCAGGCCCTGTCGCATCCGTACTGCCAGCGCGTCGATCTGGCGCACCTCGGCGCTCATCGCCTTCAGTTCCGAACAGGCGCGGAGCATGGCGGCGAGCACGACCAGGTTGTGATCCTCTCCGAGGTCGGTCTCGAGACGCTTCACGCCGGCGACGAGTGGCGTGACGCCCGGCGTCAGCGGCTTGACGAGGCGCAGCTGATACCACAGGGTTTTCAGCTCCTTGCGCCACCCGTGCAGCGTCGCCGACAGGTGCGTCTGACGTGCACGCTTCATCGCTCGCCGGCTGCGCCGATACGACATAGCAACGACGTCGATCAGCGCCGGCACGTCGAGCGCGGGCGCCTTCCAGAGCTTCGCTTTCGCCCGTGTCTTGTCGAGTTGATTCGCGACACGATCGAGGATGCCATCGCGGCGGGCGCCCTTCTCCCCTCGCCCGCGCGCCTCGAGCAGTGCGCGGCGGAGGATGCCATAGGTGTGCTCGGCCAGGCGCTTTGGGTAGCGCTTCCGCAACCGCTGGAACGTGTCCACGATGGCGGCGCTGTCGCGGAGTCCCGAGAGCTCGCGCGACGCGTTTCTCAATCGACGCCTGTCCTTGCGTGGCACATCAGCGCCGGCCTCGCGCAGGGTTTTGACGACGGCGCGCGCCTTCTTCAGGCTCCGGCGCGCCTCGTGGACGTTCGTGACGAGCGTTCGTGCGTCACGCTGCTTCAACGCCTCGCTCCCACGGCGGAGCTGGCGGCGCGCAGTATTCCTGAGCTCGTCCTCGATGTGCTTCCGCTGATGGAGTTTGAACGCCATGCCCCGCTCCGCGTAGGACGAATGCACACCAGATGCCGGCTCAGGAAGAGATTTCGGCGACAAGGACCCGGATGAGCGACGCGAGCGATCGATCGCCGCACGCCTCGGCGGCGCGCGCCGCAAACCCGCTCATGTTCGCCACCGCCAGACTGATACCGTGCAGGTTTCTCTCGCGTGGGACGCCCGGAATCTCACGCGCGAATCCCGACGTATGGAACAGCGTCAGGCCCCGGTCCCCGGTCACTCGATACCGGTCGCGTGCGAGCGTATAGTCCACCAGCACTGGGATCACGCCAGGCAGACTTCCCGGCAGCCACCGCGCTTCCCCATCCTCGTACGCCGACACAATCAGGCTGCCGCGGGCCGCGGCACGCTCGACTGCATCTCTCAACGCCGGTTCGTGCACCTGCCGAGGCGTGCCGAGACTGAGGTTGATGAGGTGCGCGCCGGCGTTTGCGGCCCAGTCGATGCCGGCAACGAGGGACGCCACGTTGGTCGAGAGCGACCGGTCGAACACCTTGACCGCGAACAGCTCTGCGTCGGGCGCCTTCTCACGGATCGCCGCGGTGACCGCCGTCCCGTGGCCGAGCCTGTCCAGGTAGTCCGCACGTTCGACGCCGTGCTCGTCGATCGCGATGCCGCCCGCGACCTCGCCGACGTGTGGATGCATGGCATTAACGCCGCTGTCGATCACGGCCACGCGCACGCCGCGGCCGGTCAACATCGCGAACGCCTTACAGTCGTCGCCACTTGCTTCCAGCGGCGCTGAGTCGACCTCGCGACAAGCTATACGCCACTGAACACGGATCAGAAGACGGGTTCGACGATGCGCGCACCCGAAAGCGTCAGCACGCGATTCGCGCGGCGGGCCAGCTCGGGACGATGCGTGATGACAATCGTCGTCCGACCGCGCATCACCTCCTCGTAGCCTTCGGCGATCCGGCGCTCCGATTCAGGGTCGAGCGCGGCCGACGGCTCGTCGAGGATCAGAATCGCCGGGTTCACCAGGAACGCCCGGGCAATGGCGATCCGCTGCCGCTCGCCGGCGGACAGCGCCATTCCGCGCTCGCCCACGATTGTCTCGAATTGCTGCGGCAGCCGTTCAATGAACGCTGCGAGCGCAGCACGCCGCGCGGCCTCCCGCACCTCGGCGTCCGACGCCTCGGGCCGCGCGTAGCGGATGTTCTCGGCGACGGTTGCGTGCAACAGACACGGCTCCTGCTCGACCAGCGCGACCGAGCGGCGCAGGTCGGCCAGCGGCCAGTCGCGCACGTCGCGGCCATCGATCAGCACGCGCCCTTCGTCTGGATCAATGAGCCGCAGCAGCAGATCCGCGATAGTCGATTTGCCGCTCCCGCTCGGGCCGACGATCGCCAGCGTTTCGCTGCGACGCACGACGAACGACACCCGCTCGAGGACTGGTGCGCCGCGGCTGAACGACAGCGTCACGTTGTCGAATTCGACGTCACCTGCGACCGTCGCGACCGATGCCGCGCGGTCCCGCTCTTGTACTTCGACCGGTTCGTCGAGTATCTCGGATACCCGGCGCAGGGACACGCGGACGGTCGCGAGGTTCGCGTACATCCCCATCAGCGCCTGCAGCGGCGGCATCACCCGCATCTGCAGCGCCATGAAGGCGACGAAGGTGCCGACGGTGATGTCGCCACGGATGACGCGCATCCCGCCGTAGACGAAGACCGCGCCGCTGCCCAGCGACAGAATCACGCCCGGCAGGCCTCCGGACAGATACGTCAGCCTCTGCATCGACATCAGCGCGCCGACAAACGAGTCGTTGCGGGCGCGGAATCGCGCCACCTCGCGCGCCTGGGCGTTCGACGCGACGACGAGCCGCATCGCCTGCAGCGTCTCGATCAGAAAGCTGCCGATGTCGGCGCTGCGCTGGCGGACGGCGGCCACTTCGGCTTCGAGCCGGCCGCGGTAGCGGACGAGGGCCCAGATGCCGAACGGCATGGCGGCCGTGGCGACGAGGAACAGCCGGGCATCCAGCCAGGCCAGCATCGCGACGGTGCCGCCGAGCGACAGCACGTTGCCGAGCCACGCGAGCGCGGTTTCCGACGCGATCCGCTGAATCTCGCCGATGTCGTTGTTGATGCGCGACATCACGTCGCCGAGTCGGGTCCGCGCGTAGAAGCGCGGCGACAGCCGCTGCAGATGCCGGTACATCTCGAGACGCATGTCGAACAGGATGTCCGCCGACACGCGCGTGTAGCGGAGTCCGCTCACGACGTTGGTGATGAAGCTGGCGACGCTCACCGCGGCGAACGCCAGGACGACGCGGATCAGCGTGGTCACGTCGCGGCCGATGAGCGCGCCGTCGAAGAAGTCGCGCGACAGAATCGGGAGGTACAGGGACAGCGCCGTGCTCGCGACGCTCAGCACGAGCACGAGCGTCAGGCGGCGCCAGTACGGGACGATGAAGCGAAGGGCGCGGCGGAGATCTGCGTCCATCAAAGGAGGTCCGGCCACGAAATCACGAAACCAAAGCTTTTCTTTTGGTGTTTTCGTGTTTTCGTGGCTCTCACTGGCCCGCGCTGCTGGACGTGATCGCCGACGGCGGATCCGGCAGCACGAACAGCTCCGTCGTCTGGTCGCCCTCGATCGTGATCGTGCGGAGGTACTGATACGTGTCGGCGTCGTAGAGGTCGATGGTGTTGCCGGCAACGTAGATGTAGAGAACCTTGCCGTTGGTGCTGGTTTTCAGGCCCATCCGCGGGCGGCCCTTGAACTCCGTCCGGCCGGCGAGCTTTCGATTCACGAGATCGAACTTCCAGAACTCTGCGCGGCCGATGTCCTCGAACAGACCGTACGCCACCCTGCGGCCTGGCGCGAGGGCGAACTGCAGACCGGTCGATGGTCCGAGCGTGTAGAAGTCGACGCTTTTCGCCGCCAGGTTCACGCGGCCGATGCCCATCATCCGACGATGCTGGACTGGATCGGACACGTTGAAGATCGACGTGTAGTACCCCGGCTCGTCATTCAGGATGTCGCGCGATCCGAACTCGAGTCGGCCGAAGCCTTCCTCGATCGGCCGCGACAGCTCCCATTTGTCGACTTGCGTGAACGCGTTCGTCTCATAGATGAGGACGTCCTGATCGCTGAATAGGTACATCAGCTTGCCGTCGGGCGAGAACAGGATGTTCGCATTCTGGCGCTCCTCGTCCTTGGGCCAGGGAATGGTGCGGACGATCTTGTGGTCCTTCAGGTCGTACTGCACGAGCGTCGGCGCGCCGATCTCGAAGCGGTCGATCAGCTTGGTCGCCGACGCCGTGACCATCACGACGAACCGGTGCAGCGGATCCGGCTCGATGCTGCGGATGCGGACCTTCTTGTTGCCCTCGCTGAGCGTGAAGCTGTCGATCGTCTTGCGCGCCGCGATGTCGAGGATCTCGACCTTCTCCATCCCGGCTTCGATCGTGTAGAACCGCTTGCGATCGCGCGAGATGGTCGTCCGGCGCGGGATGCCCGACTTGAACGGGATGGTGCCGACGACCTTTTCGGTCGCTTCGTCGATGATCCAGAACTGCTTCGGGTAGGAGCCGATGATCAGCGTACCGTTGCCGGCGCTGACACGCGGCTTCTCGGCCTTCGACTGCGACCCCAGGGCGCTCGACACGTCGGCCGTGCGAACCGCAACCGAGCCCACCACGATCAACGGAAGCCACGAAAGCACGAAAGCACGAAACAATGGTGATCGCTTTTCGTGTTGTCGCGTTTTCGTGGCCGAAACGGTTGGCATGGTGAACTCCTACGGGAAAATCAGATCGATTTTTCGCCAGTCCTTCTGGGCCGCCGCGCACTTGCTCGTCCAATCGGGCGCGTGATTGAGCTGGTCGGGCACCTGGGCCGGCCAGTAGCAGCCGATGTGGCAGTCGAACAGGTCGCGCTCGACCGGCTGGCACAGGCCGGCGGTGCCGCCGGTGCGGTCCGCTTCCCAGCCCGGCGAGAACACGAGTGAGCACCCGATCGGAAAGTGCGGCTGCAGGAGCGGCGGACCGGTCCGCTGCAGCGCGACGACGTCCGGTTCGGTTGCGCGCTCCACACGCGCCGCTTTGCGATTGACCGCCTTCAAGTGATTCATGACACCGGCTCCTTCATCGATGCGTCGTCGAATTGGGCGAGAAATGCGGGATTGCGGACGGCCAGTTCGCCGTACACCTTCAGACACACGTCGGTCCAGCCGCGGATCCAGTCGCAGTAGTGCAGGTTCGGGTGAATCGTCTCGCCGTAACGCGTGTGCGCTTCGTGATAACAGCCGCCCGAGCAGAGCGGCCGCGCCCAGCACCGGCTGCAGTCGGTCTTGTTCGCGATGTGGTGCGACTCGAGGAACGCCCGCTGCGCGTCGCGATCGATACCGCCGCCGACCGTCCCGAGCTTGTGCGCGTCGGACCCCGCGAAGCGATGGCACAGCGCGACGTCGCCGTCCGTGGCCACCCCGAGCAACCCGAGACCGGCGCCGCACGGGAACGCCTTGCTGACGCCCTTGTGCAGTTCCTCGAGCGTCTCCTTGACATTCGAGAAACCGTGATGACGGTTCTGAACCGACGCCTCGAGGAATTCGTCGGCGAGGTCGCGGAACTGCGCGAGCATCTCGTCGTAGCCGCGATCGGGAATCGCGTGGCCGCGGCCGGGCGCCGTCGTCACCGGCGCGAAGCCGACCTCCCAGAACCCGATCTCCTCGGTGAGGTGGCGGAAGATGCGCTTGACGTCCATCTTGCCCGAGGTGAGCGTGACGCGCGCGCCAATCGGGCGGCTGCGGTGCCGCTTCAGCAGCTCCTTGATCTTCGGCGCCACCACGTCGTAGCTGCCCGTGCCATTGTGGAAGACGCGGAACTTGTCCTGCACTTCCTTCGGCCCGTCGATCGAAATCGTGACGCCCACCTGGTTCTCGGCCAGGAACTCGATGACGTCGGGCTTGAGCAGCGTACCGTTGGTGGTCAGGCTGAAATCGACCTGCTTGCCGAGCTCGGCGCCGCGCTGCCGGGCGTAGGCGATCGTCTTCTGCAGCACCGGGAAGTTCAGCAGCGTTTCGCCGCCGAAGAACGTCACGTGCGCGACCTTGTTGTCGCCGGATTCCCGGAGCATGAAGTCGACGCTGTCGCGCGCCGTCTGCTCGCTCATGAACTTCGGCTGCCGTCCGTTCTCGGTGTCGACGATCTTGTCCTCGCCGTACTCGTAGCAGTACTCGCAGCTCAGATTGCACTGGTTGGTGACGTTCAGCACCATCGTCGTCAGCGGAAACGGCGCGAGCGGAATCACCTTGGGTGTCGGCGCCACCGGCGCGTTGACCTCGGCGATCGCCTGAACCCGCGCCAGTTCGGCGAGCGCGGCGTCCAAGGCGGCCACGGGGTCGGATACAGTATCCGACCCCGCCAGGGCTGCAGTCAGCTCCTCGCGCGTGCGCGGCCGCTCTCGGAGCGTCTGCAGCACGGTGTCGGCCGCTTCGTCCAGCTCGAAGATCGCGGCACTGGGGACCAGGTAGACGAACGGCTTCCCCGCCGCCTCGAATCGATGATGCTCGCGCACGCCCCAGACCGTCATTTGCCGCTTTCGCTTTCGAACCAGGCCATGTACAGCGGGACGGTGACCAGCAGGTGCGCGCGCGCGCGTTGCGGTCTGACCTGAGTGCCCATCGATCCCGGACCGGCCGCCGGATCGAGCTCGGCGACCACCCACACGTCGCCGATGTTGTTGCGATTGCCCGCGCGCTTCGGGTTGGGGCCGTCACCGCTCGGCGTGAACAGTCCCGTCTGGTCCAGCGTCCCGACGTACTGGAGATCGTCGTCGCCAAACGTCGCGGTGTATTCCTCGAGCGACCACTTCACCGGCACGAGGCCGAGATTGAGATCGTCGGCGGTGTCGGGCTTGCCGTCGGGACCGTAGTTGATGCCGACTGCCTCGAACTGCTGCAGCTGCTTCGGAAACACGTTCCCGCCCACGCGCGCCATGCCCGCCTGCGGCAGCACCTTGATGCCGTCGATCTTGTCGTAGACGACGAGCGCCGAGGGCTTGACGACCCCCGCGACCGCAACGTCGCGGACACCGATCGGCGCCGCCGCCGCGACGTCAACTTCGATCGCGAGCTCCTCGGGCCGCGACGAAACGATGCGCGCGACCTTCACGCCCTGCCCGATCCCGATGTCTTCCGGTTTGAGACCGACGGGAAGGTTCGCGCCGAAAATCCTCACGGCCTGCGCCGTCGTTGCGGTCTTCAATGCGCTGACGCTCGCGCCGTATACCGCCGGATCGCTGCCGGCCTTGGCGAGCTTCACGTCGATGCCGGTTTCGTCATAGGCGCCGGAGAACCAGCGCCCCCACATCGTTTTCCAGTCGCGCTCCACGAACAACACTTCGCGCCAGGCGTCTGGTCCCGACGTGCGTCCTCTCCATTGATAGCCGGTGTAGACGAGCGCCTTTCCAGACCGCGTCACCGTTTCGCCGGTGCGGGCGACCGTGTAGCGCGTCTCCGTGAGGAACCCGTCCGGCGTCGCCGGATCGGCGGTGATCGTCACCTGACCGTAGATCGCACCCTTGCCGAGCATCGATCCCGTGACGCTCCACCGTCCGAGCAGCTTCGGCGGCTGCATGGCCGCGGACCAACCGGACCATTCCGGCGTGTTGAGCGGCAGCGTCTTGGTCAGATGCTCGAGCGCCTTGTCCATCGGATGACGGTTGTCCGGTGGACGGCCATCGGGACCGGGCTCGGTCTGCACCGCGCGCGACCGCCGGAACCCCTGGCCGCCGTTCATCGGCTGGTTGTCGACCAGCGGGTAGTAGCCGCGGTGCATCGCGACGAGCAGCTCCCATTCCTGCTTCGTCCGGCGCTCGCTCAAGACGCGCGTGAACGCGTGGCACGACGAGCAGGTGTCCGACGTGTCCTTGTCCTTGTCGTAGGTGTAGTCCACCAGGCGGCGCTCGGCCTCGAACGCGATCGGCCGCACCTCTTCGGGTGCCAGCCCGTTGTGGTCGGCGAGATACTTGAGAATCGCCCGCGCGTCCGACGGCTCCAGCGTCGCGTGATTCAGCACCACCATCCGCTTGATCGTCTTCTCCCAGTTCTCGGGCGTTGCGCGGCGATATGAAATGCGCGACATCCGCATCTTGTCGTCCGAGCGATGACACGACCCGCATTTCGCCCGCACCAGCTCACTCACGACCGGAATGCCCTCGTCGGCCGGCGGCGTCGCAGTGGCGGCCGGCGCCTGCGCGTAGGCCGCGGGCACGAACCACAGGACGATCGCAGCGGCAACCCAGTTACGCACGTTCATGAAGAATCCCTCTGGCCACCAGCAGCGACAAGCCGCCGACGATGCTCGGCAGCGGCACAGGCGCGCAGCGTTGACAGTACTTTTCGAACAGATCGGGCACGCGATTGGACTGGCAGGCGATTTCGGCGAGCGTCACGAGATCGACGTGCTGCGCGAACCGGATTCCGCCGGCAAATGCCTTCTCGAGCACAATCTCGCGGCCACGGACGACCGGCCGATCTTCGAACCGCACTTCGTCCGCGTACCTCAGTGCGAGCGGCGACATCGTCCCGAACCGGACAGGGCCTGCGGAGATGTCGTCCTCATCGTCTGACGGCGCGGCGATCTCGATGGCGGCACGTGCCGCCCAGAACGCGCTGCGATGCTCGGCCAGCGCCGCCCGGGCAAAATCGCGCGAGCGGCGAAGGTGCGTGGCATAGATGCCCCGTTCCCAGTTCGAGAAGAAATCGCGCGCGATGCTCTGGCGTCCGGAGTCGAGCAATGAGGTATGGGCGGCGACCGCCGCCAGCCACGCCGACGCCAGCGCTTTTTTCACGCCGAACGACGACAGCGGATCGATGAAGGAGCCGGCGTCGCCGACGAGGAAGAACTGCGGGCCGGCGTAGGCCTCCGAGTAGTACAGCGACGCGTCGCACGCCCAATCGTGCCGCAGCGCAGCGCCGTCGAGACGTTGACGCAGTGCGGCGCTCTTTTCTACGGCGGCGCGATACGGTGCTCCCTGCCCGACCATCACGCCGACGTGGCGAACGGTCGCGGAGATGGGCACCGACCAGGCCCATCCATCCTCGAAGGTCTCGACGACCGTGTGCGTGTTGTCTGGAAGGTCCCACTGGTCGCGCTCCCACACGCCGACCAGCGCGTACGTGCGATGACCCGGCTGCACGCGCCTGAATCGACGCGCGACGACTCCGGCGCGGCCCGAACAGTCGAGCACCAGACTGGCCTCGATGCTCGACGCCCGCCCCTCGTGGTCGTAGTCCACTGTCGCGTATTGTTCCGCAAACGCGACGTGCCGGACTTTCGCGTTGGTCCGCACACGCGCGCCGGCGGACACGGCGCTGTCGAGCAGCACCCGATCGAAATCCGGCCGAAACACCTGATAGCCAAGCCCGCGGCCAAGTGTCTCCCGCGGGCTTGCCGCGAACGACTCGATGCGCGGATCAGCCGACGCCCACCACACCGTGTTGCCGCGGCCGCGCAGAAAGCCTCCGCCCTCCACGGCGTCGAGCAGGCCGATCTCGGCGAACAACTTGTGCGTGCTCGGAGGAATCGACTCGGCCAGTCCCCGCGCGCGCGGCGACGGGTGGTCGAGAATGGTAACCGAATGCCCCCACGCCGCCAGCAGGCGTCCGGCGGCAGCACCGGCCGGTCCTCCGCCAATGACGACGGCGTCCACGGGAGCTGGAAGGGTCACGACGCGACAGTCTACCGCGAACGGATAGGCCGCGCTATGGATGCGGGTATGATGTCGCCCATGAAAACCGCATCAACCGTCGCGCTGACCGTCGCCATCGTTGGCCTTACGGCAGGAATGTCCGCGCAGCAAGCCGGATTCAAACGTACCGTGCTCCAGCAGGCGGACATTTCCGCGCCGGGTCATGAAGTGATCACCGCAGTCGGCGAGTTTCAGCCAGGCGCGTCTCCGGGGCGCCACACCCACCCGGGCGAAGAGGTCAGTTACGTGCTGGAGGGATCGGTTGTCCTCGAGATCGCGGGGAAACCGGACAAGACGGTCCGCGCGGGAGAGGCGTTCATCATTCCTGCCGGCGCCGTACACAATGCGACGAACAAGGGCACCTCGGTCGCGAAGATCGTCGCGACCTACATCGTCGAGAAGGGCAAGCCGCTGGCAACCCCCGCACCGGCGAAGTAGGCCAGAGGGGATCCGTAGCGCGGGCGCTACAGTGATTTCAGTAGCGCCGCGATCGTGTCGGCCAGCACCGCTTCGCCGGCTTCGTTCAGGTGAGACTCGTCGGGGAAGTACGCGTTCTCGCCGGACTGGACGAGACGCTCGAGCGCCGGCGTCGAGTCGACGAACGGAATGCCGGCCTGTTCGCAGAATCGCCGCATCATGTGATTCTGGGCGAGCCGGTTGGCGGATAACCGATTGACGTCCACCTCGCGGCCGTAGGCCTCCAGATAAAAACTGAACGACGACCGCAACGCGGGTGCCGAAAAGGTGCGTTGCAGGAGCGGCAGGTACACCTGACTCTTGAACGGCACGAACATCACCGCGAATTCGGCGCCGAACGACCTCGACACCGCGTGCATCTCGGCGATCGCGTCGCGCGTCAGCCGCCATCCCAACCGCGACGCCAACTCCGGCTCGGAGAAATTCAGCGTGTTGAGATACGGCGGCATGAAGGCAAACGGCAAACGGCGCCCGGCGACCGGCAGGTCGAACAACCCGCGATCGAACGACGGCGTGGCCACGCCAGACAGCGATCGGCCTGCAGGCGAACCCGACGAAGCCAACGACGGTGACGGTGCGGCTGCCGCGACCGTCGGCGCGTGTTGCGACCCCGCCCAGTTCGCGCCCGCCCTTAGCGCGCTGACGACGAACCAGGTGTCGGCGCGGCTGACGACGTCCTTGATGCGCCATCCCTGCTGGACACGAGTCTGAGTGCCGCCCGAACGCTGAAAGGCGTCGAATGCCTCGGCGTCGAAGATGTCGTTGCCGGCGAAAAACGCCAGGACGACGGCTCGCGGGCGATGGCGCGCGACGAAGTCCTTCAGCACCAGCAACTCCTGCTGCGGCCCGAAGCCTGCGGTGCCATAGTTCTGCACCGTCATGCCGAGGGTGCGTTCGAGCCGCGCCGGCCACGATGCTTCCACCGACATCGTCATCGCGTCGGTGAAAGAGTCGCCGAGCGCCGCCACGTCGAACCGCTCGCGCACGCCCGGATTGCGAAAGCCCTCCGCGTCGGTCTGGAAGGTGAAGCGGTGCAGCGCGCCAGTCGCCGGTGTCGGGATATAGCCCATCCGAACGATGTCACCGTGGCGCCACTCGTTCAGCGCATTGACGCCGGCGCGGAGCCGACGGCCGTAGCGCGGCGAATCGATCCATCGCGGATCGCGCGTCACTTCTCCGAGATCGTGCCGCTCGCTGGCAATCCCGCTCGGGATCCATTCGCCCAGCGCGCGGAGTGCGGCTTCCGAGACGATCAGCGCGGCAAGCACACCGATCGCTGCGGCGGCGAACCGGAAGGCGGCGAACGATGCCGTGTCAGCAGAGTCCTCGGCCATCCTGTCGCGCGTGAAGGCGATCCAGCACAGAAACAGGATCGCGAGCGTCAGCACGTGAGGAACGAATCGCAGATTTCGAACGACCCGAGGATCCACCCACGTGATCGCCCCATGGCTTACCAGCTCGATCACGCCGCTGCCACCCGGGTACGCGCACGCGATGCCCGTCGGTTCGCTGATCGTGCCCTGCGCCAGGATGCGATGCTCCGAGCCGTGATGCCAGTCGATGGCGTACGTGGTCGCGCCGGCCGGGCCGGGCTTCAGGACGGCGTGGATGGTTGAGTCCTGTCCTACCTGGGTCGCGAACGCCACACGATCGGCACCGCGCGTCACAATCAGCGGAACGACGCGCGCCCCTTCGATGTCGAACTGTTGCGCCGCCGCGGACGCCGTGGCGGCAATCCGGCGATCGAGAAACAACCGGTAGGTCGTGACGTACGCCCAGTTCCTGGCGATCAGGAGGACGACGGCGACTTGCGCGACGAGCAGCGCGCGGCCGATCCAACGGCGCGGCAGGACGTGCACCGCAGCCAGTTGAGCAAGCTGCGTACCCGCCACTCACATTCGCTGAGCTGCCCGGCGGAGTGCGATACAATTCCGCCTTTCGGAAGGAGACTGCAATGCTACATGCACGCCGAACGGCCGGCCTTGCGCTTCTCGTAGCCTCGGTCGGAGTCGTCGGCTTGTCGGGGCGCAACGCGAACGATCAGGCCAGCCCGACCAATGACGCTCCCAATCCCTATCAGAGCATCGAGGGGTGGGCGAAGCTGCCGGAAGGCCGCACGTGGGGATCGACGAGCGCCGTCGAGGTGGACAAGGACGGCAAGTCAATCTGGGTGGCCGAACGCTGCGGTCCGCACACGCCCACCGGCAATTCGTGCCTCGATCGCACGACGGGCAAGATGTCCGACCTGCCGTCGGTGTTGAAGTTCGATTCGACTGGAAAGCTGGTGAAGAGCTTCGGCGCGGGCATGCTGATCTTCCCGCACGGGATTCATGTCGATCGCGACGGCAACATCTGGGTGACCGACGGCCAGGACAACGCGCCGGGCGCGGCGCGTGGCGCCGGACGCGGGCGCGGCGAAGCTCCGGCCGGCCCAATCGGGCCACGCCCGGGCGCGACGATCGGGAATCAGGTATTCAAGTTCAGCCCCGAGGGACAGGTGTTGCTCACGCTCGGCAAAGCCGGCGGCGCCGCGGCGCCCGACTACTTCTACGCGCCCAACGACGTCGTCACCGCCCCCAACGGCGACATCTTCGTGTCCGAAGGACACGGCGCTGGCAACAACCGGGTCTTGAAGTTCGACAAGACCGGAAAGTTCATCAAGGAGTGGGGCAAGCTCGGAACCGGCCCCGGCGAGTTCGACCAGCCGCATGCGCTCGCCTTGGATTCGAGAGGCCGCCTGTTCGTCGGCGATCGCAACAACAACCGCATTCAGATCTTCGATCAGAACGGCACGTTCATCGAGGAGTGGAAGCAGTACAGCCGGCCGAGCGGCATCTACATCGACAAGAACGACATGATCTACGTCGCCGACTCGGAATCGGAATCAGTGTCGCAGAACCACAACGGCTGGAAGCGCGGCATCCGCATCGGGCGCGTCAAGGATGGCAAGGACGGCAAGATCATCGCGTTCATCCCTGATCCGGAAACCAGGAGCCGCGCCGCAGACAACTTCTTCGGCACTAGCGCTGCCGAGGGCGTCGCCGTCGACTCGCAAGGCAATATCTACGGCGCAGAAGTCGGACCCAAGCGGCTGATGCGATACGTGAAGAAGTAAGAAGTAGGGGCTAGGGGCTAGCTGTCAGGGACACGACGGGCTCGGCGATGTCGCCGGCGCGGCGCGGACCTCGAGCATTTGTACTTTCGGCGGCATCGTTGGCGCCAATGTAATCGCCACCTCCAGCTTGCCCTTCTCACAGCTCATCGTCCAGCGTCCGCGCAGCGCATTCGGGACGTCGTCGAAGCCCGAGCCAGGCGTGCAGGCGCCTACGGTCTCGCGCAGGCGCTCGATCTCCACGCGGCGGCGATCCTTCGACTGATCCAGGAACAGGTTCTCGGCGGCGATCTCGCTGGCCAGGGTGTCGTCCCATCGTACGATCAGTCGCGACACGGCGTCGCGCGCATGCGTCAAGGCGGGCGATGGCGCAGGCACACGCGGCTTCAGACCGCCCGTCGCTGCGAGGCGTTCGAATGCGTTCGTCGCCACGCGCCCCCAGTTGGTGTAGGTGAGATTTCCGAAGGCGATGATGCCGACGCCGTGCTCCGGCAGCCAGGTCATCACCGTTCCGAACCCCGGCAGCCCGCCACCGTGCGCGACGATGTGACTGAAGCTGCAGCTCTGGGAAATGCGGAGGCCGAAACCGTATCCGCCCGAGTTGAGCTGCACGGCGCCGGTCGATCGATCCCGGACCACCGTCGCCGGCGCGGGGCGCGATACCTGCTGCATCTCCCGCAGCGACGACCTCTTGATCGGCGCCGTCTCGGGGCCGTCGCGCGGCGGCCACGCCGAGAGGAAGACGCCGACATAGCGACTCAGGTCGCGGACCGACGTCAGCATTCCGCCCATGGAGCCGAACGAGCCATTCGACAAGAGCGGTTCGTTCTTCCACACGTTGTCTTCCCAGCGGTAACCATGCGCGAGCCGATTGGGTGGCACCGTTGACGGTTCGAGCGACGTCGACGTCATCCCGAGCGGCTTCAGGACATTCGCCGTCACGAAGTCTGCGTACTTCTCGCCGGACACGTTGGAGACGATGCGGCCGAGGATGGCGAATCCATAGTTCGAATACTCGTAGGCAATACCGGGAGCATTTGAGAACGGGATGCCGCCTTTGATCATCTGCGACAACTGCTCGTCGGAATCGGCGAGCTGGCGATCGCCCCACGGGTTGTCCTCGGGAAACCCTTCCGCGTGCGACAACAGATGGCGGATCGTTATCCGCGGCGAGTCGGTCGTCGGATACGCGAGTCCCCTCATTTCCGGGACGTACTTCTCGGCCAGGTCCTCGAGCGACAGCTTGCCCTGGTCGCGCAGCTTGAGGATGGACATCGCGGTGAAGCTCTTGGTCATCGACGCGATGCGGAACACCGTGTCGGCGTCGACGGGCGCCTTGGACGCGATGTCCCGGACACCGCTCGCTCCCGCGTGCGCGAGCTCGCCGTCAACGATAATGCCCCACGCCGCGCCCGGGACATGTTGTTGTGTGGCGAAGTCCGTGAAGAGGCGGTCGATGTCGGCGAACGCCGTCGCGAGTTTCGCGCGATCGGCCTGCGCCGACGCTGGCGTCCAACCGCCGCTCACCAGAACGGCGGTCACCACGCACAAGACGATGCGTCGGATGATCATCTGGCCCCTAGCCCCTGGCCCCCAGCCCCGAGCCCCTACTCACTTCTTGAGCGCCGGGTTGGTGTAGCCCGCTTCGAGCACGCGCGCGGACGGGCGGAAGCTGAGATAGTCCACGTGATCAGTGATGTCGACCCAGCCGTGCGGGACCATCGCCGGGATGATGATGATGTCACCGGTCTTGACGACCTTCTTGACGATGTCCGCACCAACCGCCATCCCGCTGCACGACGGGCCGTTGAGCACTTTGGTGACTTCGCTTTCCGGCGTCGACTTGCGGCCGTTGACGATCTTCCCGCCGGTGACCAACGTGCCGCTGCCGGAGATGATCAGGTAGCCCTCGGTTTGCTGATCGTGCGCGATCATGCCCGGCGTTCCACCAGTCGGCGGCGCGGTGATCTGCTCGCCACACGGCTCGGCCGCGGGGGCCGCGCCACGGCCCGCGGCCGCGCCAGCGGCCGCACCCGCACCGGCTCCGGTTCCGCGCGCGGCGCCGGCGCCGGCACCCGCGGCGGCGCCACGGCCGGCCGGGGCCGCGCGGTGAATGACGCCGACCGCAAAGTTCTCGGGGCCGATGTCGACGACCTTGATCGTCCGGTCGATGCCGGGCAGCGCGTTCACAGCCTTCACGTCTTCGTCGGTGATGTAGGTCGCCGCGGTTGGCTTCGACTGCGCCCGCATCGCAACCGGCGCAAGAATGAATGCGGTCCCCAACACATAGAACAGTGCCTTCTTCATTGGCGCTCTCCCCTTTCGCCGCATACTATAGCGCCATCAGTCGTCGGTCGGCAGGTCAGTCGACGTCTAGACGAGACGGCGACCATCGCTGCTGACTGTTCGGAGAACAGCATGACATCTCGATTTGTCGGGGCAGCCCTTCTTGCGATGATCGTCGCGGTGGTTCCAGGATGGAGCCAGACACGCGACCGCGCGCCGCACAACGCCGCCGAGTTCGATACGCTCTTCCAGCAGGTCAAGAACTGGGGGCGCTGGGGTAAGGACGATCAGCTCGGCTCGGCCAACCTGGTCACCGCGGCCAAGCGCAAACAGGCGGTCGCCCTCGTCAAGGACGGCACCACCGTGTCGCTCGCGCATAACGTGCTGACTGAAAAGGCAGAGGACAACTCGAACCCCTTCGAACACACGATGCTGCGCGGCAACAACATGGATCGCTACGCCGTCTCGTATCACGGCTACGCGCACAGCCACATCGACGCGCTCTGCCACATCCTCTACAAGGATCAGACCTACAACGGCTACGCGCGGGCGGACGTCAACACCGATAAAGGGTGTACGAAGCTCGGGATCGACAACCTGAAGAACGGCGTCGTCACGCGCGGGATCCTCGTCGACATCCCGAGACTCAGAAACCTGCCGTACCTCGAACCGGGAACGGCGATTTACGTCGAGGATCTGGAAGCGTGGGAAAAGAAGTCGGGCGTGAAGATTGCCTCCGGCGATGCGGTCCTGCTGCGCACCGGACGATGGGCACGGCGCGAGAAGCTGGGGCCGTGGAACGTCGGCCAGAGCGCCGCCGGTCTGCACGCCTCGGTGGCGCCCTGGATCAAGGCGCGCGGCGTGGCGTTTCTCGGCAGCGACGCGGCCGAAGACGTGACGCCGTCGCTGGTCGAAGGGATGACGCTGCCGATTCACACGCTGATGATCACGGGGCTCGGCATGAACCTGCTCGACAACCAGGATCTGGAAGCGTTGGGCGACACCGCGGCACGGCTGAACCGCTGGGAATTCATGCTGACGATTGCGCCGGTGCCCGTCACGGGCGGCACCGGCTTCCCGCTGAACGCGATCGCGATGTTCTAGGGTTCTAAGGTTCTAAGGTTCTAAGGTTCTAAGGTTCTAAGGTTGGAACGTTCAAGTTCGAAGGGGGTCCTGATGCAGCGATTGGCTCTCGTGCTCGTTTTCGCTGGCGCGTCAACACTAGTACTGGCGCAGTCGCCCCAACCGCCGGTCTGGGCCTACGCCATTCCCAATCCACCGCCGGCCGGGGCGCCGGCCACGCCGCCGGCGCCTGACACGTCGATGAAGCAGCTGCCCGGCAGCACGCTCAGCTTCACGCGACAGCAGATCTCCGATGGCTTCGGACCGGCGGACTGGTTTCCCGGCGATCATCCGGCCATGCCGGACATCGTCTCGCACGGCAAGCGGCCGGACGCGCGCGCGTGCGGCCTGTGCCATATGCCGAACGGTAAAGGCCGGCAGGAGAATGCCGGTGTCTCCGGGCTGCCGGTCTCCTACTTCATTCAGCAGATGAACGACTTCCGCAACGGACTCCGCAAGAGCGCCGAGCCCCGGAAGGCGAACACGAACGCGATGATCACCATCGCGAAGGCGATGACGCCCGAAGAAATCAAAGTCTCCGCCGAGTACTTCGGCGCCATGAAGTGGACGCCCTGGATTCGCGTCGTCGAGGCCAGCACCGTCCCGAAGATGGTGAGCCGCGGCGGCATCTGGATTCCTGTCGAAGGCGGCGGGTCGGAGCCGATCGGGACGCGCGTGGTCGAAACCCCCGAGAACCCGGAACGCACGGAGATCTTGCGCGATCCGCGTTCCGGCTTCATCGCCTACGTGCCGGTTGGCAGCATCAAGAAGGGCGAGACGCTCGCGAAGAGCCGCGCGCTCGACTGCAGCGTGTGCCACGGCGCCGATCTGCAGGGTCTCGGGCCGGTGCCTGGCATCGCCGGACGATCGCCGAGCTATCTCGCGCGTCAGATGTTCGACATGCAGGTGGGCGCGCGCCACGGCGAGTGGGCCGACTTGATGAAACCGATCGTCGCGAAGCTCACCGAAGAAGATCTGGTGAACATCGTCGCGTACGTGTCGTCGCGTATGCAGGAACTTTCAAGTCTCAAGTAGCAAGGCTCACTGAGAGTTGAGACTTGAAAGTTGTTACGGGTCGACTGTGACCGTAACGTCGTACGGCGCGCGGAGGATGCCGTCGTGGCCGAAGGCGCGCAGCGTGTAGGTGCCGGGCTGCGCGAACGTCGCTTTCACCGCGACCTTGCCGTCCACGACTTTGATGTAGCCCTCGGGTTCGAAAGCGACGGCCGCCGGCCCGCGATACACGAGCCACAGTACCGAGATCCCTTGCGGCGGACGGGGACGCGTCGGCATCGGCACGTTGACGGGCGACGGCGGCGCGCCGCGGAGCGACGGCTCGAGCGGCCGTGGCGTCCGCGGCTTACCCTGCTCCGGGATGCCGTCGTCGGTGACAGATGCCGAAATAGTGACCGCGCTGCCGACCTTCGGACGGCCGATTGGCTCGATCTTCACGACTGGCGGTTGATCGCGGTTGATGAGATCGTTGCTTGTCTGCACGCCGCCGTTGTTCGACACTTCGACCTTGCGATCGATTTCCCAGACATCGAGCAGCGTCGCCTTCGCCTGCTCGGTCTTGCCGTTGACGGTGAGCGTCCAGATCAGCTCTTTCTTCCGGTCCCAGTTCTGCGGGACGTTGACCTTGAACAGGAAGTGGTTCTCGCGCGGGTAGAAGATCGTCGGCTGCCCGCGGTCGGCGGGGCCGGGGTCGAATCCGTTCTGCGCGCCGACCGGAACGATCGGCTGCTCGACATGGTTCCGGTTCAGGTACCCGAAGACCATGTTGAAGCTGCCGTCGGGGACGCGCTCCCAGCCTTCGTAGATCGGGACGATGGGCTGCCCCGACCTGAACCGGATGTGAAGCTCGGTCGACTGCGATTGAGCGACGAGTGGAGCGGTCGCGAGAGCGAGCCACACGACGACCCTCGAGGGATGCGCTGCCAACGCTCGCGACACAATCCGCGATCCGAGATCCGAAATCCGCAATCCGCAATCCCTACTGAGGCTGTCCGGCCGTCGTGGTCGTCCGCTTCGCGGCGTTCTTCTTCGCCTCGAATTCGGTCTGGTACTCCTCGTCCGTGAAGTCGTACCACGTGATCCACGCGAACCCCATCTCGTCGATCGTCCGCTGGCCGCTGCCGACCCAGTTGCGCGGATCCGGATTGCCTTTACCCGCCGAGTTGTCGTGCCAGCTGATCACGTGCAGCACGGTGCCGGCCGGATAGATCGGCGCCACGTCGTCCGCGTAAACCGCCACGATGTGCCAGTTGAAGCTCCAGTCGGCGCAATTGATCTGTTCCGTCTTGTTGTCCGGGTAGATCAACTCGATGCATTGACGTTTGCCGCGCGTATGCATGTGCGGCTGGAAGGCAGTGATCCTGCCCGGCTTGTTGAACCGCGTGTAGCCGTCGCTTCGCACCCACGTCGATCCGCCGGGAATGTCGAGCGGCTCGGTGGGCTGTCCCAGCTGCTTCGAGTAGACGACGTGCTTCGGCGTGTAGCCCTTCGGATAGAGCACGATGCCGAGCTGCGACTGGTCGCTCATTTCCTTGCCGACCGAGTGATAGTGGAAGTCGAACTTGATCTTCGATCCGGCCTTCAGCAGACGGCCTGTGCCCTCCGGGAAGACGTCACCGTTCTTGCCGACCGCGAACTCGTTCAGGAATTCGCCGGCTTCCGCGCTGCTGTCGTCGCCGTTGCTGTCGCCGCTCGAGTCGGCATCGACGGCGTATGTGAGCAGGTGGTGGACGACTGCGGTGTTCCCGGGCTTGCTCTCGATCGCCTTGATGTACCGGTCCTCGGTCAGGCCGGTTTCAACGTAGTAGCTGCCCCACCAGTCGGCCGCTTCAGAAGGCACGACGTGTTTCGGTGATGTGACGATCACATCCGGCTTGCCGATGTGCCACCGATCCGAGTCCTCGAACTGACGCGCCTTCGGCATGTCGGCCATGTTTCCCATCGGCGCACCGTTGTCGACCCACTTGACGATGGTGTCGATCTCGTCCTGGCGCAGCGACGGATCGTTCTTGAAGCTCTGGAGCCCGATGTGCGGATCGATGCCCCAGGGCGGCATCTCGCCGGAGACGACGCGCTGCTTGATCGAACGGACCCACGGGCGCACGTCCTGGTACGTCAACAGCGACATGGGGGCCATCTGGCCCGGTCGATGGCAGTTCTGACACGAGCGCTGCAGAATGGGCGCGACGTCCTTCGTAAAGGTCACCGCCGCCGCGACTTTCGCGGGCGTCTGCGCGGCAGCCGTTCCCGCCGACAGCGTTGCGCAGACTGCCACACCGAAGATGAGCAGTTTCGTCATCACAGCCTCCGCTGTAACATCAGGCGAATTATCTTGGCAAAAATGATGCGCCCATTCCGGCGCGCGCGCAAGACCGAAGATCTCGCGTTCCTGGCCATTTTTGCTGGATTTTCCGCGTCCTGCACGGGTCTGCCGGGCCGCCAGCCGTCCGACCGCCCCATCGAAGTGGCGAGCGACCGCTATGTCTCGTCGCGAACCTGCCGCGCCTGCCATCCCAGCCAGTACGCCTCGTGGCACGCGTCCTACCACCGGACGATGACGCAGGCGGCGACACCGCAGTCAGTGGCGACCAGCTTCGGCGGT
>Ga0207641_10001035_pt1 | contig 28183 bp, 20 predicted proteins | sample KBSSwiS62_FD_184306 | JGI IMG/M metagenome (GOLD analysis project Ga0207641, IMG submission 184306) | Switchgrass rhizosphere microbial communities from Kellogg Biological Station, Michigan, USA - KBS Switchgrass S6-2 (SPAdes) (version 2) | ecosystem: Host-associated > Plants > Roots >... | reverse complement strand
TCCACCTGCCATGGGAAAGAGTGTCCTCAACAGCGATCGGAGCGTCGCCGCGCCGCCCGGGGAAACGCCTGCTCCTGATCTTCCCCGTTGACACCACGCACACTTTGAGGCAGGTCCGTCCGTGGCTGCGCCGGGAGGCACGCAGCAACGACGCGCAGTACGGCTCACCGATCGTCGTCTCCGACCAGTCCCTCGACCACTCGATCGACGACATCGCGTCCGCCATCGCGCTCCACCGCCAGCCGGGGGCCGGTCGGTAGCGGCCGCCGGTGATCAGTGGCCAACGGTCGATCAGCCGTGCGGCCTGCGTCCACCGCGATGGTCGCGCCGGTGATGAGCTCGCGGGATCGGTCGCGAGGTAGCGGACCGTCGCGGCGATCTCGCCGTGACCCGCGCCCGGGCCTCCCGCATCGGCCTGCCCGGCGCCAGATCGACAAGCCGTGGCAGCACCTGGTCGTCGTAGAGGCCCATCCGGTTCACCGCCGAGGTGTTCCTTGCCGAACTGGAGCGGCACCACCTGCGGGTCGGTGACTGGTGGCTGATCAACCCCCGCGCCATACGTCCTGCTCCCTCCACAGTGCAGCGTCCCGGGTAGGAGCGCAGGGGCTGGACGGCCTGGCGGCGCCAGGTCAACCGCCCATGCCGCGTGCGCTGGCTTGTCCGGTGGGTGACCGGTAATCTGCTGGCCCGGCAGCCGCCGCGGCGCTATCGGCTCTGGCACGATCGGGCCGTCGCCGCCCGAGCCCCGGCTCTCGCCGGCCTTGCCAGGACCGGCGCATTGGTGTGCGACCTCGTCTCGCCGGGAGTTCTGGGGTGCTGAAGGCCTCCTGCGGGTGATTATCCACTGGTGCCAGCTGGGACGGGTCGTGCGACCGTGGGTGCCGCTGCGCTGGCGGCCGCGGCCGGGTGGCTCGCTGTCGCGGCGTGGCGCAGCGATGTCGCGATGTACGGGCATGCCTCGGCAACAGTTGTCGGTGACGTGGCGACCGGGCTTGCCTTCGTCGTCGCCGGGGCGGCGGGGCGTGGCCCGGCGGCGCTGCGGGTCCTCGTCGCGCTTATCGGCCTGAGTTGGCTGGCCGGTTCGGTATGGGGCTGGGCGGTTTCGCTGCACCAGGCGGCGCTGCTGCTGGTGCTGGCGGCCTATCCGGTCGGTCGTTTGCGAGCCGGGTTGCCGCTGCTCGGGCTCGTCGCCGGTGCGGCCGTAGCGGTCGCGATCCCTGGTCCGGTGATCGTGGCGGTCGCTTTCGGGGTCGAAGCGGCGCTTGTGGCATGGACGGGTGCGCGTGGGCTGCTGCGTCGGCGTGTCTACGCGGTGTGCGCCGCGGTCCTGCTGGCCGGGGCGCTTTTGCACGCGCATTGGCTGGCGGCGACCGCCCGGCCGGCGGAGCCGGGGGTCTATCAGACCGCGATGTGCCTCGTGGCCCTCGGTTTCGTTGTCTCGACCTGGCTGGGAGGGATCGCACCGGAGTTGACCAGCCGGCAGTTGATCGGGGACGACGGGGCGGCCGGTATGGGCGGCCTGACCGCCGTGTTGGCGGCCCTGCTTCGTGATCCGGGCATCGAGGTCGCCGGCGGCGCGGTCGGATCGGGTCTGGCGGTGCGGGTCGCGGGTGAGGTGGTGGCGACCGTTCGTTCGACGTCGCCGCTGCTGGCCGATCCTGCCGTCGTGGCGGCGGTGGAACGGTCCGTGCGGCTCGTCGTGGAGCATCAGCGGCTGCGCGCTGCCGACGAGCGGTGGCTCGCCGACCTCGCCGCGGCAGGGTTGCGGCTCATCGATGCCGTCGATCGCGAACGGGCTCTGGTCACCACGGCGCTGTCCGACCGCGTGAGCACTCCGGTCGGCGCTGCCGCGGCGCAGCTGGCCGGTGTGCGTCGCACCGACGAGGCCGCGCTCGTGCTCGACACTGTCGCCGAGTCGCTGGACGCGGTGCGGGCCGAGCTGTCCGGGCTCGTGCGGGGGGTACCGGCGGTCGCGCTGGGACAGGGCCGGCTCGCTGACGCGTTCAGTACGCTGGCCGACGGTTCGCCGGTACCCGTCGCGGTGGTGGTCGATGGCGTTCCGCGGCTGTCCGTGCCGGTCGAGACGGCGCTGTTCTTCATCGGTCGTGAGGCGATCGCCAATGCTGTCAAGCACGCGGCGGCGGGACGGATCGAGGTGCGGCTGGCCGGGGGTGCCGGCGGCACCATGCTGGAGATCGGTGACGACGGGCGGGGCGGCGCTGACGCGGCCGGAGCGGGCCTGTCCGGGCTCGCGGACCGGGCCGCGGCGATCGGGGCGAGCATTGCCATCGACAGCCCACCGGGCGGGGGTACCCGTGTGGTGGTGCTCCTACCTGTCCCCGCTACCTCGTGAGGCAGTCCGCCGGAATGTCCGGAACGTCAACCCGGGGGTGCTCGGCGGCCACCTGCTGGATCTTCGCCAGCAGGGGACCCGATACCGGGTCGGCTGCCAGGCTGTCCAGCACTGGTCGTACCGCGTCGTGGAGCGCCGCGACATGAGCGTCAGTCGCGTCGTAGAACCGGACGCCGGTGGCGCACATCGCCGCGGCGGGAGTGGCCTCGTCGTAGGGGTAGTCCAGCGTGGCTCGTACCGCGCTGTCCGCGGCCTGTCGCAGCCACCTCCGCTGCCGCGGGTCGAGACGTTCGTACAGCTTACGGTTGATCGTCAGCACAGTGATCTTCGGCCACAGCACGACGTTGCGGGTCACCGCCGGCAGCAGCGCGCCGTAATGGTTCTCCTGGTACTGCGCGATGTCGATCTCGGCTCCCTGCAAGGTGCCCCGGGCAACCAGGGCAGCGAAGTCGAAGCTCGCGGTGACCGGCCGACCGCCGAGCACGGTGATGGTCCGCGCCTGCTCGGGCGAGTTGTACGAACGGAACGTGGTCCCCTGCCAGTCGGCAGGGGAAAGCAACGGCTGCTTGGCGAACGGGCGGCGCAGCGGGCCGGGGGCCAACGCGAGGCCGGCCACATCGCTCGAGTCGAGTGTCGCGAGCAGGTCCCTGCCGACAGGACCGGTGGCGATCGCGCTCTCGGCGGCCCGCGACGTGATCACAAACGGCGCTTCCAACGCCTGCAGCCCGGGCAGCCCGGCAGCGGCGAAGGCCCGCGCGGAGGGGATGCCCAGGTCGAACCTACCCGAACCGATCGCCTTCACGAGGTCCGACTCGGCGTTCGGCTGGCCGCTTTCGAACTCGGTCGTCGTACGCACCTTCAGCCGTCCACCCGACAGGTCAGACAGCGCCTCGACGAATGCGGTCGCGGCCGGGCTCTGGCCGTTCGGGTCGAGCACGTCGATCGTGCCAAGGGTCAACACGGCCGTCCGGTCGCCGGTCTTGTTCGCCACCGGAGGCGACCCGCAGGCCGTGACAGCGGACAGCGTGAGCAGCGCGGCCGCGACGGCCAGTCGTCGAATGGCACGCATCGCCAGTGTCCCTCCTCGGTGGCACGCCAGGCGCTCGGCCGGCGCGGTCGACGCTAATGAGGCCGGCTGTCCGCGGACACCGAGCTACCACGGCGACTGCTCGGGTCCGGCCGCGAGGCGTCGCTGGACTGCGGCTCGCCGCCGCCCGCCTGTCCGCGGTTGGCGGGCTGATGTCACGCGCACCGGTCGCTGTGGCGACCCTGCTCGCGGGCTGCACGTGGGCGACGGCAGCGCGCATCGAGCCGTTCGCGACGGTCGATTCGCCTGCCGTGGTCGGGCCGGCCGGTGTCGCGGTTTCGCTGATCGCCGTGCTGACCTGCTGGGCAGCGCCGCAGCGGCCCGAGCCGGCGAGTGTCGGTCTCGCCGTCGTCGCCGCGGCGTGGCTGGCCGGATCGCTGCAGGGGTTGCAGGGCTTGACCGGCCCAGCGATGGCGGCGGCACTGGCGAGCCCGGTGCTGGGGCAGGTGGGGTTTGCCGTCGTGCTCGACCCGCCGCGGCGCTGGACCGTCGCGGTCGCGCTGTTCGCGGTGCTCGCCTTCGTGTTGCACCTCGCCGGCTACCAGCCGCTGTTGGACCCGGGCTGCCTGAGCCCATGCGCGGATCTGAGCGCGCCGCTGGCCGACCGTCTCGGCGCACGCTTCGCCCTTGGCACGGCGCTGGTTCCCGATCTGTGTGCCGCCACGCTGGTGGTCGGTCTTGCGTGCCGTGGCCACGGCCAGGCACCGATTCGCGGCGGCGTCGCCGCCAGCGCCGTGGCCTTCGCCGTCGCCGACGTGATGCCCTGGTGGCGCTGGGGAGAGTTCACCTCGACGCCGATCCCTGATCAGGTCCGCACCGCCGCGGTAGCTCTGGTCACCGCCGTCGTGTTGGTCGCGGTGATGCGGCGGTGGCAGGCCCGCCGTGACCTCGCCGTCCTCGCCCGGCAGCTCGACACCGGCTCCGGGATCCGGTTGCGCGGCGTTCGGGAGGTGCATTTCGCTGTCCCGGGATCGCCGCGCTGGGTCGATATGGACGGACGGGAGGTGAACGCCGACGCGGGCGCGTTCCCGACTGCTGTCGTGCTGACCGGCCGGGACGGCGAACCCGCCGTGCGCCTGGTGGCCGCGTCGTGGCCGCGCCTGGACCTGACGGCCCTTCCGCTGACGCTGCGGCTGGCGCTGGACAACGCCCGGCTGGACGTGGTGGGGCGCGTCCGGCTCGCCGACCTGCGCGCCTCCCAGGCGCGCATCGTGGCGACGGCCGACGCCGAGCGGCGGCGCATCGAGCGAGACCTGCACGACGGCGCGCAGCAGCGGCTGGTCGGCGCGGCGATACACCTCTCGACGACGCACGCCCAGCTGCCTGACGCGAGCGCCCAAACCGTCAAGCGGATCCAAGCTCTGGTGCACGACGCGCTCGCCAGCCTGCGGGACATCTCGCACGGCGCCCTGCTCGGGGTGCTCGGCTCAGAGGGACTCGAGGCCGCCATCGAGGACCTGGTCGGCTCCACCGATCTCGAGGTCGATCTGACGATCGGGGATCTGCCGTCCATCACGGCGCCGGTGCAGCGGGCCGCGTACGGCGTCGTCGCTGCCGGGCTGGAGATCGCCGAGCGTGGCGCGGCGGACAGCCCGGCGTCCGTCCGGGTCGGGGTGATCGGCAGTTCCTTCACCGTGGTCGTGCGGATCGCCACGAACGTTTCTGCGGTCAGCCGGATCATCGACGCGTCCGACCGGGTGGGGGCGACGGGCGGCACCTTCGTCGTCGACAATGACGCCCACACCACCTGGCTTACGGGAGTGTGGCCATGCGCATCGTGATCGCCGACGACACGCTGATCGTGCGCGCCGGCCTCAGGCATCTCCTGGCACCGACCGACGTCGAGATCGTCGGCGAGGCAGCCGATGCCACCGAACTGCTCCGGCTCATCGCCATCGCCCGCCCTGACGCCGCGATCGTCGACATCCGGATGCCGCCGACCCACACGGACGAGGGCATCGTGGCCGCCCACATCATCCGCGACAGGCACCCCGACACCGCCGTGCTCGTGCTCAGCGAGTACCTACAGCCGCGCTACGCCGACCGGCTGCTGGCCAACCGTCCGGCAGGGCTGGGCTACCTGCTGAAGGAGCGGGTAGCCGACCTGACCACACTCGTCGACGCTCTGGAACGGGTACACGCCGGCGAGTGCGTCGTCGATCCGGCGATCATCGACCGGCTCATGGCGATGCGGGCGAACTCCCCACTCAAGGACCTCACCGCCCGCGAGCGGCAGGTCCTCACGCTCATCGCCGAGGGCCGCTCCAACGCCGCGGTCGCGGCCCGGCTCGGGATCGCCGAACGCTCCGTCGAGTCGCTGTGCGCCGCGCTGTTCCGCAAGCTCGGCCTGGAACCGGACCCGGACGTCAACCGGCGTGTGCTGGCCGTCCTGACGCTCCTGCGCCCGCCGCGTCCCCGATCCGCCGCGTCGCCGCGTTAGCCGATCGCCGAGGTAGCTCGAGGTAGCTAATGCCGTGGTAGTACGGCCGCCCCTGGTGTCAGGCCGTGGCCGTCAGCGCCACCTGAATTCGATCTTGGCTCACCAGTCGTATGGCTTCAGATCCCAGCTTCATCTGGTCCCCGTTGCCCCTGACGAAGGCACCACACCGAGTTAGCACGGTGTCGGTCGGCACCGGTCCGTCCGTAACGTCCTCGCCAACACGCCCGGCTGGAGGACGCCAATCATGACCACTCCGCGGATCTCGCGACTTATCGCTGTACTCGCCACCGCGACCGCGGTGCTCGCCGCGTGCGGTAACTCCGGAACACCCACCACGCCGACAGCGACCTCGCCCGCGACCTCGACCACGTCGCCTCCGGCCGTGGAATCCACCACCATGCCCGCCAGCCAGCCGCCGATCCCCGACGGCGTCTACCGGACAGGCCTGACGACCGACGCCATCCTCGCCGGCGGCGGCAGCGACATGCACGCCGCGGGCACCTGGACGCTCACTATCAGGAACGGAACCTACACACTCGCCTGCCGTTGGATCGACACCAGCGGAGGGGACTGCGGCGACAGCCAGCACCAGGAAGGCGACGTGATCGTCGAGACCGGGCCGGTACGCGGTGACGCGAAGACGGTCTGGCTCGCGTCGGACCTCACGGCGGTGGCCAAGCTCAACGGCTGCAAGCCCGGCGAATGCGGCGTGCCAGACCCGTACCGGTTCCACTGGCGGCTGGACGGGACCGATCTCGTGTTGAGCAACTTCGTCGGGTTCGGCCAGAACGCCGGACTCGACCTCTACAACAACTTCACACTCGCCCACTGGAAGAAGATCGGCTAGCGGCGTGCGCGATGCTCGGCCGCTCCACGCGGACGAGACCACGCAGACCACCGGTGTAACAGTGAACCATTTCCATTGCCGTTGGCAAGCAGGCCCGATCTTGGCAAGTCGACGCATAAGGGTTCAGTAAAAGCGACAGAAAGGCTTCGGCGTGACCCGGCACCGCGCGAACCCGCTGATGCTGCTATCCGGCCTTCTTCTCGTCATCATCGGTATCCTGGCGATGATCGCCGGCCTGGCGCTGGCGGCCCTGACATTCGTCGGAACGAGCGCTCCTCAATTCACCGATCCGGGATCCGGGCTGGACGCTGCCGCCGACCTCGAGCCGTTGGTCAACGGCTTCGCCGTCGTCATCGTCGGCTGCACGGTGCTGACCGTCGGCCGCTACCTGTGGCACGGCGCGCGGCATCGCGGCCGGCGCGACCGGTTGGGCCGGCTCCTCATCGTCGCCGGATACCTCGACGTCGGTATCGCTCTGGTGGTCCTCACCCGGTTCATCCTCGCCGCGATGGGCGACGACTCCGACGGGACCGACGTCATCGTCCGTGGCTTGCTCACCTGCCTGGCCATCGCCCTGCCCGGCGTTCTACTGGCGCTGCCCGGGCTCCGGTTGGCCAAGGAGAAGCCGCTGATGGAGGCAGAGGTCGAGGCCGAGATCTGATGTGGAACGGCGCTGTCGACTACGGCGGATGAGCATTCCTGGTGGCGTGGCCGCCACCTGCCAGAGCGCCGTCCCCCCAGAAGCTCCTGATGATCGGCGCTGACGCTCCTCAAAGCAGGGTTCCCGCTCATCGCGAGCCAACTCGACCAGCCACGCCACGGCCACCCGGCGCCGCAGGGCGCGTCGCCGGCGCCGGGCCGGCAGCTCTCCGGTGTTTAGGGAGAGTGTTGCGCACCATGATCCACACCGCATGGATCGCTGCCGGCTACGACACACCCGGCGATCGACGGCGATGTCGACGGTGACGGCCGTCCCGACGAGCTGAGTCTCACCGACGCGAAGCTGCTCGTCCGCTACTCCGGCGGCGGGACGGACAGCGTCGCCTTCCAGGCCGGTGAGCCCACGAGTGTGCGCGTCCTCGGCGCCTCCGACGCCGACTCCGACGGACACGCGGAGGTCTTTGTCCAGGTCGACCAGGGGGCCTCGCAACAGGTCTCGACCCTCTTCCGGTACGTCGGCGGCCACCTGCGCCTTGTCACCCTCGACGGCAAGCAGGCGGCCCTGGCGTACGGGGGCTCGACCGGGTATATCGCTTCCTGGTCCTGCCGACCCTCGTCGTCGCCGGGCGCCGCGCTGGCCACCGCGACCGGGCCGAGTACCGGGCCGAACGTGTACACGCTCACGGTGACCTACTACCGTTTTGACGGCACTCGGCTGGTAGCCCTGCGGACCAGGAGCGCCGCGCCGGCCGGCCTCGACGCGCTGCCACTCGACCACGACGCGGTGTCGGGGGAGGCTGGCTGCGGCCCGGTGCGCCTGGGCCGATGAGGCTGGGCGCCGTCAACACCGAAATCCCGGCCGGGATCGAGCGGGTCACCGCGCTGGCCTGCTCACCCCGGCCCGACGGGTGGTATTGCCCTCATCGCCGGGAACGAACTCAATCGCCCCGAGAGATCGACTCAGAGGCCGTAGCTTTCCAGAAGGCGTAGCCAGACCTCGCTGACGGTGGGGAACGACGGGACGGCGTGCCACAGCCTGTCCAGGGCGACCTCGCCGACGATGGCGACTGTGGCGGAGTGCAGGAGCTCCTGGACGTCCTGGCCGGTGAATGTGGCCCCGACGAGGACGCGGCGTTCCTCGTCGACCACGAGCTGCGACGTGCCGACCAGGCCGACGCCGCGGACGGAGGCGCCGGCGACCCCGCTGGTCGGTACCGACACCGTCCGGACCGTCAGGCCTGCCTCGCGCGCGCCGTGCTCAGTCAGGCCGACGGCGGCGACCTGGGGGTCGGTGAACGTCACCCGTGGGATGAGACCCGGGCCGGCGACCTCGGCCGGCTCAGCGCTCCGGCCGTCGACCTCGGTGCGGGGCCAGGCGTCCCGCCGGCCGGTGATGAGGTCGGCGACGATCCGGCCCTGGTACTTCCCCATGTGGGTCAGCAGGGCCCGCCCGTTCACGTCGCCGATCGCGTACAGCCAGGTCTCGCCGTCCGCGTCCGCCGACCCCGCGCCGTCGCCTGACTCGGTGGCCGACTTCACGCCGACCGCGCGCAGCTGGTGGTCGACGATGACGGGACGACCAGGGGTCAGCCCGACGGTCTCCAGGCCGAGGTCCTCGGTGGCCGGCCGGCGACCGACGGCCGCCAGCAGCTCGTCGGCCTCGATCTGTTCGCCATCGTCGAGGGTGACCGTGACCGGCCCGCGCCCGCCATCCGCGGCCGGAACCGCGCGCCGCACGGCGGTGACGCGGCAGCCGGTGCGCACGGTGATCCCCTCGGCCTCGAACGCGGCGCGGACCTCGTCCCCGGCGAACGGCTCCTCATGGGAAAGCAGCCGCTCCTGGCCCTCGATGACGGTGACCTCGGCCGAGCCGAGCCGCCGGAAGCCCTGCGCCAGCTCGGTACCGACCGCGCCGCCCCCCAGGACCACCAGCCGGCGCGGGACGGCCGTCGCCGCGGTCGCCGTCCGGTTGTCCCACGGCCTGGCCTCGGCCAGACCGGGGATCGGCGGCATGAACGCCGTCGTCCCCGTCGCGAGAACCACCGCCCGCCGCGCCGCGAGCCGCCGCGTCCCACCGGCGGCCGCCTGCTCGCCACTCCCATCCCCGTCTCCGGACAGCGAGCTTGTCGCGGCCGTCGAACCGCCCGTGGCCGTCGGGCCTTCGGCCGAGGTTGGCGGCTCGACGTCCACCCGGCGCGGCCCGGCCAGCCGGCCCCGGCCGCGCACCAGCGTGACACCGCGCTCCAGCAGCCAGGGAACCTGGCCGTCGTCCGAGTAGTCGCCGACCATCTCGTCCCGGCGGCCGAACGCGGCCGCAGTGTCGATCGGGCCGGACACCGCGATCTCGGCACCGGGCACCCGCCGCGCCGCCGCGATCACGTCACCCGGCCGCAGCAGCGTCTTGCTCGGGATACACCCCCAGTACGAGCACTCCCCGCCGACCCGCTCACTCTCGACGACCGCCACCGACAGCCCGGACTCGGCGATCCGTCCGGCGACGACCTCACCCGCCGGCCCAGCCCCGATCACCACCACGTCGAACGTCTCCAGACCGAGACCGTTCGTACCGGCCGCCGTCATGCCACAACCGCCGTGGGAGGGACAACCAACCGGTGCATCACGATCTCCTCGGCTGCGTCGCGGGGCACGAGGCCGGCTGCCCGACCATGGACATCATCATCGCCCCTGGTGTGCCCGGCCATCCGGCACCCATGCGGGCAGGCATCCGGTTCGACCTGGTGGGGCGGCCGGGATCCAGCCGGACCTTTGGGGTGAAACCAAGACCATCGAGTCCCAAAACGTCGAGCGGAAACCGCCGCGAGATCGGACCGGACGGGAAGGCCCGCCGGGCCCGCTGACCTTCGTCAGGACGCCAGGTCGGTCATGGTGTCGGGGGAGCGGCCGTCGGGGTCGGGCGGGGCCTGACCGGCGCCGGTGTTGCCGGACGCTCGGCTGATCGAGCTGACGACGGCGCGGCGGGCGGCTCGCAGGCTCGCGGCGGCGGTGGCCGCCGCCGCGGCGACGGTGACGCCTGTGACGGGTGCCTCCTCGTCGAGCTCGACCTGGGCGGACACCGGTGGGCGCGGCCGGGCCGTGGCGCGGACCGACGGCAGCCGCCGGGCGTCCGGCGCGGCGCGGCGGGCGGCGTCGGCGGACTCGTCGTCGGCCTCCTCCTGAGACGCGCGCTCGGCGGCGACCCTGGCCTCGTACAGCTCCACCTCGCTACGGACCCGGTCGGTGTCCCAGCCGAGGACCGGCGCGATCAGCTCGGCGACCGGCCGGGCGGCGGCCAGCCCCCTGTCTGACGCCTCGAACGAGATGCGGGTGCGGCGGGTCAGCACGTCCTCCAGCCGCAGCGCGCCCTCGTGCGACGCCGCGTACAGCGCCTCGGCGGCGAGATACGCGTCGGCGCCGGGCAGCGGCGTGCCGAGCGAAGGCTCGGCGATCACCAGGTCGAGCAGTTCCTCGGTCAGGGTGCCGTAGCGGCGCAGCAGGTGCTCGACCCGGGCCACGTGCAGGCCGGCGTGTTCGGCGAGCCGCTCCCGCGCGTTCCACAGCGCCTGGTACCCGTCGGTACCCAGCAGCGGGGTCTTGTCCGTGCACGACGGCGGCACCGTGCGGGTGAGCCCGGCGGCGGCCGCGTCGACCGCGTCGGCGGCCATCACCCGATAGGTCGTGTACTTGCCGCCCGCGACCATCGTGAGCCCCGGCGCGGCGGCGACGACGGCGTGCTCCCGGGACAGCTGCGCGGTGTCGGCGGACTCGCCGGACAGCAACGGGCGCAGCCCGGCGTAGACGCCGACGATGTCGTCCCGGGTCAGCGGGGTGCTCAGTACCCGGTTGACCTGGTCGAGCAGGTAGTCGATGTCGGACCTCGTCGCGGCCGGGTGAGCCAGGTCGAGCTCCCAGTCGGTGTCGGTCGTGCCGATGATCCAGTGGCCGCCCCACGGGATGACGAACAGGACGCTGCGCTCGGTGCGCAGGATCAGCCCGGTGGCGCCCCGCAGCCGGTCGCGCGGGACGACCAGGTGCACGCCCTTCGACGCGCGGACCGACACCGGCCCCTTGCCGCTCTTCTCACCTGCGTCTCGGCCGTTCTTGCCGTTGATGTCCTGGCCGTTCTTGCCGTTGATGTTGAGCAGCGCGTAGACGTCGTCCGTCCACACCCCGGCGGCGACGATCGTCTGCCGGGCCCGGACGCGGATCTCCTCGCCGGACTCCAGGTCGCGTACGAGCGCGCCGGTCACCCGGTCGTCCTCGCGCGGCAGGCCGACGACCCGCGCCGAGGTCGCGACCGCAGCGCCGTACCGCGCGGCGGTGCGGGCGACGAACATCGTGTGCCGGGCGTCGTCGACCTGCCCGTCCCAGTACTGGATCGCGCCGACCAGCGCGTCGGGGCGCAGCGACGGGAACTCGCGCAGCGCCGCCTTGCGCGTCAGGTGGCGGTGCATCGGCAGGCCACCGGACAGCGGGCCCTGCCCGACCGGCGGGCCCTGCCGGGCCGGTCGGACGGTGCCCGGGGCCGGGCTGATCCTGGACAGGCCCTGGCCGAGGGTGTCGTAGAGCAGCACGCCGCTGCCGATGTAGGCCCGCTCCCAGCCGTGGTGCGTCAGCGGCAGCAGGAACTGCACCGGGCGGACCAGGTGCGGGGCCAGCGTCTCCAGCAGCAGGGTCCGCTCGCGCAGCGCCTCGCGTACCAGGGCGCCGTTGAGCTGTTCCAGGTAGCGCAACCCGCCGTGGATCAGTTTGCTGGACCGGCTGGACGTGCCGGCGGCCAGGTCGCGGGCCTCGACGAGGGCGACGGACAGGCCGCGCGCCGCCGCGTCGAGCGCGGTGCCGGCGCCGGTGACGCCGCCGCCGATGACGAGAACGTCGAACGTCTCGGCGCCCAGCCGCCGCAGCGCCTCGGCGCGCTCGGCCGGGCCCAGCCGGCCAGGGCTAGCAGCCCGCTCGAGCGGCGCGGCGACACCGGCCGCCGGGACACCGCGCGCGGGAACGGCGCTCGCGGGCGCGGCGGCCGCGGGGGCAACGCCGTCCGGCGGGACCGCGCCGTCGGAAGGAACCGTGCTGTCCGAAGGAACCATGCCGGGCATCGGGGCTACCTCCTCCTACAGTGACCCTGCGGACCGTGGCCGCCGGGCATGCGAAGGAAGATCATTTTCGCATCCCCTTTGGCCCTGCAGACACCTGGGTGACCGGACAGCGGCGCCGTTCGCCGCCCGTCCACCATCGTGCCGGGCGGCTGCGACAACCGCCTTCGCGGCGAACCCGGGACGCGAGGATGTACGTCGCTGTTGGGCTTCCGTCCCGCGCCTGGTCACAAAATGGTTATCGGTTGTCCCCGGTGACACATTCCACCGGGGGTGGCCCAACCGGCGACCCGGCCGAAACGGCCGCCGGTTCCCCTACTGCTCCGCCTGATCGATGGATGATCGCGGTGGCGGCCAGCCGGCCGTCGCATAACCAGTTACCAATGAGTAGCGTATGACGTGCCGGTCGACGCCCCGGCTCCGCCCGCCGGCGGCGCCGTGCATCCGGGAGCGAGCACCCATGGACCTGACGTACACCCCGGCCGAGGAGCAGTTCCGCGCCGAGCTGCGTGGCTGGCTCGGCGCGAACATCCCCGAGCAGTGGAAGGACCCCGGCTTCTGGGAGCACCTCCCCGAGGCGGAGGGCTTCGAGCTGCGACGCGACTGGGAGCGGCGCAAGGCCGAGGCGGGCTTCGCCGGGATCGCGTGGCCGACCGAGTACGGCGGCCGGGGCGGTACTCCGGGCATGAAGGCGATCTACGACGAGGAGCTGGCGCTGGCCCGCGCCCCGGAGTCGGCGAACGCCCTGGGCCTGACGTTCCTCGCGCCGACGGTCATGGCGGTCGGCACCGACGAGCAGAAGCGGGACATCATCGGCCCGATGCTGCGCAACGAGGTCATCTGGTGCCAGGGCTTCTCCGAGCCGGGCGCGGGCTCCGACCTGGCCGCCCTGCGCACGTCCGGCCGGCTGGAAGGCGACGAGTTCATCGTCAACGGCCAGAAGATCTGGACGACCAACGCCATGCACGGCGACAAGCTGTTCACCCTGGTCCGCACCGAGCCCGGGAGCCAGGCCCACCGCGGCATCTCCCTGCTGCTCATCGACATGCACCAGCCGGGCGTCGAAGCCCGCCCGCTGCGGCAGATCAGCGGGGCGAGCGAGTTCGGTGAGGTGTTCTTCACCGACGCCCGGGTCAGGGCGTCGGACTGCGTCGGCGGCGTCGGCAACGGCTGGAGGACCGCGATGCTGCTGCTGTCGTTCGAACGCGGCGCCTCCGGCATCTCCCAGTACGCCTCGTTCCGCCGCGGCTACGACGAGATCATCGCCGCCGCCCGCCGGCTCGGCCGCGACACCGACCCGACGCTGCGCCGCGAGCTGGCCAGCCGCCTCGTCGAGCTGGAGTGCCTGCGCTACCACGCGATGCACGTCCTCACCGAGGTCGAGCAGGGCCGCGACCTGGGCTCCGAGTCGTCGATCACCAAGCTGCAGTGGTCGGAGACCTACCAGAAGCTGTTCGAGACGTTCGACCACCTGCTCGGCGTCGACGGCGTCGTCACGTCCCCGGTCGACGGCCTGGACCTCGCGGCCTTGCAGCACGAGGCCTTCTGGACCCGGTCGGTGACGATCTGGGGCGGCTCGTCGCAGGTGCAGCGCAACATCGTCGCCGAGCGCGTGCTCGGCCTGCCGCGATAGGCGCCGACCTGACAGGCGCAGGCAGGTAGGGCAGCAGAGCAGGTAGGGCAGCAGGGAGGAAACCAGGCCATGTTCTTCGCGCTGACCGACGAGCAGCGGGCGCTCGCCGAGACCGTTCGCGACTACCTCGCCGACCGGTTCGACCTGACCGCCGTCCGCGCCGTCTTTGAGGACCCCGCGGGTGACGGCCACCCGCCCGACCTGTGGAAGGCGATCGGTGAGCAGGGCTGGCTCGCCGTGCTGGTGCCCGAGGAGTACGACGGCCTCGGCCTCGGCCTGCTGGACGCGCAGGTGATCGCCCGCGCGTTCGGCGCCGGCACGGTCCCCGGGCCGTGGCTGCCGACGGTGCTCGCGGGCGAGGCCGTCCGGCTCGCCGGTTCCGCGGCGCAGCGCGAGACCGTGCTCGGCCCGCTCGCGGCGGGCGAGCTCGTCGCGACCGTCGCCCTGCGCGCCCCCGGCGGGGCCTTCGACGCCTCCGGGGTCGGCGTCACCGCCGACGCGGACGGCCGGCTGACCGGGACGGCGTCCCCGGTCGAGTACCCGGGGGTCGCCCGCCTGGTCGTCGTCGCCGCGAAGGAGGCCGCCGGGATCGGCCTCTACCTCGTCGACCCGGGCGCGCCAGGCATCACCGTCACCCCGCTCACCAGCTACGACGGCACCACCCGGCTCGGTGCGCTCACGTTCGAGGCGGCCGCCGGCGAGCGGCTCCCAGATGCCAGCGCCGACGTGCTCGCGGACCTGTACCGGCGCGGCGCCGTCCTCACCGCCGCCGACCTCGTCGGATCCGCCCGCGCCGCGGTCACCCGGACCGTCGAGTACGACAAGACCCGGGTCCAGTTCGGCCGGCCGGTCGGCAGCTTCCAGGCCATCAAGCACACGCTCGCCGACCTGCACGTCGCCGTCCTGATGGCCGAGCACGCCGCGCTGTACGCCGCGCACGCCGTCGACGAGGCCCTCCCCGACGCGGAGCTGGCCGCCGCCGTGGCCAAGGCCAAGGCCAACGACGCCGCGGCCGCCGCGACCGGCGCCATGATCCAGTATCACGGCGGCATTGGCTACACCTGGGAACACGAGGCGCACTTCTTCTACAAGCGGGCCAAGCGTCTCGTCGCCACCTTCGGCGACTCGGCCCAGCACCTGGACACAATCGCCGCCCTGACTATCGACAACGCCGGAGGCGACCAGCCCCCGCGCTCGTCGACGTCATGACGACTGTCGCCCTCCTGGATGAGCGTCCTGCTTAGGGCAGACGGCGTCCCGGTGCGCAACCGGCACCGTACTGATCATTCGCCGTCCGCCGGCTGCGATGACGGGAACGGCTGCCGCGGCGGGTCGGTGAAGCTCCGGCCGGTCAGGGTTCCCGGAGTGGTCCCGGCTGAGCGCCCGGGGATCCCGAGCTGGTTGCCACTCCGGTCGACGGCGTCGGCGCCGCCAAGCACGGCGTCGATCGTCCTCCGCGGCGTATGAAAGAGAAATCGAACTCCCGCCCAGCGTCGGGATCGTCAGGCCGCAGGGGAAAGATTGGCATCGGCACCCCCGATGTCCGCGACCGCCAGCGGGCACCCCCGACGGCCGTCGCGCGCACAGCATGTTTTACTGCCAGTAGCCCAAACCGCGTCACGGCGGTATCTCCCGCCCCACCGCGACCTCACGGCGGCCACCGCCCTGAGCGGTCAATGGCCTGTTCAAGGGCCGTCCCCGCGGCGCGGCTCGTGGTCCATGGCAACGGCGGGCCTCTGGGTGGGCCTGATCGTCACGTCGGCGCCTGAGCGTCACCGACAGTGGACCCGGCGGCTCCAGAGCAGGACGGGCGGGGCGGCACTGTCGCTGCCGCCGTAGGACTGTTGCCAGGTACCGAGGACGCTGGTGTGCACGGGACGGAAGGCGAGTACCAGCGGGCTGCCCGGGGGGATTGTCGGCTTGCCCTTGGCTGTCCTCATCCCGTCGAGCCAGCGTTCGTAGAGTTCGGTGACGTCCGCGGTGACTTCGCGGACCCCGCTGCCCGGCGCCGTCCTCGGCTGGGCCGCCGGCCCCGCCGGGCTGCCGGGGCCGGGCACATCGCCGGGGCCGGCCGCGTCGCCCAGGTCCGTCGGGCCGTAGGGGGTCCAGTCGAGGTCGCCGCGGGGGCGGCTGGTCAACAGGTCGAGCGTCGGGACGACGGCCGGGATCCGGCCATGGGCCAGGCCGGTCAGCGCGGACGGGTAGACGGCCAGCGGGTAGGGGCCCTCGTCGCCCATCGTGCCCTGGCTCCCGAGCAGGGTGAGCCGTAGCCGCACCCGGGCGACGCAGGGCGCCGGCGCCGGCAGCAGAGGGAAAACGATCTCGCTGGTGAGCAGGTGGTCGTCGCCCCGCCGCGGGAGGTGATCGTAGGCACGGCCGACGAGCAACTGCCCCGACGACGGGATGATCGCGGTCCGCTGGCGGCCGCCGGGCGCGTAGGTCGTCAGCAGGAACGTCCTGGTCGCCGCGATCGGGACGCCGGGAACCTCCGTCACGGGCGGGGCGGTCGCGACGGTCGTGCTCGTCGCGGCGAGGACAGGGGCGCTGGTCACCGGCGGCAGCGCGCGCAGCACGGCCGGTCCGCCTCCGGCCATCCCGAGCGTGACCGACCCAAGCGCGATGAGCAGCACCAAGCCGCCCGTCGTCGTCAGGAAGATCCGGCCGCCCAGCCCCGGAGCCCGCAACGTCACCCCGAGCCGCCGCTCAAGGCACCGTTCCACCCGCTGCCCGGCCCGCGCCAGCACGTCCCGCGCCGGGCGGGTGACACAGGCCACGAGCCGTGCCAAAGCCGCCACCGGCCACGCCAGCCCGCACGTGATCGTCCTCGCCAGGCTGGCCAGCTTGCCGGCCAGCTTGCCGGCCAGCCGGCCAGCCCCGGCCGTCAGGCGGGCGGTTCGCCGGACGGCACCGCGCGTCAGGCGGGCCAGCCAGCCGAGCGGCCTCCCGGCCCGAAGGGCGGTCGAGGCAACCAGCCGGACCACCCTGACCAGTCGGCCGGCCGCGCTTCGTGCCGCGAGCCCCGCCGCGCGAACGTGCCCGGCGAACTGGTGCTCCACCGCGTTCGGCCCAGGCGACGCCCGGTACAGCGGCCGCTCGGTGGCCGTCGTCGCCGCGACCGTCGCCGTCGCGGGGGGTGTCGGGACATGGGCGGGGATGGTGGGTGGCTCGGCGGCGGACGGCTCGCCGGAACGCGGTCGTGGCAGGACGATCGTCGCCGGGTCCCGCGGCGGATGCGTAGCCGACAGGTCGTCCATCCGTGCGCTCCCGCTCCCGGCCACGTCGCTGGTGGTCGGGTCGGCCGGTTGTTCGCGGCGTGACTACACCGCCGAGACCACGGTGGGCCGACCCCGTTTCGTGCCGAAGATGTCACTCGAAGTCGCCCTCGCCGCCGGGACGCGCCGTCTGACCCTGTGGGCCTCCTGTGTGCCGCTCGAGGCCACTAGCCTGCCGGCAGCACGGTGTCGGGTCGGGGACGGTGGAAAGCGCCCCCTCACCGCCTGCTGGTACGTTTCGGCCCGATCCGGACCCCCTTGGAGTGCCGCCATGTCGACCCCAGCCCCCGGGCAGCAGCCCGACCCGTTCGCCAAGCCCGGGCCAGCGCAGCCGGGTGGCGGGCCGGCCTACCCGCCGCCCCCGGGGATGTCCCCGGCGGGGCCCTACGACGACCCGACACGGCAGTACTCGCCGTCCGGCAGCTACCCGGGCGCCTCCGGCAACCCGAACGCCGGCTACGGCACGCCTCCGGGCTACCCGCCCGGCGACCCGAACGCGGCCTACGGAACCCCGCCGGGCTACCCCCCGGGGGACCCGAACGCCGGCTACGGCCCGCCCTCCGGCGGCTATCCGCCTGGTGACCCGAACGCCGGCTACGGCTACCCGCCGGGCTACACGCCACCCCCCGCCGGCCCCGGCTACCCGCAGCCCGGCTTCGGTGCGCCGGCCGTGTGGGGCGCGGACCCGTCGGCGCCGTTCGGCCGCCATCCACTGACCGGCGAGCCTCTCTCCGACAAGGACAAGCTGACCGCCGGCCTGCTGGAGATCTTCCTCGGCTGGTGCGGCGCCGGCCGCTGGTACCTCGGCGACTACGGCATCGCGACGGCCCAGCTGCTCACCTGCGGCGGCCTACACATCTGGTCCCTCATCGACGGCATCTTGATGCTGACTGGCAAGGTTCGCGACAAGAACGGCCGCCTCCTGCGCGACTGAGCTGCCCCCTACCAGCACCTCAACGGTTGAGCAGCCGCGTGTCGGCTTCCTCGTGGTGGTCGCCGGCCGCGGGGGTGAGGGTGTCGAGCCTGTCGATCTGGTCGGCGGTTGGGTGGACTGCCTCCGCGGCTTGCCGGATAAGGGCCCATTGCCGCTTCAGTACCACCGCTGCCACTGCGTCGGCTGCGTGCTCCGGCCTCGCCCTCGCTGCCCTACCTCCCGGATCACGACCTGCGGGATCGACTTCGTCGATCCCGCAGGGACCCCGTTCGCCGATCCGGCAGGGACCCTGCCGGCGAGACCTCCGCACGCCGCCTCCTGCGTGTCAGCGCGGGGTGAGGACGCAGAACTCGTTGCCCTCCGGGTCGGCCAGGACCGTCCACGGGACGTCGCCCTGACCGAGGTCCACGGCGGCGGCGCCCAGAGCGCGCAGCCGGGCGACCTCCGCCGCTTGATCGTCACCGGGGTACGGCGCGAGGTCGAGATGGACGCGGTTCTTCACGATCTTGGCGTCGGGCCTGCGAACGAACTCCAGATACGGGCCGACGCCCTCGGCGGAGCGCAGCACCGCCTGATCGTCCGACACCTCGTGGAGGGTCCAGTCCATCGCCTGGCTCCAGAACCGGGCCATGGCCCGCGGATCGACGCAGTCGGTCACCACCGCCGCCATAGGCCCGGTGTCCCGGTAAACCGGTCGAGGCTCCAGCACGCAGAACTCGTTGCCCTCCGGGTCGGCCAGGACCGTCCACGGGACGTCGCCCTGGCCCACGTCGGCGGGCGTCGCGCCGAGAGCCTGGAGGCGCGCGATCAGCTCTGCCTGATGGCCCGCTGAGGTAGTAGCGAGGTCGATGTGTACGCGGTTCTTCACCGTCTTGGGCTCCGGGACGGTGATGATGTCGATGCAGACGGCGGCGGGGTCGGGATAGCTGAAGCCCTTCGGCTCCAGGTTGGTCACGCCGGGTTCCTCGCTGGCAACGGTCCAACCGAGCACCTCGGCCCAGAACCGGCCAACCGTGGCGTCCTCCTGAGCATCCATCGCGATCTGCACAAGTCGCGTCGCCACGCGGCCGATCTTATGGCCCGCGTGGACGAGAACCGCGCGAAATCGACGCGCCGGGCAATTGCTGCACGCGGCGCAACCGGTTGTGGCGTGGGCCCCGCGAGCTCAATGATGGAGAAATGGTCTCTGGTGCGCAGCTGGCCGGGTTCGCCGTCGCGGCGTTCGTGCTGATCGTGATTCCGGGGCCGAGCGTGCTGTTCGTCGTGGGGCGGGCGCTGTCGCTCGGGCGAGGGCCGGCGATCGCGAGTGTCGCCGGAAACGCGCTCGGCAACTACTCGGTGGCGCTGCTCGTCGCGTTCGGCCTGGGCACACTGGTCGAACGGTCCGAGCTCGCGTTCGTGGCGGTCAAGCTGGTGGGTGGGCTGTACCTTGCCTGGCTGGGCATTCGGGCGATCCGCCACCGGCGTGAGCTGGCCGAGGCGACCCAGGTCCGCGTCGAGGCCACCTCGCGGTGGCGGACGGTTCGGCAGGGCTACGTCGTCGGGCTCACCAATCCCAAGGCGCTGATCATGTTTGGCGCGGTGCTGCCGCCGTTCGTGAGCCGGGAGCAGGGCCAGGTTCCCGCCCAGATGCTGCTGCTGTCACTGATGGCGATCTGCATCGGGCTGGTGTGCGACAGCCTGTGGGCGATGACGGCGAGCGCCGTGCGGGCCTGGTTCACCGGCGACCCGCGCCGGCTCGCGGCCATCGGCGGCGCGGGTGGCCTCGCGATGATCGGCGTCGGCCTGAGCGTCGCCCTCACCGGCCGTCGCGACTGACCTCAGACGCCGCACGATGTGCGGACTTGTCAGCGCGACCGGGAGCCAGAGCGCGCGTTGCGTCTGACAACTCGTGCGGCGGGGTGGCGGTGAGGGATCGGGCGCTGGCCCTGGGTGGCTCCTTGCCTACCGCATCAGTCGCCGAAGTCCGCGTCCGATGAGAACATTTCCGCTCAGCCGGCGACTGGCCCTGCCGAGAGGCCTCACTCGACGTAGCCTGATCACGGGGGGACGCGCCCTGCCCCTTGAGACCGGCCGTGATCACGCTTCCGTCCGCGTCTGGAGGGCATCATGCCCTCAGTCCGTGCTCGGGCGCACGGGGAGGTGGCCGCCGATGAGCCGGTACGCGGTGGACGTCCACGATCGCACGTTGGTGGTGTCCTGGGACACCGGGTTGGGCGATGTGGCCGCGCGAGTGGCCCAGCTCCCGAGCACCGCCGACGAGTCGGACGCCCTTCAGCTGGCGCGCACGCTGACGTTCCTGTCGGCGGCCGCGTGGCGCACGTACACCCACCCGGAAGAGGCTGCCCTAACAGGCGCTTCCGTCCGGGACGACAACCTGGGCGGCCGCGGCAAGGACGTGTTCGGCAAGGTCGTCGCGGCGATCGAGCAGCCGCACCTGCCGCGCGACGGGCTGATCCAGCAGGCCGTGGTGGTCGTGGAGGAGGCGGCGCACCGGGTCGGCCGGGCGCTGCACGCCCTCGCCGACGAGGCGCTGACCCTGCAGGTCGCCGCCGATGTGCGCGCCGAGCTGGACGCCGTCGAGCGGGCCGAGCTGGGCGAGCTTTCTGGCCGGGCCCGCCAGGCGGTGACGTTGAGCCGGGCCGACGCGTCGCCGCTGCAGGTCGCGGCCGCCGACGCCCTGCTCAAGCTGGATCCGTTGGGCTCGCGGGCACTGTTCACCGACGTCGAGCCGACCGCCGCGGCGATAGCGGCGGCGCACTGGCTGCACGCGGCGGCGATCGTCGCCGCGCGGCACGCCGATCTGGACCTCACGCAGGTCGTCGTCGAGGCCGACGCGATCGAGCCGCTGCCGCACCGGACGCCGACGCTGGTGCTGCACCAGGTGGAGGCCGGCGACTCGCCGCGGGAGGCCGTGCTCGACCTGATCTCGCACGCGATGGTCGTCGCCGAGGGCCGCAATCCGGACCTCGACGACATCTTCGAATGGGTCGCCGAGATCGTCGAGGACGGCGGGCCGCACGACGGCGACGGCGACGACGACGAGGCCCCGCGCCCGCGGCTGCTGACCCGACCGCCGACGCCGGTCGAAGGCCTGGCGATCCAGATCCGCGGCGGTCTGGACGACGGCTCGGACGACGACCCCGACGACCCTCTCGGCTTCGCGGACGACGAGGATGACGAGGACGACGCCGGCGAGACGCTGGTGCTGCCGGACCGGCTCACCCCGCTGGACCCGCGCCGGCCCGCTGTCGACCTGCTCGAGGACCTGCTGGCCGGGATCCACGGCTGCTGGCTGCTCTACCGCGAGTTCGCCGATCCGCCTGCCGTCCCGCGCCCGCCGGAGCCGGCCGCGGCCAGCGCCGTCGCCCCCAGCCCGGAGGCGGTCACCGCGGCCCGCCGCCGCCGGCGCGAGCAGCTGCGCCGCGCGTTCGACGACGAGGTCCGGGGCGCCGCCGCCACGTTGCGCGATCAGCTGGTCTAGCACCGGGAGGTCGAGGATGTCGCGGGCGCTGGTGCTCGGTGGCGGCGGGCTCGCCGGGGTGGCCTGGGAGATCGGGCTGCTCGCCGAGCTGATCGACGGCGGGTCTGACCTGGCCGCCGCGGACACGGTGATCGGCTCGTCGGCCGGCTCGGTCGTCGGCACGCTGCTGCGCACCGAGCCGAGCCTCGCGCCGTCGCTCGCCCTCCAACTGGACCCGCGTGACGCGGGCGGTGAGCTGTCGGTGAAGCTCGACCCGGAGCTGCTGTGGACGATGTTCGGCGAGGCCGTCAGCGGCGCCCGGGATCTGACGTCCGCGCTGTCGCGGATAGGCGCGATGGCGCTGGCGACGCCCACGGTCACCGAAGCGGAGCGCCGCCAGGTCATCGAGGCCCGGCTTCCCAGCCACGAATGGCCGGCCGCTCGGCTGCTGATCACCGCGATCGACGCCGAGCGGGGTGACCTGCTCGTGTTCGACCGGGACGCGGGCGTGCCGCTGGTCGACGCCGTCGCCGCGAGCTGCGCGGTGCCGGGCGTCTGGCCACCGGTCACGATCGGTGACCGCCGCTACATCGACGGCGGCTCCGGCTCCCCGACGAACGCGGGCCTGGCAGCCGGGCACGACCGCGTGCTGGTCGTCGCGCCGGTGGCGCCGCCCGCCCGCGGCCCCTTCCTCGGCATCGAGGACGAGGTGCACGACCTGGAGCAGCAGGGCAGCCGGGCGCTGGTCATCACCGCCGACGACGCGGCCCGGGCCGCGTTCGGCACGAACCCGCTGGACCCGGCCGCCCGCCCCGCGTCCGCCCGAGCGGGCCGGCGGCAGGGCTGGTCGCTGGCCGCCGCCGTCCGGGCCTTCTGGTCCGGCGCCTGATCCAGGACCCAGGATTCGGGACTCGGACCAAGAACCTGGGTCATGGGCGGGGCGCACCCGCCAGACCGCACCGCACGAACCCCGCCGTCAGCGCGTCGTGGGCGGACACCGGTCCCTGCTCCTGCCCACCGGGACTGACGGCAGCCGATGCGACGCCGGCGGCCCCATTCCTGCCGAGGGCAACAGTCAAGCAGCCGACAGTAAGTGACTTTCGAATCCCTGCCTAATCCGGGCGAGGCGGGTGGACGCTGCACGGGGGTGTCTCGACGTTTGGTTCGTCGCGCTGGGAGGCCGGAAGGCGATGGCTGAGGAGCTGACGGTCTGGTACGGCGCGGAGGTCACCACGGCGCCTGCCGACCGGGCATTCGTCGTCGGCCGCGGGGCTGGCGTCGACCTGCGGCTGGCCGACGCGCGGGTGTCCCGCCGGCACATCCTGGTCGAGCGGTCCGACACCGGCTGGTCCGTCGTCGACATCAGCGCCAACGGGACCTGGGTCGAGGGTGAGCGGGTTCGGCGGGTCGACCTGCGCCAGGCAACCCGGCTCAACCTGGGCGCGGTCGACGGCCCGCGGATCATCCTGGTTCCGGGGTCGCCAGCTCCCCAGGCAGCGGCCAGGCGCCCGCTACCCGCGCAACCCGCCGCGCCCGCCGCGGCTCTCGGGACGGCGGCCGCCGCGGCGGCGCCCCCGCCGAGCGCGGCTCGCCCGCAAGCAGCTCCCGCCGCGGCCGGCTCCTCCGGCGCCGCGACCGAGCTGCCCGCTATACGAGAGGTGGCTCGGGCCACGGCTCGCCCCGCAGGCCAGCCGGTGGCCCCGCCAGGGCTCGCGACCGACGCACCGGCGCCGGTGCGGCCGGCCGAGACCCCGGCCCGGCTGACTGACAGGCCCGCGCCGGTGCGGCCGGCTGACGCGTCGGCGCCGGTGCGGCCTGCTGACGCGGCCGAATCGGCCCGGGCCACGCCGGTCGAGCAGCACGTCCTGGTCGAGCATCACGAGCTGCAGACGATCCGCCCGAGCACGCCGCGGACCGGCACCGGACCGGTACTGCCGGACGGGACGGCGGCCCAGCTGGCCGGGCAGACCGGCGCCGGGCGGACTCACCCGCTGCGGGCGGGCCGGACGCTGATCGGGCGGGCGCGGTCCAACGACATCGTCGTCGGCGACCTGCTGGCATCCCGCGAGCACGCCGAGCTGTTCGTCGGGCGCAGCGGCATCGAGATCGTCGATCTAGGCTCGGCGAACGGCACGTTCGTCAACGGCCAACGTGTTGTCCGGGCCGTGCTGAGCGCCGGCGACCTGGTCGCGATCGGCCACCACGTTTTCGACGTCGAGCCCGCCGCGCTGGTCGAGTACCTCGACACTGGCGACGTCACGTTCGAGGTCGACGGCCTGTCGGTCGACGTCGGCGAGACGCGCCTGCTGCACGACGTCACGTTCCGGCTGCCCGGCCGGGCCCTGCTCGCCGTGATCGGCCCGAGCGGAGCCGGAAAGTCGACGCTGCTGAACGCGCTGACGGGGTTCCGCCCGGCGAACGTCGGAACGGTCCGGTACGCGGGACGGGATCTCTACGGCGAGTACGACGAGCTTCGCCGCAGGATCGGCTACGTACCCCAGGACGACATCCTCCACCGCACGCTGACCGTCCGGGAGGCACTTGAGTACGGCGCCCGCCTGCGGTTCCCGGCCGAGACCACGAAGCAGGAGCGCCGGGACAGGGTGGACGCGGTGCTGGCCGAGCTCGGTCTCGCCGGCGCGGGCGGCGGCGATCTGGAGGTGCTGGCGAACGCGGGCTTCACCGCGGCGGAGCTGGGCGCGACGGCGGGCGACGCCCCGCACGGTTCCGCGGCCAGGCCGGACGGCGTCGCCGCGACCGACCTCGCGGACCGGAAGATCTCGACGCTGTCCGGGGGACAGCGCAAGCGCACCAGCGTCGCCCTGGAGCTGCTCACCCAGCCGACGCTGCTCTACCTGGACGAGCCCACCTCTGGGCTCGACCCAGGCCTGGACAAGGAGGTCATGGAGTCGCTGCGCACGCTCGCGGACGACGGCCGCACGGTGGTCGTGGTGACGCACAGCGTGGCGCAGCTGGAGCTGTGCGACTACGTCCTCGTGCTCGCCAAGGGCGGCCACGTCGCGTACTTCGGCCCACCTCAACATGCCCTGGCCTTCTTTGGGCAGGCCGACTGGGCGGACACGTTCCGCATCCTCAAGACCGACCGCGGCGCCAGGGTGCTCGCCGCCCGCTATCGGGCCTCGGGGTACCACGTCCAGGGCTCTGCCCGGACACCGGGAACCCAGGCGGCGCCGGCCCCGCTTCCCGGGCTGCGCCAGCAGTCGGTCCTCTCACAGTTGGTCACCTTGTCCCACCGCTATCTGCGGGTCATCGCATCCGACCGGTCGTACCTGCGGCTGATCATCGCCTATCCCGTGCTGCTCGGCCTGATACCGCGAGGGATTCAGCTCCCACATGGTCTTGGTCCGGCGCCCGGCGGCCAGCCGAACCGCGAGGCCACGCTGGTACTGCTGGTGGTCGTGCTCTGCGCGGTCTTCATGGGAGCGTCCAACGCTGTCCGGGAGATAGTGAAGGAACGCGAGATCTACCGCCGCGAACGCGGGATCGGCCTGTCCATGACCGCGTATCTGGGTTCCAAGGTCGGCGTGCTGACGCTGGTGACCGTCGCGCAGAGCGTCGTGATGACGACGGTCGCCCTGACCGGGTCGAGCCCGCACGGACGCTTCTTGACGGGCAGCGCGATGCTCGACCTCATGATCGTAATCTCCTTGGTAGCGGTGACGTCGGCCATGATGGGCCTGGTCATCTCGGCGTTGGTGGACAACGCGGACAAGACGATGCCGCTGTTGGTGCTGCTCGCGATGGCGCAGCTGATCTTCACCGGCGGGCTGATGCCGGTCGCCGGTCGGATCGGCCTCGAACAGGCGGCGTACCTGTTCCCGGCGCGATGGGGCTACGCCGCGACGGCCTCGGTTGGCAACCTCATCTCCATCCAGGATCTCGGCAACGCCCGCCTCAACCCCGGCAGCGTCGCCGACCCGCTCTGGAAGCACACCGCGGCCACCTACCTCACCGACATCGCCGGGCTCGCCACCATCGCCCTTCTTTGTGTCCTGCTGACAGCACTCCTCCTGCGCCGTCTGGACCCCCGCGTCATCCGGCACGGCGGACGCGGCCGCTGAGGTGCCGTATGTCAGGTCGCAGGCGAACGGTCTGGACCCCACAGCCGCCGCACGGTCTCGTAGACCCGCTGGTTGTGGCTGAACTCGACGATGTTGCCGTCTGGGTCGTGTACCGCGCAGATGTAGCCGATCGGGTCCGGCATCTCGCGCGGCTCCCACCACAGGGTGCCGTCGTCCCGGGCTTTGGCGGCGATGGCGTCGATGTCCGCGCGGTGGGGGACCTCGATGCCGAGGTGCGCGAACGGCCGCATGATGCCCTGCTGGGTGCCGTGGGCCGCGTTGAAGGCTGACAGCACCAGAACGAACGGTGTCTCCCACTGGCCCGGATTGGACAGCCACGCGCTGCGGCCCTCGCCGTCCTCCCGGGTGGCGACGACGACCAGCGGGGTCATCGACGTGTAGAACGCGATCGAGGCGTCCAGGTCCCCGGACGGCAGCGCGATGTGCGTCCAGCGGGGCTGGCAGAGCCGCGGGCCGGCGGCCGCCGCCGCGCCGCTGGTCGTCCGCGCCGGATCGGCCGCCGCCTGAGCCGGGCCTGTCGCCGCCGCCGTCGGGCCTGTTGGTGCGCCCGCCGGACCGGTTGCCGCGCCTCTCGCCGTCCGCGTCGTGTCGATGGTCACCGGCGTCACTCCCTTTCAGGCGGCCCGCGCACGGGCGCCGGCCGCTCGTTCGGTCGGGCGGCGCCCGGTGGGACGGGGCGCTGCCCTGGCACCCGCGAAGCCCGCGACGGTGCCCGTTCGACCTGCCCAGGAGAACGAGCGTGGACCTGGTCAGTGCTCCCGTACCCGCAGCCGGGCCGGGCACGGCGCCGCCGGCTGCCGCCTGACGGGCGGCGCCGCGTGAGTGGGAGAACCGCGGACTGGGAGAGGGAAGGTGACTGGAGCGGCACGGAGTGTCGCTAATAGTCATCTAACGATTACCGAGTGAGACTGGAGGTCTTGGCTGGCCGGGGCGACCCGCCCTGCGTCATCCGCCCCGTCCGGATCTCCCGGTGTCGCGACCGCCAAGGTCAGCCGGTTGCCATGATCGGCGGTTGTGCCCTCTGATGGTCACGAATCAGCTCGGGCACGAGACGGCGATCTTGGAGAATCCGGGGGCGAACCTCGTCGCAGGCGGCACCAGCAGTGGAAAGGATCGTCTGTGCGAGCGTCGCGGTGGGTGCGTCGGCCGGCCGGGAGGCTGCCGGAGGTGCGCTGGTGGCTGGCCGCCGGTGCGGTCGCGGTGGTCGCCGCGGTGGCGGGCGGCGTCGCGCTGTTCGCGGGCGGCTGGTCGCGGCCAGGAGCGCCGGCCGCGCGCCCGTCCGCGGCCGGCCTCCCGCCGGGTCTCACGCTGGTGGCGCAGCTCTCCCACGACGTGCCGCGGTTCAGCGGTCCTGGCCGGCGCACGGAGTCGGGCGTCGTCCCCGGTGCGTGGCTCGGTGCGCCGTCGTCGCTGCCCGTGATCGACGCACGGCCCGGCTGGCTGCGGGTGCGGCTGGCGCAGCGGCCGAACTTCTCGACGGCCTGGATCCGGGCCGGCGACGCGCGGCTGGTCACCAGTGCCTACCGGATCGTCGTCGACATCCGCTCGCGCCACCTGCGGCTGTACCGGAACGGCAAGGTCGCGCTCGACGCGCCGGCCGGTGTCGGCACTCCCGACGACCCGACGCCGACAGGCGACTTCTTCCTCGCGCTCTTCGCGCCGCCGCCGAGCCCGGAGTACGGCGACTTCGTCATGGTCACCTCGGCCCACTCGACGAGGATCACCGACTGGGCGAACTCCGGCGACGCGATCGTCGGCATCCACGGCCCGCTCGGCGCGGACGCGGCGATCGGCAGCACCGGCGCGGCCATCTCGCATGGCTGTGTCCGGCTGCACCTGGCCGATCTCGCGAAGCTGCGCCAGGTCCCCGCGGGCACCCCGGTCTCGATCCTCGGCAGCCCGGTCTTCTGACCGGCCCCGAGCCACCCGCCAGCCACCGGGCGGCAAAGTTCGACGCTTCCGACACGCCGGCACTCCGTAGGTAGTCAAGTGATTACGCAATGTAATTATCGTGACGGTCCGGAGTGCCAACCATGTCCCGCCGAACGCCTCGACGACGTCCTGCCGCCGGGTAAAGCGGGGCGCGGAGTGTTCGAGGAGCTCATGTGCGCAACGCCTGGAGAGCCGGGGCCAGGTCCCGGTCAGTGCTCGTATCCACGTCGGCCGCGCTCACGGTCGGCGCCGTCGCCGTAGCCGGGGTGGCGGTGCTCGGCCCGCAGGTCGCCGGGGCGGCCGAGCCCGCGACCCTCGGCCTGACGTTGTCGTCATCGCCCGGATCGTTCACCGGACCGGGACAGACGC
>Ga0207641_10001032_pt1 | contig 28240 bp, 29 predicted proteins | sample KBSSwiS62_FD_184306 | JGI IMG/M metagenome (GOLD analysis project Ga0207641, IMG submission 184306) | Switchgrass rhizosphere microbial communities from Kellogg Biological Station, Michigan, USA - KBS Switchgrass S6-2 (SPAdes) (version 2) | ecosystem: Host-associated > Plants > Roots >... | reverse complement strand
TAGTTATCTTTTCAAAAGGTTTCGGTTTGCTATTGAAAGAAATAAAAAGATCACACTTACAAAATAGATCATGTCCCTGGTATCCGCCACTCCACGGCTGATGCTGCGATAATGAAAATCTATCCCGATCATTTCAAGATAATAGTCGGCGCCGCCGCTAAGCGATGGCATAAGACTAATAGCACTGAAGCCATAATAAAAAAGTGCACAGGCCACCAGGCTTATGATAAAAGCGATCACCGCATTGTTGGTAAAACTGCTGGAGCAAATGCCAATTGCAGTAAATACCGAGGCAAGAAATACAAGCCCGATATAAGAGCCAATTGTGGCACCGGTATCAATGCCTTCGCCAGAAGAAAGTTGCTGAACGGAGATATAATAAATGATGGTTGGCAGCAAAGCAATGATGACAACGATGAGGCTTCCGAAATATTTACCTAAAACTATTTGTCCGCGGCTCAAGGGCCTTGTTTGTAAGATCTCAAATGTGCCGGTTTTAAATTCTTCTGCAAAGCTGCGCATGGTGATGGCAGGAATAAGTAACAACAAGATCCAAGGTGCTAATAGAAAGAATCGATCGAGAGTGGCGTATCCAAAGTCAAGAATATTATTCTCAAAAACAAAAAGCATTACACCGTTCACCAAAAGGAAAACGATGATGGCAATATACCCGGTAAGACTGCTGAAAAATTGACGTAGTTCTTTTTTACAAACGGACCACATAGGCTTGGATAGATTGTGCAAAATAAGGTAAACTAGTCATAAACGAAGAATGATTAACCTTTTATACACATGGCCTGAATATTATTATGGAAATGACCGTGGCTGGCATCTATTGAAAAATTACTGTTATGAAAAAAATATTCGGTATTGCCGCATCATTGATCCTTGTTATCGTTTCTGTGAATGCACAGTCGGAAAAAAAAGAACCACCGCCACCGCCGCCGCCAAAAATTATCGTAGATGAAAAGATCCAGGTCGACGAACCTCCTATTGTTACCGTAAAAGGCAAAATGGTCGATGATTTTTATACACGGAATCCATCAGTGGCAGAAATATCAAGACAAGGAAACATTATTACGCTTAAAATGAAAGATGGAACAAAGGAAAAATATGATATGAATAAAAAGGAAGAGGATAAAAGCTTTACTGAAAAGTATGGTGCTTCACCAATCCCGCCACCGCCACCTCCGCCTAAAAAAGTATCCTAAAGTATAGTCATTGAACAAATAAAAAACCTCCGAATAATTCTGGAGGTTTTTTATTAATATATCATTTCAATTACACTGCAAAACTTTCACCGCATCCACAGGTTCGGCTTGCATTCGGGTTGCTGAAATAAAAACCCTTACCATTCAAGCCATCGGAAAAATCAAGCGTAGTATTAACGAGGTAAAGAAAACTTTTAAGATCAGTCACGACTTTCACTCCATTATCTTCAAACACCTGGTCCATTGGCTTTGCTTCGTTATCAAAATCAAGTTTATAGCTAAGACCCGAGCAGCCGCCTCCAACCACACCTACCCTTAAAAAATAAGATGGGTCATCGGCAATACCAGCATCGGTCATCAGTTGTACAACTTTTGACTTTGCTTTATCACTTATATAAATCGTATTTTCTAATGCAACACTCATATACTTAATTAAAAAGTAAAAAGTCAAAACTCAAAGAAGAGAGTTGGCTTTTTACTTTTAAATTTTAATTTTTTTAATGAACGACACTTTCTTCAAACTTAAACTCGGGTAGCCCGTTCTTTTTACGGTAATCATTTACCGCAGCTTTTATAGCGTCTTCGGCTAATACTGAGCAGTGTATTTTTACCGGAGGAAGATGCAATTCTTCCACGATTTCCATGTTGTCGATCTTTATTGCTTCATCTACAGTTTTTCCTTTCAACCATTCAGTAGCTAAAGAGGAAGAAGCGATAGCAGAGCCGCAACCAAAGGTTTTGAACTTTGCGTCTTTTATCAGGCCGTTATCATCAACTTCAATTTGCAAACGCATTACGTCGCCACACTCAGGTGCACCAACAAGACCTGTACCTACGTTTTGTTTGCTTTTGTCCAGAGTACCCACATTTTTTGGGTTCTGGTAGTGATCGATCACTTTATCTGAGTAAGCCATATTCTTAAATTTTATTTGTTTCGTTTCAAAAAATTAATGATGAGCCCATTCAATACTATTCATATCAACTCCTTCCTTATACATTTCCCAAAGCGGACTCATTTCTCTTAACTTATTAACAGTTTTTGTTACTGCCTCAACCGTATAATCAATTTGATCTTCCGTTGTAAATCTTCCTAATCCAAAACGAAGCGAACTGTGTGCCAGATCATCGCCAAGACCAAGTGCTTTTAGCACATATGATGGTTCAAGAGAAGCTGAAGTACATGCGGAACCTGATGATACTGCAATGTCTTTATTAAAACCCATCAGCAAACCTTCTCCTTCTACATACTTAAAAGAAATATTGGTAACATGCGGTAAACGATGTTGTGTGCTTCCATTGATATATGCTTCTTCTGTCTTCATTAAAGCAGTTTCCAACTTATCTCTTAATGCACTTATCCTTTTTGTTTCTTCTTCCATTTCATTCATGCATATTTCACATGCCTTACCGAAACCCACAATTCCAGGAACATTTAATGTACCACTGCGCATTCCACGTTCGTGACCGCCGCCATCCATTTGTGCCGTTACTTTTACTCTTGGGTTTTTTCTGCGAACATATAATGCACCAACTCCTTTCGGACCATACATTTTATGTGCTGTGAATGCCATCAGGTCAATTCCATCTTTATTTACATCAACAGGGATCTTTCCAACCGCCTGCGTTGCATCTGAAAAAACAAGTATGCCTTTCTTTTTTGCCAATGCGCTGATCTCTTTCATCGGCATCACAGTTCCTATCTCATTATTGGCATACATAATAGCAATAAGAATAGTAGTTGGTTTGATAGCTGCTTCCAGTTCTTTCATATCGATCAGGCCATCAGGATTTACTTTCAGGTATGTAACTTCTCCGCCTTCTTTTTCAATATGCTTGCAAGTATCAAGCACCGCTTTATGTTCGATATTGCAAGTAATGATATGATTTCCTTTGCTTGCGTACATTTCAAACACACCTTTTATTGCAAGGTTGTCTGCCTCAGTAGCACCGGAAGTAAAAATTATTTCTTTTGGGTCTGCTCCAATTAATTTTGCCACTTGCTCACGGGCATAATCAACAGCTTCCTCTGCCTGCCATCCAAAGGGATGATTACGACTTGCCGCATTACCAAAGCTGTTGGTAAAATAAGGGATCATTGCTTCAACAACTCTTGGATCGCAAGGTGTGGTAGCATTATGATCAAGGTATATAGGGAATTTCAACATAATAATTTGATTGTAAATTTGACCGACTACAAAATTAACTGCAAAGCGGCTCATTCTGAAGTCTATTTTAAAACGATATATCTAATTTTACCAAAATCGTAAAGCCTTCAAAACCATAAACAAAACGCCATGCTAAAGGTGGAACATATCGGGATCGCAGTAAGAACATTGGCAGAATCCGTGCCTTTATTTGAAAAGCTGCTGAAAAGTCAGTGTTATAAAACGGAGAGGGTGGAAAACGAGAAGGTGAATACAGCTTTTTTCAAATCCAGCGATACAAAGATCGAGCTATTAGAAAGCATTGAGGAAAATGGAGTGATCTCAAAGTTTATTGACAAAAAGGGCGAAGGGCTTCATCATATAGCTTTTGAAGTTGACAACATAGAAACAGAGATGGAAAGATTGAAAAATGAAGGCTTTATTTTACTTAACGAAAAACCAAAAAAAGGTGCTGACAATAAATTAGTTTGCTTTCTTCATCCAAAGTCCACGAATGGAGTGTTGATAGAGTTGTGCGAAGAAATAAAATAAAGATCACCTGTTTTCCGGATCGTTTTCAGCAGGGGTTTCGGCAGTCATGATCCCTAACATTACTACTGCCATCTGCGCAGCTATTTGTGATGCGTCTTTCTTATTAAATGCTTTCCCTTCTGCGATATTTTTTCCGTCAACAACAGCAGCTATTGTAAAAAGCCTGCGGCCATTTTCAACCCTTTCTTCCACAGTTTCAAACTCAAGCACTTTTCCATTTTTATTGGCCCAGCCATAAAGTTTGTTTTTATGGTTTATTTCCAATAGTTCGAGATCGTCAATAAACATGTGGGGCAAAATAATTCTTTCTGTTACCCATTTCGCGGTTTTCTTATAACCTCTGTCGAGGTAAATGGCGCCAACCAATGCTTCCAATGTATTTCCAAATATCTGGCTGATCTTTAAAGAGCCATCTGATTTGTTGTATAGGGTGATCTTTTTCAAACCCATTCGCAAAGCGATCTCATTTAATTGCTGGCGGTTTACCATTTTACTGCGCATTTCTGTCAAAAATCCTTCTTCTTTATATGGATAACGCATAAAAAGGTAATCGGCGACTAAAGCGCTAAGCACGGCATCGCCAAGATATTCGAGACGTTCATTATTCTCATCGGCATTTTCCCTGACGGAACGATGTGTGAGTGCGGTTTTATAAAGAGAAATATTATCCGGGCTGAAACCGAGTACGTTTTTCAATTGCTTCTTAAATGAAGCGCCAGCCCTTTCCTTAAAAAATTGCTTAAAAAAATCCACGGCCAAAAGCTACGAAAAATTCTGTGAAAGAATTACTGAGGTGTCTGAATTGAAATTCTATTTGTATTTTTTTACGATCACACATGCATTGTGACCGCCGAAACCAAACGTATTACTTAAAGCAGCATTTACTGCACGTTGCTGTGCTTTATGAAATGTAAAATTCAACCTGGGATCCAATTCAGGATCATCTGTAAAATGATTGATAGTTGGCGGCACTATATCGTGCATTACTGCTTTTATACAAGCAATTGCTTCAATAACACCGGCTGCACCAAGACAGTGCCCGGTCATTGATTTACTGGAACTGATGTTTACGTTGTACGCATGTTCGCCAAAAACATCAACAATGGCCTTTACTTCCGCAATATCACCAAGAGGTGTTGATGTGCCATGTGTATTTATGTAATGAATGTCCTCAGGTTTCATACCTGCGTCTTCCAATGCTGCATTCATTACATTCTTTGCGCCTAAACCTTCAGGATGCGGAGCTGTGATATGATGCGCATCAGCCGTGGCACCGGCTCCAGCAAGTTCACAATAAATTTTTGCACCCCTGGCTACTGCATGATCAAGCGATTCGAGGATAACAACACCGGCGCCCTCGCCCATTACAAATCCATCACGGTCTTTATCATAAGGACGGCTTGCAGATTTTGGATCATCATTTCTTTCACTCAATGCTTTCATAGCATTAAACCCTCCAACACCTGCTTCGCTAATTACACTTTCAGAGCCACCCGTAAGAATGATATCTGCTTTACCCAGCTTAATAAGATTACAGGCTTCCATCATTGCATTGGTAGAAGACGCACATGCACTCACCACTGCAAAGTTTGGCCCCCTGAAACCGTGACGCATTGATATTTGCCCTGCAGCAATATCAAGTATCATTTTTGGAATAAAGAACGGATTGAAACGAGGCGTGCCATCACCCTTTGCAAAATTCATTACTTCTTCCTGGAAAGTGATAAGACCACCGATACCACTTGCAAATACAACACCTACCCTATCAGTATTGACATTGTCTTTTGTAATACCTGCATCGCTAACGGCCTGGTCGCTTGCAACCAATGCGATCTGCGTAAACCGATCGATCTTTCTTGCTTCTTTCTTTTCAAGAAATGCTGTGGGCTCAAAACCTTTTATCTCGCAGGCAAATTTTGTTTTGAATTTCGAAGCATCGAACAAGGTGATCATGTCCGCACCAGAAACACCATTGATCAACCCGCTCCAGTATTCATTAATGGTATTGCCAATCGGCGTGATAGCTCCTAATCCTGTTACTACTACTCTTTTCAATTCCATAATTGCCAGCTCAAATTTTAATTAAAGTTAAGCAGCTATAATGTAAGTAAAACCGCCTTCCCCGATACCAGCAGAAGGCGGATAAAATTTATTCTCCCGCTTCAAACGGGACAGGCATTAAATATCCCGCCCGGGCGAGATAAATTATTTTGCATTTTCTTCCAGGTAAGCAATTGCCTGGCCAACAGTTGTAATGGTTTCTGCCTGCTCATCAGGAATGGAGATATTAAATTCCTTTTCGAATTCCATGATCAACTCTACGGTGTCGAGTGAGTCGGCACCTAAATCATTAGTGAAAGAAGCTTCGTTAGTTACTTCAGCTTCATCAACGCCTAATTTGTCTACTATGATTTTCTTTACTCTTGATGCAATGTCTGACATGATGAGATATTTTAGTTAAATATGGCTGCAAAAATAGAATATTTGAATTAACTACCGCATTTACAGCGTTTTTTTCTTCTTGCTCCAAACTTACTGACTATTAAGGATTAGGATCAAAAGTTTACCAGAAAATGTATTTGCCAACAGTTGATAGTATCAATTTAAGTTGTAAATTGAAATCCTTCATTGATACTAAGCTAAACCAACAATGGCTCTGAAAATAATAGATTTTGGCACTCCTGAATATCAACAAATGATAAAAATGCGGGAAGAAATTCTTCGCAAACCTCTTGGCCTTAGTTTTACTGAATCAGAAATTGAAAAAGAAAAAGAAAATCTTCTTATCGCTGCATTTGAAGACGAACAAATGCTTGGCTGTTGTATGATCGTTGAAATGGATCCTCGCAAAGCCCGGCTAAGACAAATGGCAGTACTAAATAATTTGCAGGGAAAGGGAATTGGAAGAGCTCTTATACAATTTGCTGAAAACCTGGCAAGAGATCATGGTTACAGGATTATGAGCATGCATGCAAGAAAACCTACGGTTCCCTTTTTCGAAAAGATGGGATATAAAATAAGCGGACCTGAATTTATCGAGATAACAATCCCACATTATGAAATGGTGAAAGAGTTATGATGCTAAACTGTTTAACTGTTAAATTGCTGGCTACTAAAACAATTTAACCATTTATCAATTCAACAATTTTTTACTTTCTATTGCTTCCTAATCTTTTCCTTCAACAATTTTCTTAATTCAAACACTTCATCAGTTGATCTGCATCCTGATTTTGGAACAAGAAAAAAAGTGCGGCTGTCAAAATACAAATAAAAAAAATGCGGGCTCTCCAGAAAAGCAGTTAATACATTCCACGGCCAATTTCGTGAACCTCTTTCATTGCCTAATGAAAACCCGGTTTCTTCAAAACTCATTTCAAAATGATCTTTGAAAGTTGATGTACGCCGATAAATGATCTCGGGTAATAAAAACCAAACACTTATCATCAACATAAACCAAAGAAGACTACCAATGAAAAAAGCAAGTGCCGTAACGATCTTAAAATAAAATAAGGTAGCAGAAAGTAAAGCAAAGACATTTACCACAATGATCATAAGTCGCAGTTCTGGCCTTGTAATAAAATGATAGCGCAAACCTTGCATCACTTTTGCTTTTTCGTATGTGAAATGAATGGTCATTAATGAAACATTATTCTAAAAAATTTGCAACAAGTTACTTGGAAAAAAATATCTGTAAATAAAAAAACCGGGGAAATAAATCCACGGTTTTAAAATTAGTTATAGTGATGCCTTATTTATTCATCATCTGCTTTGCTTCAATGCTAAGTGTAGCATGCGGCACAGCTCTTAACCTTGCTTTGTCGATCAGTTTACCCGTAACTCGACAAATACCATAAGTTTTATTTTCTATCCGCATCATCGCTTTTTCAAGATGATCGATAAAAGTGATCTGGCGGCTTGCCATTTGACTTAGCTGTTCTCTTTCCATACTTACACTACCATCTTCCATAGTCATGTAACGGCCTTCGTCCATATCGCCACTTTCGTCTTTACGAGTAATAAGACCTTGCAGGTAATTCAATTCCTTTTTTGCAGCATCTAGTTTTTTTCCGATTATTTCTCTGAACTCTACTAATTCTGCATCGGAGTATCTATGTACCGGAGCACCGGGATCCTGTGCCTGTGAATCAAGCACAGATTTGGTAAACTCAGGCTCATATTTCTTTACTGACTTTGTGGTTGTTTTCGGTATCACAACTTTCCCGGGTTTAGGAGGTTCCTTTTTCACTATTTGTTTTATTTGGGGTTTTACGGAAACTAAAGACTTGTGTTCATGACCAGGTGCCTTTTTTTCAACTGGTTTCACCGGCTTTTCAGCAGGTTTTTTTGCAGCAACCTTAGCTGCTGGCTTTTGAGGGGTTGTTTTTTTCACTATTGGTTTAACTGCCTTTTTAGGGGCTGCTTTGGGGGCGGGTTTTTTAGCCGCCGACTTCTTGTTATTCGCTTTTTTCACTGGCTTGCTAGCTTTTTTTGGTGCAGGCTTTTTTTTGTTAGCCATACGGTTAAGCTTTTTTTGAAACAATCACTTTTAGTTGAATATCATTCACTTCAATTTCTATTCCACTATTATTTTCGGTTAAAAATTCCAGTTTATCTGCCAGAATTTCGGCGCAAATATAGTCTTTAAACTGAGCTAACGAATTTTTTAATCCATTCTCTGCCGCAACTTGTACTTCGATCCTATCTGTCAGTTCAAAGCCACTATCCTTGCGGATCTTCTGGATCCTGTTTACAAACTCCCGTGCATTTCCTTCATGCTCTAATGCATCACTTATCGTTACATCCAAAGCCACGGTCAACTGCCCTTTACTTGCCACCAACCAACCCGGAATATCTTCACTTGTTATTTCTACATCCGTAGTTTGTAATATTAAGTCTTCGCCATCAACTAACAAATTATATTGCCCATCTTTTTCCAACTTGCGTATTTGATCCTGGTCAAACTGGCTCAACAATCCTGAAACTGTTTTCATCTTTGGTCCAAGTTTTTTACCAAGCGACACAAAGTTTGGTTTGATCTTTTTGCTGATAAAAGTATTGTCGGGATTGAGATATTCAATTTCTTTTACATTCACCTCAGCCTTTACCAGGTCCTCCACTTTTTTCATTTGTTCTTTCATCGCAGCGTTCAAAACCGGGATCAAAACTTTTTGCAGTGGTTGACGAACTTTAATATTTTGCTTCTTACGTAATGATAAAATAAGTGATGAAGCATCCTGCGCTAATTGCATTCTTTCTTCAAGTGACGCATCAATTAATTTTTTATTAGAAACAGGGAAATCAGCGTGATGAATTGATTCAACTTTAAAACGACCAGTGATCGCATTCAGGTTGCTAAAAATTGCGTCGCTGAAGAATGGAGAAATTGGAGCGATCAATCTCAATATTGTTTCCAAACATTCATATAAAGTTTGATAGGCACAAACTTTGTCATGTTCATATTCCCCTTTCCAGAAACGACGGCGGCAAAGGCGAACATACCAATTGCTCAAATGTTCATCAACGAAATCTTCTACCACACGACCTGCCTGTGTTGGTTCATAATCATCCATGAACTCATTTACTTTCTTTACAACTGTATTAAGAGAAGAAAGTATCCAGCGATCGATCTCCGGTCTTTCCGTTAATGGAACATATTTTTCCTTAAATGAGAATCCATCTACGTTCGAATACAAAGCAAAAAATTGGTAGGTGTTATAAAGAGTGCCGAAAAATTTCCGTTGAACTTCTTTAATACCATCAAGGTCAAACTTCATATTATCCCACGGAGAAGCATTGGTAACAAGATACCATCTTGTAGCATCAGCGCCGAAAGATTCAATTGTTTTAAATGGATCAACCACATTCCCCAATCGCTTACTCATCTTATTGCCATTCTTGTCGAGCACCAAGCCGTTTGAAACGCATGTTTTGTAAGCAACCGAATCAAACACTAATGCGGCAATTGCATGAAGTGTATAAAACCATCCTCTTGTTTGATCAACACCTTCTGCGATAAAATCTGCAGGGAAAGATTGTTTGAACGTTTCTTTATTTTCAAATGGAAAATGCCATTGAGCATAAGGCATAGCGCCACTGTCAAACCAGACATCGATTAGATCAGGAACCCGTTTCATTGGCTTGCCGGATTTGCTTAACAGCACGATTTCGTCAACATAAGGTTTATGTAGATCAATTTCGGATTTACGATTTACGATTTCGGATTTATTAAGATGTTTTGCTTTTTCAATTTCTAAATAAAGCTCTACAACACTACCAATACATACTTCTTCTTCACCATCCTCAGTTTTCCAAATAGGCAATGGAGTTCCCCAAAATCTTGAACGACTCAGGTTCCAGTCAACCATATTCTCCAGCCAATTACCAAACCTTCCTTCACCTGTTGACTTTGGTTTCCAGTTAATGGTCTTATTTAACTCAACCATTCTGTCTTTGATAGCAGTAGTTTTTATAAACCAGGCATCAAGTGGGTAATAAAGAACAGGTTTATCAGTTCTCCAGCAATGCGGATAGCTATGTTCGTATTTCTCAACTTTAAATGCACTGTTCTCTTTCTTAAGCTTAACAGCTAAGTCAACATTTACATCAACATAATCTTTCTGATCTTTATAATTCTTTACATAGCGATTGCTGAACTCACCAAGACCATCAACAAATTTTCCTTCGCGGTCTACCATCGTGAGAATACCGATATTATATTTTTTTCCAACCTTAAAGTCATCGGCACCAAATGCAGGGGCAGTGTGAACGATGCCTGTACCGTCTTCAGTAGTTACAAAGTCGCCAACTAAAACTCTGAAAGGTTTTGCACCAGGAGTTTCTTCTTCAACTACTTTTAATGAATTCGCTTCATAAGGAAGTAACTGTTCGTATTGTATTTCTTGCAGGTCGGAACCTTTAAATGTGTCTAGAATTTTCCAAGGAATAATCTTAACATTTGAATTATAATTTTCAAAATCTCCATTTTCTCCATCTGGCTTGAAATATTTATTGACTAGTGCTTTCGCCAGAATTACATTAATAGGTAAATGGGTATAAGGATTATATGTTTTTACAAGTACATAATCAATATTTGGCCCCACCGTTAATCCTAAATTTGATGGAAGGGTCCACGGCGTAGTTGTCCATGCTAAAAAGTAAGTATCATACCAACCAGTTGGGGGAGCATTATGCCAAGCAGTAATTGTATGTCTTATTAAAGTACTTGCAAAAGGATTTTCGAAATACCCATTTTTTGAAGATGGCGGTAACATCTTAAACATTGCAACCACACTAGTATCTTTCACATCTTTATATGTTCCAGGCTGATTTAATTCATGCGAACTTAGTCCAGTACCTGCTGCGGGTGAATAAGGTTGAATACTTACACTTTCATATAACAACCCTTTTTTGTACAACTCACTCAGCAACCACCAAACTGTTTCGATATATTCATTCTTATAAGTAATATAAGGATCATTCAGATCTACCCAATAACCCATCTTACGGGTTATATCATCCCATTTATCTTTATAGCGAAGAACTGCTTCACGGCATTTCTTGTTATAATCTTCAACCGAGATCTTTTTACCTATATCTTCTTTTGTAATTCCCAATTCTTTCTCAACTCCTAATTCAATCGGTAAACCATGTGTATCCCACCCTCCCTTTCTTTTTACCTGGAAACCTTTCATGGTTTTATAGCGGCAAACAAGATCCTTCAATGTTCTGGAAATAACATGGTGAATACCGGGCATACCGTTGGCGCTGGGAGGACCTTCATAAAAAACAAATGGCGTTGCGCCATCACGAATAGTCACACTTTTTTCAAATGCCTGTTTCTCTGCCCATTTGGCTAGTATTTCCTGCTCAATCGACGGTAAATTCAGTTGCTGGTATTCCCTGTATTTCTGACTCATATCCTATCCTGAAAAATGTCTGCAAAGGTATGGTTTCATAAGGCTATTTTTTGATTTTTAGCAACTAAATATGACGCCAAATCCGCTGTTCCTGATAAAAATCAGTCCATGTTCCAATACTTGTCAGCCTTATTGCTTTGACGACTCTCGAGTTTTGTGAAATGCAAACGAAAACTGAGTTCGATGACCTGGTCATCAAATATAATCTTCCTGTTCCCCGGTACACAAGCTATCCAACCGTGCCTTTCTGGAAGGATGAAATTGACATCACACATTGGAAAGAATTATTGAAACAACAGTTTGCTATTCACAATCAAAAAGAAGGCATTAGCCTTTATATTCATCTTCCCTTTTGCGAGTCTCTTTGTACCTATTGCGGTTGTAATAAAAAGATCACCACCAATCATAGCGTTGAGGAAGAATACCTCATAATGATTGAAAAGGAGTTTTCATTGTACCTGGATTTGCTGAAAGAAAAACCTGTGATCAGGGAAATTCATCTAGGTGGCGGTACCCCGACTTTTTTTTCGCCTGCTAACCTGGAAAGGCTGATCAATTTTATTAAACAACATTCGGTCGTTCATCCGCAACATGAGTTCAGTATTGAAGGACACCCCAACAATACAACCCGTGAACATTTGCAGTCTTTGTATGATCTTGGCTTCCGCCGCATCAGTTATGGTGTACAGGATAATGATCCTGAAGTACAGCGAATCATCAATAGGATCCAGCCATTGGAAAATGTAAAGAATGCAACGGACATCGCAAGGGAGATCGGTTTTGAGTCAGTAAATTATGATCTGATCTACGGCTTGCCCAAACAATCATTACAAAGCATCGCCCGAACTTTTGAACAGGTACTCGAATTAAAACCAGATCGAATTGCTTTTTACAGCTATGCTCATGTGCCATGGGCAAGTCGTGGTCAGCGTTTGTTTGATGAAAATGATCTTCCATCTCCGGAAGAAAAATTACAGCTTTACCTGAAAGGAAAAAAAATATTAACCAACGCTGGCTATACTGATATTGGTATGGATCACTTTGCATTGCCAACCGATAAGCTTTATGGCGCATGGCTGGACGGCACTCTGCACAGGAACTTTATGGGTTATACTACTCAACATACCTCTATTCTGCTCGGATTAGGGGTTTCGAGCATCAGCGATATCGGAAATGCATTTGCGCAAAACAAAAAGGCACTTCATGAATATTATGAATGCATCAGCAAAAATGAGTTGCCTGTATTCAGAGGTTACTTTTTAGATGAAGAAGATATGACTTTCAGAAAGTATATTCTCAATATCAGCTGCCAAGGAAAAACAAAATTCAATCCGGAACATTTGGATATTTTAAAGCAATACAGTTTTCCTGAATTGAAAAAGCTGGAAAAAGATAAGTTGATAGAGTGGAATGAGGCAGGTTTGATCATAACTCCATTAGGCCGTCATTTTATCCGTAATATCTGCAGTGCATTTGATCTTCATCTTATCCGGAATAAAAAGGAAAGTTCCAAGCCGTTATTTAGTAAAGCAATCTAATTGTGAGTCGACAGTCGTGAATATATTGCAATGATTATTTGCGTAACGTCTTATAAATTTTGATAGCACTCATTAATAATACAATAAATAAGAGTAGCCCTACCATCCCCCACACTACGCTCATATTTTCCTTTACTACTACCAGCATGACAATAGCAATCAAAAAGATCGTGGCTAATTCATTCCATACCCGGAGTTGCTGAGAAGAATATTTAAATATTCCCTTTAATTCCTGTTTAAATATTATATGCAATGAAAAATGATAGACATAAAGAAAGAGAACAAAGATCAGTTTGATCAACAGCCACCTGCCGGCAGGCTCAAAAAGAAGATTGACCCAACCACCTTTGATTAAAACCCACAACCCAAAAACAAGTGTAAGCACTGCCGACGGCCATGTTATTCCATACCATAACCTTTTCATCATGATACCAAACTGTTGCTGTAATGCGTCTTTAATTACAGTGGGTTTATCATTGGCTTCAGTATTATAAATAAAAAGTCGCGGAAAGTAAAAGAGCCCGGCAAACCAGGTTACGATAAAAATAATATGAAGTGCTTTTATATATAAATACATAACGCTGCTAAGCTAATATCATTTGTTGATTTCCTGCCGCATATTCCTTTAACCATTTTGTAATTGCATTCACCCACATAGGATGAGTATTCATGCAAGGAATCATTGTATAGCTTTCTCCTCCTGCATGTTTGAAGGTCTCTTTTCCTCTTTCTGCAATTTCTTCCAGTGTTTCCAGGCAATCACTGACAAATGCAGGGCAAAGGATCAACAGTTTTTTTATCCCTTCTTTTGGCATTTGCTCCAGACGTATATCGGTAAAAGGTTCCAGCCATCCTTTACCCAATCTTGATTGAAAAGAAATACTAAACTTTTCAGCAGGTATGTTTAATTGAGAAGTGATGAGTTTTGTAGTCGTAAAACATTGGTGACGGTAACAGAATTTATGCGCCGGTGAATCCACATTACAACAATTTTCTACTTGTAAACAATGCGTTCCTGTAATATCACTCTTCTTAATATGCCTTCCCGGTATTCCATGATAACTAAATAAAATATGATCATACTCCTGGTTGAGATATGGTTTCATATTTTCCACCATAGCGTTGATATAGTCAACATTGTTATAATATGGCTTTATGGTAGTTAGCCCGAATTTATATTTCCCTTTTGCATGAACATCTTTCATGTATTCAACAGCAGTCTCATAGCTACTCATGGCATAATGAGGATACAAAGGAAACAAAATCACCTCTTCCAAATCATCCACCTTCTTTAATAATTCATCGTAGGCATCTTTTGGTGACGGACTCCCATAACGCATAGCAATGGCTACCGGTTCGTCGAGTTGTTTCTGAACCTCATTTTGTAATCGTTTTGTCAGTTCAATTAATGGGGACCCTTCTTTCCACCATATTGTTTTGTATGCTTCGGCACTTTTAGGTGCACGGAATGGAACAATAATTCCTTTTACAAGTAGGAGACGTGACAAATAAGGCATGTCAATCACCCGTCCATCCATTAAAAATTCATTAAGGTATTTACGTACATCCTTTACCTGTGTAGAATCCGGCGATCCAAGATTCATTAGTATTATTCCTCTCCTAACAGTTGTTGTCATAATTATAGTTTGCAAAAGTAACTGCAATACAAAACAAAAGTTCAAATAGAAAATCATTTTGATTGTGTGGACGCATCTTTTTAGCAGACGAATGCGATTACAGATCAATATTCGATATGAGCTTCGACAGTTTTTAAGTTGATGAAAATCAAACGTTGAAATGACAATGCAATGACAGAGATTTTAGGAGCTTGGGATTACCAAAAGTATTTTTGTGTCGATCAAAAAAGAAATCACTTTACGTATGAATGGCAATAGCCTTAAAGATTTTTCCAGATTTTTTATAGCTGGAATCAACTACAAAAAAACTGACGCTGCTATTAGAAGTCAATTTGCAATCTGCGATAATAAGTATGCTGCTATTGCTGAATTAGCCCCGTCATTCGCAATAAATGAATTTTTTATCCTCTCAACTTGCAACCGCACCGAGATATATGGTTTTGCTGATAATACCAAACAGTTGATTTCGCTTCTTTGTACACAAACTGAAGGTTCTGCTGAAAAATTTTCTGAGCTTGCTTATATAAAACAGGGCGTTAATGCAATTGAACATCTTTTTGAAGTAGCCGCTGGTCTTGATTCGCAAATTTTAGGTGATTATGAAATTGTAGGCCAAATAAAAAAAGCGGCTAAGACAGCTAAAGGCTTTGGATGTATTGATGCATTCACCGAAAGACTTATTAATAATGTATTGCAATCATCAAAAGCAATAAAAAATCAAACAGAATTAAGTGGAGGTACTGTCTCCGTTTCTTTTGCAGCTGTTCAGTATATCCGTGAAAATATAAACCCGGTTAAAAATAAAAAGATATTGTTACTTGGTACAGGTAAAATGGGCCGTAATACTTGTAAGAACATAGTCGATTATCTCGGTACAAAAAATGTAACACTGATCAACCGTACTGAAGAGAAGGCAAAAAATCTTGCTAACGAATTAGGATTACAATCTGCTGCTCTTGAACAACTACCTCAGTTTATTGCAGCTTCGGATATTATTATTACAGCTACCAACGCTACCGAACCGGTTATTCTTGAAACACACCTGAAAGGCTTTGGCAAGAAACTTATAATTGATCTTTCCGTTCCCTATAATGTAGAATCAACCGCACAACAGTTACCCAACGTAACCCTTGTAAATGTTGATGAGCTTTCCAAAATGAAAGATGATACACTGACAAAAAGAATTGCAGAAGTACCAAAAGCAAAAGCAATCATTGCTGAACATATAGCTGAATTTACAGAATGGTTCAAGATGCGTAAAAATGTACCAGTACTTAAAGCGATAAAGTCAAAGCTTAAAGAAATTCATACTTCCCCATTATTTATACCTTTATCAAATCACCAAACTTCAAAGATCAATGCCGATGAAAAAATTCAACGGGTGATCAATGGGATGGCTTCAAAAATGAAAGAGCAGAATCAAAAAGGCTGTTATTATATTGAAGCCATCAATGAGTTTATTGCAACCGGCAGTTAATAAAATGGCAAAGGTTATCCGGATCGGAACAAGAGAAAGTCAGTTAGCAGTTTGGCAGGCAACAAAAGTAAAAGAGTTGTTGGCTCAAAATGGCTTTGCTGCTGAATTGATATACATCAAAAGCGAAGGTGATATTGATCTCCAGACTCCATTATACGAAATGGGTGTACAAGGGATCTTTACAAAAAGTCTTGATATTGCTTTATTGAATGATAAGATCGACATTGCCGTTCACTCAATGAAAGATGTGCCTACGCAATTAGCAAAAGGAATTGTGCAGGCTGCAGTATTGAAAAGAGCATCTTATAAAGATGTTCTTGTACTTCATCCAGATCTTTCTAAAAAGAATGCTGTTAACACAAGAGAGACCAGACGAACAATACAATCTGGTTCTAAAATAATTAAGGAAGAAAAGATAACAATTCCTTTATGGGATCACCCAAACATAGATAAGTTTACAGTTGTTGCTACAAGCTCAATCCGCAGAAAAGCACAATGGTTAAATATGTGCCCTAACGATAAAATTGAAACACTGAGGGGAAATGTTAATACCCGCTTACGAAAATTAAATGAAAGTAAATGGCACGGAGCCATATTTGCTGCAGCCGGTTTGGAAAGAATAAATCTTCTTCCTGAAAATAGCATCGAGTTAGATTGGATGCTTCCGGCACCGGCGCAAGGCGCTATAATGATTGTATGCAGAGATAATGATGAATATAGTTTAAATGCATGTGCAAACTTTAATGATGCTGATACGGCTTTATGTACAAAGATCGAAAGAGATTTTCTGAGAACATTATTGGGTGGTTGCTCTACACCTATCAGCGCATTGGCAACAATTAAAAAAGGCAGAGTATATTTTATGGGAAATATTTTGTCATTAGATGGAAAAGATAAAGCAGAAATTGAGATCACGTCGTTAAAATCCCAGGTTGAAGAAATGGGAGCTAAAGCCGCTCATCAATTATTATTTAATAGAGGTGGACAATCAATAGCCGATAGCATTCGCAATGCAACAAAATAAAATTTTCATATTATCAACAAGACCAATAGATGCTCCGTTAATAAACGAAGCGAGACATCAGAATATTGAAATAGATATTTTGTCATTTATTGAAACGGTACCGATACGGTCAATAGAAGTTCAACAGGAAATTGAAAATGCATTATTGAAATCGTCGGCTGTAGTATTCACAAGCATGAACGCAGTAGAAGCGGTGGCAAATGAGCTTGATGGCCACCAACCAGATTGGAGAATTTATAGTATTGGCAATACTACAAAACAATTAGTAAAGAAGTACTTCGGTGAAAAAGCAATTGCGGGCACGGCTGAATCAGCCGCTGAATTGGCCGAATTAATTGTTGAGGAAGACAATAGTGATGACATATTTTTTTTCTGTGGGGAACAGCGAAGAGATGAGCTACCTGATATTTTGCGAAGTAATGATATTGATGTAAACGAAATTGTAGTTTATCAGACGATCCAGGTGAAACATAAAATTGAAAAAACTTATCATGGCATTTTATTTTTCAGTCCGAGTGCTGTACAAAGTTTTTTTAGTAATAATAAAATAAGTGATCAAACAATTTTGTTCGCCATTGGCAATACAACAGCAACGGAGATCAAAAAATATACAAATAACAAGATCATCACTGGCGATGAGCCGGGCAAAGAAAACCTGGTAACGGAAATGATAAGATATTATACCTAATAGAAACTCAAAAAATTAACCATGAGCAATCTCAAAAACGATTTATTATTAAGAGCCCTTCGGAAAGACACCGTAGAGCGACCGCCAGTATGGATGATGCGCCAGGCAGGAAGGTATTTACCCGACTATATTAAACTAAGAGATAAATATGATTTTTTTACCCGTGTGCAAACTCCTGAACTTGCTTGTGAAATAACCTTGCAGCCCGTTGAACAGGTTGGTGTGGATGCAGCCATTATTTTTTCAGACATATTAGTTATTCCACAGGCAATGGGTATGGAAGTTTTGATGGAAGAAGGCAAGGGACCGTCTCTACCTAAGATCATTAAAACACAAAAAGACGTTGACGAATTAATAACAAAAGATGCGGAAAATAATTTGAAATATGTTTATGACGCTTTGTCTTTAACAAAAAGCGAATTGAATGGCAGAGTGCCACTTATTGGTTTTGCCGGTGCGCCCTGGACAATTTTATGTTACATGGTTGAGGGCAAAGGAAGTAAAACCTGGGACAAAGCAAAGCAATTTGCATACACTCAACCAGACCTTACTCATGAGTTGTTACAAAAAATCACCCATGTCACAATAAATTATTTAAAAGAACAAGTAAATGCTGGTGCTGATACTGTTCAGGTGTTCGATAGCTGGTCGGGGATACTTGGTCCCGAAGATTTCAAAATATTTGCACAGCCATATTTACTTCAGATCGCTGACGCTTTGAAAGATGACGCACCTGTGATCCTTTTCCCGAAGGGAAGTTGGTATGCACTGAAAGATCTAAGTAATAGCAGCGCTGCAGGTATTGGCATCGATTGGTGTGTAACACCTCAGTTTGCAAGAAAGGTGACAGAAAATAAAATCACTTTACAGGGAAATTTTGACCCGGCGAAATTGCTGGCACCCATCCCGCAGATCAAAAAATGGGTGAAAGAAATGATCGAAGGGTTTGGTATGCAGAAATATATTGCTAATCTTGGTCATGGTATTACACCTAACGTACCAGTTGATCATGCAAAGGCATTTGTAGAAGCTGTGAAAGAATATTCTTTGGTTACTTCCTGAACCTTCAAGACATGAATATAAAAGAACTCTGGATACAATACATTCATGATTTACAAAATCGCATCTGTGCTTCACTGGAACAACTAGACGGGAAAGCAACATTTGCAGAAGATGCCTGGGAAAGACCGGAAGGTGGTGGCGGTAAAACAAGAGTGATTTCCAAAGGAAATATTTTTGAAAAAGGCGGGGTAAATACTTCCATTGTATTTGGCGATGTAACTGATGCGATGCGGACACAATTAAAAATAAACGGCTCCAGCTGGTTTGCCTGCGGTTTGAGTTTGGTGGTTCACCCGATAAATCCTTTTGTACCGACAGTACATTGCAATTACCGTTTGTTTGAATTGTATAATGAGAATGGTGAGGTAATCGACAGGTGGTTTGGCGGCGGGACTGATCTTACTCCTTATTATTTATTTGAAGATGATGCAAAGCATTTTCACCAAACTTATAAAGACACATGCGATGAATTTGATCAATCCTTTTATCCTAAGTTTAAAAAAGAATGTGATAACTATTTTGTGAACTGGCACCGCAATGGGGAACGCAGAGGTATTGGTGGCATTTTTTATGATTACCAGCGGCCTGATGAAAAGCAAGATGTAAATTTCTGGATGAATTTCGGCCAACGATGCGGGAATGCTTTTATTGAAGCATATCCGCCAATCGTTAAAAAAAGAAAGAATACAATTTATACAGAAGAACATAAATACTGGCAGGAGATACGCAGAGGACGATATGTTGAATTTAACCTGGTACATGACCGTGGTACTTTGTTTGGTTTAAAAACAAATGGCAGAATTGAAAGTATATTGATGAGTCTTCCGCCAACAGTGAGGTTTGAATACAATTATCAGCCAAAACCGGGGAGCGAAGAAGATAAATTATTGCAGGCTTGTTTGTATCCAAAAGATTGGTTAAATGAATCTACCGAGGAAGAAAAAAATGAATGGGCTCATCGTTCCAATACTTGTTAATTGAATAAATTGATCTTATGTATTTACAAAGACGTAACAGGATTCTTCGTCAATCATCAGCAATAAGGAATTTGGTAAGCGAAACTCATTTAGCACCAAATGATTTTATTGTTCCGTTGTTTATCGACGAAGGCGGGAATATCAAAACAGAAATTGCTTCTATGCCAGGTTATTACCGGAATAGTTTGGATATAACTGTAAAAGAAGTAAAAGAGTTGTGGAGTATGGGATTAAAAAGTGTGTTGTTATTTGTAAAATCAAAAGATGAATTAAAAGATAATACCGGTAAAGAAGCATGGAATAAAGATGGATTAATGCAAAGAAGCATCAAGGCAATTAAGGATGCAGTACCAGAGATGTATGTAATGACCGATGTAGCACTGGATCCTTATTCCTCCTATGGACATGATGGAATTGTAAAGGATGGGGAAATTGTAAATGACGAAACTGTTGAAGCATTGGTAAAGATGAGTGTCAGTCATGCTGTAGCTGGTGCAGATATGGTAGCTCCAAGTGATATGATGGATGGCCGTATCGGGGCAATAAGAAAAGGATTGGAAGAAAGTGGATTTACTAAAACCGGGATCATGAGTTATAGCGCTAAGTATGCTTCCTGTTTTTATGGTCCCTTCCGTGATGCATTAGATTCTGCTCCCGGCTTTGGTGACAAGAAGACCTATCAAATGGATTACAGTAACCGTATTGAAGCTGTAAAAGAAACATTAATGGATGTGGAAGAAGGTGCTGATATTGTAATGGTAAAACCAGCGTTGAGTTATTTAGATATTATTCGTGAAGTAAAGAATGCGGTGAATGTTCCGGTAAGTGCATACAATATCAGTGGAGAATATGCCATGATAAAAGCTGCAGCGAAAATGGGTTGGATAAACGAAGACAAAGCAATCCTGGAAGTGTTGACATCAATTAAAAGAGCCGGCGCTGATTTGATCGCTACTTATTTTGCAAAAGACTTTATTCGTATTACAGGTCAATAAAATTTTTGCTGAATAGAATTAATACAGCAGAAGAGTGCCCTTCGCTTCGCTCTATGTAAGCTGTGCGAGGGTGGATGAATTGAAATTACTAAAGCTGACTACAAAATAATTTTTCATGTACGATAAGAGTAAACAACTATTTGAAAGAGCACAGAAAAGTATTCCCGGAGGAGTAAACTCCCCTGTAAGAGCATTTAAAAGTGTGGGTGGCACACCAATATTTATGAAAAGCGCTAAAGGTGCTTATTTATTTGATGTCGATGGAAACAAATACATTGATTACATCGCATCATGGGGACCAATGATCTTAGGTCATGCATATGAACCGGTAGTGAAAGCCATCCAGGAAAAAACATTGGCCTCAACTTCTTTTGGTGCTCCGACAGAACTGGAAGTTGAAATGGCGGAGCTCATTATAAGCATGGTACCAAATGTTGATTTAATAAGAATGGTAAGTAGTGGCACAGAAGCTTGTATGAGTGCAATTCGTTTGGCAAGAGGATATACTGGAAGAAATAAGATCATCAAGTTTGAAGGACACTATCATGGTCATGCTGATTCATTTTTAGTGAAAGCGGGAAGCGGTGTGGCTACTTTCAATATTCAAACTGTTCCAGGTGTTACGGCTGGCGTAGCAAATGATACCTTAACCGCTGCATATAATGATCTGGATGCAGTAAAAAAGCTTGTAGCAGAACATAAAGGTAAAATTGCCGCTATCATTGTTGAGCCTGTTGCAGGTAACATGGGTTGTATTTTACCCCAACCAGGTTTTCATGAAGGATTGAGAAAGTTGTGCGATGAAGAAGGAATCATTTTCATCTTCGATGAAGTAATGACAGGTTTCCGTTTGGCTCCTGGTGGTGCTCAGGAGAAATTAAATATTATGGCTGATCTTGTTACATATGGAAAAGTGATAGGTGGAGGTATGCCCGTTGGCGCATTCGGAGGAAAGAAAGAGATCATGCAGCACATCGCTCCGCTGGGAAATGTTTACCAGGCAGGAACATTGAGTGGTAATCCTATTGCAATGATTGCTGGTTATACAATGCTGAAAGAATTAAAAAGTAATCCTTCCATCTATAAAGAGCTTGAAGAAAAAACAATTTATTTACGAGATGGTCTGAATAAAGTTTTGAGTGCATGGGGAAAGTCTTATGTAATCAACCAATTCGGTTCGATGATCAGTATTCATTTCAGTAATCAGCCGGTTACTGATTTTGAAACTGCTTCGTCAGCCAATAATGAGTTATTCAAAAAATATTTTCATGCTATGCTAAGAAGAGGGATCTATTTGCCTCCTTCTGCTTTTGAAAGCTGGTTCCTGAATAATGCTCTCACAAATGAAGATCTTGATAAAACGATCGAAGCAACAAAAGAAAGTTTACAAGAAATATAACCTGATCACTTATTTTGACTTTGCAAATAAATAATTCTTTATTAATTGCTGCTCTTTTTCTGAAGTGATCTTTGCTCTGCTCAACATTTCAGGTAATATTTTTTCCCAACCATTCCTTGTATAATCATTAGGCTTATGCAAATAATGGCATCCTGCACAATTAAATTTATAGAGTTTGAATCCTTGCTGAGCATCTTCGATCGTAATGCCGGGGACTCTTTGCTGCATAACTGACAAATCAGATTCGGCTGGCTTCAGGTTTGAAACTGTTGCGCAGCCGATAAATGCAATACACGTTATTATTATCAATACTTTGTTCATATGACTAGAATGAAATACCAATTAAAATTCTTGCCTCTGCTCTTTCATGTTCATCCAATACTTTATTCCCGGGAGCCACATCAGTTTTATGGAGATTAACCCATTGCGGTAAATAGTTGGCTATAACAAACCACCTGTTATTACGAAAATTAATGGTAGGTCCGCCAAATAATACAGAATATTTCCAACCTTCTTCCTTAGTGATCCCATTATGGTCGACAATTTCAAATCCCATCCCAAAATTCCTTTTAATATTATACATATAAGCAAGATCAAATTCAACAGGCATTTCATATCCATCTGATTCCACTTTACCATTTTTCCATTCGAACTCTTTTTCAAGTTCATACACACCATTAAAAGCAAAAACATGCTTACCAATGACTTTATCGAGGATTATTTTTGTTTCAAGTTCGACTTCATCTCCGCCCTTAATACCCCACTCTCCATATAATGCAACACCCAATTTATTCGCAACAGGATCGCTAAGTTTTACTTTCCATTCATTACTGAAACCAATTTCACTCGATGTAGTAGTTTCATCTGGCGTTGTGCTATATCGCTCCTGATAACGGTTAAAATAAAACGCAGTTTGCCAGTTTTTGCCAAGGCCAAATTCAAGTTCCATCCGTTGATCCTGTGCATGATAGAACTGGCCTGTATGACCAAACCGGTATGTGTGCCAGAATTCAAGATCAATAGCTCCTTTCGGTAATACTGTACTCTGATAAGTTCGTACAAAATTCCTGTCTTGCGCTTGTGTAATTATAAAACCATAAACAGTTGCAATGATTAGAATAAATCTTTTCATAAGTTTTATTTTTCCCTGGCAAATGTCTGACTGGTTGTTCGTTATTACTTACGGAATCAGAAATACGGTTTACGCAAAGTGGAAAACATCCTTTACTTTCATACAAACAAGTGTTTTATGAAATGGATCACATTCCTACTTTTCATCTTTTTTAATCTGATGACTTTTGCGCAGGATAGTATGAGTGCTCATTATAAAATTTATGACACCAGGACCAAACAGGTTATAACAATTGACAAGATCGTGACAGACATGTTAAATGCAGATGTTTTATTTTTTGGAGAAGAACATAATGATAGTGCCGGTCATTATTTGGAAAATAAAATTTTCAGAGCATTGCATGCACAATATGCGGATAAAGTTGTTTTAAGTATGGAAATGTTTGAGACAGATGGCCAGCTCGTATTAAATGAATACCTGGGAGGAACTATTGATGAAGCCCGTTTTTCAAGAGACATAAGATTATGGAGTAATTACAAAGATTACCGGCCAATGATAGAATATGCAAAACAAAATAAAATTCCAGTGATTGCTGCGAATCCACCACGTCGATATGTAAATCTTGTAAGCCGTCGCGGTATGAGGTCATTGGACAGTTTATCAAAAGATGCAAAGAAATTTTTGCCACCGCTTCCGTATGATACATTAACTGGCCGCTATCGGGAAAAGTTTGTGGAAATAATGAAAGGTGGTCCGGGTGGCGAGAATCCAAATGTTTATTATAGCCAGAGTTTGTGGGATGCAGGAATGAGTTATAGCATTTATAAATTTTTAAAGGATAATAAACATAAAAAAGTTTTTCATTGTGTTGGTGGTTTCCATTGTGAAGAAAAACTGGGTACAGCTGCCCAGTTACAAATGAGAAATAAGAAATTGAAAATTTTAAATATCGCCAGTTTTAGTGACGCCTCTTTTAATAATCCTGATTGGGAAAAATTTAGTTACAAAGGAGATTATATCATTCTTACCAACCCGGATCTTAAAAAAACTTTTTGATCTGTTTTGAGTTTTATCTCCATTGATTACTATTTATGATAAGCCAGTAATCGCAAATCCGCACCTTTCAAATTAAATTGTGTATTTGCTTAACTCATAGCGGCTCCCGCCATTGCTAAAACCGAAGTAAGTATTGCGATACACTTCCAACAATATGTTTTATTCATTTTTATTTATTTTATGGTTGTAAAAATACATAATAACTGATGTCCTTCTTGTTAATATTTACAGCCCATAATTATCTTGCCAGAATTTAGAAGCGTATTACTCTACTTTCTCTTCGCCCTTTTTTGCCTGTTCCACAATATCTCCTTTTGTAAAAAGAACAGATTTCAATATAGTTCGCCATTCTGGTTTTTTACGAAGCAGGAATTCAAGATCCATTCCAAAATGTTTCATTTCTTCTTGTTGTGCATTTTCCATTATCTTTTTTGCAACCTTATCTTTTTCTACAGATATGCGTTGTTCATACCAGCCAATGGCCTCTGCCTCTTCTGTTAATGAAGTGATCATTCTGGCAAACGTCCTGGTTGCTGCTGAAAGTTCTTCGGGCGGTTCGTGATATTGATGAAATCCCATTTTGAAAGTTTTAACAGTGATTAATTTGATTTTTTATCGATTTTTCTGTTTACAACTAAAGTCGCATTTTTATTCCACCATTTATTACAAATCCATCAAGTGGTGCATAAATATCTCTGAACTGAGGATTATTGATTGTACCCGTATAAATTGTATCAAATTTTGTTTGTCTTGTATCAGTAAAGTTTTCAAAGTTTATATACAATGAAAATTTTTTCCAAAGCTTTTCCGCCATAAAACCAGTGATCCAATAAGATTTACCGGTTGCTCCATCGCTTAATTGTTGTTTGCTGAAATAATAAGCTTCCAACCCAATCTTCCATTTTTCTTCTACCTCATAAAGCAAAACATTGTTCAATCGATGGCGTGGAGTTAGATAATTTTCGGTTTTTGTATCTCCTTCATGCAGGTAAGCCTTCGTATAAGTGTAACCAAGAAATAATTTGAAATTACCATATCCCAATTTCACATTTGTTTCCATGCCCCTGCTATCAAAGTGTCCTGCCACATTAATGAACTTATAAACTGGAGCACCCAATGCAGCTTGCAGTATTAGTGGATCATGAATACGGGTATAAAAGAAAAGATGATTAAAACTGAAACTTACTTTCCCATCTGCAAACTTTGTACGGTAATTTATATCAGCATTCACACCATAACTTCTTTCCATTTTATTTTCATCAGGATCTACTGGATGCACATTCTTGTATAGCAATCTTTCGCTTTCTTCAGTAAAAATAGTTGGCGTTTTGTAACCCATGCCGCCCCCGATACGTGAAGAAAGTTTTGAAGAGAATTTAAATAACATCGAAAGTCTTGGAAGAAATGCAAAGCCGTAATCTTTTACATAATCGCCACGCAAACCTGTTTCCATGCTGAATTTATCATTGACTTTAAGATTATTTTGAATAAATAAACCGGTTGTGATCTGTTCATAGTTTCTCGATGGAGTTGCTGTCAATTTTACTTCTTCAAAACGATCGGTTACAAAATTGACACCCCCATTCCATTCGGATCTTTCACCATGATAGGAATAAGTGGCTTCGCTAAATGTGCCGGTTTGCGTTCCATTAAATACATAACTGGTCACATCTATTACTCGTTGAAAACGATTAATGCTATTTTTCAATGTGAACTGGCTTTTATCATTGAAATGATGATCCAACAAAAGCTGTGAGCTATAACGGTCCGTATTATTTATTTCAGTATAACCCGTAAGTTTATTTCCTTTAATATATTCTATATCACCGCCTGTTCTTTTTTCGGTTGTAATATTCCCACCGATCATCAATTGTGTTTTCTCTTTTATATAAAAGAAAAGTTTTGGATTAACCGTGTATCGCTCAAATTTTGGAATAGCGGTCAAACCAACATCAGAAGGGTCGTAAGCAGAATTACTGTTGCGTGATGCAAATAGAGTTACTCCAACCTTTTTAAATTTTTGTCCATAGAAGCCACTTGTGTTTAACCCGCCGGCACTTGTCACATCAATATGAAAATTTAACTCTCTTTCTTCTTTGGGTGTTTTGGAAATAAGATTCACCAAACCCGCAATAGCCCCGCCTCCGTATAAAGTAGAAGATGATCCTTTGATCACCTCAAATTGTTTCAGGTCTAGTGGCGGTGTTTGTAATAACCCTAATCCCCCACTGAATCCTGCATATAAGGGTAATCCATCTTTCAATATTTGGGTGTATCGGCCATCTAATCCCTGGATACGGATTGAAGCATTAGCAGATGTTGCAGAAGTTTGTTGTGTTGTGATACCAGTGCTTTCATTCAATACCATTCTTATATCACCAGGTTTCATATTCGCTTTTTCATCAAGCTCTTCTCCAGCAACAAATTCAACTCTGGTAGGAATATCCCGGATTGTTCTTGAACTTCGTGTTGATTGAATCACCACTTCTTCTTCCTCTTCTTCCTCTGTTTCCATTTCGATTGTTACATCATGATCGGGTGGAAAATCGTATTTGACTTCCTTTTCCCCATAGCCAACTGAAGTGATCTTGATTGTATACTTCCCTGCGGGAATATCTTTTATTGAAATAACACCTGCGGAATCAGCTGCCGCTGTTCTTTTTAACTCTTCTAAAGTCACTGATGCCTGAGCGACTCCTTCGCCGGTTTCCTTATTTATAATTTTTGCCTTGAATGTATGTTGAGCAGATGCAGTAAACACTGTAACCAGTATCACTGCAACTAAAAAAAATCGTTGCATAGGTAAATGATTAATTAAAAAACTTGTTGACTTTGATTTGATTAATCAAACAAGTTTAGGCGGCTGCCAGAAATCATAATGAACATCAGGAATTGAAGAAAGAATAAATCCTGTGTATTGTTGGGGAGAAAAAGCAGTAATTATTTCAATACTAGTATTATCAAATGAAACTGTAAATCCAGAGCAACCTGTGCAGGTAAAAAAAGGTGAGCAACTGCCACAATCGCCATCTCCTTTTTGATGATTTGTTTCCTGTGCAATTTTATATTTCGGGCAATTATCAAATGCACAACAGGGAATAGCAAAAAGAAAAAGTAAATAAGCAGATAATATGAAAGCGAATACTTTCATGTTTTGTTTATGCTCTTAACAATAATTCACAAGGCTTCAGCCCGGTATGTTTTTTAAAAGCAGTAGAGAAATGCGAGATGGAAGAATATCCCAGTAACAATGAAACCTCCGTTACACTTAATCCTTTTTCATACAATAAATATTTAGCATGCTCCATTCTTTGGCTTTGATAAAAATCAAAGATGGTAGTGCCAAACATTTCCTTAAATCCTTTTTTAAGGTAACATTCGTTGATCGCTACTTTACGGCTAAGTTCTTTAATGGTGATGGGCTCACCAATATGCTGGATCAGGATCTCTCTTGACTTAGTTATTTTTTCACGATCGGCTTCGTTAGCCAAA
>Ga0207641_10001028_pt1 | contig 28281 bp, 26 predicted proteins | sample KBSSwiS62_FD_184306 | JGI IMG/M metagenome (GOLD analysis project Ga0207641, IMG submission 184306) | Switchgrass rhizosphere microbial communities from Kellogg Biological Station, Michigan, USA - KBS Switchgrass S6-2 (SPAdes) (version 2) | ecosystem: Host-associated > Plants > Roots >... | reverse complement strand
TCATCCCTTCGGGTGAGGTCGCGTGTTCCATAGATCAAATTCCTTGCTTACGTTGATCTTCTTGCAGGCACAGCGAAGCCGGCCGCACTTGAAGGCGGCCGGGCCTCGGGAGCCGGTCAGGTGGACTTGGGTAGGTGCCCGCGGCGCCGGACGCCTCGGTTGCGCAGTAGAGAGTTGACCGCCGTCTGGCTGATCGAGTACTTCTCGGCCAGGGTGCGAATGGTCATGCCCGCGAGGTAGAGACCGATCAAGCTCTCGATGTCAGTTGACGACAGACGGTCAGTGATCGCGTGCCGTCGGGGCACCTGGCCGGAGCCGGTGAGGCCATCCAGACCGGGAGCGGCTTCCTGACCGCTGGCGTCGGACACCGCTGGCCAGGCAGAACGGAGGTCGTGGAGCCACCCAGGCTGGTTCAAGTAACGGTCAAGGAGGTGCACTGGCTGGTCGACGCCGCTCGCCGCCATATGGGCTCGAATCGTCGCAGAACAGGTACACCAACCGGACCAATCAGCAGAGTCGCCGCATTGCCGTAGGTCACGCCGGGCCTTGCCGATCATCCATCGGTTGGCAACGAGGCCACGCACTATGCGCGGACCAGTGCCCGACCCGGGACGGCCTGGCCTGACCAACCGGCGCCGAACACCAGCCAAGATGCGGCGCCGATGTCGCGGCTCCCGACGCGCGACGTCGCTATCCCGCGCGTGTGGCGGCCGTCATCAGCGATTCGGCGGCGCTCCGCGCACGGCTGGTGGGCCCCTCGACGCCGAGTGCCTGGACCGAGGCGTAGACCCCTTCGAAGACGAGTACGAGCTGGTCGGCGACGGTGTCGGGGTCGTCGATGGGCTGTTCCTTGGCGAGGTCGTGCGCGAGTGAGCGGATGTGCGCCCGTACCCAGTCCTTGATCTCGATCGCCCGCTGCCGGGCCGGGTGGCTGGGGTCGGCGAATTCCGCGAGGGTCATGAGGAAGGGGCAGCCGCGGCAGTTCTCGGGCTGGACCTGCTGCGCGAGAGCGTCGAACATCGCGAGAATCCGCTCGCGGGCGGAGCCGACCTCCGGCCGGGTCGCGTCGGTCAGCCATTGCCGGTATCCGGTGGCGTTGAGATCGACATAGGCCTCGACCAGCTCGTCCTTGGTGGCGAACGAGCGGTAAAGGGTCACCGGGGCTACGCCGGCCTCGGCCGCCACACGGTCGATGCCGGTGGCCCGGATGCCCTCCCAGTAGAAGAGCCGGTGCGCGGCCGCGAGGATCTTTTCCCGGGTCTGCTCGCGTGACTGGCGTGCCTGTCGGCCGATCCGCCCCTCGGCCTGGCCCGGCCGCTGGGGGTGAGTCTGCCCTACCTCGTCGGGTGGCGGCGTTCTATGTTCAGCCATGCGTCCTGGTTCCTCGTGGCGGGAGGTGGTACTACTTGTTAGGGGTCGTTTCACTACATAGTAGCGAAGGAGCGTCGTATGGCCGAGATCTCGCCGCGACGCTCGGCGCGTCCGGGGTCAACGGCGGAATCGCGCTCGGGTCCGTCGTCGGCGGGGCGGCATTATCGGCCGGTGGCCCAACCTCAGCGTCCTCGTCGCGCTGCTGCTGGAAGCGCTCGTGCTGCCCCGCTGACCTGGGCTACCCGACGCCGGCGGCCTCCCGCCCCATCGACACCACGACCGATCACCAACGAAAGGGCCGCCTGACATGTACCTCGTCACGGGAGCGACCGGAAACGTCGGCAGCGAGCTGGTACGAGCGCTGCACGCCGACGGCGAACCGGTCCGCGCGATCGTGCACTCAAACCCCGCCGACGATGGATTTCCCACAGGCGTGGACGTGCGCAGCGGCGACCTGACTGATCCATCAACGCTACGGGACGCCTGGGAAGGTGTCCGCGGCGTCTTCCTGCTTCCGGGCTACGACCAGGCGCCGACATTCCTGCGCGACGCCCGCGCCGCCGGCGTGGAGCGGCTGGTACTTCTCTCCGGCGGATCCGCGGGAAGCGGCGACATGTCCAACGCAATCTCCGCCTACATGATCGCCTCGGAGACCGCCGTCCGCGCCTCTGGGCTGTCCTGGACGATTCTTCGCCCGAGCGCTTTCATGACGAATGCACTGCGCTGGCGCGACAAGCTCGACGCAGGCGATGTTCTGCGGCTGCCGTTCGCCGGGGTCCGGACCGCCGCCATCGATCCGTTCGACCTCGCGGCCGTTGCCCGCGCCGCGCTGCTCGACGACCGTCACGCCGAACGGACCTACACGCCGACGGGCCCGGAGTCCCTGCTGCCCGCCGACCAGGTCCGCATCCTGGGCGAAGTACTCGGACGCCCCCTGAGCGTCGAGGCCCAGCCCGACGAAGAGGCGCGCAAGGAGATGCTCACGACGACGCCACCGCAGTACGTCGACGCGTTCTTCGACTCTACGTCGCGGGCTCCCTCGACGAGTCCAAGGTCACTCCGACAGTCGAGCAGGTCACCGGCCGACGGCCTCGCACGTTCCGGGACTGGGCCGAGGCGCACCGGTCGGAGTTCGTCCGCTGACCCCTTTGGCCCTCCGCCCGGAGAGCCCGCCCGTGACGTCACCCCGAGAAGGCCGCGGGCGCGACCGAGACCCGGCGCTGAACGTGCCGCCCAGTGAGCCGAAACACGGCGACGCCAGCTGCCACCACGGGAGCTGAACCGGCGTGACCGGCGTCCTACATTCGCCGGGCCTGTGGTGCGGTCGGGGATGAAGCCCGGCTGCCTCGGAAGGCGGCCGGGCTTCGCGTCGTCCGAGACAGCGTCGTGGCGTGATGCACGGCGAGATGCGAGCCGGTCGTGTCCGCGCCCGCGTCCAACCCAGCGCCGGCCAGTTCCTTGCGTAACCGCCCGACCAGGTCGATCGTCGCCGCTGGGGTGGCGGTCGGGGACGAATGCGGCCGCCGCGACCGCGGCTCGAACGCCGCCTCGCCCATGGCGTCGCAGCGGGCCTTCAGCTTGTAGACCCAGCCCAGTGAAACCCCGTACCTACGAGCGACCTCCGCCGGCTCCTAGCCCTCCACGACCAGCGCCGCGATCACCAACCGCGCCTCGATGTCGGCGATCACGAACCGACCAGCGCTGTCTCCGATGACCCGAGACACCTGTCGCCTATGTCCTGAGCCCCCCTCCCGCACAGACGTCCTACCAGGTGTTTTGCGCGCCAAAGGGTCCAATCGTGTGACCTCGGTGGTGATGTCAGCGGTGCCGAATACGATCCGGGCATGCGAGCGTCAGGAACATTCACCGTTACCGACTTCACCCCGGCACCGGTGCCGAGTCCCGCGATCGAGACGGCACTACCCACTGGTGTCGCCACGATGAAGAAGGAGTACGACGGCAGGGTCGCCGGGCGCTCCGTCACCTTGTTCACCGCAGCGTTCGAGCAGTCCACCGGGACGGGGACGTACATCGCGATGGAGTCCTTCGCAGGCGCGCTCAATGGCCAGACTGGCGCCTTCAACTTTGCGCACTCCGCGACGACCCTGGGCGGAGGGAGGGAGTGCGAGTTCTTCGTCATCGTGCCGGCCAGCGGAACGGGTGCCTTGGCAGGCGTCACTGGGACTGATGGCGTCGCGGTGGATGCGGAAGGCACCCACCGAATCTGGCCCGACTACGAACTCGGCCAGTAGCCCGGCAAGGCACGGGTGGAGCCATCACGGGCCCAGGCTTCAGTGCGCCGTGTCGCTCTTCAGTAATGATCAGCCTATGCTGGCCGGGCCTCGAAGGTGTTACGCGGCCAGGCCCAACACGCGGTACCAACGCCCCGCGCTGGCCTGAGCCGCGACACCGTTCTCGACATGACGAAGCCCGGCCGCAAGTGGGCACCGGATGACCAGCCCGACCTCGCGAACGCACACCCGCCTTCACGCCCAACCGGCCGCGGTATGCCGGTTCACCCCGAGCCTCCTGGGCGCGACCGTGACACCGCCGACCTGGTCAAGCAGCTCCAGGAACGTCTCACGAAGCGCCCCACGCTCCGAACCGAAAACGCCACGGTCCTCGCAACCCGAAGAACCTGGGCGTTGCGAGGACCGCTAGAAGAAGATTTCAGGCGCGGAGCCTTGTTCTTAGACCGTTGGCTTATTGAGCCAGGCTGTTCAAGTCGAACCGGTACAGCCACTGGTCGAGCGACACGGGCGCACAGGGCGTGGAGCCAGGCCACGTTGGGCAGGTAGATGGGTTGGCGACTTGTGTTACTGGAATGTAGAGCGCACGGTTCTGTACGTCTATCACGCCTTTACGAACACCGACGTAGTGTGTGCCGCGGTCAACCAGTTGGTCGAGGCCGATGTTAACCGGTGACAACGTGGTGAGGGCCAGGGTGCTACCGCTGCCCGATTGCTTTACGCGCATGAGGTAGCCGGAAATAGTTGCGGCAAACATGGTCTTGGTCTGGGGGTCCTGTACGAAACTGCGGGTTTGTCCGTAGGTGCCGGTGTTGCCGGCGGTCAGGTCTGGAGCACACACGGTGTTCCAGCCGGCGCCGGTCCAGGGCTGTGCCGCGGCGCAGGTATTTTCGAGTTTACGGGCACCATTGATCTTGCTGTAGACCACGATCGGGCCACCCTGCAGGCTGTTGGGCACCGCCTGGGTCACCCAAAGGTTGCCGAGCGAGTCGTACTTGGCGGTTTCGAAACGGTACTGCGACGTGCCATTTGTCTGGCCGGAAATAATCGGCTTGGAAACCGGAGTAATCTGGCTGGTGCTACGGTTGTAAGAAAACTCCTGGATCGGGAAAATGCTCGGCTGGCCATTGTTGGCTACATCGAAGATGACGCTGAAGTATTCCAGGCTGCCGGTCGAGGTCGGGTCAACATCTACTTCGCGCGGGTTTACGGTGTAGTAGCCGCCGACACCGTTTGAAATATTGGGGTAGGTGTAACTGGCAGCAATTGAGCCGTCGGTGTTCATGACTACAATGCGGCCGCTTTGTTGACCATTTGCCGTGTCGGGGTAGTACTGGCTGACAACAAATTTCTGTGCCAGCGGCAGAACGTCCATTTCAGCCATGCCGCGGCAGTTGGCTACCTGCTGACTAAAGATGTTTGCGTACGACGGGCAGGCGCCGGCGCTCAGACCACCGTAAGCCTTGATTTGCTCAGAAGTCTTCGAAAGGCTCTGGTTGTAGGCCACGCTCCCGGTCGTGGTGTCCAGGTAGCCTAGCTGCGGATATTCGCCGTACTGTGAGACGTCCCAGCCGTCGTAGTTGACCGCTGAAACGAAGGCGATCCGCGATTGTCCGCCAACGGTTACGGGCGTAATTCCGTTTACCGTTGCCCCACCGACGGAGTAGAAGGGATTGGTCACCTTCAGTGATCCGTTGCTGGACGGTACGGTTAGGCTGCTGAAGGTGTTCCGGGCCGGGTTGAAAACGCCGATGCCCATGTGATCAGCCGTAGCATAAGCCTCGTTGTCGGTTTGCGGGTTGGCACCAATCACAACTTCACCGTCCGCTGCAAGGGCAGAGAAGAAGGCGGATTCGCCCGGCTGGAAGCCCCAGTTGGTAACGGCCTGCGTTTGCAGTGTCTGACCAGTTGACAGTGTGGTGCCAAGGTTGCCAAATGTGCCGGCTTTGCCATATAGAATGGCATCTGGCGTCGTGAGCGTCACGACGGCGTTGTCAATACTCATCACGTATGATGTAGAGGCAGCATTTTTCTGGCTCAGGTCAGTGAGTACGAGCGTGTGATTACCAGGGGGCAACACGGCACTCTGGTAGAGGAGGGCCGCCTGTTTTGTAGAGGCATATAGGTCGATGGTGCCGACACTCTGGCCGTCCAGGGTAATCGACGCCATGCCGCTGGCTGTGCCCTTGATGCCGTTCAGCTTAACCTGCGTGCCGCTGAAGCGCAGGGTTACGCTGTCGCCCGCCTGATAGGCGTAATAAAAACTTAAGTTAGTGGCTGGTGCACAGCCTGAACAGTGTGACCAAGTCGAGCCGGTGTATTGAAATTGATTACTCCCAGTACCGATGGTTGTATCTTCGACAGTGGTGGTAGTGGTGCTGGCGCTGGCCTGGCCGCCACCAAGTGTATTGGGGGAATAGACACCTGCCACAAGCAGCGATATTGCGCCGAACATCACGACGCTTAGAGCTCTTCCGAGTCTGTTCCGCCATGATTTACGTTTGGCATAGGAGAGTCGATACATGGCAGCCCTCCACTTAGTTGCAATTTCACTAAATGAGGCATTATGTAGCATCAATGGTCTTGCGAATATCAGATCAGATTACGTCTTACGAGAAGGTCGACTGCCGGCTATAGGTGGCCACTCCGATACGGCACGCTACAACATAAGTACGCACTGCGTATCCACTTTCCCATAAGTCATAGTATCTACCACTTTAACCTGTTCGCACCGTAATTACACACTTGTGTCGACCAAAACGAGCAGGTATCTTTGGTTTCGTTACACGGCTGACCAGGCAGTATGGAGATCGTAAAGCCACTCAGGCCGGTTCAAGTAGCGCCCAAGAAGGTGCACAGACTGGTCGAGCAGTGGATGCCGGAGTAGCAGCGGGTCACCGGGCTCCAGGCCGATCACCAACTGATCGAGGACCGTCCGGCAGCGCCCCATCGTGTACAGCCGTCGCCGAGGGGTCGCGGACTACGCGCGGAACAAATCCGGATCGGTGGAGCCGCAGCGGCTACAGAGGCTTGCCGGAATCTACCAGCTCGCGCGCGTCAAAGTATCGCGCGCCTCTGGCCAGCGCGATTGAGGCGCTGTGGACGAAGGCGATTCCCGGATGCCGAAGAAGCTGGTCGAGCAGCAGCGGTACGCATCGGATGGCGACCCGCCCGATATGCCGGGGCGGTATGGCATCGGCCCGCTATGCCTGCCGCCTGGTCATGGCTTGGCCGCGGATGCTGGCTGCTGGCCTCGGTTGGAGTTTCGTGATCGGTACGCGGTCATGGCCAGCATGACAGCCGCGGCGAGCGCGGCGGCGGCAAACACAGTGGCCCAGACGAAGGTGTCGGCATCGTGCTCGCGATGCTGACAGTCGCCAACTGATCCTCATCTACCACTGGCACCAGCAAAAAGGCTGACCGAAGCGGGCGCGCACAGATCAGCTGAAACCTCGGGAGTCATTGGCCGTCAGCACGGACCGGCCAATCCACCTGGCTGACTCCCGCGGGCCGATCAGGCGGGCAACACGCCGAGCTGGCGCATCAGGCCGAGCTGGTCAACGATATTCCAGTGCTCGACGATTTGGCCGTCGGCGACGCGCACGATGTCGATCACATCGATCTTCACGTTCTTGCCGGTAGCCGGGATGCCCATGAAATCGTCGACGTGGCGGCCGTGGAAGGACTTGCTCGTCACCACCTTGTCGTTTTCGGCGACCTGGTCGTGGATCTGCGCGGAAAAGCCCTCGAACGCCGTGAAAAAGGTGTCGAACAGCGCCTTGACGCCCGCCCGCCCGGCCGGCAACCCAGGCAGCGCGCTGTGGTCGACGACATGCTCGGCCACAATCTCGTACAGCGCCGCCTCATCGTGGTTGGTCTGGTACTCGACCACGAAGCGCTTGATCAGGGCCTTGTTCTGCTCGCTCACGGCTGCCTCCACTGGTTCGGAATGTCAGCCGTCAGCCTGCCCGTGGCGCCTGCTGGCCCGCATGGGTAGTTCTACCAATCTTGGGGCAGTAGACCGTGCTCCATCGCGTACATCGCCGCCGCGGCACGGCTGGACACCCCGATACGGGCGTATACATCCTGTATGTGGTGCTCGGCGGTACGGACAGAGATGGTGAGCCGCGCGGCGATCGCCCGGTTGGACAGGCCCTGCGCGAGCAGGTTCAGCACCTCGACCTGACGGGCGGTGAGGCCCGCGCGGCCTCCCGCTCCGGCTCGGGCGGCGCGCGCGCCGCCGGCGGCACTGACGACCGCCTCGACGACGTCGGCGTCCAGCAGCCGGTCGCGGGCCATCTGGCGCAGCCGCACCACTGCGCGGTCCCTGGGGTACGCGCGGCGGTGCGGCCGGTCGGACGTCAACGCGTCGAACACGTCCGCGGCCGCCAGCACCCGCGCGGGCAGGCTCAGCTGCGCCGCCCGCGCGCCGCGGTGATAGCCGGATCCGTCAAGACGTTCGTGATGTGCGCCAGCCAGACTCGCCAGCGGCGCCAGCGTGGCGGATCGGGTGAGGATCTGCTCGGAGTGGTAGGCGTGGAGACGTATCTGCGACCAGGCCTGATGGCCGAGCGCGGCGGTGCGCTCCCAGATGCCGCTTGGTACGGCACATCGCCCCAGGTCATGCGCGTACGCCGCCCGGCCCAGGTCGCGCACCTCATCGGCGGAGAATCGCAGCGCCGTCGCGGTGGCCGTCGCGATCCGGGCTACGCCGGTCGAGTGCCCGTGCAGGAAGGGCGCCTTGAGGTCCACGGCGTCGCCGAAAGCACGCAGCATCTCGTCGAGGTCGCAGTCGGGGGCTGTCATCGCCGGGCTGGGCTCGACGTCAAGCAGCACGTCCGAGGCGTCGACCTCGCCGAGCTCCTTCAGTGGCTTCTGCGCCGTGGAGGTGAAGACGTCGACGATCGACGGGTCGAGCAGTCGCCCGGAACGTTGCCGCAACGCTCGTGTCGCACCCTGCCAGCCGCCGAGCCGGTCGAACAACACGCCGACGGCGGCAACGTTGACGATCCGCGCCGCCAGCGAGATGTCATCGCCAGCCAACCGATGCGGGCGGCCCTGACCGTCCCACCACTCAAAGATATGCAGGAGCCCGGTCTGTACGCCGACCGGCAGTCCAAGGCGCCTGGCCAGCACCGAGGCGACCTCACAGTTGGCGCGGCTGTACCCGTCGACCAGCTCACGTCCGTGCAAAATGGCGCTGCGCGCCGTGCGCAGCCGTTGCCCGGCTGGTGCCTCCCGCACAATCCGGGGCAGGTATCCGCCAAGCACTTCGGCCGGCCGGTCGAAGTCCGTTACCAGCGCCGCACTCTTGATCGACAACTCGTCGGCGAACAGGAGCGACGCCTCGTGTGAGTACGCGGTGCAACCGATGTGCTGCAACAGGGCGGTGCGGAAGACGTCCGCGACCACACTCTCGTCGCATCCGCACGCCCGGGCCAGTGCGACCGCCAGGTAGCACGTGCGGGCTGCCGATCCGATCGGCTGGCCCATCCCAAGATCGGCAACGGCGGACAGTCCACCGAGGACCTCCGCCACTCGGACGCCCCGAGGCCGTCGCTCATCCACCGAAGCCACAGGGCCATCCTGTTCCTGCCGGGTCGCCCGTCAAGCAGCCGACGCCGCGGCGGCGAAGGGGGTGCGGTCGTAGCGAGCGTTGGTGCCAGGTGGCGTTCAGCGGACCAGATCTTCTCCTGCCGACGCGGTCATCAGCCTAGCCGCACACCAAGGACCGCGCGGCTCTCGACGCCGGTCAGCCCGCGTAGAGCTGCCCGAGGCCGATGAGGCGGACATCGCTCGGGACCTCGAATTCCGGGTCCGGGTGGAATCCCGATCCCGAGTAACAGGCGAGGGGCGCATCGCGGGTGTCGAAGCCCTTGGCCGTGAGCAGGTCACGGGCGCGGCGCAGGCGCTCGACGTGACGCCGGTCCATGAGCCGGTCCCACGTCGTTTCCCCGAGTGAAAGGATCCCGCGCGGCTGTCCGTTCTGCCTGCGCGAGAACGGCGACATCGATCTGGATCTGCGTCCTGTTGGCGGGGTCGGCGACGATTCCCGCTCCCACCTCGGCTGGCAGGCCCCCGAACACGTCCCGGTTCCGCGACGCGGATGGCGTCGGTCCCCAGGGTCGGTTCCCCATGATTCCTGGATTCTCGCCGCTACCCGGTGGCAGGCCGGGTAGCGGCGAGTTCGCCGTACTCATCAGGTCAGCCGGCGGTACGGCCGGAGGGCCTGGCACAAGTTCGCTGTACTCGTCCGGTCACGGCTGGTACGGCCGGATAGCGCGCTTAAGCCTCAGGCGCGACGTCGCTGGGCGCGCCGCAAAGTTGTGGCCGCCGCGCTCGCGCCGGATAGTGAGTCTGCTACACCGGCGGGCCGATCAGGAGATCTCGGATCTTCCCTTGGCCACCAATCGGCAACTCGCCACGAGAACAGATCAAACACCGAACTGGGAGAAGGGCGCCACCGGAAGTACCGGTGGCGCCCCAGAAAATGCCGGTATTCGGCTGGTGTCAATGCGGGCGCAGCTCAGCCGAATACCGCTTGCCCTTCCCGACGGCTAGGCGACCGGGGCCGGAGCCGGAGCCGCCGGAGCGGTGTCCGCGGTGGCGGTCATCGGAGCCTGGCCGACCCACGGGTACCCACCGTGGCCGTGCCGCTTACAGCTGAACCACAGGACCCTCTCGCGGGTGTAGCTGATCTCCTTCTTGATCACGTGCTTGCGGTGCTTGCCGTGCTCCGGGTCGTAGCTGACCGGTTGGCCGGTGCCCGGTCCCGCGGCATTGTCGCCCGGGTACTGGGAACCGGGGTATCCGTCGTCGTCATTGTCACCGTAACGGTGGTGCTTCCGGTCCTTGTCGCCGAACCAGACGACCTTCTTCCAGATGACAGTGTCCTTCTTCTTCTTGATGTGCTTGTTCCAGTTCCAGTTCCAGTTGCCAGGATCGGCAGGGTCTGCGGCCGGGCCGGCCACCTGCCCCGGCCCCGCGAGCCCAACCGGAACGGTAAGGTCCGCCGAGTCACCGAGATCCGACCCGTCAGCGACGTCAGCGTCAGAGAAACCGGCAGGGTCCGTGGCCGTGGCGGGGTCGGCAGCCGTGGTCGGGGCGACGGCCGTGGTCGGAGCGGCAGCCGTGCTGGGCGCGGCCGTGGTGGGCCCAGCAAGCACCGCCGGGTCATCCGCTGCGTCGCCGTAGTCGCCGTCACCGTCGCCGTAGTTGCCGTCGCCGTAGTCGCCGTCACCGTCCCCGTACGGCTTCTTCTTGTCGTGCTTCTTCTTGTCGCCGAACCAGATGGTCTTCTCCCAGGTGACGGTGTCCTTCTTCTTCTTGATGTCACCGTCTCTCTTCTTCTTCCACGGATCCTGGTACGCGACCGGCGCGGCGGTGTCAGACGCCTCGTCGTCGGCTTCGCCCAGTCCGCCCGTCCCTGGTTCGCCGTAGCACTTGTGCGGGTCCTTCTTGTCGCACTTCTTGTCCTTGCCGTCAAACCAGACAACCCGCGAGTGCGTGTAGGACGTCTTCACCTTCGTCACCTTCGGGCCGTGCATCGGTGCCGCCGCCTGCGCGGCCGAGGCGCCCGTGCCTACGGCAACCGCGACCGACACAAGGCTCGACGCGGCCAGCATGGCGGCGCGCCGCCCAAGTCCCCCAGTCATTCTGCACCTTTCAAAAATGTAGTTGTGTGGCTGCGGCGCCAACATAACCGGCCGGAGGCTCGACGACGGCGGCGCAAAACAGGCGTGTTGCCGGCCGGTTAACGGTGTCTTCTCTGCCGCACTTCGGTGGCCGGATAAATGCTGCGCGCACCCTTGTCCGCCTCCGTCCGGCGGCGCTATGAACCCAAAGGAAGGCCAGGCCACGGGAGACGACACCAAACGCTGGAAGTCCGGCCGGAAATTCCCGTCCGACGACAGACTGGATTAATCAAAAAAAGGCCATCTCGTCCACGGATTTCAGCCGGCGAAGGCCATGCAGAACCGCCAGGAACGCACCTGCCGCACGCGGTTGGCACTCCGCGAGGAAACGGGTCGTTTCGGAACCCACCGGCGGATCCAGCGGAGGGCGCCGCCCAGGGCCTCGCCAAGGGGCCAAGGACCCGCCTTTGACAAGAACTTTTCGCCGCCTGGCGTGACGGGCGCGCACGCAGAAATCCCGAGATCCCGATCAGGGCCCAACCGTGAACGAAAAAGGGTCGCGGCAGGTGATGCCGGGGGCCGGTCGTCCGATCGAGCTACACATCAACGGAGCCGCGAATCGCGTGGGAAAGGGCCGACGAGCCCGGAGCCGCCTTCCGCTTCACAGCCCGAGCCGCGAACCGACCGGGACAGGGCCAGCCAGCCCAGAGCCGTCTTCACCAGCCGCCGGCCGCTGTTCCCGGTGGCCGTCTCGTGCCGCGATCGGCACGGGGCATGCCGCCCCGCGGCGCTAGCGGGCCGCGGAGCCAAGCGGGGCGGGCCAGGGGAGGTCGGCAGGACGCAGCGGCTGCCAGCGCAGGGCGCGCGCGGTGTAGGCGGCGAGCAGGCCGGCGACCGTGCCGGAGTTCTGGATCTCGCCGGAGTGAACCTGTTCCACGGCGTCGTCGAGGGTGCGCCACTCGGTGCGGAAGTCCGCTTCCTCATACTCGCCGGCCTGGCCGAGCTCGTAGCGCTCCTCGGGCGGCACCGCCGTCAGGTCGCGGGCCAGGTAGACGCGGGCAAGCTGGTCGAGGGCGCCAGGCGACACGCGCAGGTCGGCGAGCGTGTGCCAGGTGGCGGCCCGCAGCGCCGCCTCCTCGTACAGTTCGCGCTGGGCCGCGGCGAACGGCGTCTCCCCCGGTTTGTCAGCGAGCCCGGCCGGCAGTTCGACGAGGAACCCGCCGACCGGGTGCCGGTACTGCGACAGCAGGAACACCCGGCCGTCGTCGTCCAGGGCGACGATCATCACGGCCGAGGGACGGGAGATCACGGCCCGCTCGGCGACCTGCCCGCCAGGCATGCGCACCTCATCCACCCGCAGCGAGACGACCTTGTCCGCGTAGACCTGCCGCGACGCCACCGTCTCGTAGCCCGCCTTCACAGTTCTGCCTCCTCCGCTCGCGTCATCAGCTCTTTCATCGTCCCAAGCGGGAACCGGGGTGTCGGGCGCGGCCTCGGACAGGTCGGTCATGCTCGGGGGTGCTGGGCGCGGGCTGGGCGGCTGAAGGGCCAAAGGGCATGCGAAAATGATCTCCTTCGCACGCCCGGCTGCCACGGTCCCCAGGGTCACTGAAGGGCGGGTGGGATGGTCGGCGGCTACGAGACGGTGGCCTCGCGGGTGGTGCACGAGAACCACATCATGTCGATCCGGGTCGAGCGGGTGCGGATGCCCGGTGGTCAGGTCGCGGAACGGGACGTCATCGACCGGCTGGGCGCGGTGGTCATCGTGGCGCTCGACGGCGAGGGCCGGGTCCTCCTGCTCTCGCAGTACCGGCACCCGGTCAGCGGTTTCGTCGTCGAGCTGCCGGCTGGCCTGCTCGACAAGCCCGACGAGACGCCGTTCGCCGCGGCCCAGCGCGAACTGTACGAGGAGGCCGGCCTGCGGGCCGCCACCTGGCACACCCTGCTGGACCTGCGCCTGACGCCGGCCGCGATGAACCACCAGGTCAGGGTCTACCTGGCGCGCGACCTGACCGTCGTACCGGCCGAGGAGCGTTACGAGCTGGGCCAGGCCGGCGAGTTCGAGGAGGCGGACTTGCGTACCGAGTGGGTGGAGCTTGGCGAGGCGGTCCGCCGTGCCCTCGCCGGTCAGATCCAGAACGACGCCGCCGTCGCCGGCATCCTCGCGACCGCCGCGGCGAGTGCCGACGGCTGGCGTCCGCTGCGCCCCGCCGAGCTTCCCTGGCCACCTCGCACCATCGACAGCGCGGCCTGACACGCAGGAGGCGGCGTGCGGACGGGGTCCCTGCCGGATCGGCGAAGCCGATCTGGGAGGTCGTCTCGCCGGAGCGCCGGGGTCCCTGCGGAATCGGCGAAGCCGATTTCGGAGGTCGTGAGGGCGAGGCCGGAGCACGCAGCCGACGGAGTGGCAGCGGTGATATTGACCCGCCACGGTGGGGTCGAGCGTCAGGGACGGCGCCGTGGGACGGCGGGACGGGAGCCGGACCGGCGTCAGGCCCAGAGCTGCCCTTCGAGGGCGGCTTCGGCTTCCTCGAGGGTGCCGGCGTAGGCGCCGGTGGACAGGTACTTCCAGCCGCCGTCGCAGACGATGAAGGCGATGTCGGCCTGCCTGCCGTCCTTGACCGCCTTGTCCGCCTGGGCGAGCGCGGCGTGCAGGATCGCTCCCGTGGAGATGCCCGCGAAGATGCCCTCCTGCTCGACCAGGTCGCGGGTGCGCCGCAGCGCCTCCTTCGGGCCGACGGAGTAGCGCGACGTGAGCACCGACGCGTCGTACAGCTCGGGCACGAAGCCCTCGTCGATGTTGCGCAGGCCGTAGACCAGCTCGCCGTAACGCGGCTCGGCGGCGATGACCGTGATGCCCGGCACCTGCTCCTTGAGGTAGCGGCCGGTGCCCATCAGCGTGCCGGTCGTGCCGAGGCCGGCGACGAAATGGGTGATCGTCGGCAGGTCCTCGAGGATCTCCGGGCCGGTCGTCTCGTAGTGCGCCTGCGCGTTAGCCGGGTTGCCGTACTGGTAGAGCATCACCCAGTCCGGGTTCTCGGCGGACAGCCGCTTGGCGACCGCCACCGCCTCGTTCGAGCCACCGGCCGCCGGGGAGAAGATGATCTCAGCGCCCCACATCGCCAGCAGCTGCCGGCGCTCGATCGAGGTGTTCTCCGGCATGACGCAGATCAGGCGGTAGCCGCGCTGGCTGCAGACCATCGCCAGCGAGATCCCGGTGTTGCCGGAGGTCGGCTCCAGCACGGTCGCGCCGGGGCTCAGCAAGCCGCGCTTCTCGGCGTCCTGCACCATCCACAGCGCGGCCCGGTCCTTGATCGAGCCGGTGGGGTTGTCCTGCTCCAGCTTCGCCCACAGCCGGACCTCGGCGGACGGCGAAAGCCTCGGCAGGCCGACCAGCGGGGTCCGGCCTACCGAGTCCACCAGGGATTCAAAACGCATGCTCCGCTACCGATCTCGTCTGTCCGGGCGAGTCAACCGGCGATCAGCCGCCGGCGACGGCGGGCAGGATGGTGACCCGGCCCAAAGTCGCCGGCACAATGGCGGAGCCGCCGGCGACGGCGGGCAGGATGGTGACCCGGCCCAAAGTCGCCGGCACAATGGCGGAGCCGCCGGCGACGGCGGGCAGGATGGTGACACTGTCGCCGTCGGCGAGCTTGGCGTCGAGGCCGCCGAGGAAGCGGACGTCCTCGTCGTTGATGTAGACGTTGACGAACCGGTGCAGCTCGCCGCCGCCGTCGCCGGAGACAAGCCGGCCGCGCAGGCCGGGGTGCCGGGTGTCGAGGTCTTCGAACAGCGCGGCCAGGGTGTCACCCGCGCCCTCGACGACCTTCGAGTTGCCTGTGTAGCTGCGCAGGATGGTCGGCACGCGGACCTGGACTGCCATGGTGCTCCTCTTCCTAGGGACGTACGAATGGTGGACGGCGTCCATGCTCGGCATAGGACGGTCGTGCCAACGCGGCGAGCGCCCTCCAGTGTTTCAGCTTCACCGTCCGTCGGCGCCGACCGAGGCGAGATCGCCCGGCCTCCACGGCCCTTGGCAGAACGCCGGCCGAGGCTGAACGCTTCCCAGACGGTCGGACCGCCGACGCGGCCCCGGGCCCGTGACCCGAGACGGCTGGCCGCGCCGGTCAGCGCGCGTGACGACAGCAGGCGCTGGCGACTCGGAGCAGGTCGACGTGCAGCCGCGCGACCAGGCGGAGCTCCGGAACGCCCGTGGCCACGCAGTGGTAGGGGCGGGGCGCGGCGAGTCTTCTCCCGCTCATCGCAACCTCGGCCAGGCGGTCCCCGGCCGGAGGTGACGACGGAGCAGACTCGGTCATGACGTCATGGTTGCACACGTGTGACGCCCCGATCCGGTTCGCGGCCTGTGACGCTGGAATCTCCGCCGGCAGCGGCGATTCAGACGATCTCGACCGGTTCCTCAATGATGACGTCGTCGACGATCCGGAACGATCGGAACTCGGTGGTGTCCGGCTCCCGGGTGGAGACGAGCACGTAGTGCGCCCCCGGCTCGGCGGCGAACGAGACGTCCGTCCTCGACGGGTAGGCCTCGGTCGCGGTATGCGAGTGGTAGATGACGACGGGCTCCTCGTCGCGGTCGTCCATCTCCCGCCACACCTTGAGCTGTTCCATCGAGTCGAAGCGGTAGAAGGTCGGCGACCGCTCGGCGTTCTCCATCGGGATGAACCGCTCCGGGCGGTCCGAGCCGAGCGGTCCGGCGATCACTCCGCAGGCCTCGTCCGGATGGTCCCGGCGGGCATGGTCGATGATCGACTGGTAGAGGCTCAGTTCGATGCGCAGCACGCCGCACACCGTACGACGGATCGGTGAACTCAATCGGCCTACTCGGAACGTTGGCGGATCCAGCGGACATGGACCCAGCCCCGGCCCGGCCCGGTCAGTCCAGGGCGCGGATGAGGTTGTCGACGAGGATGGTCAGCAGCTCGTACATCTCGATGACCGGCAGGCGGCGGTCATCGGGCGACAGGTCGCCGAGCTCGTCCAGGTAGTTGTCGTCGGTGATGCCCAGCCGGGTCCCGAACACGAGGCGCAGGTCGTTGAGCGTCGTCAGCCAGTCCTGCGCCGCCTCCTCGTCGAGGAGCAGCACCTCGCCGGGGCCCGGCACGGTGGCGAGCACGCGGCGGGCCGCGTCCCGCTTGTGCGCCAGCGCGTCGTCCGTGCGGCGGCGGCGGAAGTCGCCCGAGGCCATCGGGTCCTGCGGGTACGGGTCGGGCAGCAGCCTGGCCAGGGCCGGATCCTCGGGGGGCGGCGGCGCGGTGTCGCGCAGGCCGACGAGCGCTTCCAGCGGGTCGTCGACCGGCGGCGGCTCGAGCATCCGGTCCAGCTGCCGGACCAGCTCGATGAGCACCGACCCCTCCCAGCGGGGTAGCCGAAGCTCGATGCCGTGGCGGGTACGACGGAAGCTGTCCGGCTGCCGGTAGTACCCCTGCGCCACGTCCCCGTCCTCATCCAACGGCGTGCTCATCCAAGCCCCTGACTAGTCCTGGCGGACGGTGGCCCAGAGGCCGTAGGTATGCAGGCGGGCGGCGTCGCGTTCCATCTCGTCGCGGGTTCCGCTGCTGACCGAGGCCCGGCCCTTGTGGTGGACGTCGAGCATCAGCTTGCGCGCGGTGGCCCGGTCGTAGCCGAACAGCTTCTGGAGAACGTACGTCACGTACGACATCAGGTTGATCGGGTCGTTCCAGACGAGCGTTACCCAGGGTCGGTCGTCGCTGAGCGCCTCGTCGATCTCCTCGATCTCGGCGGGCGAGACGGCGGTGGCAGTCACGGCACCTATTGTGACGCACTCGGCCGCTCCCTTCCCGTCGGCCGGCGACGCACCAGCATGGTGCACCACACCGGGCGCGTCCGCGGCCGACCGGGCCTCAGACCGACCGGCGCAGCAGTGGCGGGTACAGCGCCGTCGCGGACCCCCGGCGATAGAGCTGGGCGGGGCGGCCGCCGCCGCGTGGCGAGCTCACTGCGCCCACCGGGACGACGAAGTCCGGCGTGCTGAGTACCTTCCGGCGGAAGTTCGGCGCGTCGAGGCTGACGCCCCAGGCCGCCTCATAGACGCGGCGCAGGTCGGCCAGGGTGAACGGCTCCTCGCAGAAGGCCGCCGCCATCGGCGTGTACTCCAGCTTTCCCCGGGCTCGCTCGACGCCGTCGGCGACGATGCGCGGATGGTCGAACGCGAGCGTGGGCCCGTCGGACGAGCCCAGGTCCTCGACCGGCCACCAGCGCGCCGGCTGGCCGCGGCGGCCCGGCTCCGGCGGCGGCAGGTTCGGCAGCAGCGCCAGATAGGCGACGCTGACCACCCTGGTCCGCGGGTCGCGGCCCGGGTCGCCATACGTGTACAGCTGCTCGAGATGGCCGGCCGTCGTCACGCCGGTCTCCTCGGCGAGCTGGCGGCGGGCCGAGGCGTCGAGGTCCTCGTCGTCGCCGACGAAGCCGCCGGGCAGCGCCCAGTAGTGCGCGAACGGCTCCTCGTCGCGCTGGATCAGCAGGACGCACAGCCGACCGGCCCGCAGGGTCAGCAGGACGATGTCGACGGTGACGGGCAGGGTCGGGTGCCGCGCGGCCGGCGGCTCACCCAGGCCCGGGACGGCCTGCTTGCCGTGGCCGCCCCGGGCCGACGCTGGACTCGCCGACGCTGGACTCACCGGCCCAGCTTCTCGCATCCCCCGGACACCGTCGGTGGCACCCGGCCGCGTGGCACCACTGGTCGAGTCCGGGCAGGAGCGGTGTCGTCACGGGTCTGTTGGAGTTACGGCGGTGGTACGGAGGTGATGACCGGCAGGCAGGGGTGGCCGAACTCGACGTCCCGGGCCCGAGGTGGCAGCTCGGCGAGTGCGGCGCGATGGTGCTCGCGGGCACGGCGCAGGCCGGCCGGGCCCGTCAGCGCGGGGTCGACGATCGTGCCGTCGCGCATCAGTGGCCGCAGTAGTGGGCGGTCCTGGCCCGGGCCGGCGAGCCGCCCGCCCACGACCTGCCCGTCGGCGGGCCCGTCGAGGCTCGCCGGCGCGAGGCCGTGCGGCATCCGGTCACGCTCATCAGCGTCGCCCTCGGACGCGGCGCCCGCGGGCGGCAGCCGGCCGGCGGGCAGCACGAGGTCCGCGACGGCGAAGCCGTCGGCGTCGTGCCGGCGCAGGACATCCTTGCCGCCGCCGCGGCTGACTTTTCCGATGGAGGTCTTCGCGACGGGCCGGCCGTCGATCTCGACGAGCTTGTAGACGAAGCCGGCGGTCGGTGCGCCGGAGCCGGTGACCAGGCTGGTGCCGACGCCGTAGCCGTCGGCAGGGACGCCGGCGAGGCGCGCGATGCTGCGCTCGTCGAGATCACCGGTGACGATGATGGCGGTCGCGGTGGCGCCGAGGGCGTCGAGCTGTGCGCGAGCCGCCCGCACGCCGGTGGCCAGGTCGCCGCTGTCGATCCGGATCGCGCCGAGGCCGGGGCCCGCCGCGGCGACGGCGGCGGCGATGCCTGCTTCGACGTCGTAGGTGTCGACCAGCAGTGTCGTGGCGACGCCGAGGGTGTCGACCTGCGCGACGAAGGCGTCCCGCTCGGTCGGATGCGCGAGCGTGAACGCGTGGGCGGCGGTGCCGGTGCTCGGCACCTCCCAGCGCCGCGCCGCCTCCAGATTGGAGGTGGCCGCGAAGCCGACCAGGTAGGCAGCCCGGGCCGCAGCGACGGCCGCCTCCTCGTGGGTGCGCCGGGACCCCATCTCGATCAGCGGCCGGTCACCGGCGGCCTGCACCATCCGGGCCCCGGCAGCGGCCACGGCGCTGTCGTGATTGAGCACCGACAGGGTCAGCGTCTCCAGCAGGACGCACTCCGCGAAAGTGCCCTCGACCACTAGCACCGGAGTGCCGGGCAGGAACGGCTCCCCCTCCGCGAAGCCACGGATGTCGCCGGAGAAACGGTAGTCAGCCAGCCAGTCGGCGGTCGCCTCGTCGATGACGCCGGTTCCGGTCAGCAGGGACAGCTCCTCGGCACCGAAACGAAAATCGGCGAGCGCGCCCAGAAGTCGGCCGGTCCCCGCGACGACTCCATACCGGCGACCGGCTGGCAGCGAGCGGGCGAATACCTCAAAGGTGGCATGACTCTGCGCGGCGCCGGACTTCAGTGCGGCACGGAGCATGGTCAGCTCGTAATGATCAGTCAGAAGCGCCGTGGACATCCGGACCAGGGTAGGGATGCCCACGCGGCGACGCGACCCAAAAGTCCGAATTAGCACGGGAACCGGTGGTCCCGGGCGGCCGCGCCGACCACTGCAGCGCCCCCGACCATCAGGACGGGCGCCCGAAAGGGCAGAAGAGGACCGGAAGCGACAGGCCGGGATGTCCTGCCCAGGACCGGCCCCTCGACGCGCCCCCACCGGCGCCCGCGCGGCGGGCCGCGGGGCGCCGGACCAGCGGACGCGGCCAACCGAGCACACAGGCAGATCACGCCCGACACGGCCGCGGCACGCCGAAAGCCGGGCGGGACCGGGCAGGCTAGGACGTGCGGGTCCGAGCGGACGTGCGCTGATGAACAGGTCACATCTTTCGCCCCGCGCCACCTGGCGCGGGCACCGGGACCACGGCCGTGATCCCGAGCCGAAGCGCCTGCGGTGGCGTGCGATCGTGACTGTGTGCATGGCAACTACGCGGGGGTCTTTCTGGTCGTGGTCGGCGGGGCGCTGTTTGCCCTACTGGCCCTCGGCCGCCGAGCCGGCCGGAGCCTCGCGCGGGACGTCTGGGGCCGGATTGGGCTGCTGCGCTGGATCGGGGTGGCGATCGTGATCGTCGTCTTCCTGGCCCTCGCGGGGATCATTCCGGGCCGGTAGCAGGGCTCGACGCAAAAGATCTGCACGATTTATGCCAGTGAGTCAGCAGATGCCCGGCTAGTTAGGCTCACGTCCTGTAACCCTTTGCCATGCCGCATCGACCCGAGAGGATTCCGGGTGACCGGTCAGACCTGGCTGTGGACGCCGCCACGGCCGACTCCTGCGCCCGTAGGCGTCGGGCAGCTGCTTCGTGCGTATCGGCAGGCCCACGGGCTCACCCAGCAGCAGCTCGCCGATCAGCTCGGGTTCGACCAGTCCTACGTGTCCAAGGTCGAGAGCGGCCGGCGGGCGATCCACGACATCTCCACGCTGCGTCACATCGCGCGACATCTGGAGCTCGCGCCCGAAGACGTCGGCCTCGCGCCGGGCACGCTGTCCGAACGCCGCCGGGAGTCCTCGCGGGACGTGCTGTCCGAGCAGGCGGCGTCCAGCCAACGGGCCTGGCGCGTCACCCGGGACACTCTCAACCGCAACCGGATCCGGCTGGCCAAGGCGGCCGCCGGGCTCTACCCGGAGACCTACCGGCTCTGCCCGGGTCTACTGACCAGGCCCGGCTGGATCTGGCCGCGCCCGCTCGACATCAGCGACGTCGGCCTGCGCTGGGCCGACGAGGTCCCCGAGCCCGCCATCACCGGCGGAGAGCCCGAGACCGACGGCGCCCGGCCGCTGATCGCCGACGGCGGCCCGTATGTGCGCTACCAGCGCTACACCCGCGCGATGCGCGACCTGGATCGGCCGACGCTCTTCGAGAACCGGCTGAGCTTCCGGCTCGTCGACATCGCCCGTGCGGACGCCGTCGCGCACGAGAACGTCGCCCGCGAGGGCGACGGCCTGAGCGTGGCGGGCCAGCGGGCGGACGCCGGCCTGCCGCGGCTGTCCTTCGGGCACACCACCTACTTCGACGCGGTCGACGTGTGCGAGACCGTGGCGCACGAGACCGCCGCTGCGATGATGTCCGGCGGGCTGTCCTGGCCGGTGCTGCCGTTCCGCCGCCGGATCGGCGATCCGTTCGACCTGGCCAGCCGGCCCGTCCTGCCGTCGATCAACACGCTGACCATCCGGGCGGACCACGACTCGGCGAGCTTCCTGCTGCACCGGCGCAGCGCCGGCTCCGTCGCGACCGCCGGCGGCGTCTACCACGTGATCCCGGCCGGCGTCTTCCAGCCGTCGGGGATCACGCCGGTACACCATCGGGCCGATTTCGACCTGTGGCGCAACATCATGCGCGAGCTTTCCGAGGAGCTGCTCGGCAACACCGAGCACGACGGCAACTCGTCCACGCCGATCGACTACGACAACGACGAGCCGTTCCGGGCCTTCGACGAGGCGCGCCGGTCCGGTCGGGCACGGGTCGCCTGTTTCGGTGTCGGCATCGACGCTCTGACGCTGTTCAGCGAGATCCTCACCGTCGTGGTCATCGAGGCGGACACCTTCGACGGGATGTTCGCCGAGATGGTGCGCAGCAACGCGGAGGGCTCCGTCGTCTCGGCGGGTCCGAACCGGGCCGTCGCCGAGGGCATCCCGTTCACGTACGCCACACTGCGCCGGCTCATCGACAACGAGCCGCTCGCGCCGGCGGCCACGGCCTGCCTGGAGCTCGCCTGGCGCCACCGGGAGCTGCTACTGCCGGGGCTGCGGCTGCGGGCGGCGTCCTGAGTTGCCTCCCCACGGGGGCGGTAGGCGGGTTCTGGTCACCGGAGCCGGCGGGTTCATCGGCGGGGTCGTCGCCGACCTGCTGGCGGCCAGGGGAGACCAGGTCACCGCGCTGGTGCACGGCCGTGCGGGCGGCCCGCGGCCGGGCCTGTGGGCCGTGCCGTCCGACGGGCCACCGGCCCGTCGGCTCGGCCAGGGGGTTGAGGTCGACGGCGTTGAGGTCGTCGTCGCCGATCTGCTCGACCCGCGCTCGCTGCTGGCCGCCCGGCTCGACCGCGGCTTCGACGCCGTGTGTCACCTCGCGGCGCTGACCAGGGTCCGGCAGTCGGGCGCCGAGCCGCTGCGCTACTTCGACACCAACGTGACCGGCACCGTCAACCTGCTCGCCGCGCTCGACCGGGGTGTCGCCGCCGGCGGGCCGCCGCCCGCGGTGGTGTTCGGCTCTACCGGCACCGTCTACGGCGACCCGGGCGAAGGGCCGATTCCGGAGAGCCGTCCGCCGGACCCCGTCCATCCTTACGGGGCCTCGAAGCTCGCCGCCGAACAGGCCATCGCCCACCAGGCCGCTACCGGCCGGATCGGCGCGATCGTCCTGCGCTCGTTCAACGTGGCCGGCGGCGCGCCCGGCCACGTCGACCGAGACGTGTCCCGGATCATCCCGGCCGCGTTGCGGGTCGCGGCCGGCGAGGCGGAGGCCTTCCGGATCAACGGCGACGGCGAGGCGCTGCGCGAGTATGTGCACGTCGCCGACGTGGCCGCCGCGTACGCGCTCGCCGTCGACGCGGCGCGGCCCGGCGAGTCCCGGGTCTACAACGTCGGCGGGGCTGGCGTGACCGTCAACGAGGTGCTCGCCGCGGTCGAACGGGTGACCTTCCGTCCGGTGCGCCGGACGACCGGGCCGCCCGTCGTCGAGCCGCGCACGCTCGTCGTCGATAGCAACAAGATCCGTAAGGAACTGGGCTGGGAGCCTCAGCTCTCGACGATCGACCAGATCATCGCGGACGCCTGGCGCTGGTCGCACTGGCCCTCGGTGTACGAGCGGCCGCATTCACCCGGCGCCGCCCGATGTGACTAAACCCTTATGCCACAGCGACCTTGGACCGTCGCCGCGTCTCGCCGGGAGTCTGAGACAGACGGCAGTCTGAAGACGCAAAGAGCCTGGGGGACGGTGCATTCGATGGGTGGTGCGTCCTGACGACAAGTGGGGCCGAGATGGCCGGATGCCGATGGAAGCGCGAGGAAGTCTCCAATCACGCTGGCGCCGCGGCCAGACCGTTCCACGTTTACGATCATGAAGGCTCGTACCTGGGCTCGTTCGCGGCCTGGGAGAAGGCGCACGAATGGGCGCACCTGCAGGTCGCACTGACGAGCCTGCCCGCGCCGCTGGAGGTCGAGGACCGCCGGCTGGGCACCCGCCGCCGCGTCTGGGTCGACCACTGCGAGCCGAGTTCCGCCCCCAGCGGCCCGGCCACAGCGTTCGTCGAGGCCCCGCCGGTCACCGGGCGCGCCGCCTCCGATGCCGAGGGTCGGCTCGCCCGGCCGGCATCCGGCGACCGTGCCGATATGAGCACGGTGACAACACGAACAGTCCCGGCTCAGGAGCGCCCCCCGAACCTTCGCACTCCGCCGCACCCGCGCCGTCCCAGCTGATCGGAGCGCGCCCCGCTGACCGGAGTCGTCACGGCGATATTTCTGGGCCACCCCCAAGGGCCCACATCGCCAGCTCCGCACACTAATCTGGCGTCTAACAGCTGGCGATCTCATCCGCGTACGTCGCGGCGCGGGTTGCCTTGGCGGAATCCGTCGGGATGCGCCCGACTGGTTTGCGGATGAACACGTTCCTGGGGGAACACAGTGGACGAACAGAGCGCTGGCGCGACCGGATCGCGGTCGACGTCGCGACTGGTGGTGGATGTCGTCCGGGCGTTGCGCGGCTGGGTGGTGATCGTCGCCGGCGGCGTCCTGCTGCTCAGCTGCTACCTGGGTGTCTCGGCGGAGAGCGAGCCGGGGCTGCAGCTTCCGTACCTGGTGTCCGGTGGCTTCACCGGGCTCGCCCTGGTCCTCATCGGCTGCGCGCTGCTGATCGCCGACCGGCTCGACGCGACCCGTGGTGGAGGCGGAGTCTCGGCGACGCAGGCCCGGCTGGCGGAACAGATCGACGACCTGCACGCGCTGGTGATCGCGGCGGCCAACGCCGCGCCGTCAGCGCCGGTGGCGCCGGCCCCCGCGACCGCGGCCGCCCCGGCCCAGGCGGCGCCGAGCGCCCGCCCGGTCGACGACGGCTCGGTCTACGCGGTCGCGGATGAGCGCACGTTCCACCGGCCGGGTTGCGAGCTGCTGGCGGGCAAGGCCGCGCAGCGTGTCGAGCCGTCGCAGGTAGCCGGGCGCGGCCTGTCGCCGTGCTCGGTCTGCGCGCCGATCCTGGTCGCCTGAGCCGGTGGCCAGCGTCGATCTCGCGATCGCCGGCCTCGCCATCGGCGCGATCGCGGCCCTGTCTGGCATCGGACTGCTGGTCACCTACCGCACCAACGGCGTCCTGAACCTGGCGCAGGGCGGTATCGCGGCCCTGGTCGCCTATCTCTACCGGGAGATGGCGGTCGTCTGGGGCCTCCCGGTGTGGCTGTCGGCCGTGCTCTCCCTCGCAGTGCTGTCGCCAGGCATCGGGGTGGCCCTGGAACGGTTCGTCTTCCGGCCGCTGGCGCGCCGGCGGGCGTCGGCCGCCGAGTCGCTCGTCGCGAGCCTCGGCGTCATGGTGCTCTGCCTCGGCATCTGCGCCGGGATCTGGGGCCTGGGCGCGCAGACTGACACCCCGGCGGTCTTCCCGGACAAGTCGGTCAGCTTCGGCAGCCACCACATCGGCGTCGACACGATCAGCACGCTCGTTCTAATCGTGATCGCCTGTGTGGCGCTGGGCCTGCTGCAGAACCGCACCAAGTTCGGCCGCCAGATGCGCGCCGTCGTCGACGACCGCCAGCTCGCCGAGCTGTCCTCGATCCCCGCCGACCGGGTTGCCGCCGCCGGCTGGGCGTTCGGCACCACGCTCGCGGGCTTCACCGGTGTGCTGCTCGCCCCGCGCATCTCGCTCTCGCCGTACTCGCTGTCACTCGTGGTGCTCGAGACCTTCGCCGTCGTCGTCGCGGCCCGGCTGGTCAGCCTGCCGATCGCGGTGCTCGCGGGCCTGGCGATCGGCATCCTGCAGAGCGAGCTGACCCAGTTCACCGTGCACGGCAGCCTCGCCGACCTGTACCGCACGCTCGGGTCGAGCCTGTTCGTCGTCGTCCTGCTGGTACTGCTTCTGGCCATCCCGAATCTTCGCGAACTCGGTGACGCCGGCTCCGCCGGCAGCTTCTCCAGCCGGGGCGGAGGAGAGGAGGGCGGCACAGTCGCGGAGCGCAGCAAGGACCTGGTCTGGCGGATCGCCGGCGTCGTCATGCTGCTGGCGCCGATGATCTTCGCACCGTCGGACCTGCGGCACGCGTTCATGGTCCCGGCGCTCGCGCTCATCTTCCTGTCGATCGTCATCGTCACCGGCTACAGCGGCCAGGTCTCGCTCGGTGTCGCCGGCTACGCCGGCCTCGGCGCGGTGTTCGCGCTGAAGCTCGCCTCCACCGGCCTGATCGGCATCCCACGGCTGCCGGGACTGCTGGCGATCCTGGTCGGCGCGATCCTGGTCGCGCCTATCGGCCTGATCACCGGCTACCCGGCGATCAGGCGGCGCGGGCTCACGCTCGCGCTGGTGACCTTCGCCGTCGGCGCCGTCGTGGACCGGTTCGTCTTCGAGCAGTCGTCGCTGACCGGCAACCTCTACGTCAACCCGCTGCACCTTGGCGGGTGGGAGCTGGGCGACAAGGCGTTCTACGTCGTCGAGCTGATCGGGCTCGGCCTCGGCCTGCTGGCGGTGCGCAACCTGCACCGCGGCCGGCTCGGCCGCGCGCTGCTTGCCGTGCGCGACCACAACGGCGGCGCGGCGGCCGTCGGCGTCGACGTACGCAACCTGAAGCTGCTGGCCTTCACCGTGTCCTCGGTGGTCGCGGGCCTCGGCGGCGCACTGCTCGCCTACAGCACGTCGTCGTTCTCGTCGGACACCTTCCAGCCCATCCAGAGCCTGCTGTGGTTCACGGCCGTCGTCGTGTTCGGCGCGGACAGCGCGGTCGGAGCGATCGTCGGCGCGGCCTTCATCGTCGCGATCGACGTCATGGCCCCGTCCGGCTCCTCGACGTTGGCCGTCGGGATCCTGGCGCTGGTGCTCGGTTGGCTGCCCGGCGGTCTCGCCTCGGCGGTCCGCAGTCTGATCCGGTTCGTCGCCGAGCAGCTGGCGGACCAGTTCATCGAGCCGGGTGTGTCCACGCGGTGGCCGGTGCCGGCACAGGCTGGAGCGGCGTATATCGAGGCAACGGTGCCGGCCGCGGCCCTCGGCGCGGTTGCGCCGGGCGGCGCGGCCGCGGGCTCCGGGGTCGCGGCCGCCGATCGGGTCGCCGCGGACCGCGGCCTCGCGCTGACGCCGTTCGGCCGGACGCTGCTCGGCGTGATCGGCGCAGCGTCCGCCGGGCCGGGTCCGGCCGACGCGGACGTTGTGACCGGCTCCAACCGGCCGCTCGACATCCGCGTGGACCGGCCGACCGCGGTCGGCGCGGGCGGCTACAGCTCGCGCAACCACGTCGAAAGGGGCCCGCGGTGAGCCGCGCGGAACTGCGGGCCGTCGGCCTGGTGCGCCGCTACGGTGGGCTCACCGCCGTCGACCACGTCGACATGTCCGCTCCCCCCGGCCTGATCACCGGACTGATCGGGCCGAACGGCGCAGGCAAGTCGACGCTGTTCAGCCTGCTCACCGGGGTCGAGCAGCCGGACGAGGGCCAGGTGCTGCTCGGCGACCGGGACATCACCAAGCTGCGGCCGGACAAGCGCTCCCGGCTCGGGCTGGTGCAGACCTTCCAGGTGCCGTCACTGTTCACCAGCATGACCGTCCGGGAGAACCTGCTCGTCGGCGTCGAGAACCGGCGCCGGGACTACGCCGGCGGGCTGTTCGGCTCCGGCATCCGGCGCAACGACCGACACGAGCAGGTCGTCGACGACATGCTCGCCTCGCTCGGCCTGAACGACCTGGCCGGTGCCGTGGCCGGCTCACTGCCGACGGGCGCGCTGCGCCTGGTCGAGTGCGCCCGCGCGCTGTGCACCCACCCCGACGTGCTGCTACTCGATGAGCCGGCCAGCGGCCTGGACGCGACGGAGACGGAGCGGTTCTCCCAGCTGCTGCGCCGGATCGCGGACGCCGGCGTGGCGATCGTGCTGGTCGACCACGACGTCGAGCTGGTGTTCACCGTCTGCGACCAGGTCTACGCGATGGTCGGCGGCAAGGTGGTCGCGCACGGCGACCCGGCGACGGTCCGCTCGAACCCGACCGTCCAGTCCGTGTACCTCGCACAGGGATCGATGACATGAGCACTCCCGGGTCGAAGCCCCAGCTGGACGCGGCCGCGGCGGTCGCCGCCGGCAGCTCCGCCGCGGCGCTCGCCGCGGCCGTCACGGGCCGCGTCGCCGGCAAGTCCGCCCCCGACGGCATCGAGCTGCGCCTGCGCGGCGCCCGGGCCGGCTACGGTGCCGTCGAGGTGCTGCACGGCCTGGATCTCGTCATCCCGGCCGGGAAGGTGACGGCACTGCTCGGGGTGAACGGCGCGGGCAAGAGCACCACGCTGCGGGTGCTCGCCGGACTGGTGCCGTTGCGCAGTGGCACGCTTACCTGGCGGGGCGACGTCATCACCAAGATGTCCGCCCTCGACCGGGCCCGCCGCGGCCTGCTGCTCGTGCCGGACGAGCGGGCCGTCTTCGCCGGCCTGTCGGTCCGCGACAACCTGCTGGTCGTCGCGGAGGCGACCGGGAACCCGGACGGCATCGCACCCGCGTTGGACGCGTTCCCCAAGCTGCGCGACCGACTTCCCCAGCGGGCGGGCTCGATGTCCGGCGGCGAACGGCGGATGCTCGCGCTCGCGCGGGCCCTGCTGGCCCGGCCGATCGTGCTGATGGTCGACGAGCTGTCGCTCGGCCTGTCGCCGAAGGTCGCCGCGGAGCTGTTCGAATGGCTCGCCTCGATCGCCGCGGCGGGAACGACGGTCATCCTCGCCGACCAGTACACCGACGCCGCGCTCGGCATGGCCGACATCGCCTACGTCCTGCATCGCGGCGAGCGCTCGTTCGTCGGCGACCCGGCCGAGCTCGCGCACGCCTAGGGCGATCCGCCCGAACCGGGCGCGGAGCGCCCTTGGGCGGCTCCGCCTGGTTCGGGCACTGAGCGCCCTTCCCTACGTGATCCGGGGTGTTGCTTGACCTTGGGGCAGGCGGGTCCACGGGTCCAAGCCGAGAGTGCTTATCGCTGTTCGGTTCCGGTGCTGTGGCTGGGTTGGTCTGTCTAGCTGCCTGGGTGACCAGGCAACCGCCTGGCCACAAAGCGTCACACTCGATACCGCCGCTTGACACCCCCAACGACATGGGATGTCCCTAAGGTCGGTGTTGTCCGGGGGTTGGTGCCCCGGATGCCCGGGACGGCGGGGTG
>Ga0207641_10001027_pt1 | contig 28287 bp, 22 predicted proteins | sample KBSSwiS62_FD_184306 | JGI IMG/M metagenome (GOLD analysis project Ga0207641, IMG submission 184306) | Switchgrass rhizosphere microbial communities from Kellogg Biological Station, Michigan, USA - KBS Switchgrass S6-2 (SPAdes) (version 2) | ecosystem: Host-associated > Plants > Roots >... | reverse complement strand
CCACGCGGACATGGACCAGTACTTCCGCGCGAAGCGCCGACTGTTCGAGATGCTGCCGAGAGACGCACCCAGCCTGCTGAACCTCGACGATCCGCGCGGCAGCGCGCTCATCGACGCGGGCGGGCGGCCGGTCAGCTACGCCATCAGCCGCGCCGCCGACATCACTCCGGGTCCGCTGTCGTTTTCGCTCGACGGGTTGACGTTCGACGTCCGAACCCCTCGCGGCGCGCTGCATGTCCGTTCGACGCTGGTCGGACGCCCGAACGTCTACAACATCCTTGCCGCGGTTTCGACGGCCACCGCGCTCGATCTGCCGTTCGACGCGATCGAACGCGGCGTGCAGGCGCTCGCCGGCGTGCCGGGCCGTTTCGAGATGGTCTCTGGCAAGAAAGACGAAGTCACGGTGGTCGTCGATTACGCCCACACCGACGATGCGCTGCGCAATCTGCTCGAAACGGCGCGGCCGCTCGCAGTGGGGCGGCTCATCACCGTGTTCGGGTGCGGCGGCGATCGCGATCGGACGAAGCGGCCGTTGATGGGCGCGGTCGCGGGGCGTTTGAGCGATCTCATTGTCATCACGTCGGACAACCCGCGAAGCGAGGATCCGAACCGGATCATCGAGGAGATTCAGCGCGGCATTACCGCCGACACGAGGAAGGACGCCGGACAACGGCTGTTGACCATCGTCGATCGCGGTGCGGCGATCGCCAAGGCGATCGAGCTGGCGCGGCCGGGCGATCTGGTGCTCGTCGCCGGCAAGGGGCACGAGAAGTATCAGGTGATTGGCGATCGCGTGCTGCCGTTCGACGACGTGGCGGTGGCGCGGGAGGCGCTGTCGCGTCGGCGGACGAATTCAGGCGTCGTATGACGTCGGGTCCTGACGGACCCGCCCTCCGGCTGACGGCACGGTGGGTCGCCGGAGCGATGGGTGCGGCGTTGGTTGCGGGAGATCCGTCGCAGGAATTCCACGGCGTGTCGATCGATACACGCACGCTGGCGGCCGGCGACCTGTTCATCGCGATTCGCGGCGAGCGGTTCGACGGTGCGGAATTCGCAGAGACGGCGATCGAGAAAGGAGCGGCCGGCGTAGTCGTTCCCCGCAGTTGGAGCGCGAAGGCTTCAGCCGAGCGAGGGGCGAAGGCTTCAGCCGGGCGCGTTGTCCTCGAAATCGACGACCCGACGCTCGCGCTGCAGGCGTTGGGACGCGCGGTTCGTCGTGAATCGGGAACGAAAGTCGTGGCCATCACCGGCAGCGCCGGCAAGACCACGACGAAAGAAGTGACGGCCGAGTTGCTCGCGGCGCGGTATCGCGTCGTGCGCAACCGCGGGAATCTGAACAATCACATCGGGTTGCCGCTGTCGCTCATAGATCTGAGGCAGCGGCCGGAGATCGCCGTCGTCGAGCTGGGTATGAATCATCCCGGGGAAATCAGCACGCTGGTGCGCGTCGCTGAACCTGACGTACGGGTGTGGACGAACGTCGGAGAGGCCCATCTTGGGTTTTTCTCGTCGCTCGACGCCATCGCGGACGCCAAGGCGGAAATCTTCGAGGCGGCGTCACCCGACACCGTGCTGATGGCCAACGCCGACGACGATCGCATCGTCTCGCGCCTGCCGTCCTTTGCCGGCCGCGTCGTCAGCTTCGGGATCGATCGCCACGCGGACGTGCGTGCCTCTGAGGTCGTCGATCGCGGCATCGACGGCACCAGCGCCCGCATCACGACCGCCCGAGGCAGCGTCGAGATGGCGACGCCGCTCGTCGGGCGCGGCAACCTCGCAAACATCCTGGCGGCAACGGCCGTGGCCGAAGAATTCGGCATCACGCTCGAAACGATCGCGGAGTTGGCCGCAACCCTTCGGCCGGCGGCCCACCGCGGCGAGATCGTGAGACTTCGTAGCGGCATCACGATCATCGACGACAGCTACAATGCCAACCCCACCGCGACGCGACGCGCGATCGACGTGCTGACCCGCAGCGCGTCGGGTGGCCGGCGCATCGCCGTGCTCGGCGAAATGCTCGAGCTGGGCGATCGTTCGTCAGAGCTGCATGCCGCCGTCGGTCGCGCGGCTGCCGCCGCGAAGGTCGATGTGCTGCTCGCCGTCGGCGGCGCGCCGGCTGCCGCGCTGGCGGGTGCGGCTGTCGCGGCCGGACTGTCGAAGAACGCCGTCCAGTATTTCGCGACCAGCGCCGAAGCGGCGGAGGCGGCGGTGGCGTCGACGAAGGCCGGCGATCTGGTCCTCGTGAAGGGTTCTCGTGGCGTGCGCACCGATGTCGTGGTCGATCGGCTGAAAGCGGAGCGGGGCTGATGCTGTTCCACCTGCTCTATCCGTTTCACACGCAGTTCTCCGTGCTGAACGTGACGCGGTACATCACGTTTCGCACCGCCGCCGCGAGTCTGTCGGCGCTGGCCATCAGTCTCCTGCTCGGGCCGTGGATGGTCCGCAAGCTTCGCGAGTTCCAGATCGGCCAGGTGATTCGCCAGGAGGGTCCACAGAGCCACCGCGCCAAGTCGGGCACGCCGACGATGGGCGGTCTCCTGATTCTGACGGCGGCGCTGGTACCAACCCTGCTGTGGGCGGATCTGACGAACGCGTACGTCTGGATCGCCGTCCTTACCACCGCGGCGTTCGGCGCAATCGGATTTGCGGACGACTACCTGAAGATCGTGCGGCGATCGCACCACGGGCTGCGGCCTCGTTACAAGTTCGGTCTCCAGGTGCTGACCGGCCTTGCCGTCGGCGTCGTCCTCATGGTCCTCGCGAACAGCACGCAGTACAACACGCGCCTGGTGTTTCCGTTCTTCAAGCGCGTCATCCCGGATCTTGGCCTGTTGTACGTGCCCTTTGCCGCGTTCGTTCTCGCGGCCGAATCGAACGCCGTGAATCTGACGGATGGCCTCGACGGGCTGGCGATCAGCATCTTTGCGATCGCGGCCGCAGCGTATACCGCGCTGTCGTACGTCGTGGGCAACCGCCTGCTGGCGGAATACCTGCTGCTCACACACTTTTCTGGGGCAGGCGAGCTCACGGTGTTCTGCGGATCGCTGGTGGGGGCATCGCTGGGATTCCTCTGGTACAACTCGTATCCCGCCGAAATCTTCATGGGCGACGTGGGCTCGCTGGCGCTGGGCGCGGCGCTGGGTACTGTGGCCATCCTCATCAAGCAGGAACTGCTGCTCGTGATTGTTGGCGGCGTGTTCGTCCTCGAGGCGCTGTCGGTCGTGATTCAGGTGGCGTCCTTCAAGATGACCGGCAAACGCGTCTTCAAGATGGCGCCGCTCCACCATCACTTCGAGCTGATCGGCTGGAGCGAACCCAAGGTGATCACGCGCTTCGTCATCGTGTCGATCATCTTTGCCTTGTTCAGTTTGACGACGTTGAAGCTCAGATGACGTTCGATGTGAAGGGAAAACGCGTGACCGTCGCAGGAGCGGCGAGAAGCGGACTGGCGGCCGCCGAGCTGCTGGCGCGCCGCGGCGCCGACGTCACGCTGTCGGAATCGCGCGCCGACGTGGCCGACGGCGACCGGCTCCGACGTCTCGGCGTACGGCTCGAGCTCGGCGGACACCTGCCCGACACGTTCGTCCGCGCCGATCTCGTCGTGTTGAGTCCAGGCGTACCGCCCGACCAGCCCGCGATTCAGGCGGCGCGCGATCGCGGCGTCCCTGTCATCGCCGAGATCGAGCTGGCGTCACGCTGGCTGAAGGGACGCGTGATCGCGATTACGGGCACCAAGGGGAAGTCGACGACGACGGCGTTGACGGGGCGGATGCTCCAAGCGGCGGGTTTCAAGGTCACGGTGGGCGGCAACATCGGTGCGCCCCTGAGCGCCCAGGTCGCCGACTCGACGCCGGACAGCTTTCACGTTGTCGAGACCAGCAGCTTTCAGCTGGAGCAGATCGAGACCTTCCATCCCTGGATCGCGGTGATGCTGAACTTTTCGCCGGACCACCTCGATCGCCATCCGAGCGTCGAGGCGTATGCGGCAGCGAAGGCGCGGATCTTCGAGAAACAGAACGCCACGGACTGGGCCGTGGTCAACGCGGACGATCCCGGCGTACTGGCGATGGCGCGGCGCGGCCGCGCGCAGCTGCGGCTGTTCTCGCCGCGGACGTCGCTCGAAGAAGGGACGGTCGTCGAACAGGGCTGGATCGTCGACCGGAGGCGCGATCGCGTGGAGCGGCTCGTGCCGCTCAGCTCGATCCATCTGCTCGGGCCGCATCTGGTCAACGACGTCATGGCGGCGGCGACGGTCGGGGCGCTGGCCGGTTCGGCGCCCGCGGCGATGACCGCGGCCGTGGACGCGTTCCGCGGACTCGAGCACGCGATGGAGCTCGTCGCGGACGTTGGCGGCGTGCGTTTCGTGAACGACTCGAAGGCCACCAACGTCGAGTCGGCGCTTCGTTCGATTGAGAGTTTCGAGCACGGCCTGGTGCCGATCCTCGGCGGCCGCTTCAAGGGCGGCGATTTGTCGCTCCTTCGCGAGCCGCTGAAACAGCGCGGCAAGGCGGTCATCGCGATCGGCGAGGCAAAACCGCTGGTGCGGGAGGCGTTGGCGGGGACGATTCCGGTCTATGAGGTGGATGAGTTCAGCGATGCGGTGACGCGCGCGTACGCGCTCGCGCAGCCGTCGGGCGTCGTGCTCCTGGCGCCGGCGTGCGCCAGTTTCGACATGTTTCGCGACTATGCGGAACGCGGGCAGCGCTTCAAGGACGAGGTGAAGAAGCTGAAAGCCGAGAGCGGATAGCCGAGAGCGGTCGCTATCAGCTATCAGCCGTCAGCTGTGAAAGTTGTGAGCTGTGAGCTGTCATCAGTCGGTTGACGCGGTGGAGGATTGGCTGCTGGGAACCCAGGCTGCCCCGGCCTGGGAAGCTGGTGCCTCTGCCCGTCGCCGACTGATGACTGCTGACCGCTCATGGCGATCGTAGTTCGAGTACCGGCAATGTTTTCGGAAGAAGTCGAGCCCGGCTTTAGAGGAAATGGCCAGAAAACTTAAATCTGACAGGGTGCTGTTCCTCGCCACCATCCTGCTGGTGGGCGTCAGCATCGTCATGGTGTACAGCGCGTCGGCGCCGGTCGCGCTCGAGCGCTACGGCCGCGCGTCGCGATTCCTGTTCACGCAGGGCATGTGGACGCTGCTCGGCATCGCGATGCTCTACATCGTGATGCGGGTGGACTACCGCGTCTACAAAGAGTCGGCGTTCATCTGGGCGGGACTCGGCTTCGTGGCGGTTGCGCTCGTCGCCGTGTACTTCCGGGCGCCGGTCAACGGCGCGCGGCGGTGGCTGGGCGTCGGCGGCATCGGCGTCCAGCCGTCGGAGCTCGCGAAGCTCACGGCCATCTTCTTCATCGCCGCGCATCTCGAGCGCCGCTGGCATCGCATCGACGAACCAGCCTATGCCCTCTTGCCAGTCGCCATCGTCGTCCTCGGGCTGGTGGGATTGATCCTTCCGGAACCCGATTTCGGCACGTCGATGTCGCTGGTGCTGATTGCCGCCGTGATGGTGTTCGCCGCCGGGTTGAACTATCGCTATCTCGTCGGCGTCGTGCTCGTATCGCTGCCGGTCCTGTACGTCGTCGTCATGGGATCGGCGTACCGGCGCCGACGGACGCTGGCGTTCCTCAATCCCTGGGACGACCCGCTGGGCGACGGCTTTCAGATCATCCAGTCGCTGATTGCGGTCGGCACCGGCGGCGTGACCGGCAAGGGACTGATGAACGGCGTCCAGAAGCTGTTCTACCTGCCGGAGCCGCACACCGACTTCATCTACTCGGTGATCTCCGAGGAACTCGGGCTGGTCGGCGCGACCGCTGTGCTCGCCTGCTTCTGCGTGATTACCTGGCGTGGCCTGCGCGTCGCTCTCCGAGCACCCGATTCGTTCGGCGCGTTTCTCGCGCTCGGACTGACGACGATGGTGGCGGTCCAGGCGCTCATCAACATCAGCGTCGTTCTCGGAATGATGCCCACCAAGGGCATCCCGCTGCCGTTTGTGAGCGCGGGCGGGTCGTCGTTGCTGATCAATCTCGTCGGCATGGGGATTCTGTTGAACGTCTCGCAGCACGCGACGACGTCCGAGGCATGAGTGGCGGTTCGTGTGGTGATCGCCGGCGGTGGTACGGGCGGTCACCTGTATCCGGGGATTGCAGTCGCGCACGAGCTGCGATCGCGCCGGCCCGACGCGGACATCTCGTTCGCCGGCACGGCGCGGGGCATCGAAGCGCGAGTGATCCCGCGGGAAGGGTTCGAGTTGGATCTGCTTCGAAGCAGCGGACTGAAAGGCAAGTCGATCGCCGATCGCGCGCGTGGGGCGGCGCTCATCCCGCTCGGCCTCGCCGACGCCTGGCGCATCGTGTCGAAGCGGCGCCCGGATCTCGTGATTGGCGTCGGCGGCTACAGCTCCGGCCCGGTCGTGATGGTGGCCGCCTTCCGCGGCGTGCCGACGATGCTGCTGGAGCAGAACGCGGTGCCGGGGTTGACCAATCGCTGGCTCGGTCGTGTGGTGAAAGCGGCGGCGGTGACGTTCGACTCGACGCAGGCGTTTTTCGGATCGAAAGCGTTCGTCAGCGGTAACCCGGTCCGGCCGGAGTTCTTCGCGACGACCGGACCCCAACAGGAGTCGGGGGTCGATGACCAGACGTCCGTCACACGGGTCCTAGTCTTTGGCGGCTCTCAGGGCGCGCACGCGATCAACATGGCCATGGTGGAGGCAGCGCCGCGGTTGGCGGCCGGCGGTCCGGCTCTTCATCTCGTCCACCAGACGGGAGAACGAGATGTGGAGATGGTGCGCGCCGCCTACCGGCAGGCGCGGCTTCCGGCCGACGTCGAGCCGTTCCTCTACGACATGGGACGGCAACTCGGACAAGCGGACCTGATTGTCTGTCGCGCGGGCGCGACGACGCTGGCGGAAATCGCCGCGGCGGGGAAACCGGCGATTCTGATTCCGCTGCCGACGGCGACCGACGATCACCAGCGCATGAACGCGGAAGCGCTCGGGAACGCCGGCGCCTCGGAGGTGCTGTTGCAGAAGGACGCGACGGGACCGGTGCTGGCGGATCGGATTCAGGCGCTCGCCGCGGATCGTGATGGACGGCGACGGATGGCCGCGGCGGCGCGGACGTTCGCGAAACCGCAGGCGGCGAGGGTGATCGTCGATCGCGCGTTCGCTCTCATGACGCGCGAGCGGTGACGGAGATGGGTTCGGGGTTCAGGGTTCCGGGTTCAGGGTTCGTTCTCGTTCGGGGTTCGGCGTTCGAGGTTCGGGGTTCGGCGTTCGGGGTTCGAACTCCGAACCAGAACGAACGTAGAACCCGGAACCCTGAACCCCGAACCCGGTGGTGGACGTGCTAGGCAAAACGCGGCACGTCCATTTCGTGGGCATTGGCGGTATCGGGATGAGCGGCATCGCCGAGCTGCTCGCGAACCTGGGCTACGTGGTCAGCGGGACCGACGAGAAGCGGTCGCCGGTCACCGAGCGGCTGGCAACTCTGGGGATTCGGGTGGCGTACGGGCACGACGCCGCGCATGTCGGCGACGCCGACGTCGTGGTGGTGTCGTCGGCGGTGAAGACTACCAACCCCGAGGTGCGCGAGGCGGTGCGGCGTCAGGTGCCGGTGATTCCGCGGGCCGAAATGCTCGCCGAGCTGATGCGCCTGAAGACGGCGATCGCAGTCGCCGGGGCGCACGGCAAGACGACGACGACATCGATGATCGCGCTCGTGCTCGAACGGGCCGGTCTCGATCCGACGGCGGTGATTGGCGGTCGATTGAGCGTGTTCGGCAGCAACGCGCGGCTCGGCCGCGGCGAGCTGATGGTGGCCGAGGCCGACGAGAGCGACCGATCGTTCCTGAAACTGTTTCCGACGATTGCGGTGATTACGAACATCGACCACGAACACCTCGAGAATTACGGCGGGTTCGACGACCTCCAGCAGGCGTTCGTCGACTTCGCCAACAAAGTGCCGTTCTACGGCGCGGTTGTCGCTTGCCTCGACGATCCGAACCTGGCGAGGGTCGTGCCGCGGATGACGCGGCGGGTGAAGACGTACGGCCTCGCGTCCCCGGCGGCCGACGTGACCGCCTCGGACGTCCAGCTGGCCCCGTTCAGCGCGAGCGCGTCGATCAAAGGTGAGGGACGGCTCACGCTCCAGGTGCCGGGCCGGCATAACCTGCAGAACGCGCTCGCGGTCGTCGCGGTCGGCCGCGAGCTGGGCCTCACGTTCGAGCAGGTCGCCACCGGTCTGCGCGACTTCCGCGGCGCCGAGCGGCGATTCGAGGTCCGCGGCGAGCCCAGGGGCATTCTGGTGGTGGACGATTACGGCCATCACCCGACCGAGATCGCGGCGGTGATTGCCGCGGCGAAGACGTTGAGCCGCCGGATTGTCGTCGCCTTTCAGCCGCACCGCTTCACGCGCACGAGCGCACTCATGGACCAGTTCGGGCCGGCGCTGGCCGGCGCCGATCACATCGTCCTGACCGACATCTACGCCGCCGGTGAGGAGCGGATCGACGGCGTCACACTCGACGCGCTGGCGGCGGCGGTCCGGCGATCGGTGACCGTGCCGGTCGAGATCGCGCCGGCGCTGGACGATGTCGTTGCGTCGGTTGTGCGGGCGGCGCGACCCGGCGACGTCGTCGTCACGCTGGGCGCGGGATCGATCGGCAGCCTTCCGGATCGCCTGGTGGAGGCGCTCGCGTGAGCGCGGTGGCGGCCCCCGCCGATCGCCGTTTCAGGCGCGCGCATGTCAAGCCGGCGCGCCGAAAACGGACGTGGCGCGCGCTGGCGTGGCCGGCGATTCGTTACGGTCTGGTGGCCGCGGTCGCGAGCCTGGCGGTCTATCGCGGCGTGCAGGTGTCGGCGAACGCCCATTTGCTGGAAGTGAACCGCATCGTCGTCCACGGCAACGAACGGCTGTCGAAAGGCGAAGTCCTGGCCGTTCTGAGCGGGCTGCGCGGCGAAAGTCTGTTGTGGACCGACCTGGACGCGTGGCGCCGGCGGTTGCTGTCATCGCCGTGGGTGCGCGATGCGGCGCTTCGGCGTTCGCTGCCCGCGACTGTGGACGTCGTCGTCTCCGAGCGCCAGCCGATCGGCATCGGCCGAATCAACGGCGGCGACATGTATCTGGTGGACGAGCGTGGCGTGATCATCGATCAGTACGGCCCGCAATACGCCGATCTCGATCTGCCGATCATCGACGGCCTCGCCGCCGTCAACCAGGACGGTTCGCTCACCGACGAGCGTCGCGCCGACCTGGCGGCGCGCCTGATGACGGCGCTCCGGGCGAAGCCGCAGGTGGCGCGGCGTGTGTCGCAGATCGACGTGGCGGATCTGCACAACGCGGCGGTGATTCTGACCGGCGATCCGGCGGTGATTCAGCTCGGCGAGGACCAGTTTCTGTCGCGGCTGCAGGGCTACCTCGAGCTCGCATCGGCGCTGCGCGAGCGTGTCGCCGACATCGACTACGTGGACCTGCGATTCGACGATCGCATCTACGTCCGGCCTGCCTCCGCGCCTTCGGCGCTTCGGCGAGGCAAGCCCGCTGCGGCGGGCAAAACGCTGCAACGCTCGAAGCGGAAATGATGGCCCAGACGTCGACGTTCAACCGGAGGGCGAGTGGCGCGTAAAGAGCGGTACGTGGTCGGTCTGGACGTCGGGACCTCGAAGGTAACCGCCGTGGTGGGCGAGCGGCTCGACGGCGACGAAATCGACATCGTCGGCCTGGGCGCGGCCGAGTCGCGCGGGATCCGTCGAGGCGTCGTCGTGAACCTCGAAGCGGCGGTCGATTCGATCAAGAAGGCGATCGAGGAAGCGGAGCTGATGGCCGGCGTGGAGATCGACTCGGTCCACCTGGCGCTGTCCGGTCCCCACATCAAGGGGTTCAACAGCCGAGGGGTGATCGCGGTCGCCGGCAAGAACCGCGAGATCAGCCGCGAGGACGTGCGGCGGGCGATCGACGCGGCGAAGGCGGTGTCGTTGCCGACCGGCCGCGAGATTCTGCACGTGCTGCCGCAGGACTTCGTCGTGGACGAGCAGGACGGCATCGGCGCGCCGCTCGGAATGGTCGGCGCACGCCTCGAAGTCAACGTGCACATCATCACCGGCAGCCAGACATCCACGCAGAACATCGTCGCTTGCGTGAATCGGGCGGGTGTCGCGGTAGCTGAGACCGTGGTCGAGCAGTTGGCGGCGAGCGAGTCGGTGTTGACCGAGGACGAGAAGGAGCTCGGCGTTGCGCTCGTGGACGTCGGTGGCGGCACGACGGACATCGCGATCTACGAGCGGGGCAGCCTGTGGCATACCGCGGTCATCGGCGTCGGCGGCGATCACTTCACCAACGACATCGCCGTCGGGCTGCGGACGCCGGTCCCCGACGCGGAAAAGATCAAGCGCAAGTGCGGCTGTGCGCTGTCGGGCATGGTGGACGAAGACGAAACGATGGAGGTCGCCAGCGTCGGCGGCCGCAAGCCGCGCGTCATGGCGCGGCGCATTCTTTCCGAAATCCTCCAGCCGCGCGCGGAGGAGATTTTCCACCTGGTGTGGGACGAGATTCGCCGGGCCGGCTACGAGAAGAGCCTGAATTCGGGCATTGTCCTGACCGGCGGCGGCGCGATTCTCGACGGCATGCCGGAAATCGCGGAACAGATCTTCGACCTGCCGATCCGCCGCGGCTGTCCGGTCGGCGTCGGCGGCCTCGCGGATCACGTGAACAGCCCGACGTTTGCCACCGGCGTCGGACTGGTGCTCTACGGCTGTCGCAATGCGGTGGGCGATCTCGGGCGCGCGCCGGTGGGCGCCGGCGCGTTCGTGCGTGCGGCCGGACGGCTGCGTGGGTTGTTCAAGGAATTCTTCTGAGACACAGGAGTCACGATGGCTGATTACATGGACGACGACATCCTGCCGATGAAGCGGTTGCGGCTCCGGCTCGAAGAGGAGATCAGCGCGGGCGCGCGCATCAAAGTGATCGGCATCGGCGGCGGCGGCAGCAATGCCGTCAACCGCATGGTGCAGGCCGGGTTCGAGGGCGTCGAGTTCATCGTCGCCAACACCGACCTGCAGGCGCTGCGCACGAATGCGGCGCCGGTGAAGCTGCAGATCGGCAGCAAGCTGACCAAGGGTCTCGGCGCCGGCGCGGACCCGAACGTCGGCCGCCAGGCGGCGCTCGAGGATACCGAGAAGATCATTCAGGCGCTCGACGGCGCCGACATGATCTTCGTGACCACCGGCCTCGGCGGCGGCACCGGCACGGGTGCGGCGCCGGTCGTCTGCAGCCTGGCCAGCGAGCTTGGCGCGCTCACCGTCGCGGTGGTGACCAAGCCGTTCAAGTTTGAAGGCAAGAAGCGTCAGATTCAGGCGGAGAAGGGGCTGGAGGCGCTGCGCGACAGCGTCGACACGATCATCACGATTCCCAACGAGCGGCTGCTGACGATCATCGATCGCACGACGCCGCTGACCGATGCGTTCTGCACGGCGGACGACGTCCTGAGGCAGGCGATTCAGGGCATCTCCGACCTCATCCTCGTGCCGGGCCTGATCAACCTCGACTTCGCGGACGTCAAAACCATCATGGCCGGCATGGGGCTGGCGATGATGGGCACCGGCGTGGCGGAAGGGCAGGACCGCGCGATTGAGGCCGCACGGCGCGCGATTTCCAGCCCGCTGCTCGAAGGTGCATCGGTCAACGGCGCGCGCGGCGTCATCATCAACGTCACCGGCGGGCCCGACCTGTCGCTCGTGGAAGTGAACGAGGCGTCGTGCATCGTGCAGGAGGCCGCCGATGAAGACGCGAACATCATCTTCGGCGCCGTGGTTGACCCGGCGCTGAAGGGACGCGTGAAAATCACCGTCATCGCTACCGGCTTCGGCGCCCAGATCGCGACACGCCCGCTCAACTCCGGCGCGCACACACCGATCGACATGACGCCCTACACCGAGCAGGCCCGCGTCCGCGCCGATGCCGCAGTCATCAGCAGCACGGCGATGCCGGCGCCGAGGCTGTCGATCAACCGGCGGCCGCTCTTCGACTTGCCGCTGGGTGCGGCGGGCGGTTCGGCGTCCGCGCCGGCGTCGCAGGCCGTCCAGCTGGACGAGGCGCTGCCGTCGGACATGAAGAAGCCCGACGTTGAACCCGACTTCGAGCTGCCATCGACGTTCGACGTCCCGGCGTTCCTGCGGCGGCAGGAAGGCTGAGCTCCGCCGCGCTGCGCCAGGGTGGGGCGTTCCCGATGGTAAAGTAGATAGATCCACGGCATTCGGGAACGCCGACGTCTGAGCGCCAAGGGCCGCTCACCACCTGGCCATGAAGTCCTGGGCACAACGCGAACGCGCACTGGCAATCCTCGCGAAGGAAGTCGGGTACGTAAAGAAGCCGCACGGCGACCGGTTGCGTGTCGCCCTTGCCTTCCCGAACACCTACTGGGTCGGCATGTCGAACCTCGGGTTTCAGACGGTCTACCGCCTCTTCAACCGCGAAGACGACATCGTCTGCGAACGGTTCTTCCTGCCGCCCAAGACGGAACTGGCGGAGTTGTCCGCCGCCAAAGCGCCGTTGCTGACTCTCGAATCGCAGACGCCGGTCGGCGACTTCGACGTGGTCGCGTTCTCGGTGTCGTTCGAGTGGGATTACGTCAACGTCCTGACGCTGCTTCGGCTCGCCGGCATTCCGGCGCGGGCCGACGCGCGAAACGCGCGACATCCGCTCGTCGTCATCGGCGGCGCGGTGACGTTCGTGAACCCGGAACCGCTGGCGCCGTTTGCCGACGTGATTGCTGCCGGCGAAGGCGAAGCGCTGATCCCCGGTTTGCGCCGATCGTTCGCCGCCGCCTCGAGCCGGGCCGATCTCCTTCGACACCTCGCGCTCGAGCGCGGGTTCTACGTGCCGTCGTTCTACGAGCCGCAGTATCGTGCCGGCGAGGTCGCGCAGCCTTCCGCGTCCGGTACGTTGGCCGGCTACACCGTTGACGCGGCCGTCGGCGCGCCGCTGCCAGTTCGTAAGGCCGCGCTCCGGACCACCGAGGCAGTCGATCCGCCGTCGACAGGGATCTTCACGCCCGACACCGAGTTCGGATCCCGATTCCTCATCGAAGTGGTCCGCGGCTGCGCGAACCTGTGCCGCTTCTGCTGGGCCGGCTACAACTACCTGCCGGTGCGCGCCTTTCCCGCCGACCGGATCCTGCAGTTGGCCGAAGCGGCCCGCGTGCACTCCAGCCGCGTCGGCCTGGTGTCGATTGCGCTTTGCGACCATCCGGAGATCGACCGGATCCTCGCTCGCCTTCTCGAAATGGGCTACGCGATCAGCCCTGCGTCGCTCCGCCTCGACGACCTGACCGAATCGATCGTCCGCGTGCTCTACGAGAGCGGCGAGCGGACCATCACAATTGCGCCGGAGACCGGATCCGACCGGCTGCGTCGCGTGATCAACAAGACCGTGACCAACGATGAGATTCTCGACCGCGCCGACCTCATTTTCGCGAGCGGGATCGAGAACCTGAAGCTCTACTACATGATCGGGCTCCCGACCGAGACCGACGAGGACCTGGTGGCGATTCGTGATCTGACGCTGCAGATTCGCGACCGCATGCTGAAGCACGCACGCCGCAAAGGCCAGATCGGCCGGATCGTGGGAAGCGTGAATCCGCTGATTCCAAAGCCCGGCACCGCATACCAGAGGCTCCCGATGGAAGAACCGTCGATGGTGGAGCGCAAGATCAAACGGCTGCGCAGCCTGGTGTCCGATATCGACAACGTCTACTTCAACATCAAGTCCGAACGGCACTCGTACTATCAGGCGCTGCTGTCGCTCGGCGACCGTCGGGTCGCCGCCGTCATCGAAGCAGCCGAGCGCAATGGCCAGAACTGGCGCGCCGCAGTCGCGGAAGCCGGGATCGACGGCGATTTCTACATCTTCCGCGACCGGACCGGCGACGCGATGCTGCCCTGGGACATCATCGACGGCGGCATGAAGTCGTCCTTTTTCCAGTCGGAGTTCGAGAAAGGACTCCGCGAGGAATGGACCCTGCCGCCAAAGCGGGCCCAGGAAAACGCCAAGCTGCTTCCGGTAATCAGCTAGCGATTGCGGCGCGTTCTTCGTACTCCGCGAACGCCTCGAGGATCAGCTCGCGCAGCTTGTTCTGCGCCGTTACGTCGGTGAGCGGCCGCAGGAGCGCGAAACTGCGCCGATCGCCATTGACGACGTAGGAGCGGGCCGGGAACGTGACGTTTCTCCCGTTGCCGTCCCGGCGCTCCCAGACGGAGAATCCCATCAACTTCAAACCCTCGAGGGGTCCGTCGCCGTGGCCGAAGTGGAGTTCCGCTTCGGCCAGCTTGCCGGCCGGGTTGCCCTTGTCGTTCGGCGTAATCTTGATCGTCACGACTCACACTCCTTGTCAGCCGCCCGCTCCGGGCGGCTCGTCGTAGCAGGTGCGAGAGACGTCATCAAAATCGAGGCCGAAGCCGTATGCTCCGGGAGCGTCGGCGTAAGTCACCGAGTCCACACATGTTCTTCGCGCGCCGTTCGCTCGCGTTCTCGTCGGACGGAAACAGCGGGCAAGAATCGACGCCGGAGGTTTCCCGCCTTCGCGCTTCGGCGGGCAGGCTCGTTCGCGCTCCACGCGGACTCTTCTGCGGATCAGCTCAGTCGCCGAGGATCAGAACCTGCGCGAGCGCCAATTCATCGGAATGCGTGATGGTGAGCAGCGTTGCCCGGCCGCCCATGGCGGTAAACCGCCTTGCGGCGCCGCCGTGCAACTGGAGTTGCGGCGGACCGCCGCGCCGTACCACCTCAACATCGCGCCAGAGCACTCCCTGCGAATGCCCGGTGCCGAGCGCTTTCATGGTTGCCTCTTTCGCGGCAAACCGCCCGGCGAGGTGGATCGCCGGCACGCGGCGGCGCATCGCGTACGCGACCTCGCCCTCGGTGAAGATGCGGCGGAGAAAGCGGTCGCCGTAACGCTCGATCGTGTCGGCGATCCTGCGGATGTCGGTGGCGTCCAGGCCGAGACCGATGATGTTTGGCATGATCAGGGTTGATGATGCGACCACAGCCTAGCGATGGCTTCGTGTGGGTGCAAGCGGCCGGCGGACCGGCGTTGGTCTGCGGGCCGCTGCGCCCGTTGGCCGATCACCTCTTTACGACGCGCGAATGGGCGCTCGGTTCCGGAGCCGGGAGCGACGACGAGTGGGCCCCCGTGGCGGCGTCGCTGGGCGTCGACCTCGACCACCTGGTGCGGCTTCGCCAGGTTCATGGCGCGGCGGTAGCGGTCCGCCGCGCCGGCGATCGTCTCCCTTCTGGCACACGTCCTGAAGCGGACATCGTCGTTTCCAACGATCCACTCGTAGCGATAGCGATCCAGACGGCCGATTGCGTACCGCTCCTGCTCGCAGATTCCCGGAGCGGCGCGGTCGCCGCCGCCCACGCCGGCTGGCGCGGATTAGCCGCGGGTGTGCCGGCAGCCGCCGTCAGCGCGCTCGCGCGCGCGTTCGATGCGCGCCCGACGGACCTCGTCGCCGCCGTCGGGCCCTCCATTGCCGCGCCCTCGTACGAGGTCGGCCCCGATGTCGCCCAACGATTCACTGCCGCGGGCTTTGGCAGCGATCGGCTGGTGCGCTGGTTCAGCGATGGCGAGCGCGAGGGGCGCTGGCAGTTCGACGGATGGCAGGCGGCGGCCGATCAGCTCGCCGCGGCGGGTGTTCCGACCGGCCAGATCCACGGCGCCGGCCTGTGCACGGCGGCCTATCCCGCCCTCTTCTGTTCCTATCGCCGCGACGCAGCAGGCGCGGGTCGGATGGCGGCCGCCATCAGGTGCCCGACGCGGTGAGGCTCAGCGAACGCGCCAGAAATCGCCGGTAAGTCCGACGTCGGCGAGCAGGCGTTCCATGGCCGCCGGTGTGCGCGGTGTCCAATCATGGTCGAGTCGATCGGCGTACCAGGGGCCGGTCAGGCGCCAGACCTGCTCGAGCGGCACGACGGCACCGCGCGTCACCTGACGCTCGCCGCACCAGCGATCCACGTGCTCTTCAGACCTGAAGAGCAGAATCGTCGCTCACGTAAAGGCGACGTTCTCCCAGAACCGTTTCGGCGGGACGGCGTAGTGAACGACCCCGTCACCGTGAACGTGGCCGCCGCGAACCGCCATCGTGATCTCCTGACCGCAGTCCGCGCATTGCGTCCGGCATTCCCCGTCTCCGCCGACGAGCGACAGCACTCCCGCGGCATCCCACGCGCAGTTCGCCCAATAGGTGCGGCCCGCAACCGCGACCGGGTACGCCGTGGGCACCCCCGAAAACGGGTGCGCCATCCAGACGTTGACGGTGGCGGGCGCCAGCACGAGCGCTCGCAATTCGGCGAGGCGTTTCAGGGCGGACGTCACGGCATCGGGCGTTCGCTTGACTGCCGCGGCGATGGCGGCGAGGTCGGGCGCCTTCGTCGTCTTCACGAAGTGGTCGTAGACGAAGAGGCGGACCGCGCGTTCGAGCGAGGTGAAGGGATCGGACTCTGAGGCCGGCGCGAGGGGATGGGCGCCAGGTGTCGAACCCCCACGGGGCTTGGCGCTGCCTGTTCCTGCGGCAAGATCCATGGCCTCGTTCGCCAGCCGATCGGCGTGGGCATTCAGCGCGCGTCCGACGTGTTCGAAGGTGACGTGGCCGATCTCCAGCGCGAGCAGGCGTGCCATCGCGTACAGCGGCTGGAGTCCCGGGTTCTTCACCTTGTAATTGCCCAGCATCTGCTGGACGAGCAGCAGTGAATCCGATTTCACGCGCACTTCGCGGTGGCCGTGATTTCTGGCCCACTCGAGGGCGGCGATCAGCGCCCGGTATTCAGCGACGTTGTTGGTCGCGGTGCCGATCGATTCGTGAAACTCCTCGACGAGCGCGCCGTCGGGTTGCTCGATCCGCACGCCGAAACCGGCCGGCCCCGGGTTGCCCCGGGCGCCGCCGTCGATATACGCGACCATCATCGGTTACGGGTTTTGGGCCGCGGCGGCGGGCGCCGCCACGAAGTAGAGGATCCGGTTGCAGCTGTCGCACTGGATGATCGCTTCGTTCCGGCGGACGTTGTTGAATACCTGCGGGCGCAGGCGGACGTGACAGATCGTGCAGATGCCGTCGCGTGCCTCCGCGAGCGCGACGCCGTTGCGTCGTTTCGAGACGAGCTCGAAAATCGCCAGCGTCTGCTTGTCGAGCGCGGCGACGATGCCGGCGCGTTCGACGGCGTTCTGTTCGAGCGATGCCTGCAGTTCGGTGTGCTCGGCGGTCATGGCCTTGCGGTCGCCGTCCACTGCCTTCTGTTCGGCGGAGAGGTCGGCCTCGGCCTTTTTGACGGCGGCGGTCAGGTCGTCGGCCTCGAGCATGCGCTCGAGCATCCGGTCTTCGTGGGTCTTGATCTCGGCCTGCGCGTGGCCGATTTCTTTCTGGATCGCGTGGTACTCGATGTTCGTCTTTACCGCCATCGCCTGCTCGCGGTATTTCGACAGACGGCCCTGGTGGACGGCGACTTCCTTGTCGATTTCTCGTCGGGCGGCCTGATTGGCGGTGAACTGTTCCTTGGCGTGGGTGACGCGCTGGCGGGCGGATTCGAGGCGGGTTTCGAGGGCTTTTTGCCGCTCCGGCTCGTCCGCCAGCCGCCGCCGGGCGGCATCGGTTGCGGAGTCCAGCCGTTGGAGCGCTATTAACCGTTCGAGATCCGAGTTCATCGAGTGCCTATTGTACATGCGGGCACTGCTGGCTACGGCAGCTCTCGGCTTTCGGCTTCGGCTCGCAGCTTCGGCTCTCGCCGCGATTACGGCTGACAGCTAATAGCTAATAGCTGATAGCTGAAAGCTGCCGGTGTTGTGTTGCGTTACACTGCAATCGGGCCCATAGCTCAATGGTTAGAGCCGCCGGCTCATAATCGGCTGGTTCCAGGTTCGAATCCTGGTGGGCCCATCCTTCGCTCGCGAGCGCAGGCGAAGGATGTCCACCGAAGCTCCGAAGGAGCGAAGGTGGACGGCCCCGCGAGCTTCGGATGGCAAGCCACGACCGGCGGGCAGCCCAGGCGAGGGCGGACTTCCCGCGGCTTCGTTCTACGACGTTCTTCCCTCGAGAAACGCCCGCAGCTTGCGGCTTCGCGACGGATGCCGCAGCTTGCGCAGCGCCTTGGCCTCGATCTGCCGGATGCGCTCGCGGGTGACCGCGAAGCTCTGGCCGACTTCCTCGAGCGTGTGCTCGCTGCCGTCGCCGACGCCGAACCGCATCTTGATCACCTTCTCCTCGCGCGGCGTCAGCGTCTTCAGCACCGACTCGGTCTGCTCCTTGAGGTTCAGGTTGATCACCGCTTCGGCCGGCGACACGACCTGGCGATCCTCGATGAAGTCGCCCAGATGCGAATCTTCCTCCTCGCCGATCGGTGTTTCGAGCGAGATCGGTTCCTGCGCGATCTTGAGGACCTTGCGGACCTTCGACACCGGGATGTCCATCCGCTTGGCGATCTCTTCCGACGTGGGCTCGCGTCCCAGTTCCTGCACGAGCGCGCGCGACGTGCGAATCAACTTGTTGATCGTCTCGATCATGTGGACCGGGATGCGGATCGTCCGCGCCTGGTCGGCAATCGCACGGGTGATCGCCTGGCGGATCCACCACGTCGCGTAGGTCGAGAACTTGTAGCCGCGCCGGTACTCGAACTTGTCGACCGCCTTCATCAGGCCGATGTTGCCCTCCTGGATGAGATCCAGGAACTGCAGGCCGCGGTTCGTGTACTTCTTGGCGATCGACACCACCAGCCGCAGGTTCGCCTCGACCAGCTCCTTCTTGGCTTGCTCGGCCTGGTACTCGCCGCGGAGGATGACGTCGAGCGTCCGCTTCAACTCGTCTGGCGATTGCTCGAGGCTGTCGGTCATCCCCTTGATCTTGGCCTTGAGATCCTTGATCTGGCGCAGGAAGTTCTTCTTGTCGTCTTCCTTCAGCCGCAGCTTCCGGTTCTTGGGATTCAGCGTCCGCTCGAACGCCTCGACCTCGCGCTGCTCGCGCTTCACCCGCTCGACGGCGTCTTTCATCTCGTCGATCAGCCGCCGCTTCACCGACTCGGTGAACTCGATCTTGCGGATGGCGTTCGACACGTCGATCAGCGCGCGCATCGCCGCCCAGCGGCAGCGGCGGTACTTCCGCTTGTCGCGCGTGGTGGCGCCCCTCGGCGTGGCCTGCAGCTTCTCGTCCAGCTTCTCGTAGATCGCGCGCGCCTTGCGCACCGCGTCGATCTGCTTCTGCACCTGCTTCGAGCGCTCGATGATGCGCTCGTCGGTGATCTCCTCGTCGTTGAAGATCACCAGCTCGCGGATGGTGCGCTCGCCGGCGTGCAGCTGGTCCCCGAGCTCGATCACCTTCTTGGAGATAAGCGGCGTCCGCGAGATCGACTTGATCACCGCGAGCTTGCCGCGCTCGATCCGGCGCGCGATCTCGACTTCGCCCTCGCGCGTCAGCAACGGCACCGTCCCCATCTCGCGGAGGTACATGCGCACCGGATCGTTGGTCTTGTCGAGCGCGCCCGGCGTGAGATCCAGCTCGAGTTCCTCGGCGCCTTCCGCCGTCCGGTCGATCGGCTTGACGTCGTCGCGCAGGTATTTCTGGTCCGAATCGATGACCTCGATCCCGGCGCTGCCGAACGTGTTGAAGAGATCGTCGAGCTCGTCGGAGGAGGTGATCTCCGATGGCAGCAGCTCGTTCACTTCGTCATAGAGGAGGTAGCCCTTCTCCTTGCCGATGTTGATGAGCTGCCGGACCTCGTCGTACTTCTCCTCGATCGACAGGTGATCTACGTCAGTTCCTCGATGCGATGCAGTAGGTTTTTTTTCCGCTGCCATAAGTTGTCTATCTCGTGTCCATGTTGTGTGGCGCCAAGTTCCTGCAGTCGGTCGATTTCGCGTTGAATGGCGGCCCGCTCCCGTTCCCATCTCAACCGTTTCAACGCGCGTGCGCAGGCACCGGGGGGAGCCGTTGACGTATCGGTGGCGGCAATACTGGTGACGAGCTGAGCGCTCACTGTACTTAGACGCTGCAACAGGCCCGATGGTAAGTGATCCATCGGCTCGCCGTGCAGGCTCCGGGCCACTTCGAAAATCTCCCGGCTGGCCAGCCCTTCCAGGTCCTCGTCCTCGAGCTCTCCGAGAGCCTCGAGCGCCTCGCCCGTATTGTGAACCAGCCCCCAAATCAGGGCCTTTTCCGCCTGTTTCAGCTGCCCGAACGTCGGAAGCTCCCGGGTGGTGACGGCGGTGCGCCGGTTGACCGCCGCCTTACGAATCTCCGAGCGAACGACCTCTTCTGTGATACGAGCCTTGTGAGCGATCCGATCTGCGAACTGATCTCTTGCCGCCGCGTCAGGTATCCGGGCGGCCACCGTGAGCATCTTGCCCAGGAATTGTCTCCGACTGTCATCGTGGCCGAAATCCACTCCCGTGGATGCCTGATCCAACAGGTACTCCAGATACGGCCTTGAAGAACGTAACCGTCCCCGATACTGATCCGGGCCCTTCCGACGGATGAATGTATCCGGATCCTCGCCTTTGTCGAGGGCCACGACGTTCACCTCGAAGCCCTCGGTAACCAGCATCTCGCACGATCGCGTCGCCGCCCCTTCTCCGGCCGCGTCCGGATCGAAGCTGAGGACGATGTTCGACGTGAAGCGGCGGAGCAGATGCGCCTGCTGCGTGGTCAGGGCCGTTCCGCAGGATGCGACCACGGGCGCCGCCTGCGACTGAAAAACCTGTGCAAAGTCGAAATAGCCTTCGACCAGGACGGCAAACCCGGACTTACGAATCTGCGCCTTCGTGAGATTCAGCCCGTAGAGCGTCCGGCTCTTCGAATAGATCGGCGTCTCCGGCGAGTTGAGATACTTCGGCCCGCCCTGATCGGGATCCATCTGGCGCCCGCCGAAGGCAATGACCGAGCCGCTCTCACGGCAGATCGGCACGATCAGGCGATGGCGGAACCGATCCACGATTTCACCGCTCTCGCGCTGGACCAGCAAACCGCTCTGGAGCAGCAACGCTTGCGGGAACCCGGCGGCGAGCAAGCGGGTTTTTAGGCCGTCGCGCGACTGCTGCGCGTAGCCGAGTCCCAACTGCTCGACGGTCTGGGCTGTGACATCGCGCTCCTTCAACTGCTGCCGGGCGCGCGCCCCCGCACCAGCGGCGAGCTGCTCCCGGAAGTACAACGCCGCCACCTCGTGGGCCTTGAGCAGCGCCTCGCGGAGCGCCGAGTCGCGTCGGGCGTCGTCGCCGCTCCCGTCGACCGGCTCCGGCAGCGAGACCCCGAATTTCTGCGCGAGCATCTTCACCGCTTCCGGGAACGACACCTTCTCGTGCAGCTCGAGGAACTTGAACACGTCCCCGCCCACGCCGCACCCGAAGCAGTGGAAGAACCCCTTGTCCGGATGAACCTGAAACGATGGCGTCTTCTCCGAATGGAACGGACAGAGGCCTTTGTACGCAGTCCCCGCGCGCTTCAGCGGCACGTACTCCTGCACGACCTGCAGGATGTTCGCCTGCATGCGAAGGTCGTCGATGAACTGCTGAGGGAACAAACCCATCACATCAAGTCTCAAGTCTCAAGGGTCAAGCCTCACTGCCATGTTCAATCTTTTAACTCCACTACAGTGACGCCCCCGCCGCCCTGTTCCGGAGGCGCGGTGGCGAAGCGGGCGACCAGCGGGTGCTGCTGGAGAAAGCCGTTAAGCGCGCGCTTCAGCTGGCCGGTGCCGTACCCGTGAATGAACCGGACGACCCGCTGATCGGTCAACAGCGACTCGTCGAGAAACCGTTCCGCGCGCGCGATCGCTTCGTCGACCGTGCAGCCGATCACGTTGAGATCTGACGGACTGGTTTCGCGCGGCTGCAATTCGACGTGCACCTTGACGGTGCCTCCAGCCGGCGCCGTCACGGCGCTGCCGACCAGCAGCAGGTCGCGGATGCTCGCGCGCATGCGCTTGCCCCGCACGTCGAGGTCCGCAGTGCCGTCGTGCACGGCCGTGACGATAGCTTCGAGGCCCAGGCCGCCGACAATGACCCGGTCGCCGGCCGCGATATTGCGGCCCGCTGATGGCGATGGGCGGCTTGAATCGGGTGACTGGTGAGCATTGGCGCTCTCGCCGGCGAGGATCCGTGTGGCGATCGCGTCGACCGCTGCGCGCGCGTCGCTGCGCGCCGTTCCGGTCTCGCCCGTCGACACCAGGCGCGGCAAGGCGGCCATCGCCGCGGCCTTCGACTTCAACTCATCGATGACGGTATCGATTTCTTTCCGCGCCTGACGGAGCTGCGTGTCGAGCTCCTCGTTGAGGCGCTTGCGGAACGTGTCTTCCCGCTGGCGCAGCGCGTCTTCGCGCTGGTGCATGCGCGCCTCGGCCTGCTGGAGCGTCTCGCGTTCCCTGATCGCCAGCCGGTGTTCGTGCTCGAGCGCCCGCATGTCGCGGTCGATCTTCGCGAGATGCTCCGCGAGCTGCGCCTCGCGCGCGCTGAGGTTTTCCCGCGCCGCCGCGACCACGGACGGGTTGAGGCCGAGACGGCCGGCAATTTCCAGCGCAAGACTGCGGCCCGGCGTGCCGTACACCAGCTGGTAGGTCGGCGCGAATGTCTCCGCGTCGAATCCGAAGGCGCCGCACGCGACGCCTTCGGTGGTCGAGGCGTATGTCTTGAGGGCGTCGTAGTGGCTGGTTGCGAACACGGTCGCCCCTCGACGGCGGAAGTGATCGACGATCGCGACGCCGAGCGCTCCGCCTTCGATCGGATCGGTGCCCGAGCCGACTTCGTCGAGCAGCACCAGCGCGGGCGCCGTCAGCGCCCGATCCATGGTGGCGATGTTGGCGATGTGCGCCGAAAACGTGCTGAGGCTCGCTTCGATTGACTGCTCGTCCCCGATGTCCGCGAACACCGATCGGAACACCGGCAGGCGCGAACCGTCAGCGGCGGGAATACGAAGCCCGGATTGCGCCATCATCGCCAGGAGTCCCGCGGTCTTCAGCGCCACCGTCTTCCCGCCGGTATTCGGTCCGGTGACCAGCAGAACCGCCGCCGGCGGAATTACCTTGATGGTCACCGGCACGGCGTTCTTGACGAGCGGATGCCGCGCCGCCTGCAGTTCGAACGCGCCGTCGCTCGACAGCGCCGGTTCGATGCCATCGATCGACTCTGAAAAGCGGGCACGGCCCTGCAGGATGTCGAGATCCGTCGCCGCCTCGATCGTCCTGTGCATATCAGACGCGCGCGCACGGAAGGCGTCGGTGAGCGCCAGCAGAATGCGGCGCACTTCCTCGGCCTCCTGCTCCTCGAGCGCGACGATGTCGTTGTTGATCTCGACGGTGCTGAGGGGCTCGAGGAACAGGCTGGCGCCGCTCGTCGACGCGCCGTGGACGATGCCAGGAATCGAGCCGCGCTGTTCGGTCTTCACCACGAGCACGTAGCGGCCGTTGCGCTCGGTGACGACCTGATCCTGCAGGTACTTCGAGGTTTCCTTGCCGCGCAGATACGACTCCAGCGTGCTGCGGAGCCGTGAGCGCTGCTTCCGCAGGCGTTCGCGAATGCCTTTCAGCGTCGGGCTTGCGTCGTCCACGACATCGCCGGACGGCTCAATCTTTTCGCGGGTGTGTCCGGTTTCGACCTTGAACGAGGCGGCCGCGCTGCTCGCGGCCTCGAGGATTGGGAACGATCCCGGCGCCCGTCGGATGGCGGCGCGCGATTCGTCCATCGAATCGAGAAACGCGGCGAGCGCCAGCAGGCGCAGCGGCTCGAGGGCACGCCCTTCGACCGCCAGGGCCGCAAGAATCTGAGGCAGATCGCTCGAGGCGCGCAGAGGAAACAGGCCGTGGGCCGCGATAAACCGCATGGTTTCGGTGGTCGCGGCCAGCAACTGCGCCACGTTCTGGGCATCGGTCGAGGGTTCGAGGGCGGCCAGACGCTCCGCGCCCATCGGCGTCAGGGCGAACCCACTGACTGCCTCGACGATTCGATCGAACTCGAGGGCGCGAAGGGCGTTGGGCTGCATCGGGGGGAACCGTTGATTCTACCTCACGGACGGGGACATGGGGACTAGGGGACTCCGGCCAGTGCAGAGTCCCCCCAGTCCCCTACTGATGATTGATGAGAGAGGCCATCGCCGCGGCGCCGAACCCGTTGTCGATATTTACCACCGACACGCCTGTCGCGCAGCTGTTCAGCATGCCCAGGAGGGCGGCAAGACCGCCGAAGCTGGCGCCATAGCCGACGCTCGTGGGCACGGCGATCACCGGCACGCCAACCAGCCCGGCGATGACGCTCGGCAAGGCGCCTTCCATCCCGGCCACCACGATAATCACGCGCGCCGACGCCAGCCGCTCCCGCTCGCCGAGCAGTCGATGCAGCCCGGCCACGCCGACGTCGTACAACCGAGAGACCTCGTTCCCCATCACCTCCGCGGTCCGGGCCGCCTCTTCCGCGACCGGCAGGTCCGACGTGCCGGCCGCGGCGACGACCACCGTGCCAATTCCAGCCGTCACGTCCTGCTGACGCAAAGCGATGATGGCTGCATCGGCGTAATACGTCGCGCTCGGGACCGCGAGCCGGACGGCGACAAAAGCCGCCTCGCTGGCACGCGTCACCAGCAGTGTAGATCCGCGTGCGACGATTTCTGCGGCGATCGCGGCGATCTGGGCAGGCGTTTTGCCTAGGCCGAGGATGACTTCGGGGAATCCCTGACGGATGGCTCGATGATGATCGACACGCGCGAATCCAAGATCTTCGTAAGGCCGGGCGGAGAACGCCTGCATCAGCTGGTCCCGCGCCGTCGTCGTGTCGACGTCGCCGCGCGCCACCTGCTCGAGCAGATCCTGGAGCTGTTTGTTTGACGTCATCGGATCCCAACAGTAAAGTAATATAAGTGATTGCGCTACTAGAACATGACGCCCGTTGAGACGCTGACCCTCGCCGCGTATTTCTTCGTGCTGATCGTTCTGGCGATCTACGGTTGGCACCGCTACTACCTCGTGTACCTGTACATGAGCAATCGCGGCAAAGAGCCGCGACAGGGCCCGCCGCTCGACCCGCTACCGGTCGTCACGATCCAGCTGCCGCTCTACAACGAGATGTACGTCGCCGATCGGCTGATCGACGCCGTCTGCCGGATCGAGTATCCGCGCGAGCTCCTCGAAATCCAGGTGCTCGATGATTCAACCGACGAGACGCGCAGCATCGCGGAAAGCGCAGTGCGCCGGTTCGCGGCCCAGGGCATCGACATCAAGTACTTCCATCGCGAGGATCGCGTCGGATACAAGGCCGGCGCGCTCGAAGCGGGCCTGAAGCACGCGCGCGGGGAGTTCGTCGGCATCTTCGACGCCGATTTCATTCCGACCGAGGACTTCCTCACCAGCCTGATTCCACACTTCCGGGATCCGCAGGTGGGCATGGTGCAGGCGCGCTGGGGGCACATCAACCAGGACTACTCGCTGCTGACGAAGATCCAGGCGATTCTGCTCGACGGGCACTTCATCCTCGAGCACGGCGGCCGGAACCGCGGCGGGCGCTTTTTCAACTTCAATGGCACGGCGGGCATCTGGCGCCGCATCGCGATCGACGACGCCGGCGGCTGGCAGCACGACACGCTCACCGAGGACCTGGACCTCAGTTACCGCGCGCAGTTGAGGGGCTGGCAGTTCGTCTTCGTCCCGGGTGTGATCGCGCCGGCCGAAGTGCCGGTGGAGATGAACGCCTTCAAGTCGCAGCAGCACCGTTGGGCGAAGGGCTCCATCCAAACCTGCCGCAAGCTGCTGCCGACCATTCTCAAATCGCACCTGCCATTCGGCGTCAAAGCCGAAGCGTTCTTCCATCTGACGGCGAACTTCAACTACATCCTGATGTGCGTGCTCTCCATCCTGATGTTCCCGTCGATGGTCATCCGCTACAACATGGGCTGGTACGAGATGATCCTGATCGACGTGCCGCTGTTCTTCGCGGCGACGTTCTCGTTCTGCAACTTCTATGTCGTGTGTCAGCGCGAGATCCACACCGACTGGCTCGCCCGCCTCAAGTACGTGCCGTTCCTGATGTCGGTCGGCATCGGGCTGTCCATCAACAACACGCGGGCGGTGTTCGAAGCGCTCTTCAACAAGGAGAGCGAATTCACGCGCACGCCGAAGTACCGGATCGAAGGCGACAGCGACGACTGGGTGGGGAAGAAGTACCGCCAGTCAGTGGCCGTGCAACCGCTGGTCGAGCTCGCTCTCGGCTTGTATTTCACGGCGACGGTGTTCTACGCGCTGGCGATGCAGATTTACGCGACTGTCCCGTTCCTGGTGCTCTTCCAGGTCGGCTTCCTCTACACTGGCCTGCTGTCGCTGATGCAGCAGTATGCGGGCGACGCCGACGTCGTTCCGAACTTGGAAGTTAGAACTTAGAACTCAGAACGTTAGAACCCCAAAAACCCTAAAACCCTAGAACCCCAGAACCTTTGAAGTCCAGAGTCGCCGTCCTCAGAGTCACACCCGACCGCATCCTGTCCGACATCGATCGTCTCGTGGAGCTGGCCGGGGTGTCGTCGGCGCTGGCGGCTGGCAAGACGACGATTCTGAAAGACAACATCTCGTGGCACTTCCCGTTCCCGGCGGCCAACACGACACCGTGGCAGCTCGAAGGCACGATTCAGGCGCTGGCGCGCCGCGGCTTCCGCGATCAGGTCTGCGTGCAGAACAAGACGGTCGTGACGAACGCCTTCAAAGGCGAAGACCTGAATCACTACGTGCCGATCTTCAAGCACTACCAGGTGCCCGTCCTCTACAACTTCAAGGACGAGGACATGAGCTGGGTTCGCTACGAGCCGAAAGCGCGGATGCGCGTGCTGAAGCGCATCTATCCTGAGGGGATCTACGTCCCCGACTTCTTCTTCGGCAAGAACATCGTCCACCTGCCGACCACCAAGTGCCACATCTACACCACGACCACCGGTGCGATGAAGAACGCGTTCGGCGGCCTGCTGAGCACGCGGCGCCACTACACGCATTCCTGGATACACGAAACGCTCGTCGACCTGCTCGCGATTCAGAAGGAGATTCATCCGGGCATCTTCGCGATCATGGACGGCACCACGGCGGGCAACGGCCCTGGCCCGCGGACCATGTTCCCGGTCGTCAAGAACGTGATGCTGGCGTCAGCCGATCAGGTCGCCATCGACGCGGTGTCGGCGAAGATGATGGGATTCGATCCGCTGAGCATCGACTACATCCGCCTCGCCCACGAGGATCGCCTTGGTGTCGGCGACCCGCGCGACATCGAGATCACGGGCGACGTCGAGGCGGCGAACGAGAACTGGCACTTCCACGTCGGCAAGAATCTCGTCCGTATCGGCGGCGGCGATCTGATCTGGTTCGGTCCCCTGAAGCGCTTTCAGAAGCTCTTTTTCCATACTCCGCTCGTCAACGGGTTCATCCTCGCGAGCGACATCTACCACGACTTCTATCGATGGCCCCTGGTCGATCGGCGGGTGTTCGAGCGCTGGTGCGAGACCACGGAGTGGGGCCAGATGTTCCTTCGATACGCGCAGATGGGGCCGCAAGGCGACGCGCTCGCCGTAGGTCCACAGCGCCAGACGGCCGTTCCCGCCTCCACCCGTATCCACTAGACTTCTCCCGCTCGGCTAAAGCCTTTGCGCTCCAGAGCGTTTTCGCGGCGGGCAGCGCCATGGAGCGCGACGACTTCAGCCGCGCGCCAGCGAAAGGAGTCCGTATGAATGTCGGCCGTCTTGTCGCCGCGGCTGTCGCCGCCACCGTGTGGGACGCGATCTACGGGTTCTCCGTCTACGGAGTGCTGCTGGCGCCGGAGTTTGCGAAGTACCCGAACGTCTACCGCTCGAACGAGGCGGGCATGGCGTTCCTGCCGATGATGTTCGCCGGCATCTTCGTCGCGATGGTGGTGGCGACGATGATCTATGCGAAAGGCTACGAGGGCGGGAGCGGCGTTGCGGAAGGGGCGCGCTTCGGGTTCCTCTTGGCGGTGTTCATCGTCTGCGTGTTCGTCGGCGTGAACTACGCGACGCTGAACATCAACAAGAAGATCACGGGAATGCTGGCGATCGCCGGGTTCTTCGAGTGGCTCGTGGCCGGCATCGTGATCGGACTCGTCTACCAACCGGATGCGGCCGCGGCGGGCCGGCGGGCCGCGGTATGATTGAGGATTATGTCCACGGCCGCCAAGCCCAAAGCAGGGCTTGAAGATACCGTCGCGACGTCGTCCGCCATCTGCTATCTCGACGGCGACCGCGGCGTGCTCGCGTACTGCGGTTACGAAATCCACGACCTCGCCCGGCA
>Ga0207641_10001026_pt1 | contig 28297 bp, 31 predicted proteins | sample KBSSwiS62_FD_184306 | JGI IMG/M metagenome (GOLD analysis project Ga0207641, IMG submission 184306) | Switchgrass rhizosphere microbial communities from Kellogg Biological Station, Michigan, USA - KBS Switchgrass S6-2 (SPAdes) (version 2) | ecosystem: Host-associated > Plants > Roots >... | reverse complement strand
CGGCCCTCCGGGCGTGGGGAAGACCTCTCTGGCGGAGGTGATCGCCCGCCGCACCGTGTGCCATTTCGAGCGGCTCAATGGCGTCGAGGCGGCGGTGTCCGATCTGCGCCGGGTGCTGGCGGCAGCGGTCACGCGGCAGAAGGTCAACGGGCAGCGCACAGTCCTGTTCATCGATGAGATCCATCGTTTCAACAAGGCGCAGCAGGATGTCCTGCTGCCTGATGTTGAGGCCGGTTCGGTGCGGCTCATCGGCGCGACGACCCACAATCCCTCGTTCTACATCAACGGCCCGCTCGTCTCGCGGTCGCAGATTTTCCAGTTGGAGACGCTCAGTTCGGTCGAGCTTTCCCAGCTGATCGATGCCGCTCTGGCCGATCCCGAGCGGGGACTGGGCAAACTCAAGATCGATCTGAAGCCGGAGGCTCGCACCCACCTCATCTTCACCGCCGAGGGCGATGCCCGGCGCACGCTCAACGGCCTCGAGATCGCCGCGCTCACCACGCCAGCCGACGACCAGGGCGTCGTCCACCTCGATGTCACCACCATCGAGGAGTGCGTCCAGAAAAAGCGCGTTCTCTACGACAAGGACGAGGACCAGCATTACGACACCATCTCCGCTTTCATCAAGTCGGTGCGGGGGAGCGATCCCGATTCGGCGCTCTACTGGCTCGCGAAGATGATCGAGGCCGGCGAGGACCCTCGCTTTATCGCGCGCCGCCTGATCATTCTCGCCAGCGAGGACATCGGCCTGGCCGATCCGATGGGAATGCTCGTGGCCGTTGCCGCGTTACAGGCCGTGGAATTCATCGGCATGCCCGAAAGCAAAATCACCCTCTCAAATGCCACCCTCTACCTCGCCTGCGCAGCAAAGAGCAACTCCTCCGTCGCCGCCATTGGCGCAGCCCTCGAAGCGGTGCAACAAGGTGAGGTCGTCCAGGTTCCCACCCACCTGCGCGATGCCCATTATCCCGGAGCGAAGAAGCTCGGCCATGGCGTCGGCTACCAGTACAGCCACGATTTCCCCGGCGGCATCGCCCCGCAAAACTACGGTATCAAACCCGGGAGGTTTTTCCAGCCCACCGACCATGGCTACGAAGCGAAGATCAAGGCACGCCTCGCGGAGTGGGAGAAATTACGGGCAACCACGCCGAAGAAAAAAAAATGACGACGCTTAAGCCAAGCGGAGACCCGAGGCAATATAGGGAGCGAAATGCCTCTGGTTTTGAGTGGCGAGCCGCGCTCCGGCGCAGATAGCCGTGGCTGCGATCAGGCAATCAGGGAGGCTTCCTCGTTTGCGCCCCGACACATTGAATAGTTGTGAGGCTTTCTCGGCTTCTGCGCGGCCCAAGGAAACCACGCGACGTTGGATCATGACATCATTTGTTGAATGTGGGGCGGATCAACGGGCCCGTTCAAGAACTCTGCCCAAGCCACCGCACTGGCCGCAAAATCCTCGCCTTGTCCCAGCCATCCCCGCAAAGCAGATTCCACCGGCAAATGCCGGTTCGCGATCCCGATCAGAAAATTCGCATCCAGATGGATCATGGCCGCTTGCGGCCCCAAGCGCGGCGTTCCCGTAACACTTCCGCGTTCCACTTTGCGGCGGCTTCAGCGGAAATCCCATTGGTCCGGAACCATTCCAAGGCTTCCAACGGGGTCTGAGCTTTTTCCTCGTTTCCAAGGGCACTAACTTGGTCTACCGCCCGCCGGATGACCTCCGACTTGGGCACGCCCCAAGCCACCGCCAACTCCGCGACACGATCCACCGTCTCCGGCTTCAGGGAATAGGTCACTTTGCTTGTCGTTACGGCCATACTTTTATTATGGCCATAAGATTACCCAAGTCAACAGTACTGCATGATCATCCAAACCTCCGCGAAATTTCTGCTCCTTAGGTCCTCCTTCCGGATCCAGAAATAAAGCATCCCCCCGTCGCCCCACATCATTTTGGCAGCTTCGTCCGTATCGAGCTGAAACAAAAGCATCCATTCCTGCGCAGCTTTCTCAAGTTCGTCTCCCTGCAGAATCTCCGTCTCGTCTCGAAGAGCCCTTGCCTGCTGGCATTCGATTTCCATGTTCGAATTTTGCACCGGTTGTGCCCAACCCCCAAGTTGATGGAGCGGCTTATCGTCATAACAGGAGCCACCCAACTCGGCGTAAGAGTTCCACTGCGCCTGATTCAGCTTGAGCGAAACGAGGCACGTTTCATCCCAGGCTGGATACGACGTAATATTTTTAAAGGCGAGCGGTACTTCCGAAAAAATCGATTTACGTCCCAATCCGCCCGGCGGTGTTACCGCAGCCATGTCGGCAAAGGCCTCTTCGTGATGGATCACCCGCCACGCACCAAACTCCTCCTGATCCTCGGCTTCCTGGTCGAAAAAGAAATAGAGGCAGCCTGACTGTGGCAACAACGAGTCCGCCGACTTCGCTTCGGTCAGGTTAAGCTGTGCCAAAAACGGCAGAGGGCGTTCGTTCCACATCGGCCATTCAAAACGCGGCGGGGCCAGCGGTTGCCCTCCCAAGCGGGAAAAAGTCGATTGATCCGTTTTTCGCAAATGCCAGGCAGGACGCGCCAAGGTTTGAATGCGGGGAAGAAAATCTTCCAGCGAACTGTCTTCCAGTGGAAAGGAAACCTTCTTCCTGATCAGCCAGTCGAAGAGCCCCATACCGTTCGCAGGTGAAACTACTCCGCCCAAAAAACCAATCGCCCGCAATTCTCGCAGGCGGTCAGGTTCTCGCCGGACTTGGCGGAGAGGACAGTCTGCGAAGTGAGCTTCATGTGGCAACCGCCACAGGCCCCGCCGTTGATCGGGACGAGGGCGACGTCCTTCTTGCTTTTCAGAATTCTGCGGTAACGCGAGAGGTCCTCCTCAGGAACGGTCTTCTCCGCTTCCGTCTGCTTTTCCTTCGCGCCAGCCAGCTCGGTCGTGACAACAGCCGTACGCTTCTCCAAGTCGGCTTTCTTCTGCTTCGCCTTTTCCTGGAAAACAGCGAGGTCCTTCTGGCCCTGCGCGACGACGGCCTGTCCCTTGTCGTAGGCTTCCATTAACTCCAGTTCCTGGTCCTCCAGCGCGGAGATGTCCTTCTCGGCGTGCTCGATCTCGTGGTTCAGCGCGGCAAACTCCTCGTTCTTGCGGGTCTGTTGCTGCTGACTCCGGTAACGCGCGATGGCGGTCTGCTTCGATTGGACTTCGAGGTCGAGCTTCTTGCGGTCCGCCTCGATCTGGCGCGTCTTGTTCTTGAGCTCATCGAACTTGACCGTGCGTGCCGCGAGGTCATCCTCCACGGTCTCGATCTGGAGAGGAAGATCCTCCAGCTCGGCGGTAAGCGCCGCCACCCGCACGTCCCGTTCCTGCAAAATTAAGAGCGCCTCGACCGTAGGATTCTTCATGTGAAGCAAGCGTAAATCACGCGTCACCCGGCGCGAAGCCTTTTTTGATTCCTAGTTGCCCCGCATCGACAAAATCTTCTCGGTATACTTGGCCAAGAGATCGAACTCGAGGTTGACTAAATCGCCAACCGCCCGTTCCTGCAAGGCCGTGACTGTGCGCGTGTGAGGGATGATCCAGACGGAAAATTCATCCTTGCCCACCTCGGCCACGGTCAGACTGATCCCGTCGATCGCAATACATCCCTTGGGCACCAGGTAAATGCCGTGGGCCGGATTGATGCCGATGCGCAATTCGTAGTCCTTTTCTACCTGCTCCCATTTCCGGATTTTCCCGGTGGCATCAATATGCCCCGTCACAAAATGACCTCCGTAACGACCATGCGCGGGCAAGGCGCGCTCGAGGTTGACGATGCTACCCGGCTTGAGATGGCGCAGATTCGTCACCGCCTGCGTCTCCTGTAACAAGTCAAAATCGAGATGGGATCCCTTAGCCGAGACGACCGTCAGGCAGCAGCCGTTGATGGCGATGCTATCGCCAAGCTGTGCACCTTCGGCCAACGGCCCCGCATCGACAGTCAGACGCACCCCCGCATCCTGGGCCTGAAGCGCAGTTATCCGGCCCGTGCCCTCCACAAGTCCCGTAAACATGAGTCAAACAAAGCCGGTAAGCGAGCTTTGTCGAGTTTTTTGCGCTACCTCCCGCTAAAGCAAAAGGGAAGTCAAACCACACCTCTCAGAATCAACATAAAGTAAACAGAAGACATCAAATGTTGACTAAAATTACTAAATTTGTCCGAAACAAGGTCGATACTCTTTTTACAGAGTTATTTTTAATCATTTTTACTCACACCATGATTACAATTAGCAGCACAGCCAAGAAAGAGCCGGTTCCCCCGCTGGTCAGGATTCGAGAGGTGGCCCAATTGCTTTCGGTTTCCCGATGCACGGTCCACGCCTTGATCGACAGCGGCGATCTCATGGCCTCGGAGATCAACGCGTCGAAGTCCAAAAAGCGACGCCACCGGCGCGTCACACGGGAGAGCCTGCTGGTCTTTTACCGAAAGCGATTTGGCCATCCCCTCAACCGAGCCCTCGAAAATCCTTTTACCCCCTGACGCACCGGCATGACTTCCCTTCCCTATCCTTCCACCGCTCCCGTCATTCGCAGCCGCGAACAGTTGGATGCCGTAGTCGAAAATATTGTGCGGATGCGCCAGGAGCTGCGTGAAATCCTGCGCACTCAAGAACGTGAAATTGCCTCGATTCGCGAAAAGCACCGCGGGCCTCTCTCCGAACTGGACTCCTTCCTGCAAAAGGAATCGGCTTGGGTGGAAGCTTGGGTACAGTCAAATCCTTCCGAATTGGACGAGAATCGCTGCGTTGAATGCCCACAGGCAACAATCGGTTTCCGGGTGGGATTACCCCGGGTTGAACGGGCGAGCCGGAAGTGGACGTGGACGGAAGCGGCGCTCAAGCTGGCCGAAACCACGTGGGGCCGGCGTTACCTGCGCATCCCCTCGCCCGAGGTGGACAAGGAGGCGATCCTGGCCGATCTCCGCCATTTACCGGTCGATGACCTGCGCGAGTCGGGAATCAAGATCGTCCAAGGCGAGCGTTTTTTCATCGAGGCGCACGAAGCAGCGGAAGAAACGGTTTCCTCTGGAACGTCATGGCAGGAGGCGGCGTGAGTTCACATCGCATTCTCCAATTTCGATACCGCTTGTCGCCGATATTGCCCCGGCGTGAGCCCGGTCCGGCGGCGAAAGAGACGGTTAAAATGGCTGATTTCGTTGAAGCCGCTGCAGAGCGCAACTTCCAGCACCGGCAGCGAGGAGAGCCGCAGCAGTTCCTTCGCCGTCTTCAGCCGCGCCTCGACCAACATGTCGCGAAAAGTTTGACCGCAACATTCCCGGACGAGATGTGTGGCCCGGTCTTCGCTGACGCCCAATTCGGCAGCCATGTCCTTGAGCCGGATCTCCTGGGTCTGGTGGGCCTCGATATACCGGCGAATCAACGTGCGGCGGCGAGTCATTAAATTTTTCGGCGCGGGATCGAGCGACTGCCCTCGGGGAGGTGGAGCTTCCCCGGGATGGGCCCAGGCGTGCAGCCGGGCGCCGAGTTGCCGTAAGTGCTCCAGGATCAATTCGGCCTCCGTTTCGTCAACCGCTGGAAGCGGGTGGGTCTTGGGATTCCATGGCGGCTTTTGCCAGCGCGTCAGCGGTTCGCGATGTGCCGACTGAAGCTGCGGCCCAGGAAGCCGCGCACCGGCGAAGATGACCCACTCGAGTTCGAGTTTGTTATAAACCGGCACCACCCATTCCACGAGACCGGCGTGGCAGACGTGGTAGCGGCCCTCGGGCAAGGTGTGCAAATTGGCGCGAAGCCGCAAGATCTCGAAGGTGGCACAGTGAATTTCGCCGCCGCTTGCCTTGACGCAACGGCAGATGGGATGGATGTGCTGGAACCGGGGCTGAGTCAGGGCCGAGGTCAACGAGCCGGGAAGGTCATGAATGGTGACCCGAAGCTGGTGGATCTTTTCGAACGCCTGGATGGCCCGTTCAGGGACGTCGAGAGGAGACATGGAGGATTGGAAGATCGTCGGAATAGCGGAAAAAGTCAATTTTGCGGCGGAATGTGCGGAGCCGATAACTGGCTGCGCAACGTAAAGTCCAACCATGTCCTTCTATGTTTTGACCCGGAATATCCCTGTTGAAGAAGCCTACGATGTCGTGGTCGCCGGAGGTGGTCCGGCTGGTGCCGCAGCCGCAGTTTGTGCCGCGCGTTCGGGGGCCAAGACGCTGCTCATCGAATCGACCGGTTGCCTGGGCGGCATGGGGACTTCGGGACTGGTCACAGCGTTTGATCCGATGGCGAATGGGAAAGAGGGACTCGTCGGCGGTTTCATGCGCGAAGTCGTGGAGGAACTCTACGAGCGAAAGTTTCTCGGTCTCGAGGTGACGCCGGATTACTGGCGGCAGCGTTACCTGACCTGGACGCCGTTCAATGTCGAGGGCTACAAGCTCGTGCTCGATGAGAAGATGACCTCCGCCGGAGTAGAGGTGCGCTTCTTCACCCGGGTGATCGATGCCGAAGCCGACGCCGGCGACAAGCGGGTGAAGGGCCTCGTCATCAATAATATCGAGGGTTACTCGTTCATAGCGGCCAAGGCCTTCATCGATTGCACTGGCGATGCAGTGCTGGCGAACCTCTGCGGTGCCGATTGCTGGGAAGCCGGTCGCGATACGCCGCGCATCATGCCGGCAACGCTGCCCTCGCTTTTTGCGGGAATCGATTGGGCGCGCGTACGCGCCTATCACAAAGAACATGGCCACGAGCAGGGAAATGGTGTCATTCGCAAAGGCATCGCCGACGGCATCTTCCTGCAGCCGGACCCATTCCTGGTCGGCATGTCGCAGATCGGGCCAACCGTCGGCTACCTAAACGGCGGTCACCTCTTCAACCTGAATGCGCTGCGCTGCTCCGAAATGAGCCGTAACGTGATGCTGGGCCGCCGGATCGCGCAGGACTACCTCGCGTTCTATCGCAAATACATTCCGGGCTGCGAGAAGCTGGAACACGTCACCACGGCCTCTCTGATCGGCGTGCGCGAATCACGGCGCATCAAGGGTGAGTATGTGCTCAACATCAACGACTACCTAGCCCGGCGGGAATTCCCGGACCAGATCGGTATCTACAACAAGTTTGTGGATATCCATCCATACGATACGTCCGAGGAGGAATACCAGCGATTCATGAAGGAGAAGGACCAGCAGTTGCGGTTGGGCCAGGGCGAGTACTTCGGCATTCCTTATGGCGTTCTCGTCCCCAAGGGCTGGCAGAATCTCTGGGTGGCGGGACGGTGCGTCTCCAGTGACGTGCGTGTGCATGGCTCGATCCGCGTGCAACCGTCGTGCTCGATGATGGGCCAGGCAGCGGGCACCGCAGCGGCGCAATCGATCCGGCTGAAGCAGACTGCCTGCGCGCTGGACACCGCGGAACTGGTGACGACGCTGCGCAAAGACAATGCTTTTCTGCCGCAGAAGGAACTCACCACGAAGATGACGCGGGGAGAGGCGCCACAGTAAGCCCGCCGGCATGTGATGCCCTTGACGCGGACGGGAAGAGGCGCAAACTCATGAACAGACATGAGCGCCAACGCCGATTCCCTTGTCGTCGAGAAGATCACCCACTATCGGATGGCAAACGTGATTGTGCTTTCTCCGACGACAGGTCCCGCCATTCCTCTCCGGGGCGAAGCGGTGGTGGGTCAATTCAAGGAGCTGGAAAAGAAGCTTAAGGACTCGGCCGAGGTCCCGGAACCAATCATGCTAGGGGACAAAAGCTGCGCCCTGGCTCCGTCGCTGACCATTGACGCGATTAGTGGACCCGTTTTTTGGGAGGAAATTGTCAGGTCCCTGCCAAGGGCTCAGGGCGGATGACACCGCGCTGGGTGCCTTTAAGGAAATCGAGGAGGATTTTGACGTGCGCGTTGGCGGCATCCTCGGCGGCTTCGATCTTCTCGACGGCTTGGGAGAAGTTTAGGGTCTTGTCAGCAAGAATGCGATAGGCGCGGCGGAGGGCCTTGATGTCGACTTCCGTGAAGCCGCGGCGCTCCAAGCCGACATGATTCACCCCGCGGAGGTTTGCGGGATTGCCGTCGGCGATGAGGTAGGGAGGGACGTCCTGGACGATTTTGGCGCAGCCGCCGATGATCGAGTGGGCTCCGATCCGGCAGAACTGGTGCACCGCGGAGAGACCGCTGATCACCGCGTAATCGCCGACGACGACGTGTCCGGCGAGCGTGGCGTTGTTGGAGAAGATGGTGTGGTTGCCGACGATGCAATCGTGCGCGACATGCGAGTAGGCGAGGAAGAGGTTGTGATTACCGATGATAGTCTTTGCGTCGACGCCGGTGCCGCGATGGATGGTGCAGAACTCGCGGAAGACGTTCCCCTCACCGATCTCGAGATGAGTCGGCTCGCCCTTGTACTTGAGGTCCTGCGATTTGAAGCCGATGGCGGCGTAGGGGAAGATTTCGTTCCGCGGGCCGAGTTTGCTCGGGCCGTCGACTGTGGCGTGATGGCCAACCCTGCAGCCATCCCCGAGTTCCACTCCCGCGCCGATGATCGCGTAGGGCCCGACCTGAACGCCGGCACCGAGCCGGGCCTTGGGATCGATGATGGCGGTGGGATGAAGAAGCGCTTCCTGCATGATGAATGGACGTTATGACTCAATGGATAGTCGCTCAATATGTAGCGTCGATTCATCCCCGCCGCACTCTTAATTTTGGCACGGAAAGACCGCTTCGCCATCAACGCCTTTCCCGGTGACGATCGAAGCGGTCGGGCCTGCCCGTGTCCTTACGCCGCAGGAGTGGCCGCGGGAAGCAGCTTTTTGACTTCCGCTTCGAACTCACTCTTGTCGGTGTAACCTTGATGCTGGGCCACAATATTGCCGCTGGGATCAATCACGAAGGTCGTGGGAATGGCTTCAATGCCTCCGTAGGCCGCAGCGACATCCTGATTGCCCATCACGATGGGATAGTTAATGCCCTGCGCCTTGGCGAAAGCTGCCACCCCAGCGACGCCTCCCTGATCGAGGGAGACCCCGATGACGGTGAGCCCTTGCTTGCCGTACTCCTTCTGGAGTTCAACAAAGCTGGGGATTTCTGCGCGACAGGGCGGGCACCAAGTGGCCCAGAAATCGAGAATCACAACCTTTCCCTTGTAATCGGAAAGTTTGACGGATTTCCCGCTGAGATCCTGGAGATTAAACTGCGGGGCAGGATCGGCACGCAGGCCGGTCGAGGTGAGGGCCACGGCAAGGGCCACCGAGGCAAAGAGAGCGAAGGGACGGAGGGTTTTCATATGGTTTTGGGGTTACTGTTCGCCCTAAACCTATCCACGGGGGATTACGGAACCCTTTGTTCCGCATTACATGATTGCAACTGCTTGAAGCACCTCGAAAAGCAATTCAACCGTCCCGATGGAACGGCTCGCTTTTTTGGATTATCCGGCGATGAAACGCCGGGACTCTTTTCAAAAGTTCCTCTGAAACTTCAGGTACGGTCAGGTATCGACGATACCGAACATCAACTCGGCCTCGGAGACGATGTCGTTCTTGACGCGGCAGACGCCGGTGGCGCGGGCGATCTTGCCGCGCGAACGGGTCAGTTCGACTTCAATGATCAGAGTGTCGCCCGGGAGGACCGGCTTGCGCCATTTCACCTTGTCGGCGCTCATAAAGTAACCGATCTTGCCGCTCACGCCACTGGCGCGGCTGAGGAGGATGCTCGCGACCTGCGCCATGGCCTCGACCTGCAGGACGCCGGGCATGACCGGATGTCCCGGAAAATGGCCGGGGAAAAAGGGCTCGTTCATCGACACGGCCTTCTGGCCGATGGCCTTGGTGTTGCCCTCGAAGCCGAGGATGCGGTCGACGAGCAGGAACGGGAAGCGGTGCGGCAGGACCTTCATGATTTCCTGCGTATCCATGCCGCCCTCACCGATAGGCACGTGCTCGAACGGCATCCGTTGGGCCTGGCGCTGCTTGTATTGCTTGTAGATTTCCTTCGCGAGCTCGACGTTGAGCGCGTGGCTCGGCTTGACCGCGTAGATGTGGGCCTTAAGCCGGACCGGAAAGAGGCTCAGGTCGCCGATGATATCGAGAATCTTGTGACGGACGAATTCGTCGTCATAGCGGAGCGGCTCGCGGGAAAGAATGGCGTCACCGCGGATCACGACAGCGTTCTCGAGACTGCCGCCCTTGATCAGGCCCTTTTCCATCAAAGGCTGGACTTCCTCGTAAAAGACGAAGGTGCGGGCCAGGGCGATCTCCTTGGCGTAGTTGCCGGTTTCGTGATTCCAGGTGCGAAACTGGGTGTGCTTGCCGAGATGGTTCGCGTTGGTGCAACTCACTTCGAAGCGGTCGGAAGGCCAGGCGATAATGTAACCGCCATCGCGTCCGGTCACACGGACGGGCTCGGTCAGTTCGTACTCGGCCACGGTGGCGTCGAGTTCCTGCTTGCCCGCCTTCTCGATGAGTTCAATGAAGAGACGTCCGCTGCCGTCTCCGATGGGGGGCTCGTTGGCGTCGAGTTCGATCAGGGCGTTGTCGATACCGCAGCCGCGCAGGGCCGAGAGAAGGTGTTCCACGGTGTGGATCTTGACGCTACCCTCGCCGAGGGTCGTGGCCCGTTCGACCTGTTTGACGTTGTCGATGTGCGCGGTGACGGTCGGCTCGTCGGCCAGGTCGATGCGCTTGAAGATGTAGCCGGTGTTTGCCGCAGCCGGTTTGACGGTGAGTGTGACGTCCGCGCCGGTATGCAGGGCGAAGCCCTTGACCGTCTTGGGCTCGCGCACGGTGGTTTGTTTGAGGCTGGCCATAGGAAACGAACACCGTAGCCGTTTTGTGACATACTTGGCAACCCTGCTTCGCTATCGAAGCCTACTCGAGATAAAAAACTTCGCGCAAATCCCGCGCGACGGGGCTGCCGTCCGGATTGGAGGGCATGATATCCTTCATGTGGTTCCACCATTTCCGGCAAATTTCCGTTTGGGCAATGGCAGCCCAGCTGGCTTCGTCCTCGATCTCGACGTAGCCGAAAAGCTGGCTTGTCGATTCATCGAGATGAATCGAATAATTGTGGACGCCGTGGGCCTTGAGGGTGGCCTCGAGTTCCTTCCAAATGGGTCGGTGCCGCTGTTCGTACTCGGCGTGGAACTCCGGCTCGACCGACATGAGGAAGGCCTTGCGGATCATGACAGAACCTCCAACGAAACCGCCTTAATTCGTCTTGCGGGTCGCCACGACTTTGGGCTTTTCCTTCTTGGGCTTCTTCACTTCTTTGCGCTGACGGTTGTCGCCTTTACCCATAATAAACTCCTGGTTGGTTGTGCACTGAAGGTGGCCTAGCGCGTTGAAAGTGCAACAGGTAAATCAAAGGACTACTTTCCCAAACGATAGGCCTGCGCCAATAACGTGACCGGGTGGGTCGCCTCAATTTTCACGCCTCGTGCGGCGAGACCATTCTGGATTTGCAGCAGACAACCGGGATTACCGGTGGCGACGATGGTCGCGCCGGTCGCGGCAATATGGTCGATCTTGCGTTGCTGAAGCTTTCCCGCCATCTCGGGCTGGATGAGGTTGTAGATGCCCGCGCTGCCACAACACCACATCGATTCAGTCAGCGGGACGATTTCCAAGCCGGGGATTTTGCCAAGCAGTTCACGGGGCTGGGCGGTGATTTTCTGGCCGTGGCAGAGATGGCAGGCATCGTGATAGGTGATGCGGGCGGTAGTCGCCGACTTCTCCGGCGCGCGGAAGTCTATCTCGACGAGCCATTCGCTGATGTCCTTCACTTTTTCGGACCATTGCACGGCTTTCTTTGCGTAGTGGGAATCGTCCGCCAGGAGCCGATCAAAGTGCTTGAGGTGCGAACCGCAGCCAGCGGCGTTGGTGATGATGGCGTCGAGGTTGTCCAAATCGAAATGATCGAGGAGACGGCGGGCGTAGGCCTTGGCCATCTCGTATTCGCCGTTGTGCGCGTGGAGCGATCCGCAGCAACCCTGCGTAGGCGGCGTGACAACGGTGCAGCCGTTGGCGAGAAGGACATCGACGGTATCGCGGTTGACGTCGCTGTAGATGAGGTCCTGCACACAGCCGGTGAGGAGGCCGACACGATAGCGGGAGGTCGCCCCTTCAGGGGTTTCCTTCGCTTCGATGAGGTCGGGGGAAAAGTGGCGCTTGATGGTGGGCGTCTTGGCTTCAAGACCGCGCAGAGATTTCGGGAAGAGACGGAGAATGCCTGAGCTCCGGACGAGGCTCTGCAGTCCGATGGTCTGATAGAACCAGAGCATCCGTCCGACGAGGCGCAAACGCCATTGCTCGCGAAAAAGGGAACCGAGCAGAAAGGAACGGAACAACCGGCGGGGTGCGGATTGCGCGCCGACCTTGCGTTCCGCCTCGGCGCGAGCCATTTCAAAAAGCTGGGTGTAGTCGACTCCTGCCGGACAGGCCGTTTCGCAGGCGAGGCAACCGAGGCAGAAATACATCTCGTCCGAAAAGGCCTTCCTGGCTTCGAGCTGGCCGTCGGCGATGGCGCGCATCAGGGAGATGCGACCGCGTGGGCTGTTGCGTTCCAGCTTGGTCTCCATGTAGGTCGGGCACGTAGGCAGGCACATGCCGCAGTGCATGCATTGCTGCACGACGGAGTAGTCGAGGTCCTTTAGGTAGCTGCTCATCGGCCCCAAAATGACAGCCGATGCGAAACGTACAAGTTCGGCGTTAAAAATTTTACCTAAAGATCAACGAAGACGATCCCGTCTGCATCGACGCGCGTGGCATAAGTCTTCACGCGCCCCTTGGCATCGTAAAGACCCTTCCCGGTGAGGAGATCGAACTCCCAACCATGCCAGGGGCAGCGCAGGACGCGTCCCGGCAGGGCGGGTTGAAACTCCCCGACTGCCGAGGGCGCATGCGTCGTATGGACCTTGCCCAGACAAAGCGGTGCGCCCTGGTGTGGACAATAATTGCGGATGGCCAGGAGGCGGCCCTCGACCCGATAGACACCGATGGAAACGGCGCCGTGCTCAACAATCTTGCACGTTCCATCCGCTATTTCAGAGCTGGGGCCGACCCGGATCGATTCGCTACCCTTGGCCTGCGGTGCCTCACCGGTCTCGGCGACACCAAAGGCGATCTCGAGAGATTTTTTGGGAGTGTCCATGAATGGGCCTAGGTCACTGCTTCAGAAAGCGGACGGGAGGCTTCCAGCGCGGAAAGCTTACCTTGATAGAGCTCGTAGGCGTTGCCCCAGAGAAGCCGTTCCTTGAGCGGTTCCGGCATCTGACTGCCCAAGGCGCGGACCGGGTCGTCGAAGTCCCAGTGCGGGAAATCGCTCGAGAAACAGAGCGTCTGGTCGGCATGAACCATCTCCAGCATCGCCATGAAATGCCGGGGATTCGCCGGTTCCTCCATGGGCTGCGTCGTCATTTTGATGTGCTCGAAGACATAGGCGGAGGGCTCCTGCTTGAGCCACGGCGTGGTGCTGCGCAACGCCTTAAAATCCTTGTCCATGCGCCAGAGCAGATGCGGCAGCCAGCCGACACCGCCCTCGGTCAGCAGCACATGAAGACCGGGAAACTTCTCAAACGTGCCTTCGAGCACAAGACTGGAGGCATGGGCCATGAAGACCTGAGAGAGAGAGACGTGCCACTCAAAATAAGTTGAAGGCCGACCGATCGCCGTGGAGGAGCGATAGGCGCCCTCGACTCCCGGATGGAGCGCAAAAACCATGCCGGTTTCCTCGCAAGCTTCGTAAATCGGATGATAAAAACGATGGCCGTAAAGGAAAGCTGCTTCGCCGGGCACGATGACCTGCACCATGCGTGGATGCGCGGCCATGCGACGAATTTCCTCCGCGGCGGCCTTCGGATCATTGGTGTTGATGCAAATTGAACCAAGAAAGCGGGGATCGTGTTCCAGATACGAAGCGATCAGCCAGTCATTGGCGGCGCGGCAAAGTGCGTTACCGATGTCGATGGAGTGATTCAGGCTCAGGTACATCGTGGGCGAAGGTTGCAGCACGCCGTAGGTAATACCGTAACGGTCGAGGTGATTGTGCGCGATGTCCTCCGGGGTTTCGTGTGAGACATCGCGGCGATTCACGCCGAAGGGATTGGCGTAGCCGGGACGCGGAGCGGAATACATATTCTGCTCCAGGGCCGCCCGGTAGTTGGCGGGGAGAAAACGCTCGAACGGATCGGCGGCGTTCGGAGCGCAGTGGACGTCGCAATCAATGATGCGTCGCGGGGAAAGGGAAGTTGCCATGGATGGGAGGTATCCTCTTTTTCGCACTCATCAGCAATTTCTTCCAGTTGGCTTCATCCGGGAAAAAGTTGGCAAGGGCACAGGGAGATTGCGTCTCCCGAAGGCAGAGTCTATGAGTTCGAGTGGTGAAACTGCGCGCGCGATTGGAGGACTGGCTCAGCTTGCGGCCAGCCCTGGTCCACGTCTATGAAGGCCCGGTGGCCGTGGCGGGTCGCAATTCTTACTCCCAAGCCGGTGGCAACCACTTCGCATGGCTGTTGCTCAGGGGCAGCGTTGTCGTCACCAATGGAGGCAAGACCGTCCGAGCAGAAAAGGGCCAATGGGTCATCGCCTACCCTGGCGCGCGACGGCAGGACTTCACTCCGGGAGCGCGGATCATTTCCATCCAATTCCAAGCCAAATGGCCGGACGGTTGTAATCTCTTTGAGCAGGGACTGAGCGCCGTCCTGCAGGCGTCCGCGCATCCCAAGCTCGAAAAGGAGGCCCGACGCCTGCTCGACTCAGTGCGCGGCGTCCTGCCCAAGTTGCAGCCACGCATCCTTGGAACGCCGCTGACCGCAGAACAATACCTTTCCCTGCAGTATCACGGACTCGGTTTTTTGACCGCACTGACCCAATCGCTAAGCAAGGAAGGATTGATTCCCTCCCGCGTAGGCCAGACCGATGAGCGACTGCTCGGCGCGCTGCGTCAACTCGACCGTTGGCCGCTTGATCACCCTTTTCGTGAATCCGTTCTGGCCAAGGCGCATAGCCTCAGTCCGGACCATCTGGCGCGCCGGTTCAGCGAAGCTTTTGGCGCGTCGCCCACGAGCTATTTTGAGAACCGGCGTCGGGACTACGCGCGCCGCTTGCTCGGCCATTCCGCCGTGCCGATCAAAGAGATCGCAGGCAACCTGGGCTTCCGCGCCCTGGCCGATTTTTCGAGCTGGTTCAAGCGAGCGCATGGTTCTTCACCGCGCGCTTTTAGGAGTTCGCAAATTGCCGCCGGTTACCTTTGAAAGACCGGTGCATATTGACAGATGGAAGACGGCTGCTTCCCTGAGAGAGCATGAGTGAATTCGTTGTCGGCGCAAAGGCACCCTCATTTTCCGCCCCAGACCAATCCGGCAAGACCGTTTCCCTGTCCGATTTCAAGGGCAAGACGGTGGTCCTCTATTTCTATCCCAAGGACGACACGCCCGGTTGCACAGTGGAGGCTTGTTCCTTTCGAGATGAGTACACTGCCTTCAAGAAAAAAGGCGCGGTTGTGCTCGGCGTCAGCCCGGACAGCACTAAGAAGCACACCAAGTTCATTGAGAAGTACTCTCTCCCCTTCCCGCTACTGGCCGACGAGGACCACAAGATTTGCGAAGCCTACGGTGTCTGGGTCGAAAAGAGCATGTATGGAAAAAAATACATGGGTGTCGAACGGAGTACCTTCGTGATCGGGCCCGATGGGAAGCTGAAGGCGATCTACCGCAAGGTGAAGCCAGCCGAGCATACGGCCGAGGTCCTGACCGGACTTTAGACAGCGGGATCGGCAACGGGGACAGCGGCCAATCTTATTCCTTGGCAAATCGGGCCTGCCCTCGCAAACATAGGGAGCCATGGCATCCGATCTCTTCGCAAATGCGTCGCTGTTCACTCCGCCCGAGCCGGAGTCGATGGAGAAACTGGACATCAACGATACGGTAATCGCGGGGCTCATCCTGCGCTTGATGTACCTGAACAACCGGATGGTGGCGCACGAGATCGCGGCGGAAGTCTGTCTGCCATTCTACAATATCGTCGAGCCGATCCTGAACGAACTGAAGGACAGCCGACTGATCGAGATTACCCGCGGCGACATGGCCGCGGTTTCCTACGTCTATTCGATCACCGACGCGGGCCGCACCCGCGCCATCCAGTATTTCGAGCAGACCACCTATGTGGGACCTGCACCGATTTCGGTGGAGAGTTACGTCAAGATCGTGGCTGAGCAGAGCCTGCGACAGATCACCGTCCACGCCGAACGCCTGCGTGATGCCTTCCGCGGGCTGGTCTTCGATGAAAAGATCCTCGACCAGGTGGGACCGGCAGTGAATTCAGGCCGCTCGATCTTCCTCTACGGGCCTCCCGGCAACGGCAAGACGTCCATTTGCGAGCGCATCGTTAAATCGTTCGGCGGATCGATTTTCATTCCGTTCGCAGTCGAGGTCAAAGGCTCGATCATCAAGGTATTTGACGAGTACAATCACAAGGAGATCGGGCAGAACTCGGACATGCGCCTGCAGGGCAAGTACGACCGTCGTTTCCGCCTGATCGAGCGTCCCGTCATCATCGTCGGCGGCGAATTGAACATGAGCTCGCTCGACCTGATCTGGAACGAAGAGTCCCGTTTCTACGAGGCGCCGATCCAGATGAAGGCGAACGGCGGCGCGCTTATGATCGACGACTTTGGCCGCCAGCGCATCGACCCCAAGACGCTGCTCAACCGCTGGATCGTGCCGCTCGAAAAGCAGATCGACTTCCTCACCCTCCACACCGGGACGAAGATCGAGATTCCGTTCGACCAGCTCATCGTTTTCTCGACCAATCTCAATCCGCGCGATCTCGTCGACGACGCGTTCCTGCGCCGAATCCGGTACAAGATCCCGATTCTGGATCCAAGCCACGAGAATTACCGGGCCATCTGGCGCATCGTCAGCGAGCACAAGGGCGTGCCCTACGCGGACGAAATCGTCGACTACTTCGTCGAAAAGCACATGCGCACCTTCGGGCGCCCGCTCCGGGGCTGCCAGCCGCGCGACATCATCGACAACATTCTAGACGTCTGCCGCTACCGGCAGATTGAGCCGACCGTCACCGCCGAGATGCTCGATGACGCGGCGGAGGCCTACTTCGTCAAGTTCGACGACAAGAACTACTCGGGCACCCCATAGCGGCTTCCTGAGAAAAAACGCTTGTCCGTTTCCGCTGAACGGAAGACCATAAACCGCTTATGGCCGAATCTTCATCTGATAGTATTGACGTGACCTATGTCGCCGACCTCGCGCGCCTGCGCCTTTCCCCGGAGGAAGTCGCGACCTTCCAGAAACAGCTTGCCGATGTGCTCGGCTATGTCAGCCAACTGCAGGAAGTCGATGTCGCCCACGTTTCCCTGCTCGGCGACGCCGATTTGAGGAACCGGCTCCGCGCCGATGTGATTCAACCGAGCCTGACGCCTACGGAGGCGCTGGCGAACGCGCCCAAGCAGGACAATAACCTTTTCGTCGTGCCCAAGATGGTCGAGTAGATCAAATTTTAAACCCGTCATCCTGAGCTTGTCGAAGGACCTCTAACTCTTCTCCCCATGGATATTACCAGTCTCACTATTCCCGAACTTCGGCAGAAACTCTCCTCGGGCTCCATCAAACCCCGCGAAGTTGTCGAGAAGCTTGCCAGCCGCGTGGAAGCGGTGGATGCCAAGCTGAAGGCCTATCTTCATCTCGATGTCGACAAGGCGCGCGAAGCGGCTGATACCGCGAACATAGCTATGCCTCTCGGCGGCGTGCCGATTGCCATTAAAGATGTGATCAACGTGAAAGGTGATCCGTGCACTTGCGCATCGAAGATTTTGCAGGGCTACGTCGCACCGTACGATGCGACGGTCATCACCAAGTTGCGCGAAGCCGGGGCAATCCTTTTCGGGCGAACGAACATGGACGAGTTCGCCATGGGATCTTCGACTGAGAATTCGTCGTGGGGCTCGACCAAGAATCCGTGGGACCTTGATCGCATTCCCGGCGGTTCCAGTGGCGGCTCGGCGGCGGCAGTGGGCGGACATGAGGCTTTCGCGGCGCTCGGCACCGATACCGGCGGCTCGATCCGTCAACCGGCGGCGCTTTGCAGTTGCGTGGGGTTGAAGCCGACCTATGGCCGCGTCTCGCGCTACGGGCTGGTGGCGTTTGCCTCGAGCCTCGACCAGATCGGTACCTTCACCAAGACCGTGGAGGAAGCCGCGCTGCTTTTGGAAATCATCGCGGGCTACGATCCGAAAGACAACACGAGCATCGACCGGCCCGTGCCGAAGTACACGCACTCGCTGCACCAAGGTGTGAAGGGCCTGCGCCTCGGCGTGCCGAAGGAGTATTTCATCGAGGGGATCGATCCCGAAGTCGAGAAAGCGGTGCGCGCCGCCATCGAGGAATACAAGAAGCAGGGCGCGGAGATCGTGGAAGTTTCCCTTCCCCACACGAAGTACGCCGTGGCCGTCTATTATATCATCGCAACAGCGGAGGCCTCGGCAAACCTGGCCCGCTTTGAGGGCGTGCGCTACGGCAAGCGGGCCGAGGGCGCGAAGGATGTCCTTGATATGTACGGCCGCACACGCGCGGAAGGTTTCGGCGCGGAAGTGAAACGGCGCATCATCCTCGGCACCTACGTGCTGAGTTCGGGCTACTACGACGCCTACTATAATCGCGCGCAAAAAGTCCGCCACATGATCGCGGAAGATTTCCGCAAGGCCTTCGAGTCGTGCGATGCGCTGCTCACACCCACCTCACCCACCGCCGCCTTCAAGATCGGCGAACGCACCGCCGATCCACTCCAGATGTACCTCGCCGACATCTTCACCATCGCGGTGAACCTCGCGGGCATCTGCGGGGTCTCGATCCCCTGCGGCTTCACCTCCAACAAGCTCCCCGTTGGCCTCCAGATCATCGGCCCGAAGTGGGGCGAGGAAACCATGTTCCGAGTCGCACATGCTTTTGAGCAGGCCACGCCATGGCACAAGGAGAAGCCACCGCTGTGATCGTCCACCTTCGCGCCATTCAGCTTTGCCTCTGCCTCGGCCTTCCTTGCCTGGCCTTACCAGTCCGCGCTCAAAGCCTGCCCGATTCCATTACCGAAATTCGGGTCGATGTCATCCAGGTGTCTGCCGGTCAAATTCAAAAAATTCTCGTCAGTGACCTTATTCAAGGCAAGGACGCGCGAAAGTTCGTTGCCCGATGGAACTCCCTGAAACGTGTCTCGGCAGCGTCGGATTGCATCCCTCATCCGTTGTATCGCTTCTCGTTCTACGAGGACAAGGCGAAGTTTTACAGTTGCGCAGCGATCTGCTTTGACTGCCACACTATCTTTCCCCTCAACCCAGAGAAACCGAATCTCCTGGGAAAGAAAGTTGGATTCGAGGACAGCGACGCTTCCCACCATTTGCGTAAAACTCTTGCCCAACTTTTTCCCGGCCGCGATCCAGGCAACTGATCCCTCGACAAGCCCGGGATGACCGATAGATAATTCGATAGATTTATTTTATGACTGCTACCGCCTCCCTTACCGCTGCTGATTACGAAGTCGTGATCGGCCTCGAAGTCCATTGCCAGCTCAAGACGAACACAAAGATGTTCTGCTCGTGCAAGAACGAGTTCGGCGGCGCATCCAATTCGCATGTATGTCCCGTCTGCCTCGGCATGCCCGGCGTGTTGCCGGTGCCGAATGAAGAGGCGATCGAGAAAACGATCCTCACCGGTGAGATGCTCGGCTGCCAGATCGCGACGCGTTGCAAGTTCGACCGGAAGAATTATTTCTACCCGGACATGCCGAAGAACTACCAGATCACGCAGTATGACGAGCCTCTCTGCCTCGGCGGCGCGGTCACGCTCGACCTGCTGGCCTATCCCAAGGACGCGCAGAAGGAGCCGACCACCCAGCTCGACAAGCCGGTGCGGCTCGTCCGCATTCACCTTGAGGAGGACGTGGCGAAATCGTTCCATTTCGACGACGGCACCAGCGGTATCGACTTCAACCGCGCCGGCACGCCGCTGATGGAAATCGTCAGCGAGGCCGACATGGCGACGCCCGAGGAGGCCTTCGCCTATCTCTCCGCGCTCAAGCAGATCCTCGTCTACGGCGGCGTCAGCGATGCCGACATGGAAAAGGGTCAGATGCGCTGTGACGTCAACGTCTCCATCCGCCCGCGCGGCCAGAAAGAATTCGGCACCAAGTGCGAGTTGAAGAACCTCAACAGCATCAGCGGCGTGCGGCGCGCGCTCAAGTACGAAATCGCACGGCAGATCGACGTGGTCACTTCCGGCGGAACCATCCAGCAGCAAACGCGCCGCTGGGACGACGACAAGGGCGAGACCACGCTCATGCGCGTAAAAGAAAAGGCGCACGATTACCGCTACTTCCCCGAGCCCGACATCCAGGCCGTCCGCACCGACCACGGCCTCTATGAGCGCGCCAAGGCCCGCATGCCCGAGTTGCCCGCCGCCAAAAAATTGCGCCTCGTGCAGACTTATGGCATCAGCGCCTATCAGGCCGGTGTGCTCGCCTCCGATGCGGCGCTCTCCGATTATTTCGAGAAGGCCGCCGAGGCGAAACCTGCCAATGGGGCCGCCGTCGCCAACTTCCTGCTCAACGACTTCCTCGCCACCGCCACGGGGGAAAATCCCCTGCCCGCGCTCGCGCCCCACTATTTCAGCGAACTGGCCGAACTGGCCGCCTCGGGCTCGATCAACAGCAAGCAGGCCAAGGAAGTCTTCGCGCAGATGTTCGTCACGGGCAAATCACCCGCCACGCTGGTGAAGGAACTCGGACTCTCCCAAGTCAGCGATGTCGGCGCCCTGGAAGCCTTCTGCGACCAGGCCATTGCCGCCAATCCGAAGAGCGTCGCCGACTTCAAGGCCGGCAAGCAGAACGCCGTCAACGCCCTCAAGGGCCAGGTAATGAAGCTCAGCAAGGGCACCGCGAACCCGCAACTAGTCGGGGAGATTTTGGTGAAGAAGTTGAGTAGTTAAGAAAAGAAGCCCAAGGGATACCATGGCTGCCCCCAGAAGTATTGAGGGCGCATTTTTAAAATCGCCCTGGTGGTTACCGGAAATATTGACCACCTGCTTATATCTATTGATCGCCAGTTGGTTCTTTGTCGCCGAAATCTTCCACACCAACCTGACTTGGGAAAGCATATCCTTCGTCTGTCAAACGTCCGGACTCGTATGGTTGCTGGCCTGTGCAACGATCCTGAACTGGACCAGCATTTCCCACGAATTAGGCCATGCCATCGCCGCTTCCCTTGTCGGCTATCCTGTTCACTATATTCAGATCGGTTTCGCCCCTCTTCGGAAGCCAGTTCGAATTCGTCTCCTGGGGTATAATTGGTCGATCTATTCGTTCATCCGTGGCGGAGGGTTTGTCAGTCATGCGATAACTTCAGCCCAAAATGCCCGGATCAAAATGGCTTGGATTATTGCCTCGGGGCCACTGGTCGATATTTTCATTCTGGGCCTGCTGATTTTCGCCTATGTGCGCTTCATGCAGATAGGCAGTCCTACCGTTTCGGACGCGATTCCCAACTTGCCTTTCTACATCCTCAACGGTCTGCTGATCTATCATTGCCTGCATCTTGCTCGTGGCTTGATTCCCATGGAATTGAAAATGGGAGGAAGCAAGATGGCCAATGATGGGCGACTTTTACTGCAATTGCCCTCCATTAGCGATCAAACCATCCAGTCATGGGTGGAAACGGAAAAATCTCGATCTGAACTCAGCGCTCTGAACCTTCCATATCCTGCCACGCCCGAGGAGGCCATGCGAATGGCCGACATGCATCCGAACAACGCAACTGTTCTCTATTACGCCGCCACTGTTGTTCGGCAGACAGGAGATGAGCTTTATCTGTCCTATCTGCGAAAAGCTCTCAACGTGCAAGGTACCTCTTCTCAACAGCGTGTCACTATTCTCGACGAATACCTCACCGGCCTCCTTGAGAACGGCTTAGTAAGCACGGACCTGAAGGCAGACGAATTATCACTGGAACTCGTAACCATTCATGAAGACAAAATCACCGCTCTGGGAACCCGAGGTGGAATTCTCATTGATCTGCATCGATTACACGAGGGAGAGCAAATACTCAAGGAAGTCATCGAGAAAAGTGCAAACCCACTCGACAGGGCCTACTCCTGCACATTCTTGGCTCTGGCTGAAAAGCAAAAAGGTAATTTGAAGCTGGCGCACACCTATGCCAGAGAGGCGTCACGTCATAATTCGTCGTGCGCAGCTCTCAAGCGAGTATCCGAGCTATAAATGAGATTGGACTTAGGGCGGGTTTTCTTTGCCGACCCAGGCATTTTACTTCGGGGAGATTTTGATGAAGAACTTGAGCGTCTAAGCCCACGTCTCTTCCGTCACACCGAAGTCTGACGAGACCTCACCTCTGGGAATGATTCTTGGAGAGTTGCCTGTGGGGAAGTACAGAGACCACGAAACCTTTTCCCCCAACTTACTCTGTTTTCGGATGAAACCGCCGTGTCTTTCCATTAATTCGAAAACCTTGAAATTCCCCGGATCAATTCCCTCGCCTATCAGGCTGCTTGCGGATGGTGGACTGCTGCGCGGTTCAGAAGCACCCTGCCCACCTGAAGTAATATCCGCCACGGTGATGCAGACGAAAGGAGTGTCGTGCATCGGCATGTTGAGAGGCAGGGTACCGAAGGCCTCCCAGGCATAATCAATGGTTTTTCCGTTGATGCGGATATTGCCCCCGTCCGCCATGGCTGCTGCAATATCGAGGGTAAGTTTGGCCAAAATGAAGTCGAACTGTTGCGGATCGACCCGGATGGAAGGAAGCTCCGATTCACATTCGACATCCAAGGTCACGTTGGCAGGTAATCCCGCCCTGATTGTCTCAACGACTTTCTTTATCTGAGGCGCGGTATCAATGGGAATCAACTGCGTTTCCGTTTTTTCCTCCAATACGACCAGTTCGCGCATGAGCTCGGCCCCCCGGCCGGCCGCGCTCTCAAATATTTCGGCGATTTTGGCGACTTCCGCCGGATCGCCCGACTTGAGCCGCAGCAGCTCGACGCCCACTTTCAGCGCCTGCATGAGGTCCCGAAATTCGTTCGCCACCGACTGGGTCAAGATACCGAGTTCCTGAAACTCCGGCTTGTGACTGAGGTACCGTTCCATGGCTTGGGCCAATTGTTCTTTCCTGCCCTTTTTCAAGGCGCCTCGAACGGCGGGAAGCAAGCGCGAGAGATTGTGCTTGAGCACAAAATCGGTCGCGCCCTTCTGCAGCGACTGAACGGCCCGTTCCTCGCCAATGCTCCCGGAAACAAAAACGAAGGGTATTTGCGGCTTTAAAGCGTGGGCGATTTCGAGGGCCTCCAACCCGCTAAAATGAGGAAGCGCACCATCGGACAGGATGAGGTCGAAGGTCGATTGGCTGAGGGCTTGGGATAATGCAGAATGCGTCTCAACTCGTTGTATTTCGCACGATAACCCTCCCTTTTCGAGCATATCGCCGATCAAGTTTGAATCTTGAACGGAGTCCTCGATGTGAAGGATTTTTAGAGGTGCTTTCATATCGCTGCTTGTCTTATTTGTTATAACAAGCGCATAAAACGTACCGTTCATACGTCTTCATAAAATGGAAGATTTAAAAAAACCGATAAGCATTAGTTTAGTTAATGGATTTCCACCACAATTGAGCTTGGACTTTGCGCCTCGTTCTTATTTACTAACCCATGCATTTTACTTCGGCACGTCTGGCAGAGATTCTGGGCGCCTTTTCGCGCAGTAAAATTCTCGTCATTGGTGATGTGATGCTGGACGAATTTCTCTGGGGCAAGGTGACCCGTATTTCGCCCGAAGCGCCGGTTCCGATCGTCGATGTCCAACGTCGGGCCTTCTATCCGGGAGGGGCCGCCAATGTGGCGTTGAATCTGGCCAGTTTGGGGGCACAAACCGGGCTTTCCGGCGTGATCGGCAAGGACGAACCGGGACAGCATTTGGTCGACATCCTGAACAAGAAGGGCATCTCGACCGACAGTACCCGTAAGACGTCCCTGCGCCCGACGACCCACAAGACCCGTATTTGCGCCATCACCCGGCAATTGCATGACCATCTCGACATTGAGGACCAGCAACAGATCGTGCGTGTGGATGATGAGTCCAAGGCACCGCTCGATCCCGAAAGCAAGGAATGGCTCTTTGCCCGCCTGCGTGATGAAATCCGCCAGCATGATGCCGTGATTTTTTCCGATTACGCCAAGGGGTTGATCGACCAGGAATTGGTCATGCTGGTCATTAATGAGGCCAAGGCCCACAAGAAGATTGTCGCGGTCGATCCGAACCCGAACAATCCGTGCAACTGGTCGGGCGCCACGGTGCTGAAACCGAACCGTAAGGAAGCGTTCCTCATGGCCGGGCTGCCTTATGCGCAGGACGAGGCCTCCATGCTGGCGGCGGGAGCGGTGCTTCAGAAGAAGCATTCGATTCATCATCTCTTTATCACGCTCTCCGAAGCGGGCCTGTTCTTACTCGAGCCCGGCGCGAAGCCTTATCATACACCCACCCGGGCACAGGATGTTTTCGACGTCTCCGGTGCGGGCGATACCTCTATTGCCGCCTTCACGCTGGCGCTGGCGGCGGGAGCGACAGGGATCGAGGCGGCGGAGATTGCCAACCACGCCGCGGGAGTGGTCGTCGCCAAGCTCGGCACGGCCACGCTGAATACTGATGAATTGCGGGAAATGTTCAACAAAACGGAAGGGCTGAAATGAACCGCGCCGTTTTCTTTGACCGGGACGACACGCTGATGGTGAATGTCCCCTACCTCGGCGATCCGGGCCTCGTGGAGATTTTTCCGGAAGCGGCGACCGCTATGTATGAGCTGCGTCAGGCCGGTTTCTGGCTCTTTGTCGTGAGCAATCAGTCGGGCGTCGGGCGTGGCCTGATTACGCGCAGCCAAGTCTTCGCCGTGAACGCGGAACTCAAGCGACAGCTCGATGGCGATTATATTCACGCCTTCTATCATTCCTTTTCCGCGCCAGACGATCCCAAGGCGACCGACCGCAAGCCCTCGCCCGAGCTTCTGCTCAAGGCGGCCGAGATCAACAATCTTGATCTGACACAGTCGTTCTTCGTCGGAGACCGCCTTTCCGATATCGAATGCGGGATCAACGCCGGTTGCCGCACAGTGATGTTGACCCACCTCAAATCGAGCCGGTTCAATGCCGAGGATCCCGAGGACGCCGTGGCCCGCGAAAAAGCCCACTATATCGCGGAGAACCTGATCCAGGCCGCGCACTGGATCATCGAGGTTTCCTCCGACACACCTGTCCCCAAGACCCACGAAATGGAATGAAATCAGTCATCGTCATCCCCGCGCGTTATGGCGCCAGTCGTTTTCCCGGCAAGAGCCTTGCCCGCATCCAGGGGCGCCCCATGATCCAATGGGTCTGGGAGGCGGCGTGCAAAAGCCGGCTCACTGAGCAGGTGGTCGTGGCGACCGATGATGACCGGATCGCGGACGTGGCCGCCAAATTTGGCGCTGATGTCGTGATGACGAAGAAGTCGCACCGCTCCGGCACGGACCGGATCGCGGAAGTGGCGGACAAAGTCCCTTCGCAGCTTTATGTCAACGTGCAGGGCGACGAGCCGCTCCTTTCCGCCACCGCAGTGGACGATTTGATCCGCGCGATGATGGAGAGTCCCCGGGTACCCATCGGAACGCTGGCGCACCGGATCGAATCGAAGGAAGAATGGCTCAGCCCCGAGGTGGTCAAGGTCGTCTGCAATCGCCACCAGGAGGCCCTCTATTTCTCACGGTCGCCCCTGCCCTTCCAGCGGACCTTTGATCCCAATGCCCGACTGCTCCGACATGTTGGTATTTACGCCTTTAGGTCGCGCGCCTTGGCCCATTTTGTCTCGCTCAAGCCGAGCGCCCTGGAGATCGCCGAAAGCCTGGAACAACTCCGGGCCTTGGAAAACGGCATGGTCATCCAGGTGATTGAAACCAAATATCGTTGCCTCGGCGTCGATACGCCCGCAGATTTGGCGCGCGTCGAGTCGGTCCTGCGCAAGGCCAAGGCCGCAACGAGCCGCAAAGCAAAGAGGAGAAAGAAATGAAATATATTTTTGTCACCGGAGGTGTGGTCAGTTCACTCGGGAAAGGTCTAACCGCCGCGGCCTTGGGCACGCTGCTGGAACATCGCGGCCTCAAGGTCGTGCTCCAGAAATTCGACCCCTATCTCAATGTCGACCCGGGCACGATGAGCCCCTACCAGCATGGCGAAGTTTACGTGCTGGAGGACGGCGCGGAAACTGACCTTGATCTCGGCCATTACGAGCGCTTCACCTCGGGCAAGCTGACCCGCAAGAACAACCTCACCACCGGCCAGATTTATGAGGCGGTGCTGGCCAAGGAGCGGCGCGGCGATTATCTCGGCAAGACGGTGCAGGTCATTCCCCACGTCACCGACGAGATCAAGCAGCGCATCCGGCAGGTCGGCCAGTTCCAGGATTGCGACGTGGTCATCACCGAAATTGGCGGCACAACGGGCGACATCGAGGGACTGCCGTTCCTCGAGGCCATCCGGCAATTCGCGCTCGAGGTCGGCCATGACAACGCGCTTTTCATTCACGTCACGCTGGTGCCGTTCATCAAGGCGGCGGGCGAATTGAAATCGAAGCCGACTCAGCAGAGCGTCGCGAAACTGCGCGAGATCGGTATCCAACCGCACGTGTTGATTTGCCGCACCGAACATTCCATCGACCGCGAATTGCGCTCGAAGCTCTCGATGTTCTGCAACGTCGCGCCCGAAGCGGTCATTGAGGAAAAGGACGTCGACCATACAATTTACGAAGTACCGCTCATGCTCCAGCGCGAGAAGCTGGACGAGTTGGCGGTCAAACACTTCAAGCTCGAGTTGCCTCCGGCGGACATGACCGCCTGGCGCGGCTTCGTCGACCGGATCATCACGCCCAAGCACAAGGTCAAGATCGGAGTCGTCGGCAAGTACATGGAGAATCAGGACGCCTACAAGAGTATCTATGAATCCCTGACCCATGCAGGTGCGGCGGCCGATGCAGGCGTGACTTTGGTCACAGTTGACGCAGAAGAAATTGAGGAACACGGCGCGGCGAAATTCCTGAGTGGCCTTGATGGCATCCTGGTGCCTGGCGGTTTCGGTGTCCGCGGCGTGGAAGGCAAGATCTTGGCGGCCCGTTATGCCCGCACGCAGAAGATTCCTTATCTGGGACTGTGTCTCGGCATGCAGATCGCCGTCGTGGATTTCGCGCGCGACGTCCTGGGCCTCACGAAAGCTCACAGTACCGAATTCAACAGCGAAACACCCGATCCCGTCATCTCCATGATGGACGAGCAGAAGCAGGTGGTGAAGATGGGAGGTACGATGCGCCTGGGCGCCTCGGTTTGTCATCTGGTTCCCGGGACGAAAATCCAGCAGGCCTACGGCACCGACCGCGCCATGGAACGTCATCGGCACCGGTACGAGTTCAATAATCTCTATCGCGAAAAGATGGAACAACATGGCCTCATCGTCGCCGGCACAACCCCGGATCAAAAACTGGTCGAACTGATCGAACTGGCCGACCATCCGTGGTTCGCCGCCTGCCAGTACCATCCCGAATTCCAGTCCAAGCCGAACCAGCCTCATCCGCTCTTCAGCGGATTTGTGAAGGCAGCAGTGGCGAACCGGGAAAAGTAGAACCGGTCTGCAAAATGACGCTGGATGAGTTTTCCGAAACGACCCAGCACATCATTGCGCAAGAGGGGTTTGATCACTTTTTGCCAATGGTGTGCTACTCCGCCCGTCAGCAAATTAAAGTTCTCACGGGAATGCCACCGGATTTTGACGTGGAAACGTGGGTTCTCGATTGGGCCGAAAAATTGGCGGAGAAAAACGAGGAATTTCTCGTCGCCTTCCGGATCGATGCTACTCGCTTCAAGGTCATTCGTCGTATCGGGCCTTATTCCGAGGATGAGATTTATACACACACACACACCTAAGGGTTGTCTGGAGATGACGGATTGTTAATCCCTGCAGCGCGAATTGCCCTTCGCCTTGGGGTTGTTTTTTGATAGGATTAACACTTCCCGTGAAAAAGAATCCGCGTTCCAATCAACTCAAGAGCTTTTTTCTCATCGCTGGCCCGTGCGTGCTTGAGTCTGAGGCGCTTACGCTGTCCATCGCAAAGCACTTGGTGGAATTGACCGCCGACCTCGGCATCCCCTTTGTTTTCAAGGCGTCCTTCGACAAGGCCAACCGGACCAGTGGAAAGGCGTTTCGCGGCCCAGGACTGGCCCAAGGGCTCAAGATTTTGGCCAGG
>Ga0207641_10001025_pt1 | contig 28336 bp, 22 predicted proteins | sample KBSSwiS62_FD_184306 | JGI IMG/M metagenome (GOLD analysis project Ga0207641, IMG submission 184306) | Switchgrass rhizosphere microbial communities from Kellogg Biological Station, Michigan, USA - KBS Switchgrass S6-2 (SPAdes) (version 2) | ecosystem: Host-associated > Plants > Roots >... | reverse complement strand
GATGTAGCGCTGCTCGCCCGAGTTGAGCCGAACCATCACCATGCCCTTGTCGCGGCCGACGATCTGCACATAGGTGCCCGCGGCGCGCGCTATCTGACCGCCCTTGCCGGGCTTCATCTCGACATTGTGGACGATCGTGCCGACCGGCGCCTGGCCGATTTCCATCGCGTTGCCCGGCTTGGTGTCGGTCTTCTTGCCGGCGACGATCGCGTCACCGACGGCAAGCCGCTGCGGCGCGATGACATAGGCAAGCTCGCCGTCTTCATACTTCACCAAAGCGATGAAGGCGGAGCGGTTCGGATCATATTCAAGGCGCTCGACGGTCGCGGGCTGATCCCATTTGCGGCGCTTGAAATCGATGATGCGATATTTCTGCTTGTGGCCACCGGCGATGCCGCGCGCCGTGGCGTGGCCCTGGTTGTTGCGGCCGCCCGACTTGCGCTTGCCTTCCGTCAGCGCCTTGACCGGCTTGCCTTTGTGCAGGGCCGATTTGTCGACCAGAATCAGGCCGCGGCGGGCCGGGCTCGTCGGATTATAATGCTTGAGCGCCATGGCGTCAGATTCCCGTCGTCACGTCGATCGACTGGCCAGCGGCCAGCGTCACGATCGCTTTCTTCACGTCGGAGCGCTTGTAGGGCGTGCCCTTCCAGCGCTTCGTCTTGCCCTTGGAGACGATCGTGTTCACGCCCGTCACCGTGACGTTGAACAGCGCCTCGACCGCGGCCTTGATCTCAGGCTTGCTGGCATCGCCGGCAACCTGGAACACGACGGCGTTATGCTCGGAGAGCAAGGTCGTCTTCTCAGTGATGTGGGGCTTGAGCACCACGTCATAGTGGCGGTTCTCAACCGCCGCCTGCTGCTTCTTAGCCATTGAAGCGCGCCTCCAGCTTTTCGACCGCGGCGCGCGTCAGCACCAGCGTTTCATGCTTCAGAATGTCGTAGACGTTGGCGCCGACGGCGGGGAGCACGTTGAGCTTCGGAATGTTCGAAGACGCCAGCGCGAAACCGTTGTCGATCAGATCGCCATCGATCACGAGCGTGGTGTTGCCGAAGCCAAGCTTGCCGATCTGCGCGAGCAGCGACTTGGTCTTCGATTCCTTGACCGCCAGCGTGTCGAGGATCAGCAGCTTGCCGTCCTTGGCCTTGGCTGAAAGCGCCATCTTGAGGCCGAGCGCGCGGACCTTCTTGTTCAACGACGGATTGAAGTCGCGAACGCGGGGCCCATGCGCCTTGCCGCCACCGATGAAGATCGGCGCGCGACGGTCGCCATGACGAGCCGTGCCGCCGCCCTTCTGGCGACCGAACTTCTTGCCGGAACGAGCGACGTCTGAACGCTCGCGGGCGGCGCGGGCGGTGCCGCGGCGCTTCTCGAGCTGCCAGGTGACGACGCGATGCAGGATATCGGCCCGCGGCTCCACCGCAAAGATCTCGTCGTTGAGCTCGATATCACCCGATGCGCCAGCGTCGAGGGTCTGAACCTTGACCTTCATGATCAGCCCTCCTGGCCTTCGGTGGCCCCGGGAGCCGCGGTATCTTCCGCAGGCATCTCGGCAGGCGCATTGTTGCTGTTGGCGGCCGCCTTCAGACCGGCCGGGAACGGCGCGTCCTTCGGAGCGGCGATTTTGACGGCATCCTTGACCAGCAGCCAGCCACCCTTCGATCCGGGCACCGAGCCCTTGACGAAGAGCAGGCCGCGCTCGGCGTCCGTCTGAACGATCTCGAGATTCTGCTGCGTGCGCAGTTTGTCGCCCATATGGCCCGCCATCTTCTTGTTCTTGAAGACGCGACCAGGATCCTGGCGGTTGCCGGTCGACCCGAGCGAACGGTGCGAAACCGAGACGCCGTGGGTCGCACGCAGACCGCCGAAACCCCAGCGCTTCATGCCGCCTGCGAAACCCTTGCCTTGGGTCGTGCCCTGGATGTCGACATATTGGCCCGCGACATAGTGATCTGCAGAGATTTCCGCGCCGACATCGAGCAGGCCTTCTTCCGTCACGCGGAACTCGGCGACGAACGCCTTCGGCTCCACCTGCGCCTTGCCGAAATGGCCACGCTCGGGCTTGCTGAGATTCTTAGGCTTGGCCGAGCCGGCTCCGAGCTGAACCGCAACATAGCCGTCGCGATCCTGTTCGCGGCGGGCCACGACCTGGACATTTTCCAGCGCCAGGACAGTCACCGGCACATGCCGGCCATCATCCTGGAACAGGCGGGTCATCCCCATCTTCCTAGCGATCACGCCAGTGCGCATGATCCGTTCCTTCCAACAGAGGCTCGCGTTATCGGCGAGCGTGCCAACGAAAAAAGCTCCGGTCTGAACCGAAGCTTCCAGCCCAATGCGTGACAGCCCCCGCCTGGGCTCGGTTTTTCCGCATTACTGCGAAAAGGCGGGGACCAAGGCACCGGCTTAGGCCGGTCGGTATCCCTTATCCTTCCCGTCGCTTCTCGATCACACCAGATAACCCTGGAAGGAGAGAAATGACGAGCGCGGGACCGATTCGATCCCGCGCGGAGCCGGCCTCTTAGGCCAGTTTGATCTCGACATCAACACCTGCTGCGAGATCGAGCTTCATCAGCGCATCGACCGTCTGCGGGGTAGGCTGCACGATGTCCAGCAGCCGCTTGTAAGTACGAACCTCGAACTGCTCACGCGACTTCTTGTCGATGTGCGGACCGCGGTTCACAGTGAACTTCTCGATGCGGGTCGGCAACGGGATAGGGCCACGGATCAGCGCGCCGGTACGGCGGGCGGTGTCTGCGATATCGCCGGTGGCCTGATCGAGCACGCGGTGATCAAAAGCCTTCAGGCGAATACGGATATTCTGCGTTTCCATGTCGTCCTACACCGATGCGAAAGAGCCGGGCGGTGGTTCCACCGCTTTTCATAATAGCGAACCGGCCAACCCCCGAAGGAGCCGGCCGGCTCGTAAGTGCGCGTCTATATTACTTCGAGATCGAGCTGACAACCCCGGCGCCGACGGTGCGGCCGCCTTCACGGATCGAGAAGCGCAGCCCCTCTTCCATGGCGATCGGGGCAATCAGCTTGACGCCGAGCTGGATGTTGTCGCCGGGCATGACCATCTCGGTGCCCTCGGGCAGCTCGACGGTGCCGGTGACGTCGGTCGTGCGGAAGTAGAATTGCGGACGATAGTTCGCAAAGAACGGCGTGTGACGGCCACCCTCTTCCTTTGACAGAACATAGACTTCCGAAGAGAAATCGGTGTGCGGCTTGATCGAGCCCGGCTTGCAGAGAACCTGGCCACGCTCGACTTCCTCGCGGCCGACGCCGCGGATCAGCGCACCGATATTGTCGCCGGCCTGGCCCTGGTCGAGCAACTTGCGGAACATCTCGACGCCGGTCACGACGGTCTTGCGGGTGTCCTTGAGGCCGACGATCTCGACTTCCTCGCCGACCTTGACAACGCCGGTCTCGACGCGGCCCGTGACGACGGTGCCGCGACCCGAGATCGAGAACACGTCTTCGATCGGCATCAGAAACGGCTTGTCGAGCGGACGCTCGGGCTGCGGGATGAACTCGTCGACGGCCTGCATCAGCTTGAGAACGGCGTCATGGCCGATCTCGGGCTTGGTGCCGTTGAGCGCGCAGACGGCCGAACCCTGGATGACGGGGATGTTGTCGCCATCGAAGTCGTACGACGAGAGCAGTTCGCGGATTTCAAGCTCGACGAGTTCGAGGATCTCGGCGTCGTCGACCAGATCGACCTTGTTCATGAACACGACGAGCTGCGGCACGCCGACCTGACGAGCGAGCAGGATGTGCTCGCGGGTCTGCGGCATCGGGCCATCGGTGGCCGAAACGACGAGGATGCCGCCGTCCATCTGGGCGGCGCCGGTGATCATGTTCTTCACATAATCGGCGTGCCCGGGGCAATCGACGTGCGCATAGTGGCGCTTCTCGGTCTCATACTCGACGTGTGCGGTCGAGATGGTGATGCCGCGCTCACGCTCTTCGGGAGCCTTGTCGATATTGTCGTAGCTCGTGAAGGTGGCGCCGCCGGTCTCGGCGAGAACCTTGGTGATGGCGGCCGTGAGCGACGTCTTGCCATGGTCGACGTGGCCGATGGTGCCGATATTGCAATGCGGCTTGGTCCGCTCAAACTTAGCCTTAGCCATTTTTTGCCTCTTCTCTTCGAATCAATTTCCGGACGCGCCGCCCGATGCGGACGCGCCCATAACCACAAATTTGCTATTATGCCAGCTTTGCCTTGACCTCTTCGGCCACATTCGCCGGCACTTCTTCATAATGCGAGAACTGCATCGTGTACTGCGCCCGACCCTGGGTGAACGAGCGGAGCTGGTTCACATAGCCGAACATATTGGCCAGCGGAACGATCGCCTCGACAACCTGGGCGTTGCCGCGGCTATCAGTGCCCTGAATCTGGCCACGGCGGCTGTTCATGTCGCCGATGACGTCCCCCAGATAATCCTCCGGCGTGACGACCTCGACCTTCATGATCGGCTCCAGCAGCTTGATGCCGGCCTTCTGGGCCGCCTCGCGCATGCCGCCGCGCCCGGTAATTTCGAAGGCCAGCGCGGAGGAGTCGACGTCGTGATAGGCGCCGTCATACAACGTCGCGGTGAAATCGATGATCGGGAAGCCGATCAGCGAGCCGGTCGCGGCGATTTCGCGGATGCCCTTTTCGACCGAGGGGATATACTCCTTGGGAATATTGCCGCCCTTGACCTCATCCTTGAAGATGACGCCCTGGCCGCGTTCGCCCGGTTCGACGGTAAACTTGATGCGACCGAACTGGCCCGAGCCGCCCGACTGCTTCTTATGCGTATAGTCGACATCGACCTTGCGGGCGATCGACTCGCGATACGCCACCTGCGGTGCACCGATGTTCGCCTCAACCTTAAACTCGCGCTTCATGCGGTCGACGAGGATCTCGAGATGGAGTTCGCCCATTCCCTTGATGATCGTCTGGCCCGATTCGGCATCCGAGGAGACGCGGAACGACGGATCCTCGCGGGCAAGGCGATTCAGCGCGATGCCCATCTTCTCCTGGTCGGCCTTCGTCTTCGGCTCCACCGACAGTTCGATGACCGGTTCCGGGAACTCCATGCGCTCCAGGATGATCGGCGCGTTCTGCGCACAGAGCGTGTCGCCGGTGGTCGTGTCCTTGAGCCCGGCCAAAGCGACGATGTCGCCGGCATAGGCCTCCTGGATGTCCTCACGGCTGTTGGCATGCATCAGCAGCATGCGGCCGATCTTTTCCTTCTTGTCCTTCACCGAGTTCAGAACGGTGGTGGCAGCGTCCATCTTGCCTGAATAGATCCGGGCGAACGTGAGCGTGCCGACGAAGGGATCGTTCATGATCTTGAACGCCAGCGCGGCCATCGGCGCGTCGTCTGACGCCGGTCGCGTATCCTGGGTCTCGCCGTCCAGCTTCAGGCCCTCGACCGGCGGGATGTCCAGCGGGCTCGGCAGATAATCGATCACACCGTCGAGCAGCGGCTGAACGCCCTTGTTTTTGAACGCGGAGCCGCACAGCACCGGCACGAACGAGAAGTTGAGGGTGCCCTTGCGGATCAGCTTCTTCAGCGTCGCGGCATCAGGCTCGGTGCCTTCGAGATAAGCCTCCATGACGTCGTCGTCCTGCTCGACCGCCATCTCGATCAGCTCAGAGCGCGCCGCAGCGGCTTTGTCGGCCAGCTCGGCCGGGATGTCCTGATATTCGAACTTCGCGCCCAGGCTCTCCTCGAGCCAGATGATCGCGCGGTTCTCGACAAGATCGACGAGACCCTTGAAGCCGCCCTCGATGCCGATCGGCAGGTAGAGGACGGCCGGACGCGCGCCCAGACGATCCTTGATCATGTCGACACACATTTCGAAGTTCGCGCCGGTGCGGTCGAGCTTGTTGACGAAGCACATCCGCGGGACCTTGTACTTCTCCGCCTGCCGCCAGACAGTCTCCGACTGCGGCTCGACGCCGGCGACGCCATCGAAGCAGGCGACCGCACCGTCGAGGACGCGCAGCGAACGCTCGACCTCGATCGTGAAATCGACGTGCCCCGGGGTGTCGATGATGTTGATCCGGTGGTCGTCCCAGAAGCAGGTCGTCGCGGCCGACGTGATCGTGATTCCGCGCTCCTGCTCCTGCTCCATCCAGTCCATCGTCGCGGTGCCCTCATGGACCTCGCCGATCTTGTAGGACTTGCCGGTATAATAGAGGATACGCTCGGTCGTCGTCGTCTTGCCGGCATCGATGTGCGCCATGATACCGATGTTGCGATACTTTTCGAGCGGGTGGCTGCGGGCCATGATCTTAGACTCCGATGTCGGGGATCGGAGCGATGCTCCGCCCCCGACTATGTAGGAAGGATAGTTACCAGCGGTAGTGGCTGAAAGCGCGGTTCGCTTCGGCCATGCGATGCGTGTCTTCACGCTTTTTCACCGCATTGCCGCGGTTGTTCGCGGCATCCATCAGCTCGCCAGACAGCCGGCCGGCCATGGTGTGCTCGGAACGCGCGCGGGCGGCCGTAATCAACCAGCGGATCGCCAACGCTTGGCTGCGCTCGGGGCGAACCTCGACCGGAACCTGGTAGGTGGCGCCACCGACGCGGCGGCTGCGCACTTCGATGCCCGGACGGACATTATTGAGCGCCTCGTGAAATATGCCGATCGGCTCGCGCTTGGCGCGAGTTTCGATGGTTTCCAGCGCACCATAGACGATGCCCTCGGCGACGGATTTCTTGCCGTCGAGCATCACGCTGTTCATGAATTTGGAGAGCACTTCATCCCCGAACTTCGGATCGGGAAGAATGATGCGCTTTTCGGGACGACGACGACGAGCCATTTCGATCTACCTCTTACTTGGGACGCTTGGCGCCGTACTTCGAACGGCTCTGCCTGCGATCCTTGACACCCTGCGTGTCGAGCACACCGCGAAGAACGTGATAGCGCACACCTGGAAGGTCGCGCACACGGCCGCCGCGGATCAGCACCACGGAGTGCTCCTGGAGGTTGTGGCCTTCGCCCGGAATGTAGCTGATCACTTCGCGGCTGTTGGTCAGGCGGACCTTGGCCACCTTGCGCAGCGCCGAGTTCGGCTTCTTCGGGGTCGTCGTATAGACGCGCGTACATACGCCGCGCTTCTGCGGGTTCTTTTCCATCGCAGGGACCTTGGACTTGGCCTTCTGCGGTTCGCGACCCTTGCGGATCAACTGGTTGATCGTTGGCATGAAGCCCTTCACCTCTAAGAGTTACTTTACCGATGCCCGAATTGCCTTTCCGCCGTCACTTCTCCTGAAGAGACGCCAGACAAACGGAAATGCGCAAAAGCCCCGGCGGTCGATCCCGACCCCCCGGGCCATCACTTGCATCAGCAATGTTCAAGCTCACTCGCGGCCGGACGAACCGGCCCCGAACGAACGCGCGCCTATAGAGAAGGAGTCGGTGCGGGTCAACCGCCGCAGCGCCTCAGATGACGGCCATGGTCTCTGACCGCGCCCAGCCCAGATAATCCGCGGAGCCGCCGGAGACCGGCAGCACGATCAACTCCGGCAGCGTATAGCTATGGAGGGCCTTCACCCGCGTTTCGATCGCATCGGCCAGCGCAGCGCGGGTCTTGATGTGGACAACATGCTCCTGCGCGCGCTCCACCGCGCCGTGCCAGCGATAGACGCTGGTCGCCGGCATGATCTGCACACAGGCAGCGAGCCGCTCCTCGACCAGGACCGCGGCGATCCGTTCGGCCTCCTCCAGCGAACCGCAACTCGTGATGATGACGATCATCTTCCACTCCCCGAGACAATCAGAAGCCTTGTCGGCCTAATCGGCATATCCCGCACGTCTCGGGCGGCCAAATGTTCCTGGGCGGCGGACATCGAATTTTATTCCAAACATGGATCAACCGTCGGCAGACGCGCGTTTTTGCGGCAGCGTTCTGGAGGTTGCCATGTTGTTTACCGGCAATGATGATCGCGCGGTGCGCCCGCCGTCCAGCGCGGCCTTCGCGCGGCAAGGACGGCGGCCTGCCGGCTTCGCGCGCTTGGCCGCAGCGCTGCCGCTCGTCGCGGTGCTGGCATTCACATTCAACGGATCGGCGCCAGCCGAGACAAGTGGTACCGAGACGGTCGAGGTGATCCAGGAGGGACGCTGGTCGCCGAGCAACGCGCATTCGCTGATCGAGGCAATCGCCCTGTCCGCCGAGGAAGGGCTGGACCCGGCCGACTATGATTTGGCCACCCTTCGCGCTGCGGTCGAGAGGGGCGCGCAGGGAGCAGAGTTTGATCGCCTCGCCGATGGCGCTGCGCTCCGACTTGCGCGGGATTACGCGCTCGGCCGCGTAACCGATCGCGAAGCGTTCGATTGGCACATTCCCAACACGATTGATGAGGCACGCCTCGCAGGGGACCTCGACGCTGCCCTGAAACGTGGCGATGTGGGAAGCTGGCTCACTGGCCTGCTTCCCAGCAGCGAACAATATCGCGCGCTTAAGATCGCCTATGCTCGTGCGCCTGATCAGGCCTCGCGTGACCTCATCCGCGCAAATCTCGAACGCTGGCGTTGGCTCCCGCGCGACCTTGGAGATCGGTATCTCTACGTCAACGTGCCAAGCTACCGTCTGGCCGTCGTCGAAGGGGGTATCGAAACGGCAAGCTATAACGTCGTTGTCGGCGCGCCAAAGACTCCGACCCCGCAATTAGCGCTCAGGGCACAGTCTATCGTCGTCAATCCCAGCTGGATTCTTCCGCCGAGCGTGCTCAAGGAAGGCGGGTGGCAGGGACGTGGCTATGAGGTCCGCCGTCGTGCTGATGGAAGCCTAATGGTGCGCCAGCCGCCGGGCCCGCGGAACGCCCTCGGCCGGATCAAGATCGATATGCCCAATGCGCATGCGATCTACCTCCATGACACGCCGCACAAGAGTGCCTTTGCTCGGCAGGAACGGGCGCTGAGCCATGGCTGTATCCGCGTCCAGGACATCGAGGACCTCGCCACTACCTTGAGTGACAGCATGGCCATCGAGGACGCGCTGTCCGATCCGACGAAGACACTCACCCTGCGGCTGCAGCGCAGCGTGCCCGTTTACCTAGTCTATTTTACCGCCGAGGCCGGCAATGACGGGTCGGTGCGCGCCCTTGGCGACCCTTATGGCCGCGATGCGACGCTCTTACGCCAAATGCGCGGTGCCGGCGCACGGTCTATGGTGATCGCAGCGCGGTAGCGACCCGCTCGAAAACTCTATCCCGCGGCCTCGCTCCGACGAACCGTGCGCCATTCAGGTCCGGCGGTGGCCGTGGCCGGAACAATCACCGAGTCAATAAATGAAATGAAAGCTCCATTCCGCTATAGGACGCTTCACGTAAACGGCTAAGCGGGTCGGGGTTTTGAAAGAGTTGAGTAAAATGCCGGTCAGCCGGCGCAGATTGCTGGGTGCGGGAATCTTGGGAGGTCTGGGGCTGGCTGCGGGCAACACAGCTATCGCGGCTCCCCTGCAATCCGCTCGTCTCCGTCCCGAAGTGCGCGCTCGCGCGCTCGCCGCGCTGGATCGGCACGCGGATCGCGTGAAGGCTCGTGATCTCATCGGCATCTGCGACTTCGACGATCCGTCCTCGAAGCCGCGCTTCCACCTTCTCGATATCGCGTCCGGTCGTGTCGAAAGCCTGCTGGTCGCCCATGGTCGCGGTTCCGATCCGGCCCATACCGGCTGGCTACAACGCTTCTCCAACGCCATGGGCTCCGCCGCTTCGTCCAGCGGCGCCTATGTGACCGGCGAGGAATATTTCGGCCAGCACGGCCGGTCACGCCGGGTCGATGGCCTCGAACCGACGAACAACAATGCCCGCGCACGCGCCGTCGTTATCCATGGCGCCTGGTATGCGGAGCGGCAGATGATCGCGCAGCACGGGAAACTGGGCCGTTCGGAGGGCTGCTTTGCTTTCGGCTCGAACGACCTTGCTTATGTGATGGCGCGGCTAGGACCGGGGCGTCTGATCTACGCAGACAAGGTCGACCGTGCCTGAAATGAGTCGAACCGCGCGACGGCCATCATAACCTGCTTGCCCCCATCAAGAAAAACGCTTTAGATTCAACCCTGTTCAGTCGACAACAAAGGGGGACTGGATAGTGTTCGCTTCGGTCTTGGCCCGATATCTGGCGTGCCTGTCGCTGGCGCCGGCTCTTTCGCTCTTTCCGGTAGCGGCATTGTCCGCCGCCAGCCCGCTCGGGGCGCCGCGCTTCGCGGCCGTGCTGATGGATGCCGATTCCGGTGAGATTCTCTTCGCCGAACAGGCGACGGCGATCCGGCACCCCGCCTCCATTACCAAAGTGATGACGCTTTATCTGGTATTTGACGCACTCGATTCAGGCCGGCTCCGGCCTGATGATCGCGTCGTCATGTCGCCGCACGCCGTCAGCCAAAAGCCGTCTCGGCTCGGTTTGGGTGTCGGTCAATCGCTGTCGGTCGAGGAAGCCATCAACGTTATCGCGGTCAAGTCCGCCAACGACGTCGCTGTGGCGCTCGCCGAGAAACTGGGCGGTACGGAAGCCAATTTCGCGCAGATGATGACCAGCAAGGCGCGCCAACTCGGCATGAAGCAGACGGTCTTCGCCAACGCGAGCGGCCTGCCCGACCCCGCGCATTTCTCGTCCGCGCAGGACATCGCGCTTCTTTCGGCGGCAATGATCCGCAACCATCCGGCACGATATGCGTGCTTCGCCGAACAAAGCTACAGTTTCGGTCGCATCCGGATGGCGAACCACAACCGGTTGCTGGGCGCGGTCGACGGCCTCGACGGGATCAAGACCGGATTCACGAATGACAGCGGTTTCACCCTTACCGCATCGGCAAAGCGGAACGGCCGGCGTCTGATCGCCGTCGTTCTCGGATCGCCCTCGGGCTGGCAGCGCAACCGCGACATAACATCGCTGCTCAACGCCGGCTTCACCGCGCTGGATATCCGAAAGTCCGGAGGCAACGAGGACATTCACGCGCTGCTGGCAAGTTCGGGCTTCGCGCTCAATCGCAGCTTGCGATCCGCACCGGCGATAACGGCGCTGGAGGTCGAGGAAGGCGACGGCGAATAGAGCGGCGCTGCCCCCCCACACCCCGGCTTGAAGTCCCTCCACAAGAGAGGGCGGGCCTCACCATCCGCCGGAGGGCTCCCGGCGCCGGGCGAGGCCATATCGGGAGGCTAAATTGGGACGGGCTCGCCCGTCCTCTTTATTTGGAGCTGTGGGCGGACTGGACGACCGCGCGAAGCTTCAAGGTGTACGCTGCGGAGCCTTACATATGCAGCGTGCGCCCGAAGGCCGCGAGCACGCTTTCGTGCATCGCCTCGCTGATCGTCGGGTGCGGGAAAACCGTACCCATCAGCTCGGCCTCGGTGGTTTCCAGCGTCTTGCCGATTACATATCCCTGGATCATCTCGGTGACCTCAGCGCCCACCATATGCGCCCCGAGCAGTTCACCGGTCGCTTCATCGAACACCGTTTTCACGAAACCCTCCGGCTCGCCAAGGGCGATCGCCTTGCCGTTGCCGATGAAAGGAAACTTGCCGACCTTGATGTTATAGCCGGCCTCCTTGGCCTTGTCTTCGGTCAGCCCGACCGAAGCGACCTGCGGGCGGCTATAGGTACAGCCCGGGATGTTGCGCCGGTCCATCGCGTGCGGATGCTGGCCAGCGATATGCTCCGCCGCGATCACCGCCTCGTGCATCGCCTTGTGGGCAAGCCATGGGCCGTCTGTCACATCTCCGATCGCATAGACGCCCTCGACATTGGTGCGGCAATATTCGTCGATCTTGATGTGGAAGCGCTTGTCCGGCTCGACGCCCACCTGCTCAAGACCGATATTTTCGACATTCGGCACGATTCCCACCGCGACGATGACGTGGCTGAACTCCTCGACCGTAACGTTGCCGTCCTTGTCCTTTATCTCGGCGGTGACGCCGCCCGCATTCGTCTCGATCTTTTTCACGCCCGTGGCCGGACGGATCTTCATCCCCTGCTTGCCGAGGGCCTTGGTCATGAAAGCGCTGATCTCCGCGTCCTCGACCGGCAGAATGCGATCGAGCATCTCCACGACGGTCACGTCGGCGCCCATGTCGCTGTAGAAGCTGGCGAACTCGATGCCGATCGCGCCCGACCCGATCACCAGCAGCTTGGTCGGCATTTCACGCGGCGTCATCGCATGGCGATAGGTCCAGATGCGCTCGCCGTCGGCCTTGGCGAAAGGGAGGTCGCGTGCGCGGGCGCCGGTGGCGATGATGATGTTCTTGGCGGAAAGCTCGGTCTTCTGCCCGTCCTTGGACACCGTCAGCTTGCCGCCGCCGGTGAGCATGCCATCGCCAAAATGCACTGCGATCTTGTGCTTTTTCATCAGCCCGGTGACGCCCTGATTCAGCTGCTTGGCTACGCCACGCGAGCGCTCGACGACCTTCTGCAGGTCGAAACCCGGCTGGACAGCAGCGAGCCCGAACGCCTCCGCATGCTTCATATGATGATAGATCTCGGCCGATCGCAACAGCGCCTTGGTCGGGATGCAGCCCCAGTTGAGGCAGATTCCCCCCAAAAGTTCGCGCTCGACAATCGCCGTTTTCAGTCCCAGTTGCGACGCCCGGATCGCGGCGACATAGCCGCCGGGCCCCGAGCCGAGAATGATAAGATCGTAGGATTCCGCCACCTGTTTACTCCCTCGATACAGCTATTCGCGGCTATTCGTCGACGGCACGAGGCCGCCCTTGATGGTCGATCGCGACGAAGGTGATCACCGCCTCGGTCACAAGCTCGTTCTGCAGGCCGTTCGCCGACTGACGCCATGCTGCGACCTTGATCTTCATCGACGTCCGTCCAACAGAGGACAGATCGGCGAATACCGACACTACATCTCCCACGCCGACCGGCCGATGGAAGACCATACCGTCCATCGCGATCGTTGACGCCCTACCCTTGCAGCGCTTCGAAGCGACTGTACCGGCCGCGAGGTCCATCATGCTCACCAGCCAGCCGCCAAAGATATCACCGTTGGGATTGGTGTCCGCAGGCATTGCCACCACGCGGATCGCTGGATCGCCCGATGGCGGGGATTGCTCCCCGGCGACCGGCATCAGGCCAGGAGACCCATCGGGCTTTCGACGAGCCGCTTGAACGCCGCCATCAGTTCGGCCCCTACCGCGCCGTCGATCGCACGATGGTCGAAGCTGCCCGTTACCGACATGATGGTCGCGGCCGTCAGAGCGTCGGCGACCACATAGGGCCGCTTCTCGCCCGATCCTACCGCAAGGATCATTGCCTGGGGCGGGTTGATCACCGCCGTGAACTGCTTGATGCCGAACATGCCCATATTCGATATCGACGCGGTACCGCCCTGATATTCATTGGGCTGCAACTTGCCCTGTCGCGCACGCTCGGCCAGGTCCTTCGCCTCGGTAGCGATCGTCGCGACGCTCTTGAGATCCGCCCCGCGCACGATCGGGGTGATCAGGCCTCCGGGAATTGCCACCGCGATGGATATATCGGCGCGGCTATACTTGATGAGCGCGTCACCCGCGAATGAGACGTTGCAATCTGGAACTTCGATCAGCGCTAGCGCCAGTGCCTTGATGAGAAGGTCATTGACCGACAGCTTGACGCCCCGCCGATCGAGCGCTTTGTTCAGATCGCCACGGAGCTTGAGCAGTGCATCGAGCTGGATATCCACCGTCAGATAGATATGCGGGCTCTGCTGCATCGATTCGGTAAGCCGCCGCGCGATCGTCTTACGCATGTTCGAAAGCTTGACGACCTCGTGAGGGATATCGTCGGCGAGCACCGGGCCGGCCTGCGGCGCGGGTTTGGCCGCCGCAGCCGGCGCTGCCGCCGCAGCGGCTGTTGGCGTAGCGGTCGACGCGGGCGCCACCGCACCTGTCGGAGCACCTGCGAGATCCTTTTTGACGATCCGTCCCGCTGGGCCCGATCCGCTGATCTTCGTGAGGTCGATCCCTTGGGCCTGGGCGAGCCTGCGAGCGAGCGGGCTCGCCTTGGTGCGCTCGCCGCTCGCCGCACGAACAGCGGGCCTGGACGCCTCGACCTTGGTCGCTTCGGCCTCCCCAGGCTGCTTGTCGCCGGTCATGGCGTTGGCCTCGTTCGCCTTCGGATCCGGTTTAGCCGATTCCTTCGCGGCCGGCGCCGCTGCGCTCGAGCCCTGCTCGTCCTCGCCCTGGATAAGCGCGATCACCGTACCGACCTTGACGGCGCCACTGCCTTCCGGGACGACGATCTTGGTCAAGATGCCTTCATCGACGGCCTCGAATTCCATGGTCGCCTTGTCGGTCTCGATCTCGGCAAGCAGGTCCCCCGCAGAGATGGTATCGCCTTCCTTGGCCAGCCATTTCGCCACAGTGCCTTCCTCCATGGTCGGGGACAGGGCGGGCATCTTCAATTCTATCGGCATCTAAGGGGCCCCTAGGAGGATGGCGTGGCGCGGTCCCGTCTTTCCCGCTCGCCCTGCCGAGGTCAAGACCCATCGGTGCGAGACTTGCGCGTTGGAAACAACTGGCGCACCGTCGATGCCGAAAGGGGCCCGCACCATGCGGACATATCTTGTGGTCATCGACGAAAATGACGCGAGCCGCGTGGCGTTGCGCTTCGCGGCACGGCGGGCATCGAAAACGGCCGGCGCTGTCGAGATTCTCGCTCTCGTTCCCCAGCAGGAATTCGTCCAGTGGGGTGCGGTCCAGGCGGCGATGGAGGAGGAAGCTCGGCTCCGCGCGGAGGCGATGGTCGTGCAAGCGGCGAGCGCGTTGATCGAGGAGACCGGGATCATGCCGTCGATTACCGTCCGGCAGGGTGATCCCGTCTCCGTCGTCCGTGAGCTGCTCGCTGAACAACCGCATATCGCGGCGCTGGTTCTCGGCGCGGCCACGAGCGGCTCGCCCGGCAAGCTCGTGACCCACTTCGCCGGCGCCGATGCGGGTCAGCTCCCCTGCCCGTTGATGATCATCCCGGGTTCGCTTGGCGAGGAGGCGCTGGATCGACTGAGCTAGGACCCTGGCGTGCAGGAGAACGGGCCGGCGGAGAAAGGATGACGCAAACACTGCTGGACAAAGCGCCGGCTAGGGCGGCAAATCGCGAAAGGGCAATCTCGCGCCGGAGGCGTCCGGCGACAACGACACGGGGCGACGCGGCATCATGACCGGACGACAAGGGCGGCGGGCATGAGCAAGCTCGAGGCTATCATGACCGAGCGGCGCGCCCCGCCACCGAGGGGATCGACCGCCAGGGCATTGTTCTGGAAGCTTATCTGGCTTTATCAGGGTGGCTGCTTCACCGCGATTGCCATCACGCTGGCGCTGGTCTTCTTCGGCCTCGAGCTAAGCCTTCGCCAATGGATCATCCTCCTGTCGATGACCCCGATCGTCGTGGCGATATATAACCTTACCGATGTTTATCTGATCGTCCGTCACTTCCGGCCGCTCGACCGCGCGCTGAGCAGCCTCGATCGCGGCATCCAGCCCGCACCCGAGGTGCGGGCCGCGGCGACGGTGCGGGGGCTCAACCTGCCCTTTTACTCGTTCCTGCGGGTGACCTTCCTGCATGGCCCACTCGTCACGATTCTCGTCGCAGTCGCGCTGCCGCTCGGCAATCTTCTGTTTGATGCCGGCTATCAGCCCTGGCAGATGGCGGTCTTCTGCGCGACGACGCTCTTCTTTGCCTCACCCACCCACGCGATCTTCGAATATTTTGCGGTCAGCCGGGCGATGGTGCCCACGCTGATCCGGCTTTCGGCCGGGATGGATGGCGGACTGCCCGCCGAATATCAGCGCCAGCTCGTCGCGATCCGGCTGAAGAGCAAGCTGCTCTACCTGGCCATCTTCGTCGCCGCGCTGCCGCTGATCTTCTTCGCGGTGTCGATCGTCTTCAAGGTCGAGCGGATGTTCCATCAGCAGGGCATCGACGCGACCACCCAGGTCATGATGCCACTCTACATCTGGATCGGCGGGGTGGTATGCATCTGCATGCTGGGCTCCGTCATGATGGCGCTGCTCACGGCCAACGAGGTATCACGCTCGGCGAGCCGGTTGATCGATGGTATGGAGAAGGTCGAGCGCGGCGAACTGGACCGGATCAATCTCGAGGTTGTTTCGACCGACGAATATGCCGACATCTTTCGTGGCTTCCAGCACATGCTCGAGGCACTCCGCGAGGAACAGCTGATCCTCGACGTCTCCAACGAACTGGCAGGCGAACTCAAGCTCGAGATTCTTATCGCACGAATCATGCGCGCGACCACCGAGCTGCTAAACGCCGAGCGCTCGACGCTGTTCGTCTATGATCGCAAGACCAACGAGCTCTTCTCGCTTTTCGCCGAGGGCGATCTGATCCGCGAAATCCGCCTGCCTCCGAACCGGGGCATTGCCGGCGCGGTGTTCACCAATGGTATCGCCGAGAACATCAACGAACCCTATGCCGACCCGCGCTTCAATCCGGAAGTCGATCGTCAGACGGGCTTCACCACGCGCTCGATCCTGTGCCAGCCGATCGTCGACAAGCATGGCGGACGCGTCGGCGTCACTCAGGTGCTCAATAAACGCGATGGCTCGGCCTTTTCGCCTAAGGACGAGGCGCGGCTGCGCGCCTTTTCCGCTCAAATCGCCGTCTGCCTGGAGAATGCCCGGCTGTTCGACGACGTGCTGAGCATGAAGAATTACAATGAAAGCATTCTGAAGAGCACGTCGAACGCAGTCATCACCTTCGACGAGAACGGCAGGATCGTCACCAGCAACGAGGCAGCGCGGACCTTGATGGGCACGCCTGATGGCTTGATCGGGGTGCCCGCCGAACAGGCATTTTTCGGGAAGAACAGCTGGATCGCCGAACGCATCGCACGCGCCGACCGCGACCCCTATATCGCCGTCGATGTCGAGCTGGTTCACGCCGATGGCGCGGCCGCCTCGGTCAATCTCACCGCTGCGCCGCTGATCGACGCCAATGATGCGCATATCGGTTCGATGCTGGTCCTCGAGGACATCACCACCGAGAAGCGCGTTCGCTCCACCATGGCGCGCTACATGTCGAAGGAGGTGGCCGATCAGTTGCTCGAAGCCGGCGAGGACGAACTGACCGGTAAGGACCAGACCGTCTCGATTCTCTTCTCCGATGTCCGCGGCTTCACGACGATCGCCGAGCGCATCGGCGCGCGCCAGACCGTCGCGATGCTCAACAGCTATTTCACCGAAATGGTCGACGTCATCTTCGCCCATGGCGGAATCCTCGACAAATATATCGGCGATGCCATCATGGCGCTGTTCGGCGCGCCCTTTGCCGGCCCCCACGATGCCGACAACGCCATCGCCACCGCTAACCAGATGATGGTCGAACTCGCCGTCCTGAACCGTAAGCGTCAGGCCCTGGGCGAAAAGGCGATCGATATCGGCCTGGGCGTCAGCACCGGCGAGGTGATTGTGGGCAATATCGGCTCGGTCAAGCGGATGGAATATACGGTGATCGGCGACAGCGTGAACCTCGCCTCGCGTCTCGAGGGCGCGAACAAAGCCTATGGCTCGAAGATTCTTTTCTCCGAGTTCACGCATCACCGGCTGGCCGAACCCCACCTGATCCGCGAAATCGACCTCATCCGCGTCAAGGGTAAGGATTTCCCGGTCGGCATATTCGAATCGCTCGGGTACCGCGCGGATGAGGAAGATCGCGGTCTCGGCTTGATGCTTGAACATTACAACGCGGGTTTCGCCGCATACCGCGCCATGGCCTGGGAGGACGCGGAGCAGGCGTTTCACAAGGCGCTCCAAGCCATGCCGGGCGACGGGCCCTCGGCGATGTATGTCGAGCGCTGTCGTGCATTTGCGAAAAGCCCGCCGCCAGCGGACTGGAACGGCATTTGGGAATTGACCTCAAAATGATCAGGCTGTTCTTACGGGGGCTGGTCGCGACCTCCACATTATGCCCGATGGCCGTTCGCGCGGAGGAGGCTGCGCCACCGCTGGCGGTCGCCTTCAATGCCGCGATCGTCTCGGATTATCATTTTCGCGGCATCAGCTTGTCCAATCGACATCCGGCGGTGCAGGGGGGCGTCGATCTCTCCCTTCGTTCGGGCTTTTTCGTGGGCACCTGGGCATCGAGCATCGCCGATTATGGCGGATCTGATGTCGAACTCGATCTTTACGGCGGCTATGGCGGCTCGCTGGCAGGGGTCGATTATACGGTGAGCGTGCTCGGCTACATCTATCCCGGCGGCCGCGACGTCGATTATGTCGAGCTGCAATCGACGGCAGCGAAAACCGTCGGGCCGGTCACGACCACGCTGACACTGGCCTATACTCCGGACCAGTGGAACACGACCCGGGACAATCTCTATCTGGGTGTTGGCGCCGACGTTGCGATCGGGGAGACCCCGCTCACCGCCTCCTTTGGCATCGGCCGCGAAAACGGGGCTTATGACGAAAAGTGGGATTGGTCGGCGGGGCTTAGCTGGAAGCTGGACGTGCTCGAGATCTCGGGCAGCTATGTCGACAGCAACTATGGTGGTCCGCTCGAAGCGGGCCGCAATGGAGGCTCGGCGGTGGTCCTTTCAGTCAAGGCGAGTTTCTGACGCGGTCATTTGCTGGGAGGGTGGTTGTCTTTCATCCTGTTGGGCGTCAGCAGGGCTCCAGCGTCGTGGATATCGGAGGAGCCTTAGCAATGGTGCGGTTGTTCCTGTCGGTCGACATGACCGGCTCGACCCAGTTCAAGGCGCGTTACCCCGAAGGGGGCAACTGGCTCGATATCTTCCGGACTTTCTTCACCAATTTTCCGACGATGTTCGCGGGCCAGGTTGGGCTCGCGTTCCTCGACGAAGAACACCTACCCGCGATCGAGGTGTGGAAGGTGATGGGCGACGAGGTAATTTTCGTCGTGACGCCACACCGGGCCGAGGAGGTGGTAGGGCTGTTGCTTGCGCTGTTGCGCACGATCAACAATTATGAGGCGCGCCATCTGGAGTTGCTGCCGCTGCGGCTGAAAGGCACCGCTTGGATGGCTGATTTCGCCGAGGACAATATCGAGATCGAAATCCCTGCCATGTCGGAGGAGCAGGGAATCCGTGAGATGGATTTCATCGGTCCCGACCTGGATCTGGGGTTCCGCCTTTCCAAATTCGCTCGGCCGGGTTGCGTCACCCTCTCGTTCGACATCGCCGATCTCGTCCTGACCGCGCGCAACGCGAGCGAGGCATCGCTCTATCTGATCGGTGCGGAAGAGCTCCGAGGCGTGATGTTCGGGCGCCCTTATCCGATCATCTGGATGCTCGAGTCGGAAAAGGACTTCAGCTTCCTGCCCTGGGAGATCGACAGCTGCCCGCTCATGGCCAAGGCGAGCAGCATGCCGCCGAGCCCGCGATCGGATATCGAACGGACCATCGCCAATATGCAGCTCTACCTTCGCAAGATGCACGGCGTCTATCGCGCGCGGATGCGATTGGGCGGACGAGACGCAGCCGTGGACCTGAAGACGGGCCGGCCCGCCCAACAACATATCCATTGAGGCCGGGCCAGCGGCGGTGACGTGGATCAGTCTCCGTCGCTGATCAGCGAAAAGGGCGCCCAGGCGGAAGGATGCGCCCAGTCCGGGGTCCAGCCGGGGATTTTCGAGCCATCGGCGCGCATGCCGGTCCGAACCGCGCGTTCGGCGCGCATCAGCGCGAGCGCACGGCTGGCGGCGGGATCCTCGTGCGCCTCACGCAGCGTCTCGACCGTCAGCACCGCGGTGACCTCGTCGGAAACGCGCCAATGGCTGGCGAGCAGCGCCCCTGCGCCGGCATAGAGGAAGCCCCGCGCCAGACTGGACAGACTGTCGCCGCCGCCACCCTGGGTCGAGGCGGTGTTGCACGCCGAAAGGATCACCCAGTCCGCGCTCAACTTCAGCATCGAGGCATCGGAGGCGGTCAGCACGCCATCGTCATCGGCAGTCGCCACCTCGGGCGGCGTCAGCACCAGTCCCGGCTCGGCGACGCCTTCGATCTCGCGCGGCAGCAGGCCATGAGTAGCGAAGGCAAGCACGCGCACGCTGGCGACTGTCGGGTCGGCCCGCAGCGCGGTTTCGGTGGCGCCTTCGCCGGTATGAACGCTGCCTTCGACGGCGCCGAGCACGCCCGCCATGGCCATCAGCTCCACTTTGGTCCCCGGCAGCGGTGCGAGGTGCTGAAGTGCGGCCGATCGCGCAGCGAGGTTCGCGCCGCCGGCGCCAGCCGCTGCCGGCGCCGCGACGAAACGGCGCAGCATCGCATCGAAACCCGCGAAGCGCGGATCACCAAAGCCGCTGAACGGCGTCGAGCCGGCGGGCGCCGTCCGCTCGCGCGACAGACGCAATGCCGCGACCGAGGGCAGCGTCAAGATTGCATAGCGCTCCCCAAGCCAAGGCGCGGTCGAGAGTTCGGAATTCGCCGCGGAGGAGCCGGCGAGCAGCAGTTGCATCGGCAGATCGGCCAGGTCGCCGGACAGGGTCACGAACAGCTTCGCCTTTCCGCGCAGCACCGTCTCGACCGGCTCGACCAAGGCGCGGTAGAGTTCGAAGGCGCCTGCGCGATCATAGGGCAGCGCCTGATCATCGCCGACGATCGCGCGGTCCTTCGCGGCGCAGGTCAGTGGATCAGCCTGACAGCGCAACCGATCGACGAGCACGGCGGCCTTCGCGACGCCGCCTTCCCAGCGATTCCACGCAAGGCCCGCATCTGACAGGCCGAAGCTGTAGAGGTCTGTTCCCGACGGGACGATCAACAGCAATCCCTCGTCGCTCCGCAGCCGGCGCGTCACTTCCTCTGCGTCGATCGCGGTTGGGGCGACGATATCGCGATAGCGGGGAAAGTCCTGCTGCAACTGCGCGTCGATCTCGGCCAGCGCGAGCCCCAGCGTATCGGCCTCCTCGCGCAACTGCGCGAGCTCCTCCGCTTTCGCGACCGACAGCTTGCGAACGATCTCTCCATCGAGTTCGGCCGCACGCCGCGACAGGCCCTGTTGCCGCTGGACCAGCTTTGCCAGTGGGCCATCGCCGGCGGCAACGCGCGCGGCGGTAAGCGCCATCGCTCGCCCCGCCGCCGATTTGTCGAGATCCTGCGCGGTGACGAACGCCTCGTCAGCCAGCCGCCGCGCATCGGCGTAGGGATCTCGCGCACGCGCCCAGACCGTGCCGATCAGAAGCTCGAACGCGTAGCGGCGCGGATTGGCGCCGGTCGTATCAGCCGAGACCGCGCGGGTCGTCGCCTGCGCCCCGGCACCGCCGCCCGCGGCATAACCGCTCCGCTCCCGCGCGGTCAGTTCGCGCGCCAACGCTACCGCGCGCCGTGCGAGAGCGAGCGCCTCATCGCGCGTCGGCTGGGCCCGCGCCAGCAGCATCGCCAGGTTATTGCGCGAGACCACCAGGTCGGGATGATGTTCACCGAGTTGCCGCTCCCGCGCTTTCAGCACCGCGCGGTAGAGCGCGATCGCATCTGCCATCCGCCCCTGCTGATCGGCGTTGAAGGCCAAATTGTTCATCACCAGCAGCGTATCGGGATGGTTTGGGCCAAGCGTCGCGACGCGAATGTCATAAGCGAATTTGTAGAGCGTCTCGGCCTGCGCATATTGGCCATATTGTTCGAGATAATTGCCGACGTTGTTGAAGATGGTTGCGGTGTAAGGGCTGTTGTCGCCCCACACTTTCCTGCCGATCCGGAGCGCCTCGACATAGAAGGGCCCGGCCTCGGCCAGCTTCTCCTCATTGCCCTGATGCTGGAGGTTGAGCGCCAGGTTCGACAGCGTGGTCGCGACGCTGGCGTCGGCGTCGCCGAACAGGGTACGGCGGATCGCCAGCGCACGGCGGTAGAGCGGCTCGGCCTCGGCGAACCTGCCTGCCTGCTCGAGGTTGATCGCCAGCGTGTTGTAGCTTTGCGCGACCAGCGCATCGCCCTCGCCCAGCGCCTTCAGTCGCAACGCCAGTGCCTCGCGCAACAGCGGCTCGGCTTCGGCACGGCGCCCTTGCGCACCGATCGTCGCGGCAAGCCGGTTGAGCGTCGTTGCCATCAGCGCGTCCGAGCCCGGCATCATACGCCGCGCCGTCAGGATCGCGGCATAGGCGCGCTCGGCTTCAGCATAGCGCGCCTGGTTCTGCAACTCGACCGCGACATTCTCCTCGGCGGCCAGGATCGCGGCGCGATCAGCCGGCCGGATCGCCCGGGCAGCGGTGAGCGCGCGGCGATAGGCGTCTTCCGCTTCGGCGAAGCGCCCCTGCTCGTTGAGCGCGACGCCGAGCGCGGTCAGCACCTCCAATCGGTCTGCCTGGCCGGACCGGCTGCCATGATCAATCCGCTGGCGCGCGAGCGCCTCGACCTGAGGCCAGTTTTTCGCTCCGATCGCCGCTTCGAGCGGATCGGCGACCGGCGGCGCCAGCAGCAACGAGGAGAGGACCAGCCCGAGCATCAGGCCGGCGCATAGATGCTGAGTTTCGCCTCGCGACCGCGAACGGCGATGCGGTCGATCTCGCACAGCCGGGTGCCCGGCGGCAGCCGCGCGGCGGTCTGTTCGCCCAGAATCACCGGCACCTCATAATGTTCGCACAGCCCTTCGAGCCGCGAGGCGATGTTCACAGTATCGCCGAGCACCGAATAGTCGAAGCGGTAGGTCGAGCCGATGTTGCCGACCACGCACGGCCCCGAATTGAGGCCGACGCCGATGCGGATTTTGGGCAGGTTCGGATTCTGGCGATGGAGGTCGGCATCGATCACCGGAATTATCTTGGCAATGTCGAGCGCGCATTCGTAGCCGCGCAGCGCGTGGCGCGGCTCGTCAAGTGGCGCGTTCCAGAAGGCCATGATGCAATCGCCCATGAACTTGTCGATCGTACCGCCATGGCGCAGCACGACGTCTGACAGCGGCGTCAGGATGGCATTGATCATCTCGACCAGCAGCTGCGGATTGTCGCCCATCTCCTCGGCGATCTTGGAGAAACCGCGGATGTCCGCGAACAGGATCGTCATGTCACGCGATTCCCCGCCGAGATTGAGCACGGTCGGGTCGGCGACCAGCCGGTCGACCATCGCCGGCGACAGATAATGGCCGAAGGCACCGATAATCTCGCGTCGGCGCCGCTGCTCCACCGCGAAATCGAACATTCCGACGACCAGCGCAGTGCCGAGTAGCGTCGCCGCAGCAGGCGCCGGCGACAGGAAGACGCGCCCTTCGGCAAGCAGCAGCCAGCACAGAAGAATACTGACCCCAAGTGCGGCGAGCACCAATAGCGCCTGAACCGCCGGCTGCCGTGCGGCGGTCGCAGCCCAGCCGATCAGGCCGGCGAGCAGCGCCAGCGCCAGCGTCGGTCCATAGCCGGCCGGGGTGATCGACAGGCCATGGACGAGATTGTCGAAGATCGTCGCCTGGATTTCGACCCCATAGGTTCGCATCCCAGTTGCGGCCGACCATGGCGTCTCATAGCTGTCGGCACCCTGATCGGTGACGACTGGCGCGGTCTGCAACGCATAGCCGATAATCACGGTGCGCCCCTTGATCAGGTCGTCGGGCAGATATCGCTCGGGATCGAGCGCCTGGTAATAGGATATGCGCGGATAGCTGTTCGCCGGGCCAAAATACTGGATCATCCGGTCGCCCTGCGGCAGTTTCACCCCGGCCAGCCTGGCCGCGAAACCTTCGGGATAGCGCGGCATCCTCCTCAATACGCCGTCGCCGTCCATCGACAGGCTGGCGATGCCCGCCTTCGCTCCGCGCGCCAACATCTCGGGCAAGGGTTCGGTACGGGTCAGGGTAATGCCTTGCGGCGTATCGGACTGGGTTTCGTCGGCGGCAAACAGCGTGTCGGGACCGGCAGTGGTGGCGAGCGCTGCGTCGGCGGCCGGATCGCTCGGCTCGGCGAAGACAATATCGAACGCAACCGCCTTCGCCCCCGCCTTGCGCAGGCTCGTCAGCAATCGGGCGTGAAGATCACGCGACCATGGCCATTGCCTGCCGATCGCCGAGAAGCTCGGCTCGTCGATCGCCACGATCAGCGCCCCCGGCCGATCCGGCTTCTTCGCCATTGTCGTCGACAAGAGGTCGAAGGCTTGGCCGTTGATGCGATCGAATAGCGGAGAGACCGCGATGAACGCGACGATGACTATTGCCGACAGGGCCAGCGGGCGGCGGCTGTGGTTGCGAAGGATAGAGAACATTACCTGCCCATGTCCTTCGAAGGAGAGATCGGCGTGGGGCGTCTTATTCCCGGCCCCCGTCGCGCGCTCCCGCCCGCGCCGGCTTCGCTGGAGGCGAGAGGCTCATCCTGCCAGCAGGGCGGGATCGGGATTAAAAGCGCCATGCCAGCGAGGCCGAGACGATCCGGCCCTGGGTCGGACGTTGGGTACGATCGGTGGCGAAGACATTTTCGACGTTGAGCTTGAGTTCAGCGCGCTTGTCGAGTGGTTCCCACAATATGCTGGCGTCAGAGACGAAACCTGCCCGGCGTCGCAAGCCGGCGAAATCGCGCTGCGCCGACGCCCATGTTTCGCGGAGTTGGATCCGCAACCGCGACGCATGCGCCCAGGTGATCGATCCTTGCGCGAAATGCCGCGGGACGAACGGCAAGGCGCGCTTCGCAAACACGGCCCCGATCGGCCGCCGCCCGCGGGTATCGCTCCACATATAAGTGGCCGACAGGCCGAGATCGCCACCGGGCCAGATGTTTACCGATCCGCGGAGCCGATCGATCCGCGCGTCCGAGAAGCCCAATTCGTCGCGGCCGATCGCAGGCGACAGCAGCAGCGCATCGAAGTGCTGTCGCTGATAGTCGATGGTCGTAAAGACGCGTGGCGTCCATTCCGCATCCCACTGGGCGATCAGGCTCTCATATTGGCCGCCATAGAAGCCGGGTACGACCGCCGGACGTAAGCCGATCGCGTCGGTCGGGGCGAAGGTGAAGGGCGCGTCGCTCGACGTCTGGCGAAAAACGCCGAGGCGCAGCCATTGGTCGGCGACGGGCGACCAGGCGGCGCTTGCCCGGAAGTCGACCGTGTTGCGATGATAATCGGCCAGTCTGCCCGAGGCGATGTAGCGCGGCCCCGCCACTCGCAGCCGGGAGTGCACGCCAGCGACCTGCCCCTCGAGCATCAGCGGGCCGTAGGGCGACCAACGCAGATCGAAATAGCCGCGCTGCTGGTCAAAGCGCGATCGGCTGGCGCTCATACCCGCAACCGCCAGCGCGTCGTGGTCGGAACGCGCCCAACTTGCTTCGGCCCCGGACCGTATATCCAACCGTCCCAGCCCGCGCATGTAGCTCGCACTCGCGAACCAGAACCGGTTCGACTGGGAGAAACCGGTGTCCGGCGCGCCAGCCACCGCGCGATCGACGCTGCTAGCATCGCGGTCGCCATGACCCAGACCCAGCGTCACCACCTCACGCTGGCCGAATTTGTGGTTGTAGAAGCCGAGTGCCAACAGGTCCTTGCGGCCAAGGCGGAACTGGCGCGGGCCGGTATCATACTCATTGTCGGCATCCTCATAATTCACGAAGGCGACAAGATTGTCATAGGCGCCAGGTTCGGCGCCCAACCACCCGCGCACAAAGCGGCTGTTCAGCTCATCGGGCCCGTCGTCGCCGCCACGCAGATTGCGCTCGCGATAGCCGGCGGTGAGGCTATAGGCGGTCGGCACCGGCGTCTGGCCGAGCCCGTCCAGCGTAAGGAAGCCGATCGGGCGGTTCTGGAAGCGAGTGCGGGTGAAGCCTAGATTGGCCGCCGGTTCGAAAAAGGCTTCGTCCGTGAATTGCACGGTGCGCTTCGGATAGGTGACCGCGAGCGGATCAAGCGCCAGACCCTGCATGAAGCTCGACAACTGGTTGAGGTCGCGGCCACGATCCGGATCGAAACCGACCGGCTCCAGCTGCGTGCCGACATAAGGGTCGACCTGGAAGTTCAGCCCCTGGTCGAAATAGCTGGAGGGCGTGAAGCTGTCGAAGACTTGGTCGCCATAATAGCGACCCCATTCCTCCATCCGCAGGAAGCGGAAGGCTTGCGAAAGATAGCTGCCCGTCGTGCGGTTCTCTGACAGGCTCGAATAGACGCCCCCGCGCTGGCGGAAGCGGCTCAGCGCCTCGCGGGCGCCGACGATCGCGCCATCGGCATCGTAGATGTGAAGCGCGATCGCGGTGCGCGCCAGCGGCGCGAGCGGGCTTTGCGGATCGAGCCGATCGGCAGCGTCGAGCTGCTGGAGCGCGATTTCGGTGTTGCCAAGCCGATGCTCCATCTCGGCGAGCGAGACAAGCGCGGGCGCATAGCCGGGGTTGTCCGAGGAGGCTGCGAGCATGTCTTCGCGCGCGGCCTCCGGCTCGCCCCGCTGGGTATGATATTGCCCGAGCACGCTGCGAACGATCGACAACGTCGGATCGAGCGCCATAGCGCGGTCGATCTCGGGCTTGGCACGGTCAAGCCGGTTCTGCTGGAGATAGGCGGAGGCGAGCCGTGCGTGGAAGCCGGCATTGTCGGGATCGCGCGCGATCGCCGTCCGCAACGCCGCCACGGCTTCCATGTCGGCCGAGCGCTCGAGATAGATGTCGCCCAATATTCGATAGCTGGCGCCGCGCGACGGATCGGCGCGGACCGCCGCCCGGGCATCGGCCAGCGCAGCCCAGGGCTGGCCATCGTAGGCCGCCTTGATCTCGGCGCGCAGCGCGAGCGCGCGACCGTCGTTCGGGCCAAGCGCCAGCGCGGCATCAACCGCCGCCCGCGCCCGTCCGGCCTCGCCGAGAAGCAGCGCGACACGCGCCTCGATCAGGCGGAGCGCCGCGTCGCGAGGGAACATCGCCTTCCCTTGGTCGATGATGGCGAGGGCACTACGCAGGTCGCCCGCATAGGCGAGCCAGAAGCCATGGGCGACATAGGATGCCGGCTGATCGGCGAAGAGCGGCGGCGGCTTACCAGCGGAAAGCGAATCGGCAAGCCGGGTGTCGCTGGCCGGCAACAACGCCTGACCATCTTCGAGCCGGACGAAATAGAGGATCTGTTCGCGGCCCACCGGATCGGCGAGGACGACCCGGGTCGGAACCCGGCCGCGCAACGCAAGACCCGCCTGACCCGCCAGGATATCGACCGCGCCCTGGTCATTGGCCAAATTGACCTTGCCGTCGAAAACCTGCAGCGACGTGAGATCGTCGCCCACGCTTAGCGACCATTCGGTGCCCCGGATCGCCGCTGTCGCGGAAGGCGTTTCCACGGACAGGGTCGCGCGATTGCGCGGTGCGCGCGCCCAAAGCTGACCCTGCTGGAGCGCGACCGATGACGGCGCCCCGGCGCTGACGGCCTTGACGACCAGCACCGTGTTCCGGCCGAGCCGCATCTGCGTGTGATCCGCGAAAAGGATAGCGAGGGTACCGTTGGCGTTGGTGCGCAGAACGTCACCAGCCTTGAGCTGCTGACGCGGCCTGGCGTCTCGCCACGAAGGATCGGGAAGCAACGTCGCTTGCTCGCCGATCTTGGTCGAGACGATCGTGCCCGAAATTGGCCCTTGCCGCGCGATCTGCGCGTGTACGGGCAAGGAGCTCGCCGCGAGCGCGAGCATCGACAGTCGTTTACGCATAACCCCCCTACGACAGTGCCGTAATGATCTGCGTATCGCAAAGTGTCGTGAATACAATCCGGCTCAAGGCCATCATACCGTCTCGGCCCGTGACAAATCGCTCTTGCGGGCTGCGCCGATCGGTCGCCCCGTCGATCGTCCGCAGGGCGGGGTTCGATGACATCGGAGTTGGGCGCCTTAAAAAAGAGTGGTATGGCTGACGAGGCGATCGCATGGCCGTGAATTCACTGAATCTCACGCCGATCTATTGCTCAGCCGTAACGAGCACGTTTTCGAGTCTTCACGCGCGGCCAGCAATATGTATAGCGCGACTCGCCAGCGTTCCATTTCGGGCCGGGGGAGGTATTTGCGCGCGATGAGCTATCCGCAGAATCAAGGTTTGTACGACTCTCGCAACGAACATGACGCCTGCGGCGTCGGTTTCATTGCACATATTCGCGGAGAGAAATCGAACGATGTCGTACAGCGCGGCCTGCAGATACTCGTCAACATCGATCATCGCGGTGCGGTCGGCGCCGATCCATTGCTTGGCGACGGCGCGGGCATACTGATCCAAATTCCGGATGCGCTGCTGCGCGACTGGGCCGCAGGCGAAGGTCTGACCCTTCCCCCGCCTGGCGACTATGGCGTGGCGATGTGCTTCCTGCCACGCGAGGACGCCGCGCGCGATTTCGCGATCGGCACGTTCGAGAAGTTCATCGTGAAGGAGGGTCAGGCGCTGATCGGCTGGCGTGACGTCCCGGTCGACACCACCGGCCTGGGCCAGGCCGTGCTCGACGAGATGCCGGTGATCCGGCAGGCGATCGTCGGC
>Ga0207641_10001024_pt1 | contig 28379 bp, 25 predicted proteins | sample KBSSwiS62_FD_184306 | JGI IMG/M metagenome (GOLD analysis project Ga0207641, IMG submission 184306) | Switchgrass rhizosphere microbial communities from Kellogg Biological Station, Michigan, USA - KBS Switchgrass S6-2 (SPAdes) (version 2) | ecosystem: Host-associated > Plants > Roots >... | reverse complement strand
GTCGCGGTCGACCTTCTCGCCGACTTTCTTGATCCAGCGGACGATCGTGCCCTCGGCAATCGACTCGCCCATCTGCGGCATCACGACGTCAGTAGCCATCTTCAACTCTCAACTATCAAGTCTCAACTCTCACCTCTCTCCTCTCAGACTTGAGATCTGAGACTTGAGCCTTGAGAGTTACAGGTGTATGGCGGCCCCATGTGTGGCGTGGGCCGCCTCGCCAATTGCCTCCGCCATTGTCGGATGCGCGTGAATCGTGCGAATCAGGTCCTCGACGGTCGACTCGAGCCGCAGCGCCACCGTGGCTTCGGCCACCAGCTCCGTCGAGCGGGCTCCGATCATATGCACGCCGAGGACTTCGTCGTATTTCTTATCGGCCACAATCTTGACGAAACCGTCGGTTTCGCCCGCCATCTTGGCGCGTCCGAGGACGGCGAACGGAAACGTGCCGATGCGAACGTCGAATCCGCGCGCCTTCGCCTCCTGTTCGGTCAGGCCAACGCTGCCAATTTCGGGGTCGCAAAACGTGCAGCCCGGGACGTGATCGTAGTTAAGGGGCCGTAGATCCTGTCCTGCGATCCGTTCGGCGGACAGAATGCCTTCGGCCGAGGAAACGTGCGCCAGCTGTGGATGTCCAGGCGTGCCGAGCGTAATGACGTCGCCGATCGCCGAAATACCCGGGATGTTCGTCCTGTACTGGGCGTCGACCCTGACGTAGCCCTTCTCGATCTGCAGGCCGACGCCGTCCGCGTTCAGCCCTTCGGTCACTGGTGCCCGTCCGGTCGCGACGAGCAGGTAGTCGGCGCGCAGCTTCTTCACGGTGCCGTCTGCGAGTTGCGCCTCGATGTCGACGCCGTCGCCCGACACCCGGGCGGCGGTGACTCTCGTGCCGGTGTGGCTGGTGATGCCTTGCTTGCGGAACGACTTCTCGAGCTCGGCCGACACCGCCTCGTCCTCGACCGGCACGAGACGCGGCAGCAGCTCGATGATCGTGACGTCGCTGCCGAAGCGCGCGAAGATTGAGGCGAACTCCACGCCGACCGCGCCGCTTCCCATGATGACCAGTGTTTTGGGCACGTCGCGAAGCTGAATGGCTTCATCGCTCGTGATGATGCGACGGCGATCGATTTCCACGCCCGGCACGCCGCGCGGCGTCGAACCGGTCGCGACGATGATTTCCTTGCGCGCGCGCAGGGTCTGCTTGTCGCCTTCGAAGACATCGACGCCGCCGTTGCCGGTCAGACGGGCCGTGCCTTTGATCCAGTCGATCTTGTTTTTCTTGAAGAGGAACTCGACGCCCTTCGTCAGGCCGCCGACGATACGGTCCTTCCGCGTCTGCACCTGGCCCATGTCGATGCCGACGAGACCCGCAGGCAGGGTGACGCCCCAGTCCTTGGCGTGCTGGACGATCTTCAGCGCGTGCGCGTGCTCGAGGAGCGCCTTGGTCGGGATGCAGCCCCACAACAGGCAGGTGCCGCCGAGCGCCTTCTGTTTTTCGACGACAGCCGTCTTCAGCCCGAGCTGCGCGGCACGAATCGCCGCTACATAGCCGCCGGTCCCGGCGCCTATGATGATTACGTCGTATTCGTTGGCCACGGGTGATCTCGCCTGGTGCCGCTAGCGCTTCAACGACGAGAGGGGCACGAACGCGGTCGTGCCGCCTGGAGGACCGGCGTCTGCCGGCTGGGGCGTCTGTTCGGGGTCGAGACGGTTGACGCGCGACCGCAGTTGCCCGTGTTCGTAGCGGAGCTCCCAGTACGACTCGGTGAGCCGTTCGAGCCGCCTGGCGAGGCGCCGCGCCTTTGCGAGCGCCGCGAGCGCCACCGCCACGGCAATCCCCGCGACCAACCACTGAAACATCAACAAAACTCGTACCTTATCGAACGGCTTGCAACAGTGTCAACCGCCTGAGACAATACCCGCGTTTTCAACGGTTTCCCGACGCATGAGCCACAAACTCAAGACTGTGCTGGTCGTCGACGACGACGAAGGCATGCGCGACACGCTGACGGCGATCCTGAAGCGGGAGTACCGCGTCCTGCGCGTGGGCAGCGGCGAGGCGGCGCTGCCGGTCCTCAATCGCGAGGATGTCGACCTCATACTGCTGGACGTCCGGCTGCCGGGAATCAGCGGCTTCGAAGTGCTGCGGATCGTCAAGGAGAATTACAGCCTCATCGAGGTCCTGATGATCTCGGCCATCAACGAAATCGAAACCGCTGTGCAGGCGATGAAGCACGGCGCCTATCACTACATCACCAAGGACTTCGACTACGACCAGCTGCGCTCGCTGGTTCGCAACGCCAGCGAGCGGCAGGATCTCAACCGTCAGGTGTTGACGCTGTCGGCGCAGGTCGCCGACCAGACCGAGCGCGAGTTCATCGTCGGCCCGAGCAAGATGACGCGCGACATCCTCGATCTGGTCAACAAGATCGCGAAGCTGTCGGCGACCGTGCTGATCCTGGGCGAGAGCGGAACCGGCAAGGAGCTGCTGGCGCGGTTGATACACAAGGAAGCGGCCGATCCGGACGCGCCGTTCATTGCCGTCAACCTCGCTGCCATTCCCCGCGAGCTCGCCGAGAGCGCGCTCTTCGGACACGAGCGCGGCGCCTTCACCGGCGCGCATCGCCAGCAGCTCGGCAAATTCGAGCTCGCGTCGAACGGCACGCTGTTCCTCGACGAGATCGGCGATCTGCGCCTCGATCTTCAGGCCAAGCTGCTGCGGGCGATTCAGGAAGGCGAAATCGAGCGGGTGGGCGGCACCAAGCCGATCAAGACGGAATTCCGTCTCATCGCCGCAACCAATGTCGACCTGGAACGCGCTGTCAAGGAAGGCAAATTCCGCGAAGACCTCTACTACCGGATCAACGTCATCCCGATCAAGCTGCCGCCGCTGCGCGAGCGGACCGAGGACATTCCACAGCTCGCCGACTTCTTCCTGCGGCGCTACAACACGCGCTTCCGCAAGCGCGTCCAGGGCGTCACCGATTCGACGATGGCGCTCCTGAAGAAATACTGGTGGCCGGGCAACATACGGGAGCTCGAGAACCTGGTCGAGCGGCTGGTCGCGGTCAGCGACAAGGAATACATCTCGGAAGAGGACCTCCCGCTCGAGTTTCATTTTGCCCAGCTCGAGCCGCAGGGCGCGCACACGGACAACCTCTTCGAAGACGCGACGAACACCTTCGAGCGAAACTTCATTCTTCGAGCGCTCGAAAAGTGCGGCTGGAACGTGACCGGCACGTCAGAGTACCTTGGAATCCCTCTAAGTACGTTGAAGTACAAGATGGACAAGCTCGACGTGCGACAACTTGCGAAACGATTGCGCGGCGCCTAGCCGGGCAACAACCTGTCCCGTCCGGCCAAGTTTTTACCCAGCACCGTAATCTATTGATCTGATTCGGGTAAGCGTCCACCGGCAAACGTTCCCTTGGCGTCAGCGGCAACCGGTTGCCTTCTGCGGCCAACGAACTGCCTCAGCGTTATCGAACACCTGGGCGACGACCTGTTAGTTTTGCTAGCAAACTGATAGTTCTACCAGCAAAGCCTCCAATCGCGTTTCTACCCCGACCAATGGAATACGCGTTGCTCAGCCCAGTACGTCGTCTCGCGCGAAGTGTCTCGCAGTAACACGTTCGGAGTTCAACCCGCGATGCAACCGTCGATGTTTAACCTTCGTGTGCCGCTTCCTTCGCGGGACGAAGTGTTTCTAATGAACACGCTGACTGACGCCCAGTTGCTCGTTTCGAGCGACGTCGCTGCCCTCCTTGACCGCTGCGCCGCGACCAGCAACCCGGTCGGCGGGTTCCGTGCGGATGAATGGGATGCCTTCAAGGTGCTCGCGGACAACGGCTTTCTGGTCGCGAGCCGCGACGCGGATCGCCGGAACCTCGATAGGTATCTGGACGAGGTCAAGGGCGACACATCCGAGCTGAACGTCACGGTGCTGACGACGCTGCAGTGTAACTTCGCGTGCGACTACTGCTTCCAGGGCGACCACGGCGACTACAACAAGCACGCCGAGCGGATGTCGCTCGACACCGCGGTTCGGGTGGGTGACTGGATCGAACGCGAATTGGATCGGGTGCATCCGGAAAAGCTGGTGATGACGTTCTTCGGCGGCGAGCCGCTGTTGAACCTGCCGGTGATGTACGAACTGTCGGACCGGATGTGGCACGCCACGCAAGAGCGTGGTATCCCGATATTCGTCAACATCATCACCAACGGTTTGTTGCTCACACCTGACGTCGTCGACCGAATGCTGCCGTATGGCTTGAACGGCATCAAGATCACGCTCGACGGCGACAAGGAGACCCATAACCGTATGCGGCCCCTCCGCGGCGGTCAGGGCACCTTCGATCGCATCGTCGACAACATCCGCAGGGTCGCCGGCCGCTGCCCCATCGCGATCGGTGGGAACTTCGACGAGAGCTCGGTCGACAGCTATCCGGCGCTGCTCGACTTCCTGAGCGCGCAGGAATTCGCCGACAAGCTCGTGAAGGTGAACTTCAAGCCGGTTGTCCGGACGGAAGCAAAGCCGAAAGGCTTTATCCCGCTGATTCCGGTTGGCGGCAAGAACGCCAACACTCACCTCAACGGCTCGTGCATGACCTCGGCGGGCGCCGGCGGCGGATCGGCGTGCAATAACTGCGACTTCATCGACGACAAGATGGCGTTCCTCCGCGAGGAGACCAAGCGGCACGGCTTCAAGACGCACGACGGCGTGCACACTGGCCCGTGCCACGTCCACAAGGAGCACGCCCACACAATTGGGCCGGACGGTTCGCTCTACGCCTGTCCCGGCTTTACAGGACAGCTGGCGATGTCCACCGGGCATATCGACGGCCGGCAGGAGTCCTGGCGCCAGTCGTCGCGCGAGCAGTTCGATCGACTCGAACCCTGGTCGGATTGCGGGGATTGCGCATTTATTCCCGTTTGTGCAGGCGGATGCGTCTCAGCGTCGCACTCACAGCTCGGTGACATGAACCTGCCGACATGTCACAAGCGGAGCTTCGAATCGGCGATCGTTTCGCTGGCGCTCGACGCGGCCAGCCTTGCGTAGGAGAGTACAATGAAGATCATAATCGTCAAGAAGGCCACCAACGCGCGACCCAGCGGAATGTGCGGGATGTTTGTTGACGAGCCGCCGATGAACAAAAAGTAAACGATGCTGCTTCGGCGCTTCTCGAATCGACATTTGTCGATCGATCCGGCGTTCGTCATCACCGCCGCAGTCGCGGTGGTGACGTGCGCCGCGGGTTGCCGCCGGGATGCTGGAACCTCGAACTCCACCAGTTCCTCGACCACCCCCCTGAGGATTGGCGTAGCGCAATTATCCACGTCAAATCCCTCCGAAGGTTTACGACAACTCACTCAGAATCAAGCCGTCGAAGCGCTGGTCCGCTCAACCGAGGATGGCAAGCTTCAACCATTGCTGGCCGAAAGTTGGACAGTCGCTCCTGACGGCAAGTCCGTCAATGTGCGCTTGAGATCGGGCGTGAAGTTTCACGACGGCACTGTTCTCACCGCCGAGCAGGTTGTGAAGATTCTTCCCACGACGATGCGTTCATACATGGGGCCCGTGTTCACCGACGTGGGCGAGATTCAAGTCACGGGCGACAACTCGGTGACAATTCGTTTTCTTCACCCGTCACCGTTCTTGATCGAGGGATTAGAGGCGCAGATTCGAAAGCCCGGACCAGCAATCATCGGCACTGGTCCGTACGTCATTCCACCAGATTCCACGTCCGAGATGAAGGCGAACAGAAACTATTATCTCGGAGCTCCTACCATCGATCAGATTCACATCACGAATTATCAGAACGCCCGAGCTGCATGGGCGGAAATGCTCCGCGACCGCATCGACGTCCTGTACGAAGTAGGGCTCGACGCTCTCGATTCGATGGAAACATCAAGCAACGTTTCGCTATTCAAATTCACCCGGCGCTTTCAGTATTTTGTTGCGCTGAATGCCAAGGCACCCGCACTCAAGTCGCCAGAGGTCCGGCGCGCTTTAAATATCGCGATCGATCGGGCCGCAATCGTATCGTCCGTTTTGGGCGTCCACGGACTCGTCTCGAAAGGGCCGGTCTGGGAGCGCCATTGGGCATTCCCGGCTGGATGGGCTCCGTTCGAATTCAACCCTCAGTTTTCCGCCAAGACGTTTTCAGCAAAGGGAAATCGTCCGAGAGGCGCGCCACTAATGCGCTTCACGTGCCTCGTGCCCCCTGATGAAGTCTATGAGCGCCTTGCCCTGGCCGTGAAGCAGCAGCTCGCCGATGTCGGTGTCGACATGGTTGTAGAAGAAGCCTCGATCGACCACCTCGTACAAGCAATTCGGGATGGAACCTTTGAGGCGGCACTCAGCGAAGGAAACAGCGGGCCGACACTGCTGCGCGCCTACGAGCTCTGGCACTCGGGCGGCTCTTTCAACCCAGGTGGCCTGGGCAACGCCACCATGGATGGAGCCTTCGATCGTGTGCGGAAAGCAACGTCAGCTGATGATTACCGCCGCGCTGTCTTGGGAGTCCAACAAGCATTCATTGATGACCCACCAGCAATCTTTTTGGGTTGGAGCGAACGAGCTCGAGCCATCAGCAAGCGATTTATTGTCCCTTCGGCCGAGCCCGGCCGCGATATTCTAAGCACCCTGCGACTCTGGAAGCCGACGAGCGGTCCGAGACAGGCCAGCCGCAACTAAGGCATCATGAGCCTCAGGATTCGGCACATCGCCACGCGATTCGCGCTGCTCGTGGGCGTGGCGGCGGTTGTTCCGCTTCTCGCCTACGGCGCCGTCTCGCTCCTCTCCCTGCAGCGTGGCACGCGCGACTCCATAATCACCGGCAACGCCAACGTTGCCACCAGGGCTGCCGAGGAAATCCGACGGTACGTGGTCAGCAACGCGGCCTTGCTCAAAGCGCTGGCCGCCGACCTGCAGAACACCGGCCTCGAACTCCGCCAGCAGGATCAGATCCTCAAGAACTACGTCCTCGAGTTCCGCGAATTCCGCGAGCTGACGCTGTTCGACGGGGCCGGGATGCCCATCGCCTCGAGCCGCGTCGGGAAACCGCGCGTGACGATCCCGAAGGACCTGGTGCCCGTGGTCGAAGGCGTGCAGATGTCGCCGATTCGCGTCGACGAAGATCTCCTGCCGACGTCGATCTTCGTCATGCGCCTCACCCACTTGAACCAGCCCGCTGGCTGGCTCGCCGGCGCGTTCTCGCTCGAGGAGATGTGGCGGATGGTCGACCGCATCCGCATCGGCGAGCACGGCTACGCGATGGTCATCGCGCCGGGAGGCGAGCTGATCGCGCACGGCGACCCCGACAAGAAGGCGTTCGTCGCTCAGGCGCGCACGATGACGGCGCACCCGCTGGTCGCGGCCATCCGCGCCAAACATGACGAGGCGCCGGCGTCGCTGGAGTACACCGACGACCGGCGCAGGAACCTCGGCGTGGCGACGAAGATCCCGGCACTGGGCTGGACCGTGGCGGTCGAGCAACCGACCAGCGAGGCCTACGCGAACGCCACACAGCTCGAGCGCCAGCTGCTGATCGCCATCCTGGCCGCGTTGCTGGTGATGGTCATCGTCGGCTACTTGTTCGGCCGGTCGTTCATCAACCCGATTCTGGAGCTGAAGCGCGCGACGCACGACGTCGCCGCCGGCCGCCTCAGCACGCGCGTCGACATCACGACGGGCGACGAATTCACGGACCTCGGCGAGTCGTTCAACACCATGGCCGACCGCCTGGTCCAGCTGCAGGAAGACGTCAAGCGCCAGGAGCGCCACGCGATGTTCGGCCGCGTCGCCGCCGGCATCGTCCACGACCTGTCGCACCCGATTCAGAACATCGGCAACAGCACCCGCCTGCTGCTGCGCGACGACGTCGATCAGGAATCGCGGGACATGTTCCGGCGCACCATCGAGCGCGAGCTGACGACGCTCAAGCGCTTCATGGACGACCTGCGCAACGTCGTCAAGCCGAAGCCGATCGAACGTTTCGCGATGGAAGTGAATCAGTCGGTGACCGAGATCGTCGAGTCGATGCGGCCGGAAGGCGATCGCAACGGTGTGCTGGTCGAGGCGCGCTATGCGCCGGGCCCGCTGGTCATCGAAGGCGACCGCTTCGCGCTGGGCCGCGTCTACCGCAACCTGATGTCGAACGCGATCCAGGCGACGGCGCCGGGCGGCAGCGTCACCATCGCGACTGCACGAACGGGCGACCACGTCGAGATCAGCGTCACCGACACGGGATCGGGCATTCCCGCCGATCGCCTGTCCGCAATCTTCGACGACTTCGTCACCACGAAGCGGCGGGGCCTCGGACTCGGCCTCGCCATCTCCAAGCGCATCGTCGAGCAGCTCGATGGCACGATCGTCGTCGAGAGCGAGGTGGGGCGCGGCACGGCGTTTACGCTGCGGTTTCCCGCGCGCGACGATCGGACGGTCCAAGTGGCTGCAAGCTAGACGGAGGATGGTATGTTCCGAACACTCGTGAAGACCGACGCGCTTTCGGTAGCCGACCAGACGGTCGCCGTCCGATACTTCGAGCTCCGAACCATGCGCGGGGCACGCCGCTACAGCGCGGAGATTCTGCTCGCGCCCGGCGATCGCATCATTCTCGACGACGATTCGATGACGAACCTCGAGGCGCGCACCAACGTGCTCGTACCGGCTACGCTGTACAGCCGCATGCTGGCCAGCCGTCCCGACGCCGCCTGATCGTTCGTTGGTTGGTTCGGGAAGAACGATCCCCGCGAAGAGGGCGCAGCGACGAGCCGTCGCCGCCGCGCCGTCCTCAGCCAGGAATCAACAGGGACGGGCTGGGGGGAAATCCTGCGACGATCCGCGCTATTTCTTGGGCAGCACCGCGTCCTTCAACTGCTTTGCAATGCGAGCCTTGACCACGGTCTTGGCGGGAATCTTGATGGCCTCGCCCGTCGCGGGGTTTCGTCCCATCCGCGCCTTCCGCTTCTGAACGACCAGCTTCACCATTCCGGGCAGCACGAACTCTCCGGAGCGCTTCAGCTCCTTCTCCGCGAGCGCCGTCAGCTCGTCGAAGTACTCGCGGGCCTGTGTCCGCTTGACTTCGAACCGTTCGGAGAAGTGCGAGAAGAGTTCGGACTTTCCCATCCTGCGGGCGGCGTCAGCCATCGGTGTTTCCCCCTTGACGCGCTGTGATGTTTCACCGCCGATCGTCGCGCGCGCGGCATCAATCGCGGTACTCGTCGAAAAGCCCGCGTATCCTAGCGCGGCCTTCTCACCAGTGTCAATTCGCGGCAACCGCGAAAACATCGGTTTTTCGGCCTGAATGCTAGAATTTCGACCTATGTCAAGCTCGACGCTCGAAACCTTCCCCAACCCTCGTCCCGAGCGGGAATACGAGATCGCGATTCAGTGTCCGGAGTTCACGTCGGTGTGCCCGAAGACCGGGCTTCCCGATTTCGGGGAGATAAGGATCTCGTACGTGCCCGACGCCCACTGCGTCGAGCTGAAATCGCTGAAGTACTACCTGATCGAGTTCCGCAACCGCGGCATCTTCTACGAGAGCGTGACGAACCAGATCCTCGACGATCTCGTCGCGGCGCTGCAGCCGCGCCGCATGACGGTCGTCGGCGACTTCTCGGTTCGCGGCGGCATCAAGACAGTCGTCACGGCGCAGTACGTGAAAGGCTAGTCGAAGGTTGAGGCGAATCAGCATCGCGATTCCAGTCACGAAATACGAAAACACGACGACGATCACTGTTGTTTCGTGATTTCGTGCTTCCGTGGCGACACGATCTGGCGAACCTGCGAACAGCTATGGCCGACGAGCCCATCCGCATTCCGATCGAAACCGAGCTCGACCTCCATGCTTTTGCGCCGCGCGAGATCGCGTCGGTGGTCAGCGACTACATCGACGCGGCCGTGCTGGCCGGTCTTCGCGACGTGCGCCTCGTGCACGGACGCGGCACGGGCGTGCAGCGGGGTATCGTTCAAGCCGCGCTCGATCGCCACCCCGCTGTCGTCGAGTTCCACGACGATCCAGCCTCCCACCTCGGCGCCACGATCGCACGCCTCGCAGAGCGTTCCGACATATAAGCCGGGGTCGGATACCGTATCCGACCCCGGGTAACCCGGGGAATCGACACACGCGGCACATCGCTTGCCCGTCAGGACGCCTCAGCGCCGCTCGCTGGTCGGAAGTCGTTGATTCGACTGCCGCGCGATTTTTCGCGCGGCAGTTTCTGCGCGCGAGCGGCCGAACCGCAATGCAGATTCCGCAATACGTCCGCGTGCGTGGCGCTCGATGGCGTGTGCTCGATGTCCGCGCGTACGAGGGCTGCGAGCTCGTCACTTTGATCGGGGTTGCGCCGCCGTACATCGGCGTCGAGCGACGCGTTCTCGCGCCGTTCGACGTCATCGAGCCTATCAACCCGCGGAGCCGGCCACGGGTGGTTCGAGCGCAGCGCTGGCGCAACGCCTGTCGACATTTCCTCGCCGACAATCGGCCGCCCGGCGGACTGGAGGCTGCGCTCCACGCGCAAATCGATCTCCTGCCACACCAGCTCGAACCGGCGCTGGCGATTCTTCGCGGGTTGGGGTCGCGCGTCCTGCTCGCCGACGAGGTCGGGCTCGGCAAGACGATTCAGGCGGGACTCGTCTGCGCCGAACTGCTCGGCCGTGGCGCGATCGAACGCGTTCTCGTCCTCACGCCGGCCGGGCTGCGCGGCCAGTGGCGCGACGAGTTCCTGAAACGTTTTGCGATTCGCGGGACGACAGTCGACGCGCCCGCGCTGCGCACGGCGGCCGCGACCCTGCCGGTCGGGCTCAATCCATGGACGACCCAGCCGATCGCGATCGCATCAATCGACTACGTCAAGCGCCCAGAGGTGCTGCCGGCGGTCGCGGCATGCTCGTGGGATCTGGTGATCGTGGACGAAGCGCACGGCGTCGGCGGCGACTCCGATCGACACGCCGCCGTCAACTTGCTCGCCGCCCGAGCGGCGTATGTGCTCTTGCTGACGGCGACGCCGCACTCCGGCGACCGCCGTGCCTTCGCGTCTCTCTGCGGACTTGGATCACTCGACGCGGATCCTCTTCTCGTCTTCAGGCGCAGCCGGAACACCGTGCAAATCGACGTGCCACGGCGGGTCCACATCACCGCCGCCCGCTTGAGCGCCGACGAGCGCCGAATGCACCGAAGTCTCGCCGACTACACCGCGGCGGTCCGTGCGGACCGTCGCGAGCTGCACGACGCTTCCTGGCTGGCGCTCTCCGTTCTCCACAAACGCGCGCTGTCGAGCGCCTGGTCGCTCGCCCAATCGATCGATCGCCGCCTCGCGTCGCTGCTGGCGGTTGGCGCAAACGACTCCGGGGCGCAGCTGATGCTGCCGCTCAGCGATCCGGACGGCGAGCGATCGACCGAGGACGAGGCTCCGGGGTGGCCGGCGGATCTCGGCCTTTCCGATGTCGACCACGAACGGCGGGTGCTCACGGAGCTGGCAGCCTGCGCCAGGACGGCAGCGCGTCACGAAACCAAACTGGCGATGCTCCGGCGATTGCTGAGACGCGTCCGGGAATCGGCCGTGGTGTTCACGGAATATCGCGACACCTTGCTTCACATCAGTCGCGCGCTCGACATACCGTGCGTCGTCCTCCACGGCGGACTGACCGCCCGGGAACGCGCGGCCGCACTCGCGGCGTTTGCCAGCAAGCCTAGAACGGTTCTCCTCGCCACCGACGCGGCCGGTGAAGGATTGAACCTGCACCTGGGCTGCCGCCTGGTCGTCAACGTCGAGCTTCCATGGAATCCGATGCGCCTCGAGCAGCGAATCGGCCGCGTCGATCGCATTGGACAGCGGCGGACGGTTCATGCCTTCCATCTCATCGCGACCGGCACTGGCGAGCCGCGCATCTTGCGACGCCTCGCGCAGCGCATTGCAGCGGCGCAAGCCGAGATCGGCGCACCGGATCCGGTCGGCATCGACGAGGAACTGGCGATTGCTCGAATGGTCATCGGCGAGGCGTTCGATGATCGCCGTTGATCTCGTGGCTGCCGCACAGGATGAAGCGCGCCGCCTCGCCGGCGCGCGCGCGCTCGTCGGCGCATCGCGGCCGTTCGTTGCCGACGGTCCGCTGGTCGGCATCGCTCGTCGCCATCGTCTCCGGACAGCCCTGCGCCGTCGCATCCTGCTGGTGTACCGATGCGCCTGCGAGGACGCCACTGGACGCCTTGTTCATTCCAGGCTGGTCGCGGTGACGATTGCCCTTCGGCGACATGGGCTAGACCTTCACCGCGCACGCTGGTCCGACCCTTCGGTGCTTGACCGGATCGACGATGAGTGCCAGGACTGGCGCGAAACCGCGCAGCGCGTCACGCGCGAGTTCACGCTCGCCCGCCGATCGCGCGAGCGCGCGATTGCCGCGAATCACACCGCCGTACCGCCATCGTTTCAACCCGGTCTTTTCGACCGGCGCGCCCAGCGTGCGCACGCCGCGCACGAGCATCGTGCGGCCGATCTTGGCGCGCAGCTCACCGTCAGACTGGCGGCTGTGGAAGCCGCTGGCACGCTGACGCTCCGTGCACCGGAACTGCTGCTTGCCCTCATCCCCCGCGATGCTGCCCGGGTGTGACGGCCATCTCGTGTCGGCGGCTTTTCTCGAACGCCAGTCAGCGGAGCTCGCCCGCGCCGCGTGGCTGGATCAACGACGACGGCGCCTTGCCGAGTGGAGCGGCGTGACGCGGGTGCTTGGTCCCGCGTCGACGCCGGCGGCCATGCTCCAGACATCAGCCGTCCCGCTCGTGGAGCTTCTCGGTTTTGATTCGCCCGAACGGGTCGAGCGGCTCGACTCCGTCGTCGCCGCGACCCTCGCCTCGGCCACCACTCCCGTCGCCATCATCGTCACGTCGTGGGCGGAACCGCTCGACCCGCTCTGGCGGCTGGCAGTCACACAGGCCCTGCAGCGTTGCGCCGTCTGGTGCGTGCTGTTCGACGGTCTTCGCCTGCGCCTGATCGATGCGTCGCGTCTGTATGCGCGGCGGTATCTCGAATTCGATCTCGGTCTCGTTCTCGATCACCCGATCGCCTTCGCCGCGTTCTGGCGCGTCTTCAGCGCGGCATCGCTCACGGCCGATCCAGTCGACTCCTGCTCGCTTCACGCCCTCGTCGCGGCATCCGATCATTACGCTGCCGGTGTCTGCCAGTCGCTGCGGGACGGCGTGCTCGACGCATCCGCCCACATCCTGCGCGCGCTGCTCAACGGCCGGCGACGAGGAAGCTCCGCAGAGGCGAAAGCCGCATTCGAGCAAGCCCTGACGATCGTCTATCGGATGCTCTTCCTGCTGTTCGCCGAAGCCCGGTCGCTCGTTCCACTCTGGCATCCGGTGTATCGCGACAGCTACAGCCTGGAGGCGTTGCGAGACCTGGCGGACGATCCGCGAAGAACGGCCGGGTTGTGGGAGGCGCTTCGCGCCATCGCCCGCCTCGCACACGCGGGCTGTCGCGCCGGCGACCTGCGAGTCACGCCGTTCAACGGACGATTGTTTTCCCCTGCACGAACGCCGCTTGCCGAGCGTCGGGACCTCGACGACGAGTCGGCGCGTCAGGCGGTGCGCGCACTGTCGTCACGGCGCACGTCGGACCGGGCGGGGCGTGAACGAATTGCATACCGGGACCTGGGCGTCGAGCAGCTCGGAGCCGTGTACGAAACGTTACTCGACTACGAGCCCTCGGGAAACGGCGACGCGGTCCGACTGGAGTGCGGGTCGGGCATCCGAAAAGCGACAGGCACGTTCTACACGCCGCAGCCGATCGCCGACTACCTCGTGCGTCGGACGCTCGCGCCGCTGGTCCGCGACGCCACTCCTGAACAAATCCTCGAGCTTCGAGTCGTCGACCCGGCGATGGGAAGCGGCGCGTTTCTGGTTGCCGCCTGCCGCTATCTCGCGGCCGCCTACGAGTCGGCGCTGGTACGGTCGGGGGGATGCTATGCCGGCGATCTGGGACCGCCGGAGCGATCGGCGATTCGGCGCGCGATTGCCGAGCGCTGCCTGTACGGCGTCGACCGCAATCCCATGGCGGTTCAACTCGGCCGGCTGTCACTCTGGCTGACGACGCTTGCCGCCGATCGGCCGCTCAGCTTCCTCGATCACCGCCTCCAGGTCGGCGACAGCCTGCTTGGCGCATGGGTCGCCAGCCTGAGACACCCTCCTGCCAAGGCCCGGCGCGTCGAGCTGCCCCTCTTTGGCGACGACGAGGTGGCTGGCGCCCTCCGTGACGCGCTGCCCGTTCGCTTTTCGCTGGAGTCGACGCCCAACGACACGCTGGATCAGGTGAAGGCGAAGGAGCGCGCGTTAGCCTCGCTGACCGACCGGCAGGCGCGGCTTTCGCGATGGAAACGGGTGGCGGATCTCTGGTGCGCCGCGTGGTTCCGAACCGAGAACACGCCGCCGCCCGCCGCATTTGGCGCTTTGTCAGACGCGGTGCTCAAGGGACGCGGTTCGCTGCCGGCGGCCCTGACCGATCGTTTTCTCGCCGCGGTCGACGACGTCGCGGCCGCGCAAAGGTTTTTTCACTGGGAGCTCGAATTCCCGGAGGTGTTTTTCGACCGCGACGGCGCGCGCCTGCCAGCGGCCGGGTTCGACGCGGTCATCGGCAACCCGCCCTGGGACATGGTGCGGGCCGATACCGGAAATGCGGGTACTCGCGAGAACGCCCGGCGCGACGTCGAGTCAGTGCTCCGGTTCACGCGCGATGCCGGCGTCTATCACGCGCAGTCCGGCGGTCATGCGAATCGGTATCAGCTCTTCCTCGAGCGCGCGATTGCGCTCACCCGCCACGGCGGACGCATCGGCCTCGTGCTCCCGTCTGGCCTCGCCACGGATCACGGCAGCGCGCCGCTGCGCCAGCTGCTCCTGACCCGCTGCGATCTCGATGCGCTGGTGGGCATCGACAATCACCGAGGTATCTTTCCGATCCATCGCAGCGTCGGTTTCCTGCTGCTCACGGCATCGCCGGGTTCGCCGACGCGGCGCGTCGCGTGTCGCTTCGGAATTGAGGATCCGGCCGTGCTGGAAGGCATTGGCGAGGAGTCGTCCGAGACTTCCGCCTGGTTTCCCGTGCACGTTTCGCCGGCACTGCTCGAACGCATTTCAGGAAGCGGCCTGGCCATTCCCGCGCTGCGAAGCGCGACCGATCTCGGCATCGTCGATCGCGCCTCTGCGCTGTTTCCGCTGCTCGGCAGTTCGCGGGGATGGGCGGCGCAGTTCGGGCGCGAGCTGAACGTCAGCGACGACCGCGCCGCGCTTCGGGCGCCTGGACTAGGGATGCCGGTCGTCGAGGGCAAGCACCTGGATCCGTTTCGCGTCGCGCTCGACCGCGTGCGATACAGCATTCGGCCGGCGGATGCCCGGCGGCGGCTGCGATCCGATCGCCACCAGCGCCCGAGACTCGGGTATCGCGACGTCGCCGGCTCGACCAATCGCACGACACTGATTGCGGCGATTCTCCCGGCCGGCACGACGTCGACCCACACGGTCTTCTGCCTGCGCACTCCGTTGCCGCTGCGCGCGCAGTGCTTCCTGTGCGCGCTCTTCAACAGCTTCGTCGTCAATTACCTCGTCAGGCTTCGAGTGACGACGCACGTCACGACGGCGACTGTGGAGCAGTTGCCGATTCCCACCGCCGAGGCCGTCCCGTCCGCGTTCAAAGAGATCGCCGCGCTCGGGCGTCTGCTGACCATACGCTTCGATCGAGACGCGTTCGCGTTCCTCAACGCCCGCGTCGCCGCGCTCTATCAACTCAGCGCCGACGAGTTCCGCCACATTCTCGACACGTTCCCACTCGTCGCCGCCGAGGAGCGCGACGCCTCATTTCGTGCGTTCACCTCCGGGAGAAACCGATGAATAGATCTTGGCGTTTTTCGCGTAACGTTCTGATCCGTTCCCGACCGGCTCCGCCGGTCGGTCGTGCAACGTCATCCGCAGCTCTGTGTCTCTGTGACTCTGTGGCCTGAACTCGGCGTGATATATTCGCCATCCCGCATGCCCAACTACGGGTTCGCCATCGATCTTCGCAAGTGCATCGGGTGTCACGCGTGCACGATCGCCTGCAAAGCCGAGCACGAGATTCCGATCGGCGTCAATCGCTGTTGGGTCAAGACCGTCGAGAAAGGCACCTTCCCCGACACCCGCCGATTCTTTTTTCCCGTCCTCTGCAACCAGTGCGACGACGCGCCTTGCGCGCGGATCTGTCCGACCAACGCGCTCTACCGCCGGCGCGACGGCATCGTCGATCTGCACGGCGACTCCTGCATCGGCTGCCGCGCCTGCATGGTGGCCTGCCCGTACGATCAACTGTTCATCGATCCGAATACGCATACGGCCGAGAAATGCAACTTCTGCGCGAACCGCGTGGAGAACGAGCTGCTGCCGGCGTGTGTCAGCGTCTGCCCGACCGAATGCCGCATCTTCGGCGACCTCGATGATCCATCGAGCGCGGTCGCAAAGATCGCGCAGATGGAGGCGATGCAGGTCCGCAAGCCGGAGAAAGGCACGCTCCCCAAGGTCTTCTATCTCGGCGCTGACGACAGCGTCATTCGCCCGGAAGTGGCGACGCGCCCGTTCATCTACAAGGAAGGCCAGGTGCTGCTGCGCCCGCTGGGATCGCCGGCGCCGGATCCACTGCAAGCGGGCGCGCCGCGCGTCGACTACGACACGCCGCACGTGAAGCCGTGGGGACTCGACATGGCGCTCTACCTACTAACCAAGGGGATTGCGACCGGCACCATGCTGGTCAGTCTTCTGCTGCCGTTCGCCAGCGGCGATCGGTCAGCGCTGACGACGGTGGTGGGCCCGGCGATTTCGCTGGTGTTCCTCCTCGTCACAACGGTGCTTCTCGTCGCCGACCTGGAGCGGCCCGAACGTTTTTTCTACATCCTCATCCGCCCGAACTGGCGCTCGTGGCTGGTGTGGGGCGCCTATTTCCTGACCGCGCAAGGGCTGCTGACAACGTTGTGGCTCGGCGCAGCGATCGTCGGCCCGCAGTCGTTTCTCGCGTTGCTGTTCTGGCCTCTCGTGATCGTATCGTTCCTGACAACCTGCTACACCGGCTTCCTCTTCAAGCAGGGCCTGGCGCGCGATCTGTGGCAAGGGCCACAATCGACCATCGACCTACTGGCACAGGCTATCGTCGAAGGGTGCGCTGTGCTGCTCATCGCATCGCTCGTGCCGGGCGTGACGGCCGCCGCGGGCTTCGTGGCCACGCTTGCCGTCACGCTGGTCGTCGCGATGCTGGCGCATCTCGCCCTCGTCGCATTCGAGTATCTCGTGATGCGGAGTCCCACGCGGCACCACCAGCTCGCGGTTCACGCCATCCGCCGCGGCCCATTCGCGAAACTGTTCTGGGGCGGCGCCATCGGCACCGCTGCCGTGTCGGCCATCGTCGCGGCGCTGTGGAGCGGGATGCCGGCTGCGGTCGCGCTCGCGGCAGCCCTCGCGCTTGCCGGCAGTTTTGCCTGGGAATACATCTGGGTCGAAGCGGGCCAGAGTGTTCCGTTGTCATGACGACGTTCCGGTCGCATCCGGATCCCGCGACGTGGGACGACTACGTGGATTTCGAATCCACGAGCTGGCCGAAGAAGGACCGTCGGCACTACTGGATCATTCCCAGCGTCTGCTTCAACTGCGAATCGGCGTGCGGCATCCTAGCCTACGTCGATAAGGAACAACTCACCGTCCGCAAGATCGAGGGCAACCCGCTTCACCCGGGCAGCCGCGGCCGGACCTGCGCGAAAGGCGTCGTCACGCCCAACCAGCTCGAGGATCCCGATCGGATCCTGTATCCCCTGTGCCGCGACGGGGATCGTGGATCTGGAAAGTGGCGGCAGGTGTCATGGGATGAGGCGCTCACCGATATCGGCGGACGCATCCGCACGGCGATCCTCGAAAACCGGCGGCACGAAATCATGTATCACGTCGGACGGCCGGGCGAGGACGGCTATGCCAACCGCGTCCTGCAGGCCTGGGGTCTGGACGGGCACAACAGCCACACCAACGTCTGCTCGTCGTCTGCGCGGCTGGGACACTTTCTGTGGTGTGGCAACGATCGGCCGTCACCCGATTACGCCAACGCTCAGACAATTCTTCTGCTGTCGTCGCATCTCGAAACCGGGCATTACTTCAACCCGCACGCGCAGCGCATCATCGAGGGCCAGACCAACGGCGCGACGCTGATCGTCATCGATCCGCGGCTGTCGAATACGTCGGCGAAGGCGGATGTGTGGCTGCCCGCCTATTCGGGAACCGAGGGGGCGCTTCTCCTGGCGATGGTCAAGGTGCTGCTCGACGAAGAGCTCTACGACCGCGAGTTCGTCCGAACCTGGGTCGACTGGCGCGGCTATCTTCGCGCGGCACGACCGGAGCTTCCAGTGACGTTCGATCACTTCATCGACGCGCTGAAAGAACTGTACGCGCCGTTCACGCCGGCTTTTGCCGCCGAAGAGACCGGCGTCGATGCCGCCCGGATTGTCGAGGCCGCCCGTGCCGTCGGACGCGCGCGCGGCACTTTCAGCACGCACAACTGGCGGTCGGCCGCCGCCGGCAATCTGTGGGGCTGGCAGATCACGCGCTGTCTCTATCTGCTGGTCGTGCTCACGGGCTCGGTCGGCACCAAGGGCGGCGTTGGCCTTCACCTCTCGAACAAGTTCGTCCCGAAACATCCGACGACGCCGCCGCCGCCCGATTACTGGAACGAGCTGCTGTTTCCGCGCGAATACCCGTTGGCCTATTTCGAGATGAGCTTCCTGCTGCCGCATTTCCTCAAGGAAAACCGCGGCAAACTCGACGTCTACTTCACCCGGGTCTACAACCCGGTGTGGACGAACCCCGACGGTTTCTCCTGGATGGAGATGCTCACCGATCGCGACAAGATCGGATTGCACGTCGCGTTGACACCCACGTGGAGCGAAACCGCCTGGTTTGCCGACTACATCCTGCCGATGGGCCTGGGCACGGAACGCCACGACACGATGAGCCAGGAAACGCACGCCGCGCAGTGGCTGGGATTCCGTCAGCCGGTGCTGCGCGTCGCGCGCGAGAAGCGCGGCGAACGTATCAACGCCACCTATGAGGCCAATCCGGGCGAGGTGTGGGAGGAGAGCGAGTTCTGGGCGGCCCTGACCTGGCGCATCGACCCTGACGGCGCGCTCGGCATCCGGCAGCATTTCGAGTCCCCCTATCGCCCGGGGCAGCCGGTCACGATGGACGAGTACTACGGGTGGATGTTCGAACACTCGGTTCCTGGCCTTCCCGAAACCGCGGCGCGAGAGCAGCTGACGCCGCTCGCCTACATGCGCAAATACGGCGTGTTCAAGGTGAAGGACCACGTCTACACCCCATACCAGGCGCCGCTCGAGGCTGACCTGCTCGCCGGCGCGTCGTTCGATCACGACAGCGAGCAGGTCCTCAAAAATGGCAAGCCGATCGGCGTGATCGTGGACGGCGCTCCACTCGTGGGCTTCTCGACGCCGTCACGCCGGCTCGAGTTCTTTTCGCAGACGCTGGTCGACTGGGGCTGGCCGGAACATGCGGTTCCGCGTTACGTCCCCGGCCACGTGCACTGGCGCGACATCAAGCGCGACGACGGGGAGTTCGATCTGCTCCCGAATTTCCGGCTGCCCACGCTGATTCACACCCGATCGCCAGTGAAGTGGCTCTACGAGATCTCTCACGACAACCCGCTGTGGATCGCGACCGCCGACGCGCGGCGCTATGGCGTCGAGAGCGGCGATCTGGTCAAGGTGCGGACGCGCATCGGCTACTTCGTCACGCGCGCCTGGGTCACCGAAGGCATCCGCCCGGGCGTACTCGGCATGTCGCATCACCTGGGCCGCTGGCGTTTGCACGAGGAGATGGGCAATCGCAACGCCTCGGCGCTCGTCACCATCGACCGCCAAGGCACGGGCTACAAAGTCTCGCAGGTCCACGGCGCGCAGCCGTTCGCGAGCACGGATCCCGACAGCTCGCGCATCTGGTGGAGCGAAGTCGGCGTCCACCAGAACCTGACGTTTCCGGTGCAGCCCGACCCGGTCAGCGGCATGCACTGCTGGCACCAGCGCGTCACGCTCGAGAAGGCTGGTCCCGGCGACCACTACGGCGATATCTTCGTCGACACCGCGAAGTCGCACGAAGTGTACAAGGAGTGGATCGCGATGACGCGTCCCGCTCCCGGACCCGGCGGGCTCAGACGCCCGCTCTGGTTCGATCGGCCGCTCCGGCCCGCTGCCAACGCCTACAAGGTCTGACCGCCGGAACTCGCCCCCACCTGTTCGCGTCTTTACCTGAGAGGTAATTGCACCGGCCGGACTGACGCGCCATCGTCAGGAGACGCGATGAATACCCTGCTTGGATTCCCTGAGAGCAGCGCAACGCCCGCGTTCGGACGGCTGCTGAAACAATGGCGTAACAGCCGGCACAAGAGCCAGCTGGCGCTGGCGACCGAGGCGGGCATCTCGACGCGTCATCTGAGCTTCCTCGAAACCGGCCGTGCACAGCCGAGCCGCGAGATGGTGCAGCTGTTGACCGGCATGCTCGACGTCCCGCTCGGGGAACGCAATGCGCTGCTCGTCAGCGCCGGGTACGCGCCGCTGTACGGCAACCGGCCGCTCAATGCGCCGGAACTCGAGCCGGTGAGGCGGGCGTTGGAATTGATGCTCCGGCAGCAGGAGCCGTATCCCGCGTTCGTGCTCGACGGGCAGTGGAACATCGTCATGCACAACGCGGCGACGAAGCGCGTCTTCGAGCCGTTCAAGACCGGCACGTACACGGCGAACGTGATGCGGAAGGTGTTCGACCCCGACGCGCTGCGGCCGTTCATCGTGAACTGGCACGAGATAGCGGCGTGCACGATGCACAGCCTCCACCGCGAGCTCGCGGCGACCGGCAGCGCGGCGCTGGTCGAGCTGCGCGATGAATTGCTGGCGTACCCCGGCGTCCCCGCGCGATGGCGGGAGCCCAGCGCCGTGTCTGCCGCCGATCCGCTGGTGGCCATGCAGCTTCGGCGCGGCGACGTCTCGATGGGGTTCTTCTCGACGATCACCCAATTCGCCACGCCGCGCGATGTCACCCTGCAGCAGTTGAAGATCGAGTGTTTCTTCCCGGCCGATTACGCCACCGAGCAGCTCTCGCGCCGCCTCGCGGAGCCACACACCATCGCGGTGTAGCAGCTCGCATCCCGACATTCCACGCCGGTTCGCCACGAAATCACGAACACATAGGGTTTCGTGTTTTCGTGACTCACCATTACGTCTCGCGTAATCGCCAGCGTCGATCCCCTTCGCGAGAATGGGATCGAGCTGATCATGCTGATTCACGCGATCACCATTGCCGTCATTCTGCAGATGAACAACGTCGCTCACGCGCCCACCGGCCATCTCGAACGCGCGCAGCAGGAAGTGATCCGGCTGTATCACAGCATCGGCGTCGATGTGGCCTGGACCGGATCCGACGCGTCGCGTGCGACGCCGGCGCCGGACATTCGAGTCGTACTTGTTCCGTCTGAGCCCGGCGACATGTCGCGCCGTGAAAGGCTGGTGATGGGCGCCGCGGTGCTCACGAAGCTGGGAACCAGCGTCGCGTACATCTTCTACCGGCAGGTTGAGGCCCAGGCGCGGCAGTACGACTACTCCCTCTCCATGATCCTAGCGTCCGCGATCGCGCACGAAGTCGGACACCTCCTATTGCCGGACGGTCGCCACTCACCAGAGGGTCTGATGCGCGCGTGCTGGACGCGTGACGACTTCCACCGGGCGAATCAGGGTCAGCTGCGCTTCTCCAACGAACAGGCGGCGCAGATTCGAGGGCGGGCGGGACTACAGGTGCTTGTTGAACACGAGAGCCGCCACCGCGCTAGCCAGTAGCTCGAGCAGGACGATGGCTGTGAGGGTCGAGAACGTCCAGTCCCGCACGCGAATGTACCCGACGATCGACACGACGACACGCGCGACCGGCGTCGCCAGGAGGGTGAGGATGCCAGCGTGCAGCAACAACTGCGCCCCTGAGGCATGCATGAATTGAAGCAGCAGGCCTATGGCGAGCGCCAGCGAGCTGGCGATGACGCCGGCGCGCAGGACGACGCCAATCGCCCGTTCCAGCCGGCTCATCGAATCCCTCGGGTGAACATCACGGCGGAGACGACGAACAGCACCGCGGCCATCAGCAGCTTGAGCCACCTCGCCGACGCGCGCTGACCAAAGCGCATCCCGCCCCATGATCCGAGCTGGACGCCGAGGACCGCCGACGCGGCCAGCGCCGGCACGAGCTGGCCGGTGCCGTAGTAGATGACGGCGCCGGCCGTGGCCGTCACGCCGATCATGAACGCGCTGGTCGCGGCCGCCGCGCGCACGGGAACACCACACCAGGCGTTCAGCACTGGCACCTTGATGAAGCCGCCGCCGATACCCAGCAGCGACGACATATTGCCCGCCACGAACGACGCTGCCAGCGCGAGCGGCAGCCGCTTCACCCGATAGGTCACCATGCCGCCGCTTTCCTCTTCGTGGTAGCGCCCGCCAAGGGGACCGGGATCAATATCGGGATCGAGGATGACGTTGCGGCGCTGCAGCCGCGTCAGCATGATGATCGCAACCAGGGCCGTCACGATGCCGAAGACTCTCTGGACCGTGGACTGCGCGAGCATCTGAGCGGTGACACCGCCAAACAGGCTGCCCGCGGCGGTGGCGACCTCGAGGAGCATGCCGAGGCGCATGTTGATCAGCTGCTTGCCCGCGCGGCCGGCCGACACCGAGCTCGACGTGGCAATCACCGTCGTCAAGCTGATAGCCGCCGCGACCGTGAACGGGAGGTGCAGGGCGAGGTTGAGGAACGGCACCAGCAGCACGCCGCCGCCGATGCCGAGCAGCGCGCCAAAACCGCCAGAGACGGCGCCGGCCGCGAAGATGATCGCCGCGAGGAGAGGCGTGACGACCGGCATCAAGTACGAAGTCTGAAGGGCGAAGTCTGAAGCGTCAAACTTCAGACTTCACACTTCAAACTTTCTTGTTTGCGCCAGGTAGCGCGTGGCCTTTTCGATGGCGCGCGACTCGGCCTCCTCGCGGGTCGCGCCGTCGGCGCGCGCGAACCGCGCGCCGGGGTCGACGTTCGCGATCGTGCAGTGATAGACGGCGCCGAGCTTGTAGGTCTCGATCGTCACCGGCCAACCCGCTAGCTCCTGCTGCCGTCGCCCGTGCTCCTCTGGCTTCATACTTCTGACTTCTGGCTTTGACCTTTAACTTTTAACTTTTAACTTTTAACTTCTGGGAGGCGCTCACGGTTTTTCGACGGGTGCGCCTACCAGGTTCCCCCACTCAGTCCACGAGCCGTCGTAGTTCCGTACGTCCTTGAACCCGAGCAGGTGCTTCATCGTGAACCAGGTGAGGCTCGAGCGCTCACCGATTCGACAATACGAGATGACCGGTTGATCGCCGGTGATGCCCTGTGCCGCGTAGAGGGCCTTCAGCTCGTCGAGGTTCTTGAAGGTGCCGTCCTCATTGCAGTTCTTTCCCCACGGGATGCTCTTCGCACCGGGAATGTGGCCGCCGCGCTGGCAGGTTTCCGGCAATCCTGGCGGCGCCAAGATTTCGCCGGTGAACTCCTGCGGGCTCCGGACGTCGACCAGCGCGGCCTTCTTTCCAGCGACGGCCTGCTGGACCTCGGGCAGGAACGCGCGCAGCGACAGGTCGGGGCCGGACGCCTTGTAGGTCTTGGCCGGGAACGACGGCTTGTCGGTGCTCAGATCGCGTCCTTCCGCGAGCCACTTCTTGCGGCCGCCGTCCATGATCCGCACGTCCTCGTGCCCGTAGATCTTCAGCTGCCAGAACGCCCAGGCGGCGAACCAGTTGTTGTTGTCGCCGTACAGCACGATGGACGTCTTGTTGTCGATGCCAGTCTTGCCGAGCAGCTCTTCCAGCTTCTTGGCCGGGACGATGTCGCGCACCAGCGTGTCGCAGAGCTCCGTCGTCCAGTTCCAGCCAGCGGCGCCCGGCACGTGTCCCTGGTCGTAGGACGTCGTGTCGACGTCGACTTCGACCACGCGGACTGCGGCATCCGTGGCATGCTGCGCCACCCAGTCGGTGGTCACCAGCACGCTAGGCAGAGTTTGTGTAGCCATGTCCTGTCCTCCTGCTTATTCGAGCTTTCCATCTTAATATCAGGCGGTAATCAGCCGGCAAAAGGACCATCCCGTGGCTTGCCTAGGCGCCGATGCGCTTGCAGAAGGCGTCGTAGGCGCCCGGTGACTGCTGGTTCCACCAGGCGATGAACCCCTGCGCCACGGTTTCGAGGTGCTTCAGTTCGCCCGGGTTGCCGAGTTTTTCACGCAATGCCGGCAGGACATGGCGGATGCGCGCGTAACAGAACAGCAGTTCGCGGCCGCTCTGATAGAACAGCTCGCGGTTCAGAACGCCGCTCGTGATGAACGATGCCACCATCTCCCAATAGCTCGTGACCATGCGGTACGAGGCGTTGGCGTCGGTCCCCGGCGCGCACAACGCCGTCCACTCTTCGAGCGTTCGGACCTTGAAATTCGCGTTGAACCAGTTCCGCGCTTCGCGCATGCGATCGTCGCGCCGCATCTCGTAGAGCCGAAGAATCAGATTCACGTCATCGAACGTCGCCTTCATCATCGTTTCATGACTCCTATACTGACAATCGTGTCGCCCTTCTTCAGCGACGGCAGCGCCCGGATGAACAACACGATGCCGGCCTCGGCCGCGACGATGTCCTGAAGCTTGCGGTTGTGGTAGTCGGTCACGACGCCAATCGCCGCGCCCTTCGCGACGTGTGCATCGCGATCGACCCGCGGATGAAACACGCCGTTCTGTTCCGCGGTGATCGACACGACCGGATCGATCCAAATCGGATTCTTGACCGGCATCACCGGCCGCCCGGTCATCTTGAGGTGTCCCATCACGTTCAGGACGCCGTTGACCAGCACGGTGACGTCGGCCTCGTTGACCGGCCCCGAACGGCCGGCTTCGGCGGTGAACGACGGCTTGCCGCGGGTGGTGGCGGTGTTCTCCAGATACCTGGAGGCTTTCGGATCCTTCGGCCGGTCGCTCGACACGATGATGTGATCGAGGCCGAAGGCGAGCACCATCGCGCGCGAGAGCTCGTCCTGTTTCTGATTGCCGGTCACCGTCCAGTAGCTGTAGGGCCGCAGGTTCTCGTCGAGGTCGCCGCCGTGCAGATCAATCAGGTGATCGCACCGCTCGACGACTTCCTTCGTGACGACAAACGACGCGCGATCGGTCTGCGTGCCGTTCGGGTCGCCGGGATAGAACCGGTTCATGCTCTTGTTGTCCGTCGGATTGACGTGCGGTGTGATCTTTTCGAACGACGGCACGTTGATCAGCGGCAGCAGCACGAGCGTTCCGGACAGCTCGGCCGGATTGACCGCGTCGATCAGCCGTTCGACGGCGAGAATCGATGCGTATTCGCTGCCGTGCGCACCGGAGGCGACCGCGAGCACGGGACCCGGGCGCGCGCCGTGAATGACGGCGACCGGCATGTCGTAGCCGGCGTCCGATCCGGCCGGCACTTTCAGCACGCCCAGCGCCTTCTTTCCGCGCGTCGCTGTTGCCGTGCCGACGGTAAAGGTTGCGTGGGCGTCGCTCGGCGGGGCGACGCGTTCAGCCGCCTGCAGCACGCGCCCGGCTGCGTGACTACCGAAGCCCTGGCGGATGTGTTCAGCCGGACCTGCGAAGACGGCCATGCCGCACGCAATCCAGATCAGGTGTTTCATGCGCGCAACTTTACAACGGTTCGCGCAACTCAATATAGTTGCCGTTTACGGTTTATCTCGCCGAAGCGCCGTACGCGAAGGCGGACCAGCGATCGGCCGTGACGTCTGCACACGTGGAACAGCATCAGCTCTACATCAACGGCGAGTTCTCGCAGCCCGCGTCGGACGCGGTGCTGGACGTGATCGATCCGTCGACTGCAGACGTCATCGCCCGAGTGCCGGATGCCGCGCGCTCTGATGTCGACCGCGCCGTCAAGGCCGCGCGCGCCGCGTTCGACGAAGGTCCATGGAAGGACGCGACCGCGCAGGACCGCGGCCGCGTGCTGCTCAAGTTGGCGGAGATCGTTCGGGCGCGCAGCGACGAGCTCGCCGAGCTGGAAACGCGCAACACCGGCAAGCCGATCGTCGAGGCCGAGTTCGACATCGCCGACGTCGCCACCTGCTTCGAGTATTACGGCGGCCTGGCCACCAAGATTCACGGCGATGTCATCCCGGTCCCTGATAATGCGATCAGCCTGGCGCTACGCGAGCCGATTGGCGTCGCCGGGCAGATCGTGCCGTGGAATTACCCGCTGCTGATGGCGTCGTGGAAGCTCGCGCCGGCGATCTGCGCCGGCTGCACGACGGTGTTGAAGCCGGCGGAGCAGACGCCGCTGACCGCGCTGGCGCTGGCGTCCAGTTTCGCCGACGCTGGGCTCCCGCCCGGCGTGGTCAACATCGTCACCGGAAGGGGCGAAGTCGCCGGCGCGGCGATCGTCGAACATCCCAATGTCGACAAGATCGCCTTCACCGGCAGCGTGGAAGTCGGCAAGACGATCATGCGCAGCGCGGCGGACACGCTGAAGAAGATTTCGCTCGAGCTCGGCGGCAAGTCGCCGAACATCTTCTTCGCGGACGCCGATTTCGAGGCCGCGGTGGAAGGCGCGCTCTTCGGCGTCTTCATCAACCAGGGCGAAGTCTGTTCCGCCGGCAGCCGCATTCTCGTCCAGCGATCGATCTACCAGCGTTTTCTCGACGCGATGGTGGAGAAGACGCGCGCCATCAAAGTGGGGATGCCGTTCGACCGCGACACGAAAATGGGAGCGCTTGTCAGCCGGCAGCAGTTCGACCGCGTGCGCGAGTATCAGGACATCGGCAAGCGCGAAGCGAAGGTGGCGATCGGCGGCGGCCGGGCCAGCGGCGCGGCGCTGGAGCGCGGCTACTTCCTGGAGCCGACGATCTTCTACGACGTCGACAATGCCGCGCGGATTGCGCGCGAGGAAATTTTCGGGCCGGTCGCCTGCGTCATCCCGTTCGACACCGAAGAGGACGCGCTGCGCATCGCCAACGACACCTACTTCGGACTCGCCGCCGCCGTCTGGACGCGCGACATCTTCCGCGCGATGCGCGCGGTCAAGAAGCTGCGCGCCGGCATCGTGTGGGTCAACCACATGCAGCCCACCTACGTCGAGGCGCCCTGGGGCGGTTACAAGCAAAGCGGCATCGGGCGCGAGCTGGGCAAGTGGGGGGTGGAGGAATATCTCAACGTGAAGCAGGTCTACATCAATCTCTCGGAGCAACCCATTGGATGGTACTAAGGAGGCAACCATGACGTATTACGGCGGCAAGGATCTCGCGGCGGCGTTTCGCACCGTGAGGGAGAACACGATCAAGATCGCGGAGGAGATTCCGGAAAGCAAATACGACTTCAAACCCGCGCCGGACTGCCGCAGCGTCCGCGAGACGCTCGCGCACATCGCGGTCAGCACGGGATTCCAGTCCCACGTGCACACCAACAAGATCAGCGACATGAAAACCCTGAACTTCATGGAGCTGTTCCAGACGTTCACGGCCGAAGAAAACAGGCCGCGCACCAAGGCCGAGCTGATTGCCTTCCTGAAGTCCGAGGGCGACAAGTTCGCGGCGTTTCTCGAGGGGCTGCAGGAACCGTTTCTGGCAGAACCGGTGACGATGCCGCCCGGGGCCCAGCCGCCGTCGAAAGCCCGCTTCGAGATGCTGATGTCCGCGAAGGAGCACGAGATGCACCATCGCGGCCAGCTGATGACGATTGTGCGGATGATCGGCCAGGTGCCGCATCTGACGCGGCAGATGCAGGAGCGGATGGCGCAACTGCAGGCGACCGCTCAGACCGCCGGGCAGGCCGCGCGATAGGCTGACCAGGTCCCGATCGATGCCGACCGCCGCGCCGCGTTTCACCGCCGACACGCTCCGTTTTCTGCGGGCGCTGAAGCGCAACAACCGGCGCGAGTGGTTCAACGCGCATCGCGACGACTACGAGACACACGTGCGCCAGCCGATGACAGTCGTTGTCGAGCGGCTGGCGCACGATTTTCGCGCCTTCGCGCCCGAGCTCGTGGCAAGCCCGAAGGTGTCGATGTATCGCATTTACCGCGACACGCGCTTCTCCGAAAACAAGACTCCCTACAAGACGCACGTCGCCGCGGTCTTTCCGCAGCGCGGCCTGCCCAAGCACGAAGGGGCCGGCGTGTATTTCCACGTCTCGCCCGATGATGTCTGGATCGGCGGCGGCATGTATGCGCCTCAGACACCGCAGCTCCAGGCTGTCCGCGAGCACATCGCCGCCAACGTGAAGCAGCTCCGCT
>Ga0207641_10001021_pt1 | contig 28410 bp, 20 predicted proteins | sample KBSSwiS62_FD_184306 | JGI IMG/M metagenome (GOLD analysis project Ga0207641, IMG submission 184306) | Switchgrass rhizosphere microbial communities from Kellogg Biological Station, Michigan, USA - KBS Switchgrass S6-2 (SPAdes) (version 2) | ecosystem: Host-associated > Plants > Roots >... | reverse complement strand
AGCGTCTCACCGTAAATCCCGCATCCCGCAGCAGATTCTGCACCTCGGCAATGCTCACCAGGTTGAAGTCCCCGGGAATGGAGTGTTTCAGAACCGCCGCCGCGACGCCAAAATTGACGGCATCCTGATCATCCATCTGTGTGCGTACCCCGTGCAGTATGCCTGCAGCGAACGCATCACCGCTGCCGATACGATCGATGATCCTTCCGATGGAGTAGGTTCGCGTCGTATGCAAACCCGTGCGCGACAACAACGCGCCCGACAGATCGTGATCGTCCACGCTGCGCTGAACTCTGACCGTCGTCGCGATACGCTTCAAGTGCGGAAAAGTGTCGAACGCGAGCTTGCCGGCGATCTGGAATTGCTCCGCCGCCGGCACGCCATCAAAGCTCTGTCCCAGGATCAGGCTGATATCGCGTTGTTCCGCGAACAGCAGGTCCGCCTGTTCAACCAGTTCCCGCAGAATGGGGCGCGCGTCGCCGTGCCAGCGCTCCCACAGTTTCGCGCGATAGTTGCAGTCGAACGAGACGGCGACACCGAGTGATCGGGCCGTGCGCGCGGCGCGCAGGGCGGCTTCCGCGGACTGCGGACCGACCGCCGGGGTAATCCCCGAAAGGTGCAGCCAGCTCACTTCCGAGAGCACCCCGCTCCAGTCGATCAGCTCGGGGGGCGCGAGTGCGAACGCCGAATTCTCGCGGTCGTACAGCACTTCGGACGGCCGCTGACCCGCCCCTACCGTCAGAAAGTACATTCCCATGCGCCCGGGGCGGAACTGAACAGGGTCCGTCCTCACGCCGTGCCGCCTCAGCTCCCCGGCGGCCGCATGGCCGAGGCTGTTGTCCGGAAGAACACTGACTACTGTGGCGGAATGGCCCCATTGCGCCAAAGCAACGCCTACGTTGGCCTCCGCCCCGCCAATGTGTGCGACCAATGTCCTCGATTGGAGAAGTAGTTCACTGTGCGGCGCACCAAGTCTCAGCAGAATCTCGCCGAAGCAGGCTATGCCTGCCGCTTGTGTGTGGTTATTTCGCATCATCCAGTAGTGCCTGAGTAGCCGGGTATTGCGCCCGCTTGTGGTCGTAATATCCGATTTGCTAAGTTAAATGTCACCGGTGTCAAAAAGTGGGGTCCTGCCGCACCGTTCAGCTTTGACTCGACGCACAATCCCATGTCCCAGCTTGGACGGGACGGGCTTGTCCTGCGAGGTCATCGACGCGGCGCGGAGTATCCCTCAACTCGACAACGGCCTGCCATGCGCGAACAGGGAGTTCGCCGGGCGTCTGCACGGCTGAATGCTGCTACCGGTAACAGCAACCGGTGTCATTTTTTTATTTTTCGGTCCAATCATGTGGGAGAGAGGGTCATGAAGACAGGTCTGAATTCGACAAGGACTGCAGCCTCGCAAAAGGCTGTGGTGATGTCCGCCGGAACAGTGGCAGCCGCGGTGGCGACCATTCTGGCGGCACATTCGGGAGTCGCGAGGGCGGCGGATGACGCACAGGGTCCGCAGGCCTCTGCGCCCGTCGTGTCGCTCGACGAGGTGATCGTCACGGGCTACCGCAAGAGCTTGAACGCGGCTCTCGATGCCAAGCGCGACTCGGTAGGCTCGGTCGACACAATTGTTGCCGAAGATATCGCGGCCTTCCCCGAGCTGAACCTCGCGGAATCCATTCAGCGCATTCCCGGCGTATCGATCCAGCGCGACGCCGGTGAAGGTCGCCAGATTTCCGTTCGCGGTCTCGGCCCGGCTTATACCCGCGTCCGCATCAACGGAATGGAAGCCCTGACCACGGTCAGCAGCTCCGACGCAAACGGCGGCACCAACCGCGACCGGTCGTTCGACTTCAACGTGTTTGCTTCCGAGCTGTTCAACAACATTGCGGTCCATAAGACCTCCTCCGCGGACATCGACGAAGGCTCCCTGGGTGCCACGGTGGATTTGCGTACGGCTCGTCCGTTCGATTACAACGGCTTCACCGCGGTTGTCGGTGCGAAGGAAGACTACAACGACCTCGCCGGCACGCTCATGCCGCGCTACGCCGGTCTGATCAGCAACACCTGGGCCGACGGCATGTTCGGCGCGTTGGTGTCCGCTGCGTACACGAAGCGCGCAGTCGTCGACGACGGTGCAAGCACGGTTCGTTGGCAGAGCGGCAAGCAGGTCAATACTACACCGCCCAAGCTTCCTACTGATCCGCCGCTCGGCGCGCTGGTGGACAGCTCCGCAAACATCTTCAAGAACCTGCCGGCGCAATACGCAGGCTTGAATAGCGACTTCCGCCCGCGCATACCGCGTTACGAGGAATACCACACCGACGAGGGTCGCTTGGGTATCACCGCGTCACTGCAGTTCAAGCCGTCGGACAAAACGCTGATCAACTTCGACAACCTCTTCGCGCAGTTCGATACGACCCGCGAGGAAGAGCAGCTCGAAAACCCGACCTTCAGCACCACCGGCGGCGCCCCGTTGGGCGTCAATGGCGTTCAGGTCGTGTCGGCCACTGTCGTCAACAACAATATTGTTGCCGGTACCTTCAACAACGTGGACATCCGCGCGGAGCACCGCTATGACGTGTACGACACGAAGTTCCGTCAACACGCGTTGAGCCTCGAGCAGGGTATTACCGACACGTTGAAGTTCAACGGTTCGGTGGGCTGGTCGCAGTCCATCATGACCCAGCCGGAATCGACGACCCTCATCTGGGACATCACCGGCGTCAACGGCTATACGTATGACTTCGCCAGCCAACCCCTGTACAACCGCCTGCCGCTGTTGACCTACGGCAACGCGAACGTGGCTGACCCGAATGCCTGGAAACTGACCCAGATTCGCGAGCGTCCGGGCGACGTCGACAACACCTTCACGAACTACGAAGGCGACCTCGATTGGACGGCCACGGACTCGTTGAAACTGAAGGTCGGCGGCCAGCTGAAGAAGTACGAGTTCAAGACGGACAACTTCCGCCGTACCAGCGAGGCGGCGATTCCCGCCAGCATTGCGGCTCTCAAGGGGAGCCAGTTTGGGACGACGGCCCACCTCACCGGCCTGGCAGACGCGCCGACGGGCACTATCCGGGATTGGGCCGTGCCTGATCTGAGCAGTCCGTTGTTGCAGTTGAACGATCGGTCGGTCTTCCCGTTGAGCGTCACGCCGGCCCTGGGCAGCAACTTCAACGTGTACGAAAAGGATACGAGCGGTTTCGTAATGGCCGACTGGAACACGGATGTGTTGACCGTGCCGATCCGCGGCAGCCTGGGCGTGCGCTTCGTGCACACCAACCAGTTGTCGCTCGGTTATCAGACAACGGCGAGCGGCATCAACTATGTCCCGGCCGAGCACACGTACAACGACGTGCTGCCTGCTTTGAACGTCGTCGCGGAGTTCACCAAAGACTTCCAGGTTCGCGCCAGCGCCGCCAAGGTCATGTCGCGTGCGGGTCTCGGCAGCCTGAACCCGGGTTCGTCGGTGTCCATCGCAGGTAACAACAAGTCGGTGACTACCGGCAATCCAGGACTCGATCCGATTCGTGGCAAGGCCTATGACCTCGGTGCCGAGTGGTACTTTGCCAAGGAGTCGCTGCTGAGCGCGGCGGTGTTCTACAAGAAGATCGATTCTTTTGTCGAGACTTCGAAGACGCTCACCAACTTCGCCGCGAGCGGTCTGCCGACATCCCAGGCAGTGGCTGCATGCGCAGCTGCCAAAAGCGACGCTGCCACCTGTCTGGACAGCTGGACTATCAGCGTCCCCGTCAACACTCCGGGTGGTGACATCAAGGGCGCCGAGGTCAGCTATCAGCAGCCGTTCTCGTTCCTGCCTGGCTGGCTCAGCAGCTTCGGCACGATCGTCAACTACACGTACGTTTCGTCCACCATCAAGTATGTGGACACGAACTCCGTGCCGCAGGCCGGTGTCCCGCAGCAGTACGTGGAGAACACGCTGATCAACCTGTCGAAGAACGCGGCGAACGCCACGCTCTACTACGACAACGGAACCTGGAGTGCGCGTGTTTCGGGCTCGTATCGCAGCCCGTACCTGACGAGCGTTCCGGGTGGCAACCTGAACGACGTCGAAGGCACGAAGCAGACGATCAACATCGACTTCGCGTCCAGCTGGAACATCACGGAACAGTTGCAGGTCACCCTCGAAGGGCTGAACCTGACCAACCAGTTCCAGTACCAGTACGTGGATTCGGTAGCCAACCGCATGAACTACTACCACCAGCAGGGACGTGACTTCCTGTTGGGCGCCCGGTACAAGTTCTGATTGATGGCGCCTGGCGGCGGGGCCTTATCTCCCCGCCGCCAGTCCGCCGTACGCGCGAGCCAATCCGCTGGTGAAAATGTCATTGCTCACCAGCGCAGCCGGAAACACCTGCTCCAACCCCAGAAACAGCGGCAGATCAGCCGCCGCCCGGTTCTGACAGCTCTTCCCGATTTCAAACAACCGCTTCGCCAGCGGGTCCACCACCTGCTCACCGTCCGCGGCCTTGCGGCGGACGAAATGCATCCAGGCGGCGATCGGCACACATAGCCGGTCAATCGGCCGGCCGGCCTCCAGGTTGTCCTGGATCGTTCCCAACAACCGGAAAGGCAGCTTCTGCGAGCCGTCCCAGGCAATCTGCGCCAGCGCGTGCCGGATGGCCGGATTGCGGAAGCGCTTCAGGATCGCCTGGATGTACTCATTCAGATCGAGCCCGCGCGGTGCCTTGATGATCAGCAGGATGTCGCGCTTCATCATCGTGCCCACGAACGCCGCGAGATCCACATCTTCCATCGCGCCCGCCACCGTTTCGTGGCCGGCGAGCAGACCGAGATACGCGAGCGATGAATGCGCGCCGTTCAACAAACGCAACTTGGCGCGATCGTAGGCTCCAACATCATCGGTGACGATGACGCCCGCGCTGCGCCAATCCGGGGTTTCTCCGGCAGTGCGGTCCTCGATGACCCACTGCACGAATCCTTCGCGCTGCACCGGCCACCGATCCGTCATGCCGAGCACTTCCGCGACGCGCTCCCGCAAATCATCCGTGGTGGCGGGAGTGATGCTGTCGACCATGGTGCGAGGGAATGCGACTTTCTCTTCGATCCAACGCGCCAGGCCGGCGTCCGCGACCTGCGCGAGCTGTTGGACGGCGCGGCCGAGCCGCGTGCCGTTATCGACGAGGTTGTCGCAGCTGATGATGGTCAACGGGCCCGTACCGCTGTCGCGCCGTCGGCGCAATGCCTCGACCAGGTATCCGACGAGGCTGACGGGCGACTGAGGATTGCTCAGGTCGCGACGGATATCCGCGTGGGACATGTCGAGATTGCCGTCGGGTCCCAGGCAGTAGCCTTTCTCCGTGACGGTCATCGTAACTACCCGCGTGGTCGGGGCAGCCAACCGCGCCAACACGCCTGTTGGGTTCTCCGGGGCCACGAGTGTTTGTTTCAACGCCCCGATGATTCGATAGGAAGTCGTTTCATCCAGCGAGGCGAGGGTATAGAGCCCGTCCTGGGGGGCCAGGGCGTCGCGAACGTCCGTGCTGCGCAGGGAAACTTCGCAGATGCCCCAGCGGGGATCGCTCGCAAGCAACTTGTCGACGAACCACGCCTGATGCACACGGTGAAAGGCGCCAGGTCCGAAGTGGACGATGCCGATATCAACCTGCGTACGATCATACGCGGGGCGTTTCACCTCACGCGGCACCCGCGCGAGGTTGGTCTGGGATAGGAAGTCCATCATGCTCCTGGGGCTGGGGCGAGCATCAAAGCGTGACACCTGTTTTCCAGATGGCGATCTCGCGCTCGTCATTGAGCTCGTTGCGGGACGGCTTGCCGGAAGCAGTGTCGATGATGAGATCCATCAGCTTGGCTCGGGCCTCATCCATGCTCGTGCCTTCCAACACCTGGCCGGCGTCGAAATCAATCCAGCGGGGCTTCTTCTGCGCGAGCGCGGTGTGGGAGGCAATCTTGAGGGTGGGCACCGGGAATCCCAGTGGTGTGCCGCGGCCGGTGGTGAACAGAAGCAGGGTGGCTCCGGCGGCGACCAGCGCGGTGGAGGAAACAGCATCATTGCCCGGGGCTTCCAGCAGCGCAAGTCCCGGCTTGCCGGCGCGCTCACCGTAGAGCAGCACCTGGCTCACCGGTGCGCGGCCCCCTTTCTGCACGGCTCCGAGTGACTTCTCCTCGAGCGTGGTGATCCCGCCGGCAATATTCCCTGGAGAGGGGTTTTCGTAGATCGGTTGGCCGTGATCCAGGAAGTATTGTTTGAAATTGTTGACTACGGAGACGATGCCGTCGAACACGTTGGCGTCGACGGCCCGGCGCATCAACAGCTGTTCCGCTCCGAAAACCTCGGGAATCTCGGTGAGTATGGGTGTGCCACCGGCGGCGGAGAGCTGGTCCGCGATGCGGCCCACCAGTGGATTCGCGGTAATCCCACTGAAGCCGTCGGAGCCCCCGCATTTCAGCCCGATCGACAGCGCCGCGAGCGGGCAGGGCTCGCGCTCGTCGCATTCCACAATCTCGACGAGGGCCTCCAGCGCCGCGAGTCCCTCTTCCATTTCATCCTCAATCGCCTGTGCGCTGAACGAACGTATACGGGATTCGTCATGCGGGCCCACCTCAGCCAGCAGTTTGCTGAGCTGGTTGGATTCGCAGCCGAGCCCCACGACGAGCACGCCGCCTGCGTTGGGATGGGAAATGAGTGATGCGAGTATCTTCCGCGTGTGCGCCAGGTCATCGCCCAGTTGTGAGCAACCAAACGGGTGAGTCAGTGCATGTACGCCATCCACACGACCCGCGAACCGCTCTGCTCCCAGCCGCGCAATCCGCTCCGCCGTCCGTGTTACACAACCCACCGTCGTGACAACCCAGATTTCATTGCGCGTACCAACCTTCCCATTGCGACGCCGGTAACCCATGAATTCCAGGGGGCTTTCGGGCGCCGGCGCGGTGACTGTGAGAGGCGCGGACGGTTGGTACTCGTATTGATTGAGACCCGTGAGCTGCGTTGTTAGATTACCGGAATGAACCAGCGAGCCCGGCTCGATGTCACACCGGGCCCGGCCGATCGGCCAGCCATACTTGAGTACGGCGTTCCCGGCTTTGATCGGGCGGACGGCGATCTTATGTCCACGCGGAATCAACTCACGGACGTGAACACAGTCGCAACTTTCAGCAAAACCGCCCGAAACGGCCTGCGGCCCGTCCTGCCGGGACGCTTGCAGATGCCCTGGCAGGCGCTCCAAACTGACACTTTCGCCAGGCTCGAGCTGGCGCACGGCCACGGCCACATCATCGGCAGGATCAATCTGGTGAACGGGTTTGTGCATTGATTGGCGCAGCGCAGTATTCTCCAAGGGAAACCGGTGTCATTTAAAGGGTCCCCCGGCCTTTTGTCCAGCCCCCGGTGCCGCGTACACTGCGGCACCTTTTCACAACTAACGCGAGATCGACCCGACGCGCATGTCAAAAACAAAAACAACCGCCACCCGGACGGCAGCGCTCGATCCGACATCCGCCGCGAAGGTCACCGAGAGTATGGGCGGACGCCGCGCCACCATCAATGACATTGCCCGCCTGGCGAATGTGTCCAAGAAAACGGTCTCGCGAGTAATCAACCAGTCGCCGTTCGTCAAAGAGGCCACGCGCGCGAAGATCGATGCCGTCATTCAGCAGATCGGTTACGCGCCCGACCCGCAGGCGCGCGGGCTCGCCTTCCGGCGCTCGTTTCTGATCGGGTTGATTTATGACAATCCCAACGCTCAATACATCGTCAATATCCAGGACGGCGTGCTGGACGCATTACGGGGCTCGGGATTCGAGCTCGTGGTCCACCCCTGCGACCGGTTGAGCGAGGACTTTCTACCCGGCATACGCCGTTTTATCGAGCGGCAGAAGTTGCATGGCGTAGTGCTGTTGCCCCCGATTTCGGAAGACCAGATGCTGGCGCAGGCGTTGCGCGAGATTGACTGTCAGTATGTGCGAGTTGCCGCGGTTCGCCTCGACAACACATCGCGCGCGATCTTATGTAACGACCGCGAAGCCACGGCCGAGGCGGCCAACTATCTCGAGGCGCTGGGTCACCGCCGCATCGGGTTGATCACAGGTCCACCGCAGTACCGGTCCGCGCACGAACGCGTGCTCGGGTTCACATCGGCGTTGGAAGCACGGGGCGTGAAGATTCCTCCCGAGATGATTGTCGAGGGATCGTATACGTTCGATTCCGGTGTTGCTTGCGCCGAGGCGCTCCTGGCGCGTAAGCCGCGGCCTACGGCGATCTTTGCGTCGAACGATGAGATGGCAGCGGGTGTCTACAAGGCTGCCTACAGACTCGGTATCTCGATACCGCGCGAGTTGTCGGTCGTGGGTTTCGACGACTCGCCACTGGCCACGCGTCTTTCGCCGTCACTGACCACGATCCGGATGCCGATTCGTGACATGGGCCGACTCGCAGCCGCTAAGCTGATCCCCGTGAAGGCACCCAATGAGGCCGATCTGTCCACCGTCACGCGGGTCACTCTGCACCTCATCGTGCGCGATTCTTCGCAACCACCGGAAGGATGAGCCGGGCCGATTGGGCGCCCAGTTTTCCCTGGGTGACACCGGTTACCTGCCACCCCGACCACAAGGTATCATCCGCGCCCGGACGCGCATTTCGCTGAAAGTCGAATATGTCAAAGCCCAGTTCTGGAATATCCAAAAAGTTAGTGCTGCACCCGGATCGCCTCTTTCCGGCCGATCCGGCCATCCGGGCGATCGCACGTCGTCTTTATGGCGCCGTTCAGAACCTCCCCATCATCAGCCCGCACGGTCACACGGACCCGGCCTGGTTCGCTGATAACGAACCCTTCGGCAACGCCGCCGAGTTGCTGCTCGCGCCCGATCACTATCTGTATCGGATGCTCTACAGCCAGGGTGTCCCGCTCTCGAATCTCGGCGTTCCGAGTCGCAAGGGCCCCTCCGATGCCGATCCGCGCGAAGCCTGGAGACTGTTCGCTCGCAACTTCCCCCTGTTCCGCGGCACTCCGTCGTATCTGTGGCTGAGTCACGTTTTCAGCGTGGTGTTTGGTCTCGAGATCGTGCTCGATGAGAAGTCGGCGGATCATTATTTCGATGCGATCGCAGCAGCGCTGCGCACCGATGCCTTCCGGCCCCGCGCCCTGTTCGAGCGATTCAACATCGAAGTGTTGGCGACCACCGAATCGCCCATCGATCCGCTGGCCCAGCATCGGATGATCCGGGAGAGCGGTTGGAATGGCCGGGTAGTCACGACGTACCGGCCCGATGCGGTGGTGGATCCCGAGCACGAGCAGTTCCCGGAGGCGTTGCGGCAATTCGGCGAGATGACCGGTCAGGATGTTCACAGCTGGCACGGCTATCTGGAGGCGCACCGCATCCGCCGACGGGCGTTCGCCGATGCAGGGGCGACCGCGACTGACCATGGTCATCCAACAGCCCGCACGGCCGACCTCAGCCAGGCCGAGTGCGAGCAGCTCTTCGCTCGCGTTGTCGCGGGCAAAGTCACTCCTGAAGATGCCGAGCTCTTCCGCGCGCAGGTCCTCCTCGAGATGGCGCGCATGAGCCTCGATGATGGCCTCGTGATGCAGATCCATCCGGGTGCCTTCCGCAATCACAACCGCTGGCTGTTCGAGAATTACGGGCGCGACAAGGGCGCCGATATTCCGATGCGGACGGAGTATGTGAATGCGTTGAAGCCGTTGCTCGATCGCTTCGGCAACGATCCGCGGCTGTCGATCATTCTGTTCACGTTGGATGAGACGACCTACAGCCGCGAGCTGGCGCCCCTGGCGGGTCATTACCCGGTGTTGAAGCTCGGCCCCGCCTGGTGGTTCCACGACAGCCCGGAAGGCATGTTGCGTTTCCGCGAGCAGACCACGGAGACGGCCGGGTTTTACAACACGGTCGGATTCAACGACGACACGCGTGCATTCCTGTCGATCCCCGCGCGTCACGATGTGGCGCGCCGCGTGGATTGTGCATTCCTGGCGCGGCTGGTTGCCGAACATCGGCTCGACGAGGACGAAGCGCGGATCGTAGCGGAAGACCTCGCGTATCGCCTGCCGAAGGCAGCGTACCGTCTTTAGACAACACCGACACTACTATGAGCATGACAGACCTATTTTCCCTCGTCGGGCGTACCGCCCTCGTAACAGGCGCCAACACGGGCATCGGCCAGGGGATTGCCCTCGCGCTCGCGAATGCGGGCGCCGACATCGTCGCCGTCGGCCGGACGGCTCCCGAGGAAACTGCAAACCTCGTGCGCGCCACGGGCCGTCGTTTTCACAGCATCGAAGCGGACCTCGGGTCGGCTTCGCATTCAGCCGAGATCGTTCAACAGGCCGTCGAGCATTTCGGCGCGGTGGATATTCTCGTCAACAACGCGGGCATCATCCGCCGCAATGACGCATTGGATTTCACGGAAGCGGATTGGGATGCCGTCATGAACGTCAATCTCAAATCGGCCTTCTTTCTGTGCCAGGCCGTCGCCCGCAAGATGCTCGAGCTCAAAAGGGGCGGAAAGATCATCAACATCGCGTCCATGTTGTCTTTCCAGGGCGGCATTCGCGTGGTCTCCTACACGGCCAGCAAGAGCGCCATCGCCGGCATGACCCGCCTGCTGGCCAACGAATGGGCCGCCAAGGGCATCAACGTCAACGCGATTGCTCCAGGTTATATTGCAACCAACAATACAACTGCGCTGCGCAGCGACGAGACTCGCAATCGCGAAATTCTCGCCCGCATACCCGCCGCGCGTTGGGGCAAGGCCGGAGGACCTCGGTGGGGCCGCCGTTTTCCTGGCCTCGCGCGCGTCAGACTACATGCACGGCACTATCGTCCCTGTCGACGGAGGATGGCTCGCGCGCTGATTGCCGCGCGAGCATCTCGCCCCTTCGATGAGCGGGCCGGCGCCCGCATTTCGCCTCAGCCTGCAGCTTGTGTATGGCCGTGGTTACGGTGTACTGCCGTCAATGCGGTCGCGCCGACATTCGCGACCGCAGTATCGACCGCCCTGTCATAGCAGATCTTATACAGGTGGTAGCGATCAACTTCGCGCGCGTTGGGCTGTTGGCAAACAATTCGCGCCGCACGCTGTATACGCTGGTACAGCGCTTCCGCGGAGGCCGAATCCTGTAAGTCGGATTGTGCATAGCTGACACGCAACGACGGTGTTTCAGTGGGCCCGGTGGCAAGCGCTGCTGTCGAGCCCAGCGCTGCCGCGCTGAGCAGGACCAGGCCGCTCAGGATTCCGAACTGACGAGTGGGGCGCATGACGACTCTCCTTACAAATGGAAAACTCGAGGTCTCGTGCTCGTTTCTGCAGTGAGCGTGCGTATAGATGCCCCCTCACGCGTTTCGGTTTGCTCGCCCAGCCGTGACGGCAGAACGCTTGGGCTCACCTGCGGTGAACGGAGCGGTCGCGTAGAATGAGGACCGTGAAACGACACAAAGCCCGGGAACTGGACCCCTTGAAGCGCCGGATTGCTGATCTGGACCCCAGCAGCATCGACGCCCTGTACGGGCTCGAGCCCGTCTATGAGCCTGGCAACGGCCTGCCGGGGCTGCTGCCCGAAGAGTTTGTGGCGGTTCAGTGTCCCTACTGCGGCGAACGGTTGGAAACCCGCGTTGATCTGACTGCCGACGAGCCGTCGTACATCGAGGATTGCCAGGTCTGCTGTCGGCCCATTCAGTTCGTCCTCGAGCGCGCGGAGCCCGCAGGTCAGGGGGCACTCGTGTCGGTCGAGGTCCGGCGGATCGATTAGCTCGATCCTCGTGACTCACCGCCTCCTGCCATGCAACTCCGAGAGCTCCGAACTGTTCTGCTGATCCACTCGATCGAGGAAACCGATCGCGCGGGCGAGGTCATTCCGCTGGCGGATCGGGCTGACGCATCGCGGGCCGTGCTCAGAGACTCCGGCAAGCTCGCCGAAGCACAGCCTTCAGCGGCGCTGTCGCCCCAGTCACAGGCATTTCTGATCAAACGGTCGCAGCGCCTGCTCGATCGTTTGAAGTTGCGCTCGCCCGCGGTCGTGCATGTGCTGGCGCTGGCGGGTGGTCTGACCTGGCTCGGTCGGTTCGTGCTCGTCGCGGCGGTTGCGGTGGGCATATCGCTCTCCGCGCTGGACGGCAGTCGGCGTATCAACATCCTCGCCTTCCCGCTGATCGGGCTCATTGCCTGGAACCTGTTTGTTTATGTGGCGCTCATCGTGACCTGGCTCAAGACGCGCGGCCGGGCGCCCGCGGGGTTCTGGTTCGCTCATTTCTATGAGCGCTGGATTGCCGGCCGCATTGAATCGTTGATGCGACACTCCACGCGCTACAACGTGCCCCTCACTACGGGATTGCGACGGTTCGCGGCCGAGTGGGGCGCGCTTTCCCAGCCGATCCAGTTCCTGCGCGCCAAGCGGCTGATGCACTTCGGGGCGGCGCTGGTCGCGATCGGGCTGATCGTCGGCCTGTATATCCGCGGGATCGCGCTTCGTTATGAGGCGGGTTGGGAGAGCACCTTCCTCGGCCCGCAAAGCGCGTACGCGCTCATTTCCCTGTTGTACGCACCGGCCGCCTTGCTCTCCGGCGTCTCTTACGGCTCTGTTTCTGAAATCAGCGAATTGCGTTGGACAGCCACGGGCGGTGGCGGCGAGGCCGCTACCTGGATCCATCTGATCGCGATCACAGCCGTGCTGTATATCGTGTTGCCTCGTTTGTTGGCCGCCGGCGCCGTCACGTTTGGTTTGTGGAACCTGTCGCGTCGCATTCCTTTGCCGGCGAATCTTCTGGGCTACACGCGCGCGCTGGTGATAGGTGTTGGTAGTGGCGCCGTTGGAGAGACAGCGAATGTGGTCCCCTACGCCTATGAGCCGAAGGCGCCCTCGATTGCAGGCCTCGAGTCCCTGTTGGGCGCCACGCTGGGCGCCAACCTCAAGATGAGGACGGGCGACCCGGTGAAGTACGGCGATGAAGAGACCGTGGCCGCGCGTCTCGCTGCCACCAACGCCACCTGGCACGTAATCCTGATGACGCTGGCCTCGACTCCCGAAGTTGAAAACCACGGGGCATTCTTGCGGGCCTGGCGCGACTGGCTCGTCAGGAACGCAACCTCGGCGCCCTTGTTGATTGTGATTGATGAAGGGCCTTTTGCATTGCGCCTGCGGGGAGAGTCGGTTTTCGAGCAGCGCCTGCAGGAGCGGCGCAAGTTGTGGCGCGACTTCGTCGCGGGCTATGGCCTGCGGGCGGTGTTTGCGGATCTGATTCAGATCAAGCCCGGCGCTCCTTCCGAAATCAACGCCCGGGATGAAGCGCGCTCGGCGTTGTGGACCGCGAGCGAGCGGGCATGAGTGTCGGCGCAGTCGCCGGCCCCAACCGCGACGCGACCGCTCGGCCAGCCGAGCCGTGCAGAATCAACGTCAGCCTTCTTTCCCACACCAACGTTGGCAAGACAACTCTTGCCCGTACGCTGCTGCGGCAGGACATCGGCGAGGTAGGTGACCGAGCCCACGTCACCGAGGTGGCCGAAAGCCACGTGTTGATTGAATCCCCCGCGGGCGACTCGCTGATCCTGTGGGACACCCCGGGATTTGGTGACAGCACCCGTGTATTGAAACGCCTGCAACAAGGCGACAAGCCCATCGGCTGGTTCCTGTCGCGCGTCTGGGATCGCTTCGCCGACCGTCCGTTCTGGTGCAGCCAGCAGGCCATGCACAACGCCCGCGAAACCAGCGATGTCATCCTGTATGTGGTCAACGCCGGTGAGGCGCCCTCCGTGGTCGGTTACGTCGATGCCGAAATCCGCATCCTGGGTTGGATCGGCAAGCCCGTCATCCTGTTGTTGAATCAACTAGGAGCCCCGCGCGATTCCGCTCAGTCACAGGAAGATGTGACTCAGTGGCAGCAGCACGTGGCGCAGTACAAATGGGTCGAGACGGTTCTGCCTTTCGATGCGTTCGCACGCTGTTGGGTCCAGGAGGGAACCTTGCTCGCCCAGGTGCAACGCCAGTTGACCGGCGGCCGCCAGGCCGCCTTCGGGCGCCTGCGCGAATCCTGGCGGATACGCAATCTCGCCGTGTTCCACGACTCCATGAAAGCGCTCGCCGAGCAGATTGCCGCCGCATCGGTGGATGTTGAGCAAGTGCAGGAGCGCGACATCCAGGGAAAAGCGCGCGCCTGGATCGGCGCGATGGCGACCGGCGTCGACAGCCGAGATCCGGGCCTCGAAAGAGCCCAGACGAATCTCGCCGGGCGCCTCGATTCGAACATCCGCGCAACCACCGCAAAGCTCGTTGAGTTGCATGGCCTGACGGGCCGCGCCACGGACGAAGTTCTCAAACGCATGGGCCGAGAGTTCGCCATTGACCGCCCCGCGGATGCCGACAAGGCGAGTGTTCTCGGTGGGTTGGTCTCGGGCGCACTGGGTGGCCTCGCCGCGGATCTCGGCGCCGGCGGGCTGACTTTTGGTGCCGGTGCGTTGATCGGGGGCGTGTTGGGAGTGTTTGGCGCGCGGGGCATCGCCAAGGCCTACAACCTTGCCCGCGGTGCGAACACGGGAACAGTCAGGTGGTCCCGTGAGTTTCTGTATGCCCGTGTCGCGGCCGCGCTGATGAGATACCTTGCCGTGGCTCACTTCGGGCGGGGCCGGGGTGAGTTTGTGTCGGGGGCCGCGCCGGCGCATTGGCAGGAGGCGGTTCAAAAAGCACTGGAGCGCCGCAAGGCGAGCTTCGATGCCGTCCTGGCGGGAACTGTCACTGCCGCCGCGTTGCTCCCTCTGATCACTTCCAGCGCACAGGAAGTTTTGTTGTACCTGTATCCTGACGTATCACACGTATTTGAATGAAAACCATCAATGAGGTGCTCATGACTCTGAGGAACAACCGCAGCGGCAGCCGCGGTGTTGACACGCGCCCTTCGTCGTGGCTGGCCGGCAAGGCAGCCGTTGGCCGCCCGCGCGGTGTTGAGACACGTCATGGACTGGCCCGCGCGGCCGCTATCCTCGTCGCCGCCGCCGTAGTCACGGTGGCGGGCTGCTCAAAACAGGCGCCGCCGCCGGTCAATGTTCCGCCGCCTCCGGATCCGTCGGCCACGGCGCGGGCAGCCTGGACCGACTTCGCTTCCTCGTTCATTGAGGGTTACTTCAAGAGCCACCCGTTCTTCGCCGCCCAGGCCGGCCGTCACGAGTTTGACGGTCAGATGGCTGACTGGAGCGCCGACGGCTTCAAGGCCGAAATCGAGCGCCTGAAGGGACTGCGTGAGAAGGCCGCGGCCATCGACCCCGAGCCTCTCGAGCAGGCCCAGCGCTTCGAGCGCGAGTACCTGTTGAGTGTCATCGACAGCGAGTTGTTCTGGCTGGACCAGGCCAGGGCGCCCTTCAGGAATCCCGCCTGGTACATCAACAGCCTCGATCCGGAGTTGTACCTGAGCCGCAATTACGCGCCGCTCGAGAAGCGCCTCACCGGCTACATCGGCTACGCGCGAGCCATCCCCAAGATCGCGGAACAGATCAGGGCGAACCTGCAGTCGCCCCTGGCCAAGCCGCTGATTGAGCGGGGCATCGCGGGCTTCGGTGGCTTCGCCGAGTTCTATAAGAACGACGTGCCCAAGGTTTTCGCGTCCGTCAAAGATGAGCAGGCTCAGAAAGATCTCGCGGAAGCCAATACCGCCGCCGCCAAGGCGATGGAGGATCTGAAGAACTGGCTGGTGTCAGAGCGCAAGAAGGGCACGGACAACTTCGCCCTGGGCGCGGACCTGTACTCCGCCATGTTGAAACAGACGGAGCGGGTCGATGTACCGGTGGCCGATCTCGAGGCCATTGGTCGCGCGGACCTCCAGCGGAATACCGCGGCACTGAAAGCTGCGTGTGAAGAGTATCTGCCGAAGGGAACCGTTCGTGCCTGTATCGACAAGATGAGTGCGAACAAGCCGAAGGGCGGAGCCGTCGACGGCGCACGAGCGCTGCTGAAGGACCTGAAGGCGTTCATCGTAGAGAAGGACATCGTCAGTATTCCGGGCACTGAGGAAGCACTCGTCGCCGAGGCGCCTCCCTACATGCGTGGAAATTTCGCGTACATCAATGTGCCGGGGCCATACGAGAAGGGCGTCGCGTCGGTTTACAACATCTCGCCACCGGACCAGAAGTGGAGCGTGAAAGAGCGCGCGGCGTACATCCCGGGAATCGCCACTCTGACCTTCACCAGCGCACATGAGGTGTGGCCAGGACACTTCCTGCAGTTCCTCCATGCCAACCGCAATCCATCCAAGATTGCCGCGCTGTGGGTGGGATACGCCTATGCGGAGGGCTGGGCCCACTACACCGAAGAAATGATGTGGGAAGAGGGTTACGGCAACGGCACTGCCGAGACCCACATCGGTCAGCTCAAGGACGCTCTGCTTCGCGACGTCCGTTTCCTGTCGTCAATCGGTTTGCATACTCATGGCATGACCGTCGCGCAGTCGGAAAAGATGTTCCTCGAAGAGGCTTACGCCGACCCGGGCAACGCGCGGCAGCAGGCGGCTCGTGGTACGTACGATCCCGCTTACCTCAACTACACGCTCGGTAAGCTGATGATCCGGAAGTTGCGGGCGGATTGGGTTGCACAGAAGACGTCGGGTGACGCTAAGGCGGAGCCGATGAAGGAGTGGAAGGCATTCCATGACGCCTTCCTGTCGTATGGTGGTCCGCCAATCCCGCTCGTGCGCAAGGCCATGATCACCGGAGACAAGGGTTCACTCTTCTGAGACGGCTGCTTCCAGAAAGGTGAGCTGTGCTGTTGTGGCGTCCAGTCGAACCCGGACGCCCAACGGCACCGGTTCATTCACGTCGCCGTGGCCTATCGGAAAGCCTGTTGCACACGGCAGGCCGGTCGCCACGGCAAGATCCCTCAGCACATCCACACTGCTATAGCTTGCGTCCCGCTCTTCACAGTGCGTGAACGAGCCAAGCGCGATGCCCTTGATTTGACGGAACACGCCCGCCAGCTCGAGGTGTGTCCACATCCGGTCGAGGCGGTAGGGGCGCTCGCCAACATCCTCGAACACCAGGATCGCGCCCTCGAGGTTGGGCATGAACGGCGTGCCCAGCAGGCGAGTGAACATCGAGAGGTTGCCGCCCAGCAAAGGCCCCTCGGCGATCCCTTCCACAAGCGCCGCCGTCCCTCGCAGCGGTGCTGCGGGCGCGTCGGATTCCAGCAGCGAGAACAATCGCTCACTGGTCGGCCGACCCAGCCGACCCAGTTGGGTCAGCACCGGCCCGTGAATGCTCACCAAACCGTGGCTCTGGCGCCACTGGTGGAGGGCGGTTATGTCAGAAAACCCAATAATGGCCTGACTCGCAGCGCCGCTCGTTGCGACCCGAGCCGCGCCGATGTTGGCGCCCGCCGTGCTGGCGCGCGAGCGTGCTGCATTCTTCGGCGCTGTCCGCTCCAGGTCCCGCAGCAGCCGCATCGTGCCGTAGCCCCCGCGGGCGCAGAAGATGGCTTTTATCTCGGGCGACGCGAGTGCTGCGCGCAGCTCTGCCAGCCGGCGGGCGTCGTCGCCGGCGAGGTAGCGGTCACGTTGGAAAATGCCGGGGTCGTATTGAACGCGGTAGCGTTCGGCGAGGATCGCGAGGCCGGCTTCGAAGGATTCGCGATCGAAAGGGCCAGCCGGTGCGATGACGGCGACCGGGTCGCCGGGGTGCAGAGCGCGGGCTCTATGAAAAATCGTCTGCGTCGCCAGAGTCTTGCCAATTGCTCGGATGGGGCCGTCGGTCTGACAGGCCGATCAGTCTGACAGGGCCTTCAGATCACGCATCAGGGATGCGCGGCCGCGATCGAGCTGATCCAGCCGCTGGGCTGCATCGCGCAACGCGATAATGTTCTTCACGGGCGCCTCGTGCAGACGGCGGTAGGTGTTGCGGGCGGCGAGCCACTGACGAGTTGTCGTCTGGTAACGAGCCGCGAGCTCACGGCGCATGGTGATGATGGCGAGAGGGCTGGCGTGCATCATTTCTCAGTCCTGTGCGGGCCCGTCACTGGGCCGTTTGCTTCAACCCGTTACCGGGCGATGTGCGCGAAGAATGCCGATGAGTCATGACAGATGTGCGACAAAAGCCTGATCGTTGCTGACTGGTTGCGGATGTATCACACAGACCGTTGTACAAAGTGAACGTTCATCACATTCGGGCACGTTGACTCACGTCCGGACGCAACTGGAACACATCACTGTGAACCTGACAACCGAATTCCGATGCAGTTCGGTGGTGTTGGCACCGCCGTCCGCCGTCACCCGATTCCGCGCCGATCGTATGACCCGCCGGTCCGCGGTTGAGTGATCGCCCGCGACCTACGGATCACCGCGCCCGAGGTTTGATCCTCAGCCGGAACGGTGCCGCGTTGCGAGCTTTGGGTCGCCACGCGAGCACCTCTCCCTTCTGCAGATTCACCGGATCCACCCGGGGTGCCGAGATTTCAGTCTTCTGACAGAACTCCTGGATCATCTGCTCGGGTGAGTGACCGGCCGCGAGCAGCAGGTTCACTTCACCGAGGGCGGCCGCGGTGAGCTGTCTGGGTCGCGAGGCAATCTGCAGCAGGCTCGCCGCCACGGCGCCACCTTCCGGTGGCGCTTTTTCACTGTCGATCACCAACCAGTGCGGGCGGCCGGTGCGCGCGAGCAGATCTCTCAGGTGCGGGAGCAGCGACTCGATAAAGGCTTTGCGCTCGGGCACGGGTAAACCTGACAGATTGATGACACCGCTTTGGTCCGGGCTACGGAAAAGCTTGAGAATCTCTTCAATACTGGGCGGCCGCTCGCGGCTGCCGAGCGCCACCGCGCCATTGATCGTTTCGTAGCCACCGTCGGAATCCACGACGCAGAAGCTGTACTTGGATTCAGATAGCGCTTCCAACAAGGCAGTGGCGGCTTCCGATTTACCGCTACCCGTCTCGCCGGTCAGCAGGATGTTCTCTCCATATGGATGGATTCGCACTTCCTGATCGGAAGCATCGACACCGAACAGGATGTGTCGCCGGGTGAGCTCGGATTCGCGCGAGGCGAGATCATCTTTCAGCAGGCCTTGAATCAGCTCGCTCACACCCGCGCCCCGTTCGCCGGTGGTGACGAAGTCAGCCGCTTCCTTCAGCGTCGGAAGCGCGTTCGCCGTCGCCACGCCGCATTCGCACAACGCTAAAAGCGCATGATCATTTTCGGCATCGCCAATGCCGACGGTGTTATGGGCAGACAGCCCCAGTTTCCTGAGAGCTGCGAGCAGACCGCTCGCTTTGTTCATGCCGGCCGGCAGGATCATGACGGCGCCCTTGTTGAAGATGACCTGCAACTCGAGTCCCTGCTCCTTGATGGTCTCGAGCACCACGGTCTCCCACGGCTCCCAGGTCGCCACAATCGCGCGCCCCACCGAAATCCGCTCAACCCCACGAGCGCGCAACGCAGCGACAAACGCATCCGGTGGCCTGTCGGCCAGCGGCGTCTCCGCGTCCGTTTTCGGGTCATAAAGTAGTGCGCCGTTTTCGGCGACTACATAGGCGAAGAGATGCAGGTACGGACACACGGTCTTGAGCTCATCGAGCTCACGCCCGGTGACCAGTACAACCTGCCGGCCCGAGGCAATGAGCCGCTCTACAGCCGCCGCCGTTTCAGGAAAAACGGTCCCCTCGGTAGCCAGGGTTCCGTCGTAGTCGGTGCACAAGGTGAGATATCGCATATCGGGCGGGGCTCGCAAGTAGCATTCCCTTCGCAGTATGCGGGTTGTCGCGACCCCGCCGTGGTTCCACTGCGACGCGCCGGTGGTTTGTACGCCTTGGAGGCACTTCCTAGCGAAGATCATGCGCGCCGTCAGCTGGCGCGGACTCGTTGGGCGAAAGAGGGCTGTTTTCAGCCGCTGCCTGCAATCTCAAAGGGACGTGCGCGGCTCGTGCGCAAGCCGACGGCGCGCATGACCTTCGCTACGCCGCGCTTCGCGACGCAAATTGATGTGTGGGGCTCTGGCCGCCTGCGGCGGCTACGTGACTTCGAGTTCTTCGCTCGGCAGCCGGGGCCCCTGATGGGCACGACCGCGCCGGCAATCCTCGATGTGAGCTTCGATTGGCACCAGCGCCTGACCGGCACTGGTTCCAATTCTTATTTCTTGAACGACGACCGGGCAGGCACCTTGGCCCGCTTCGCCTTCAGCTGTTGAAGCTGGCCATTGATCCAATAGCCACCCAGCATCCCCGCCACCATGGCAATGACACTGATGCTGCTGTCATCGAGTTGGAAAAAGTCCATCGCAAAAAGTCCCCGTTTGGCTGCCGTGAAACATAACAGCCGTCGCGGCCGCTCTGGGAGTCGCTGCTTCGCGACTTGCCATCTTTTGTTCAATTCCTCGAACCGCGTCCCGATTTTCTAATGGCTGAGCCCGTGGCTGCGCTGCAGCACGGGCGAGGCGTTTTCTCACGCCGCGCTAACGCAGCAGTCCCTACATTGCCGGCATGGACAAGTCGAACATCGCCTTTGCCCTGATCACCGCTGTCCCAGGAGCCTGTCTGACTCATGTTCGCCTGCTGCGGCCGGCCCGCAGCGGCATCTTTGGGCGATCCTTTCACTTACATGGCGTCGACCATGCGCGTGAAAGGATCGCCCAAAGCTGCTCGCTGGGGGCCAGCCTCGCGACGGCGCCCATGAGTCAGACAGGCTCCTGCCGTCTACATCACCGTCGCGCTGGTGCTTTCCCGCGTGTCCCGCAAGCGTGAATCAACCAGCGGCGGCCGGGCGCGTAACAAACACAAGAGGAACGGCCCGTGGACCTCATTTTCATCCTGATCATCGCGGTTCTCTACGCCGCCACCCACTGGCTGACCTGGGCCCTCTCGCGCCTGGGAGGTGTGGAGTGAGCGTTCTGTACATCGTCAGCGGCGTACTGACGGCAGGGCTCTTCTTCTACCTCCTATACGCCCTGTTCAAGCCGGAGAAATTCTGATGACGCCCGTGTCGATAGCCTTCATCACGGTGTTCTTCCTGCTGCTGCTCGTCACCGTGAAACCGTTCGGGCTCTACATGGCGAACGTCATGGAAGGCCGGCCCATCTGGCCCCTTCGGGTCGGTGCTCGCTTCGAGCGGTTCATATACCGGTTGTGCGGCATCGATCCCGATACCCAGATGGGGTGGAAGAAGTATGCAATTGCATTGCTCATCTTCAACACGCTGGGTGTCATCTTCGTGTATGCGCTTCAGCGCCTGCAGGCGTGGTTGCCGCTGAATCCGCAGCAGTTCGCCAACGTCTCCGCGGACTCGTCGTTCAACACCGCCGTCAGCTTCGTCACCAACACGAACTGGCAGGGGTATTCCGGCGAGTCGACCATGAGCTATCTGACACAGATGGCGGGTCTTGCCGTGCAGAACTTCCTGTCGGCCGCTACGGGAATCGTCGTAGCCATCGCGCTCATCCGGGGCTTTGCCCGGCACAGTTCCAGCACGGTCGGCAATGTGTGGGCGGATCTCACGCGCTCGATTCTCTACATTCTGCTGCCGCTGTCGGTCGTTCTCGCGCTGGTGCTCGTCAGTCAGGGTGTCGTCCAGAGCTTCAGTGCCTACAAGGACGTCACCACGATCGAAACCCGTAAGCAGACTTTGCCCATGGGTCCCATGGCTTCGCAGGAAAGCATCAAGGAGTTGGGGACCAACGGGGGTGGCTTCGTCAACGCGAACTCCGCCCATCCGTATGAGAACCCAACCGCGATCTCGAACTTCCTGGAGATGTTCGCAATCCTGCTCATTCCCATGGGTTTGACCTACACGTTCGGTCGCATCGCAGGCGATACGCGTCAGGGCTGGGCGGTCTTCGCGGCGATGGCGATTCTCCTGGTTCCGCTCGTGGGAATGGCCGTTCACAGCGAGCAACAAGGTAATCCCCTGATTGCCAGGCTGGGAGTGGATCAGACCGCCAGCGCCCTGCAGCCCGGCGGCAACATGGAGGGTAAAGAGTCGCGTTTCGGTATCGGTGCCTCGGCGTTGTTTGCATCAGTGACGACGGCCACGTCGTGCGGTGCTGTCAATGCGATGCATGATTCCTTTACCCCGCTCGGCGGCTTCGTGCCGCTGATCAACATGCAGCTGGGCGAGGTGATGTTTGGCGGCGTCGGTACCGGCCTGTACTCCATGCTCATCTTCGCCATCGTCGGTGTGTTTATCGCCGGACTGATGATCGGCCGCACGCCCGAGTATCTTGGCAAGAAGATCGAGTCCTTCGAAATCAAGATGAGCTCGATTGCCATCCTGGTCATGCCGCTCATTGTGCTCACCGGTACGGCAGTCGCCGTCAGTGTGGCCGCGGGGAAGGCAGGTGTCGCCAATCCGGGCGCGCATGGATTCTCCGAGATCCTGTACGCGTTCTCGTCGGCGGGTAATAACAATGGCAGCGCCTTCGGTGGCCTGTCCGCCAACACGCCGTTCTACAACATCGCGTTGGGGCTCGTGATGTGGTTTGGGCGGTTCTGGCCGATCGTCGCCGTGTTGGCCGTCGCCGGCTCTCTTGCGGCCAAGAAACGAATTCCCGTCACGGCCGGCACCATGCTGACCTACGGTCCGACGTTCGTGATTCTGCTGATCGGCACCGTGTTGCTCGTGGGCGCGCTGACCTTCGTCCCTGCACTCGCCCTGGGCCCGATCGTTGAACACCTGACCCTGTGGGGTGCGTGAGAATGACCGCATTGCCCCGTCGCAAACTCTCGATGTTCGACCGCGCCCTGGTCGGCCCCGCGATGGTCGAGTCCTTCCGCAAGCTCGACCCCCGTATCCAATGGCGCAACCCCGTCATGTTCGTCGTCTACATCGGCAGCGTCCTGACCACAGCGCTGTGGGTCCAGGCCATAACCGGGCAGGGCGAAGCGCCAGCCTGGTTCATCGCCAACGTAGCCATCTGGCTATGGTTTACCGTCCTGTTCGCCAACTTCGCCGAAGCGCTGGCCGAAGGCCGCAGCAAGGCACAGGCCGCGGCATTGCGCGGCCTGAAGCAAACAGTGTTTGCGAAAAAGCTCACATCGGTAAAAGAGCGCTCCCGTCACACCTCCGTTCGCGCCGACCAGCTTCGCAAAGGCGATGTAGTCCTGGTAGAAACGGGCGACTACATCCCCGCGGATGGTGAAGTCATCGAAGGCGCAGCCTCCGTAGACGAAAGCGCCATCACCGGCGAATCCGCTCCGGTCATCCGCGAATCCGGTGGTGACTTCTCTGCCGTAACCGGCGGCACGCGCGTCCTGTCTGACTGGATCGTCATCACCATTACGGTCAACCCGGGCGAAACCTTCATCGATCGCATGATCGCCATGGTCGAGAATGCCAAACGCCAGAAAACCCCGAACGAAATTGCACTCACCATCCTCCTGGTAGCACTCACTCTCGTCTTCCTGTTCGCCACCGCGACACTCCTGCCGTACTCACGGTACGGCGTAGAAGTCGCGAAGCTCGGCACCCCGATCACTCTCACGGCGCTCATCGCCCTGTTGGTATGCCTCATTCCAACAACCATCGGTGGCCTGCTCTCGGCGATTGGTGTCGCAGGCATGAGCCGCATGCTGCAGGCAAACGTCATCGCAACGTCCGGTCGCGCAGTCGAAGCCGCCGGCGACGTCGATGTGTTGCTGCTCGACAAAACCGGCACGATCACGCTGGGCAATCGCCAGGCAGCCGCTTTCATCCCCGCCCAGGGCGTAACGGAAGAAGAGTTGGCCGACGCCGCGCAAATCGCCTCTCTGTCGGATGAAACACCGGAAGGGCGAAGCATCGTCGTATTGGCCAAACAGCGGTTCAAACTGCGTGAGCGGGACCTGGCCTCACTGAATGCCACGTTTATACCGTTCTCCGCCCACACACGCATGAGCGGCGTGGACCTCGGTGACCGGCAGATCCGCAAGGGTGCGGCCGATGCCATACAAAAACATATCGGCGATACATTTCCCAAGGCCATTCTGACCACCGTACAGGACGTCGCCCGGCGCGGCAGCACGCCTCTGTTGGTCAGCGATGGACGGCGGGTGCTCGGTGTCATCGAGCTGAAGGACATCGTCAAAGGCGGCATCAAGGAACGCTTCGGCGAGCTGCGCCGCATGGGAATCAAGACCATCATGATTACCGGCGACAATCCGCTGACGGCTGCCGCGATCGCGGCGGAAGCGGGCGTGGATGACTTCCTGGCTGAGGCGACCCCGGAGGCCAAGCTCGGATTGATCCGTTCACATCAGGCCGAGGGACGCCTCGTCGCCATGACCGGCGACGGCACAAACGACGCACCCGCGTTAGCCCAGGCCGATGTCGCCGTAGCCATGAACACCGGCACGCAGGCCGCAAAAGAGGCCGGCAACATGGTGGATCTCGACTCCAACCCCACCAAGCTCATTGAAGTCGTCGAAACCGGCAAACAGATGTTGATGACCCGCGGCTCGCTGACGACCTTCAGCATCGCCAACGACATCGCAAAATACTTTGCGATCATCCCCGCCGCGTTTGCCTCCACCTATCCTCAACTCAACGCGCTCAACGTGATGGGTCTGGCAAGTCCGTTTTCCGCGATCCTGTCAGCAGTGATATTCAACGCGCTGATCATCGTGTTCCTGATCCCGCTCGCCCTGAAGGGTGTGAAATACAGGCCGTTGGGCGCAGCCGTCCTGCTCCGCCGCAATATGCTCATCTATGGCCTGGGCGGCATTCTCATCCCCTTTGCAGGAATCAAGCTGATCGACATCGGCCTGGTCCTCGCCCACCTCGCCTGAGAGCACGAGCCTGAGAGCACGAGCCTGAGAGCACGAGCCTGAGCGCACGAGAGGTTACCGACATGAATGGCATCATCCGACCCGCAATTGTTCTCTTCCTCACCCTGACGGTCCTGACCGGCATCGGGTACCCGTTCGCCGTCACTGGCCTTGCTCAACTCCTCTTCCAAGATCAGGCGGAAGGCAGCGTGCTAATGGCGGACGGCCACGCGGTAGGCTCGCGAATCATCGGCCAGAGCTTCAGCGACCCGAAATACTTCTGGAGCCGTCCTTCTGCGACGGCCCCGCAGCCGTACAACGCAATCGCCTCGGGCGGCTCCAACGAGGGCCCACTCAATCCCGCGCTAACGGACGCCGTGAAGTCCCGTATTGACGCGCTGAAGGCGGCAGACCCCACCAACCCGTTGCCCATTCCCGTGGACTTGGTTACCGCCTCGGCCAGCGGCCTGGACCCCGACATCAGCATCGCGGCGGCGCGATACCAAGCTGCTCGCGTCGCCCGTGCCCGAGGACTCGACCCCGTCAGCGTGCAATCGCTGATAGATGCGCACGCGCACGGGAGACTGCTGGGTATCATCGGCGAGCCTAGAGTGAACGCGCTCGAGCTGAATCTGGCCCTGGACGCAGTGAAGCCCCAGAATGCTCTTCCCGGCGCGTAGCGCCGCTACATGAACGGCGTCGCGCGAAGCGCGATCCCGTTGAAAGTTGCGCGCAGCGCATGAACAGACCCGACCCGGATCAACTTCTCGCCCACATTCAGGCCGAAGAAGCCCGCGCCAAACGCGGGCGTCTGCGCATCTTCTTTGGTGCCTCCGCCGGCGTAGGCAAAACATACGCCATGCTCGAAGCCGCACGCGGCATGCGCGCGGCAAGATCCTGTGACGTCGTAGTCGGCTACGTCGAGCCACACGGCCGCGTCGATACGGAGCGTTTGCTCGAAGGCCTCGAGATACTCCCGATGCAGGCCGTCAAATACCGCGGCATCACAAGAAAGGAGTTCGATCTAGACGCTGCGTTAAAACGTCACCCTGACATCCTGTTGGTTGACGAGCTCGCCCATTCAAACGTAGTCGGAGGCGATCCTCCACCACGCCATCCCAAACGCTGGCAGGACATCCAGGAGCTGCTGGAGGCAGGCATTACAGTCTGGACAACGGTGAACGTCCAGCATCTGGAAAGCCTGAACGACCTGGTGGCGCAGATTACCGGCATCCGCCAACGTGAAACGCTGCCCGATCGCGTCTTCGACCAGGCCGATGACATCGAGCTCATCGATCTGCCTCCAGACGACCTGTTGGCGCGCCTGCATGCAGGCAAAGTTTACGTAGCCGACCAGGCATCAAACGCAGTAGAACGATTTTTCCGAACGCCGAACCTCATGGCGTTGCGGGAGCTCGCCCTGCGCCGTGTTGCTGACCGTGTAGAGGCTGCCGCTCGGGCGTTGCCGACGAGCCGCGGCAGCGGTCGCTTTGCCAATGACCGCATCCTCGTGGCCGTCGGCCCCGATAGCCAGGCGGAGCAACTCATCCGCGCCGGCAAGAGAATGGCCGATGCCCTCGACTCCGGCTGGATCGTGGTCTACGTCGAAACTCCCGAGTTGCTGCGCCTGTCCGAAGCCGAGCGCGATCGCCGGGTCGATCTGCTCAGACTGGCCGAATCGCTGGGGGCGGAAACCGTCACACTCGACGGCCCCTCCGCGGCGGCCACTCTCCTCGAATACGCGCAAACGAGAAATGCAACACGCGTAGTGGTGGGTCACCCCAAGCGCAAAGGCTGGCGCGCCTGGATCCGCGCCTCAACCGCCACTGAGCTCATCAAGAACGCAGAAGGCTTCGATGTCATCACGATTGCGGCGGCCACCGAATCAACCGCGCGCCGCCGATCCAACTTCGAGACCCCCGCGCAGCCCGTCAAATGGGACCGCTACGCCTGGGGAGTCATCACCACAGCCGTTTGTACAGCGCTGGCCTTCTGGATGTTCCCCCGCTTCGAGCTGTCCAACCTGGTGATGGTGTACCTGTTAGGCGTGACGGTTGCGGGGCTGAGGCTCGGGCGCCTGCCGTCACTGATGGTGGCACTGCTGAACGTGTTCGCTTTCGACTTCTTCTTCGTGCCGCCTCGTTTCAACTTTGCGATCTCCGACGGACAGTACTTCGTCACATTCGCCGTCATGTTGATCATCGCCCTGGTCATTGCGAACCTGATGGCGAACATCCGCCAACAGACACGCGTCGCGGGCGCGAGAGAAAGGCGGACTGCGCTTCTGTATGCCATGAGTCGCGAGCTGGCGGCAACGCGCGGTCTGTCCAGCCTTGCCCAGGTAGCAGTCAGTCACGTGGCGGAGGTGTTCCAGTGCAAAGCGGTCATCCTTCTTCCCGATGCCACCGGCAAGCTCCAATACCCCCGCGCCCCGCGGTTGCCGGCATCGTACCGGCATGCGGATCTGGCCGTCGCCCAGTGGGTTGTCGATCACGAACAACGTGCAGGACTCGGCTCTGACACGCTTCCAGCCGCACCGGGACTCTATCTACCGCTAGGCCAGAAACTCGGCGTGTTAGCTGTCCTACCGAGCAATCAACGCCGCGTTCTGCTCCCGGAACAACGTCACTTGCTGGAAACTTTTGCCGGCCAGATCGGCATTGCCATCGAGCGTGCGCGGATGGCGGAGGCTGCGGAAGCAGCCAGTCTCGACGCCGAGCGAGAGAGCTTGCGCAACACACTGCTCGCCTCCATATCTCACGACTTGCGGACCCCTCTGGCAGTTATGGCTGGCGCAGGCAGCACGCTTGCAGAACGCGGCCCCACGCTGGATGAGACAACGCGAACGAGTCTCGCACGTTCCATCGAGGTCAAGGCGCGTGAAATGTCAGACCTGGTATCCAACGTGCTGGATCTGATGCGGTTTGAATCCGGCCAGGTGGTTCTTCGCACGGAGGTGGAAACACTCGATGACCTCGTCGGCACCGCTTTGCACGGGCAACTCGTCAACCACGTGGTAGATGTACGTTTGCCAGCGGATCTGCCACCCGTTGTCGTGGATGCCAAGTTGATTGTCCAAGTGCTGACCAACCTGTTCGACAACATCGCCAAGTACACGCCCGCCGGCACGCACGTGACTATCTCGGCAATCTCCGAAGGCAAGCGCGTCAGAGTGCAGGTCGATGACGACGGTCCGGGCTTGCCACCCGGCAACCCGGCGCGCCTGTTTGATAAGTTTCAGCGCGGCGACGGGGAGGGCGCGATTGTTGGAGTCGGGTTGGGCCTTGCCATCTGCCAGGCCATCATCAGGGCCCACGGAGGCGAAATCAGCGCCCACCGCCGCGCGCCCCACGGCGCACGATTCGAATTCACGCTGCCGGCGGGCGAAGAACGTCATCTCGGTGCCGCGCCAGGCGCCAATGCCGTACCCGCCGCCGCGCCTGCCTCCAGCTCCGCGCCCACGACCAACGCTGCGCGTACACAATCGGGCTTCGGGCCGTGACCCAGGCCATGCACCAGGTCCTCGTAATCGAGGACGAGCGCGACATCCGCAACATCCTCCGCGCGCTGTTGGAAGCCGATCACTACCGCTTCATTGAAGCAGACACAGCGAGCCGCGGCGAAATTGAAGCCCGCAGTCACAAGCCCGATCTCATCCTCATAGACCTCGGCCTCCCCGACGGCAACGGCGTCGACCTGATCC
>Ga0207641_10001016_pt1 | contig 28531 bp, 27 predicted proteins | sample KBSSwiS62_FD_184306 | JGI IMG/M metagenome (GOLD analysis project Ga0207641, IMG submission 184306) | Switchgrass rhizosphere microbial communities from Kellogg Biological Station, Michigan, USA - KBS Switchgrass S6-2 (SPAdes) (version 2) | ecosystem: Host-associated > Plants > Roots >... | reverse complement strand
ATACCCGGTAACGTTCTTGACCACCTTGGCCCCGCCCACGAACCCCTCGCCCCGGCCCGAAACCGCGCGAAACCCCAGCAGGTGATCACGCGCGCTGCCGGCTGTGACGCGGCGCGATCCCGCCACGCCCGCCGCCACTACACCGCCGATGGTAGACGCGGGCGCGCCCCACGGCTCGAACGCCAGCATCTGGCCCTGCCCCGCCACCAGTGCCTGAACCTCCGCCAGCCGCGTTGCCGGGCGCACCGTCAGCACCAGTTCGGCCGGATCGTAATCGACCACACCCGCGAACGCCGCCAGCGACACCAACTCGACCTCGCGCGGGGCGCCGAACCCGGCCCGAGTGCCGCCACCTTGCAGTTCGAGCCTCGCCCCTTTCGCCTCCGCGCTGGCGACAATTTCGCAGACGTCCTGTTCATCGCGCGGGTGCAGCATCAGAACCGCTCCAGCTCGGGGAAAGGGAGGGCGCCGCGATGGACGTGCATGCGCCCGAGCTCGGCGCAACGATGCAACGTCGGGAACACCTTGCCGGGGTTGAGCAGCAGCTTCGGATCGAACGCGCATTTGACCCGCTGCTGCTGCTTGAGATCCGCCTCGGTGAACATTTCGGGCATCAGGTCGCGCTTCTCGATGCCGACCCCGTGCTCGCCCGTGAGCACCCCGCCGACCTCGACGCAGAGCCGCAGGATGTCGTTGCCGAACGCCTCGGCCTTGTCGAGCTCTCCCGGCACGTTGGCGTCGTACAGGATCAGCGGATGCAGGTTGCCGTCGCCGGCGTGAAACACGTTGGCGACGCCGAGTCCATATTGCGCCGAAAGCTCCTCCATCCGCCGCAATACGTGCGGCAACTGGCGGCGCGGGATGGTCCCGTCCATGCAGTAGTAATCGGGCGAGATCCGCCCCACTGCCGGGAATGCCGCCTTGCGCCCGGCCCAGAACGCCATGCGCTGGCCCTCGTCCTCGGACACCCGCGTCGTCACCGCGCCGTTCTCCTGCGCGATGCGGGCGATTTCGCCGATCAGGTGGTCGCACTCGGCTGAGGGCCCATCGACCTCGACGATGAGCAGCGCGCCGACGTCCAGTGGATAGCCGGCGTGAACGAACGCCTCGGCCGCATGAATCGCCGGCTTGTCCATCATTTCCATGCCGGCAGGGATGATGCCCTCCGCAATCACCTGCGCGACGCAGGCGCCCGCCTGTTCGGCATCAGGGAAACCCACCAGCACCGCGCGCGCGGTCTCCGGCCTGGGCAAGATGCGCACGGTGACTTCGGTGACGACGCCCAGCAGCCCTTCCGAACCGACGACCACGCCGAGCAGGTCGAGCCCGGCCGGATCGAGGTGCCGGCCACCGAGCCGCACCACCTCCCCGTCGATGAGCACCAGCTCGACGCCGAGCACGTTATTGGTGGTAAGGCCATATTTCAGGCAGTGCACCCCGCCCGAATTCTCAGCGACATTGCCGCCGATCGAGCAGGCGATCTGGCTCGACGGATCGGGCGCATAATAAAATCCCATCCCCTCGACCGCCTGGGTGATGGCGAGGTTGGTAACCCCCGGCTGCACCACCGCAACCCGGTCCTCATAATCGATGTCGAGCACGCGCTTGAACTTGCCCATGCCGAGCAGCACCGCATCCGCCAGCGGCAGCGCTCCGCCCGAAAGCGATGTGCCCGAGCCGCGCGGCACCACCCGCACCCCTTCGCCATGGCACCAGCGTAGCACCGCAGAGACCTGTTCGACCGTCTCGGGAAGCACCACCAGCATCGGCGGCTGGCGATAGGCGGTCAGGCCATCCGATTCCCACGGTCGCAGCCCATCGGGATCGCTGATCACTCCCTCGCCAGGTACGATCGCGCGCATCGCGGCGATGATCCGATCGAGCTTGGCGAGCGTCGCCGTATCGGGAGCAGGCATGGCGATTGACACTCAGCTTCTCCCTCGCGGCGGCTACCCCGCCGCCTTCACCCTGGCGCGGAACATGTGCAGCAGCGGTTCGGTATAGCCGTTCGGCTGCGCCACGCCATCGAATACTAGAGCCCGCGCCGCCTGGAAGGCGACGCTGCCGGCGGGATCGGCCGCCATCGGCCGGTAAAGCGGATCGCCGGCGTTCTGTGCATCGACCTTGGCTGCCATCCGCAGCAGTGCGGTATCGAATTCCTCCCCCGTCACCACGCCGTGCAGCAGCCAGCTAGCGAGGTGCTGGCTCGAAATCCGTGGCGTCGCGCGATCTTCCATCAGGCCGATGTCGTTTATGTCGTTTATGTCGGGTACCTTCGAGCAGCCGACGCCCTGGTCGACCCAGCGCACGACATAGCCGAGAATGCCTTGCGCGTTGTTCTCGATCTCCTGGCGGACCTCGTCGGCCGACCAGTTGTGGCCGGCCGCCACCGGGATCGTCAACAGTGCATCGAGCGCGGCAATCCCCTCGCTGCGGTGCTCGGTCTGCCGCGCGAAGACGTCGACCTGATGGTAATGCGTCGCGTGCAGCGTCGCCGCCGTTGGCGAAGGCACCCAGGCGGTGTTGGCGCCGGTCTTTGGGTGGCCAATCTTCTGCTCGCGCCAACGCTGAGGCGCGGCGACGTCGTCGCCCTCCTCGACAACCTGCCCGCGCACAAGGTATCCGACGTGCTGGAAGCGATCACTGAGCGCCGGGCCCACATCTTCTACTTGCCACCCTACAGCCCGGACATGAACCCGATCGAGATGGCCTTCGCCAAGCTCAAAGCGCTGCTACGGCAGGAGCCGGCGCCGACCATCGACGGCCTCTTCGAGCGCATCGGTCAACTCCTCGAGCGCTTCCTTCCAACCGAATGCGGCAACTACTTCCAGGCCGCCGGGTACGTACCAACGGTCATCATGAAAATGCTCTAGCCCAAAGAGGCGCCAATCAAAGGGCTCTGAGATCGGCGGTTCATTCCCGCCTGCCCACCTGCCGCCGGTTTGCTTGGGCAGCACTGTCGGGTCCAATCTTAGGCGTACCGGCGAAATTCACGCCTTGTGGGGCCGGATCGAGAACAATGCGAGTCGGGGGATTACCCGACCCGCTTGAGCGAGATCAGAATCTCTTTGTCACCGTGACGCCATATGTGCGCGGTTCGCGCAGAATGACGCGGGCGAAGCCGAGGCCCGTGCTGGGAAAGCTGCCAATTCTGTCCCTCAGATTGGTCAGGTTCTTGCCCCAAAGCGCGATATCGAGATCGATTGCGTCGAATGTCGCGCCGATCCGGCCATTGACCAGAACATGTTCTTCGTCGGTGATCGAGTCGATAATACCTGCGGCGTTAGCGTCTGAGACCAATGCGCCAGAAGTCGCGTCACGAACGAACCCAGCCGGGGTTGCGGCGTCTGAGAAGAAGCCTTGCGCGTAAGTCTTCATCTTCGCCTGGTACGAGAAATCCAGACGGGCGTTCAGCTGGCCGAAGCTGACATCCCCCTGCCAGGATGGCGATATCGATGCGGTCCATCTCGAGATCAGCTGGAAGGGCTCGTTGCTGCGATCGAAGCCGCGCTGGTCAATGAACTGCTTGTACTTGGGCTTGGTGTACGCTGCGGTGCCGTCAATCCTGAACCCGGCAGGCAGCAGCATGCTTAGCTCGAGTTCGCCACCATAAATCTCGACCTTGGCCGCATTTTCCGTGAAGGATGCCGTCACAGGCACGCCACTCACGACTTGCGAGATCGCTACGTTGCGCTGCACATCCTTCGACTTGGTATAATAAGCGGCGGCGTTGATACGAACCCGGCGATCGAACAATTCGCTCTTCACTCCGAGCTCATAATTGTAAACGATTTCGGGCTTGAAGGGTATCAGCGACGAGGGAATGCGGCCATCCCTTCGCAAATTCTGCCCACCGGAGCGGAAGCCCTTTGCCGTCTTGGCATAAAGGAGGATGTCTTCATCAGGCCGATAGTCCACCGACGCGGTGTAGGCCACGCCACTAAAGGTCGCCGATGACGAGAAGGGGCAGCCGGTGGAAAAGGTACAGATGAAGATCGCATTGGGATCCTGCGGCGAGTTGCCGAAAATATTTCCCGTCGTGGACGATAGGCTCTTCTTGTCGCGCGAGTATCTCAGACCGCCGGTCAACGACAGTCGGTCCGAAAGGTGATACGTCGCTTGTCCGTATACGCCCACGCTCTCGGTGTCGATGTCACCACTTGCAAAGGTGACGACACGGGTCCCTCCGGTGCTTAGCTTTGTAAATTCGGTAAGGCTCGAGGAGGGCGTTGCGTCGTCGCCATATTCGTGAAAGTAAAAGACGCCAGCGGCGAAATCGAGCCGATCGGCAAAGGCCTGGCCTGTCGCCGTAACCTCGCCCGACCATTGTTTGATCTTTTGAGGAAAGATTTGGCCTATGGCGTCGAGGATTTTGATGGGCGAAGCGTCACTATCGTTATTGAATGTTCTTGAATTGACGCTTCGATAAGCGCCGATCGCCTTGATCGATCCAAACGAGGTATCGAGCGTGCCGGCCAGACTGTAGGTTTCGGTCGTCAATTTGTTGCGGGGAAAGCTGCTCAGCGACGTGCGATACCGAGAGTCGCGCAGCGTCTGCGCCTGAGCCAGGACCTGATTGCCGGCTGCCAGACAGGCGGCCGACGGCCCCGCCGCCAAGCCACCAGGGTAGCAGGCGGCTCCGCCGATCTGCTCGATCCCCCCTTCGATCGCGGCGATGCTGTTGGGTATCCCATAGCCCAGGCGGCCTACGTCCTGCACAACATTTGAACGGAACCGGTCGGCCGAGAAGAGCAACCGGAAGTTTTCGGAGGGCTGAAGCAATATTTTCCCGCGCAACAGATCGTCATGCAACTCCTGTATCATGCGCCCAGAGTTGATTTCCCTAACATAGCCGTCTCGCCTATTGCCGGAGTAAACGAGGCGTATTGCAAGAACATCGTTGATCAGGGGCGCGTTGAGCACGCCGGTCAGCGCCTGATGATCGAACCGGCCATAGCTGCCTGAGATCGACCCCGAAAGCCCGTCGGTAAAGCGGGGGTCGTTCGTGTTGATGAGGATCGCGCCGCCTGAGGTGTTTCGGCCGAACAGGGTGCCCTGCGGCCCTTTTAGCGCCTGAAAGTTCTGAACGTCGACCAGTGTGGAATTCAGGCCGTAGGCGCGCGCCAGGTAAACGCCGTCGACATAAGTGCCGACCGACGGGTCGATCGTGGCCAGCGTATCCTGCTGCACTTGCCCGCGCATCTGGATAAGGACGGCCGCTTGGTTCGTCTGTGCTTGCGTGAAGGTAAGGCCAGGCGTCAGGTTGGCTACCTCAGGAAGCGTCCGCACATTCTGCTGCTGTAGCGCCTCACCGGAATAGGCGGTGACGGCCACTGGGACGTCCTGAAGATTTTCAGCTACCCTCCGAGCCGTTACGATGATGTCGCCCAACCCGCCTGAGGATGCATTATCCGCTTGGGGTGCCGCCGTGGTGCCAGAGCCCAAAGGCGTCGTGGACTGAATAGCCGTGCCCGAAGCGTCCGTTCCGCCTCTGGTCGCGTCGGGTCTGCCCGATGATACGGCCTGCGCCGCAGCCGGTGAAACGCTCGCACAGCCCAGAATGGTCAACGCGCCGTATAAGATGCTGCCCTTCATATTCTCTCTCTCCTCTGATGTCTCGAGGGTTTTCCCTCGTTCTTGTGCTATAAATCCGGCATCCTGCCAGATACGTCGGATCGGTTCAGTCTTGCGCTTGGACCGGGCGCGTCAAAGAAAGATGTTCCAGATCAGCGAGATATTTCCGGATCAGCGAAGGTCCGAGGTGCGGAATCTCCGCTCGGCCATTGAAAGCCGCCGTCACCGCGTCTACGAATTGGGGTGCGCCCGCCTTTCCTCCTCTCGCCGGGATGGGCTTCGCATAGGCATCGAGTACCGGGAGCACTGAAGCAGTTCGGACATCTTCCGGCAGCTGGATTAACGCTGTCTTGAACCGCGAATACCATTGATCATGATCTTCCAGCCGATCGATCTGGATACCTTCAGCTTCAATCCAATTCAAGAAAGAGTCCAGGCTCACCCCGTCGTCATGCGGATTGACAGCGTGGAAGTTGTGATAGCCGGCCCTGTGCGTCTCGCTGATCGCGACGATCGCCTGCGCCATGAAATCGACCGGCAGTCCGTCATAATGCGCCTTTTCCCGCTCGCTGTCGTAGAAGGAGAGAGGGGCGATCCGCGTTAACAGGATGCTCAGTATCCAGCGCGTGAACATGTCCGGGACGTTGAGTTGCCCAACAAAAGACTGATGGGCAAGGATCATGCTGGGCCGGAATATGTTCACGGGCAGCTGGTATCGATCATGCGCCCTTCGCAACAGCACCTCGGCAGCCCATTTGCTCGCGCCATAGCCATCGGCGTATCGTGACGCCGACAGTGGCCATTCGGGGATGGCGGTCAAGACATCGTCCTCCTCCCCAAGAGCCACGGGCCCGACCGCGGCCCCCAGCGAGGAAATGAAGGTGAAGCGCTTCTGGTGATGCGTCAGCGCCAACTGTAACAGTTCGGCCACGCTGCCGACATTGGGTTGGAACAGCTGTCGATAGGGCAGCTTGTGGTTTACCATCGCCCCGTTATGGACGATATGATCCACATTCTGGCCAAGCCGATCCCAACCCTGTTCCGACAATCCAAGGCGCTGCTCGGTCAGATCGCCGGCCAGAACTTCCAGATGATCTTCAGCTAACGCCGCAAACGTCGCTGAAAGGCCCTTGTCCCCCGTGTCGAACGCTTCAAAGAGGCGCTGTCGCGCTGATGCCGCGTCGCTGCCACGCCCGATGCACACAAGCTTGCCGCCGGTCTTGTGGAGGCGCTGCAACCATTCGAGGCACAGGAAGCGCCCCAGGAAACCTGTGGCGCCAGTCAGCAGCACCATCGAAGGTTCTGTATCGGGGGCAGGAGGAAGGTCATCGGCGCGGCGCAGCAACGTTTCGTCGATGAATTTCTCCAGGCACAGGTCATCAGCCCGGAGGATAGAAGCGTCCTTGCCGTGGACCGCATCGCTATCTACGCGCCTTCTCGTGGTGCCGGAACGGAGCAGATCGATCTTGGCGGCGAGGTCTTGCAATTTCGATGTCGGGTGCAAAACGTCTGCTACATCGATCGAAAGGCCGTAAATGTCTTCGACAAGCAGCGTCATCGACACCGCCGACAGGGAGTCGCCGCCCAGGTCGGCAAAGGATACTGGTGTCCCCGGAGCGATCGGGGAAATACCCAGAACGCTGGTGGCGGCCGCGAGCACGGTCTCCTCCGTCGGGCGCATCCGTCCGTTTGCCCGCAGATCGCGCAACTGTTCGTCCTGCTGCCGGGCGATCCGCGCGTACATCGCTTCCAGTCGATCCTGGTAGCGTTCCTTCATCTTGGGACGCAATAACTTGCCTACGCCAGCCAGAAGACCGTTTTCATTGCTGAACGGTTCGGTTTCAACTATGATGTCGCGTGGTATTTCATAGGAATTGAGAGACTGTTTCCGGCCGATCTCGCGCAGGGCATTGAGCAGGATCGACTTGAGGTCTTCCTCGCTTGCCCCGGGCGGACAGGCTTGCGGATTGGGAACAACGACCGCCAGAAGGAAGGCGCGCGTGCTGTTTCCGTAGACATAAACCTGCTTGATCAGGGGGTCGTTGCCCGCGAAGATCGTCTCCAGTTTCGCGACCGCGACAAATTCACCCTGCGCCAGTTTCAGAACATTGTTTCTCCGGTCCAAATAGCGGATCTCGTCCGGAGCGATCTCCTCTACTATGTCGCCGGTGTGGTAGAAGCCGTCTTCGTCGATCAACCCGGCATTGAGGTCGGGTCGCGCGAAATATCCTGGGATCACCCGAGGGGAGCGCACAGCGATTTCCCCGCGCGGGCGGGGCTTGTCAGTAGTGAAATAGCCGAGTTCCGGAACGTCGATCAGCTTGTAATCGATAATGGGTGGTCGCGCTATCCGCCCGTTGATCGCAATGAGACCGGCCTCTGTATTTCCATAGCTGTCGATAAGCTTGGTGCCCGTAAGCTCTTCGATGAAGCGCGTCAGTTCCGGTGAGGTGGGCGCGGATGATGTCGTCACCTGCTTGAGGCGCCCGCCCAACAGCCTGTCCCGCAGTTGCTCCATGGACAGGCCCGGTTGACGATCGAGTTCGGCGGACGCGCGCTGGTAAAGAAGTTCGCTTACTCGGGGAACGAGGCCCAGAACGGTGGGGCGCACACTGACGATGTCGTCGAGCAACGTCGACAGATCGCCGCGTCCGCCGAAGCATGTCAGTCCGCCGGCAACAAGGCTGAGGTAAAGGCGCGCCCGGCCATACATATGATTGAGCGGCTGGTAGCTGAGGTCCACCACAGCCATGCTCGGCTTCATGGACCAGATCGATTGCACCGTACTGGTTCTGTAGATCGCGCCCTTGGGAGTGCCGGTGGTGCCCGAGGTGTAGAGGATCATCGCAAGCGGATCATCGTCCGCCGGAGCCGGCTGGACCTGTACCTCGGGGAGGAGCGCACCGGCTTCGACAGCCTCTTGAAAGGTTTTCAGTGATATAGGCCGACCGGCTTCGGCAAGGCGCGCCTGGGCATTGGCCAGCACGCTCCTGTCTTCCGGGAGGTCGGGATCATAGTCGAACACCAGTATGGCCCGCACGGAATCGCAACGCAGCGCGGCCGAAACGGCAGTAGGCAGATGCTCGCAGGCTACCGGGATCAAGGGCGACCCCACCTCGCGGACGATGCCGCACAGATCGTCCAGCGGCGCAGTCGTCTGAAGCGGAACCGGAACGAGCCCGCCGGAAAACAGCGCAAGATCGATAGCCAGATATTCCGGCCCGGTGAGGCCGAGCTGGCAGACCATCGCGCCGGAGGGCAAGGCGAAGTCTGGGTGATGTATGAGGGCGGACGCTATCGCCTTCACCTGCCGCTGCAGGTCGGCGTAGCTTAGATAGGTGAACTGAGTTGCGAGCCCGCCGCCCGCCTGGCGGCGGCGCCATCCTAATGCCGTCCGCTCCCCGTAGGTGCCCAAAACCATGGAGATCATCGCCGATACGCTCAGGCTGCCTTCTTCCAGGCTAGCCAAAAGGGCGGCATCAGGAGTCGGCAGATCCACGTCGGCGAGCATGGCCGTGGCGTTCACCAGTTTCATTTCAGGCTCTCCTCCCTCCCCGCGGGTTTTCTGCGGGCGAGCACTTCTGTTTTCGAATCCGTCTACTTCATCGCTCTACAATCCGGAGCCGCGGCGAGATTAACGCATTGCCTCCTTGTATGCGGGGGTAAAACACCAAAGAGATTATTTCCGACAATATTAGAGGCTGCTCGCTTGAGATCAGGCGTAATCGGTCCCTGAGGACAGTTCCTCCCACTGGTCGATCGACTGGCTTGTCAGAGCCAGCTTCTGGCGATGCAGTTGCACCGCATCCTTGCCCAGCAGCAGCTGCACCGGCGGCTCCTCCAGATCGACAAGCTGAAGAACTGCCTGGGCCGCCCGCTCGGGGTCGCCGGGTTGGTTACCGTCATACGACGCTATCTGGCTGCAGATTTTTCCGGCCGTCGGCGCATAGGCTTCGATCGGCCGCCGCGCGGGAGTGAAGGAACTGCTCGAGGAAAACTTCGTCCTGAACGCGCCAGGTTCAAGGACCGTCACCTTGACCCCGAACGGCGCCACTTCGCCGGCGAGCGCCTCTGAAAAGCCGACCACTGCGAACTTGGAAGCGCTGTACATCGCCATGCCGGGGAAGCCCCATAGGCCGGCAACCGACGCGATATTGATGATGTGGCCCGATTTCTGACGCCGCATGACCGGAAGAACTGCGCGTGTGGCGGCAGCGAGACCGAAGAAGTTCGTCTCCATCTGATCTCGGATTTCAGCCTCCTCAAACTCCTCCACCGCGCCTGCCAGGGCATATCCGGCATTGTTGACGAGTATATCGACGCCGCCGTGGCGCTCAACGGCCTCGGCGATAACCCGCGAAACATTGTCGCGGTCGGTCAGATCGAGCAAGCAGGCATGCGCCTGTCCCGGCGCCAGCGCTTCGAATGCAGCGGCATCCTCTTTCTTTCTGAGCGTTCCTGTGACGCTATCGCCGCGCGCTAACGCCGCTTCCGCGATACTGCGGCCAAAGCCACTTGAGACTCCGGTAATCAGCCAATGCCGCGCTTCCCTCATCGCTTCCTCTCAACATGGTCGCACCCTATCCTGATCCGCAGCAGTGCGCCGTTCTTGATCGTCGGGTGAATTGGCTGGTGACTGGCATATCCTATTCTCGCTCAAAAGTAAGCGCAATTTGACGGTCTGTCAAATAGATGCTCCCCGGGGCTGTCTGGAGCGGTAGAGCGCGGCGACCCTATTGCGGTGCCTTTCGGGGAACGGTGAACCGCTGACGTGCACCTGCAGCACACCATGATCGAGGCTGGTGACGAGCTCTGTATCGGGTTGCAATACTCGGAAGCCTGCTGCCTGAAGATTGCACCAGATGTCAATCCCCAGGCGAGCAGGTCACTCTATCCGTCGGCGAACTTGTCCTCAATCGCGCTGAGCCGCTTCCGAGATGGCAAGTCTCGCGTCCCGTCGCGAGGGGGCGAGGCGCCCGGCGGAACCCAGAAAGAGCGATAGCATGAAAGCGGTTGCAAGAGCCGCAACCAATGTACCGAAGATCGATGCATAATTCCCTGTGGAATCGCGCAGGTAGCCAGCGACTACCGGAGCAATACCAAAGGCCGTGGAAAATGCGCCAATGAGCATGCCGAAGATGGATGTATAGGCATTCATGCCAAAATACCGCGCCGTCAGATAGGCAAGCGCATTCGCTATGCCGCCCGCACCCAGGCCGAGAGCGGTGGAAACGGTGATGCCTTCGATCGGCGCCCCAGCGAAACGCCAGGCGAGAACACTAGCGATCAGCATAAGGCCGATCGAGCCGGTCAGAACATGGTGGGGAGGAACAAGGTCAAAAAGAATGCCGGACAGGATTTTGCCAACAATGAGAGCGACCCCAAACAGGGACACGATCCATGCCGCGGAAGCGACTGGCAGGCCCCCCTCGCTCAGGATGGGATAAAGATGAATTGTAAGCGCGCCCTGCGCCATTCCGACCAGCACACTTAGAATAGCAAGTTGCCAGAATTGCCGCAGGCGCAGCGCCTCCCTCATGGTCCGCCCAGCGACTTCTGCAGCCTGAGCGCTGCCGGATTTCGACACCGGCTGTCCATGATCGAGATCGTCGGGCCTTAAAAACCAAATCAGAACGAGGGGTAATTGAATAACCAGCAGCAGGGCGGCGAGGCAGACATAGACTGCGCGCCATCCAAAATGCTCGACGATAATGACGGCCATGGGCGGACAGACAAAATAGGCCGCGCCGCTGCCGCTCAGAGTCAGGGCGATCGCCAATCCACGGGAGCGCTCGAACAGAGATACGACAGCCGTCATCCAGAGCAGCGGGCTCAGCCCGACATTGATTGCGCCAAAAATGATCCAGGCACCAATCCAGGTTAATACATTGCCGCCTGCCAGAGCGATGAGCAGCAATCCAGGAACCGCTGCCAGGATCGTGACCACGGCAAAGCGCCGCGGTCCCAAATGCGCGATGAGCGACCCGGCGGCGGGCGCTAGCAGCAACATTAATATCGCGCAGATTAGTGCATTCGACACGATCAGCGATCGGGGCCAGCCGAACTCCGTCACCAGCGGCCCCATTACGATCCCCGTTACGGAGGCAAACGAGGTCATGAAGAACACGCCTGTCGAACTGCTTGCCACAGTTTTCCAGCCGCGCTTCCATTCGTTGGGCTGGCTAACCGGCCGCCTTCGGGTTGCAAAGTTCATCGAAAAAGCACCCGGCTTTTAGCCATGGGGGTCCGTTGGCGCGCTAGGTTCATGTCCTCTCCTTTTTTTTCATGCCGGCCTGAGTGGCCGAGTCTTAATCATTCAAGAGATATAATCGGTCAGCATCAAGGTTTGATCGGCCTGGCCCATCGCGCCTCCGTCGCGTGGCCGGATTTCATCCGGGCATCCGGTGCTCCGCCCCTCCTTTTCGCGCGCCTGATGCGTTTCGACATGATCTGCGGTGCGAACGACATTCGGCATCGAATCGCACGGCTGATCAACCGGCCGTGCTGGCGAGTCTCGCCCAGATGAATGCTTTGCTGTACGATCTTGGCGCCTAACGCTGTTTGGCAACAGGTGACTTCGGAATTCCTGCAAACATAGCGGGACGAACTGGTCCAGGAGCGTGCAGCCAGGTGCGGCGCACAACCAGTAACGCACTCAAAGAAGCGGAAGGAGAGCAAATGACGAACCGACTGGGGATCGATTATCTTACTCTGGCGGGCGTGGCGCCCGACGCGTTCGTCCGGCTGGCGGCCGAGGCAGGTTGCGGTCATCTGGCGCTGACGCCTGCCTTGCCGGAGATCCTGCAGGCGAACGGTCCGGCCTGCGCCCGCCTTCGTCGGGCGGCATCGCCTTAAATGGATGCTCGACCGGTTCGGACCGGCGTCCGAGCATGCGCATCGGCGGTCGCTGATGGGCCGGCAGCTGTGGGCCATGCCCGATGATGGCTGTAGCGCCCGCTTCGACCATCGCGTGAGCCAACGGTTGCTGATATTGCGCTATTTCTCCTTGGTGAGCGGCGATCCAGCCAAGCGGTACGACCCCAATGGATGTTTACGATGACCTGATCGGCTGATTCTGCTACCCGCCTTATTGCTGCGCAAACTTGATCGACATCTGTCTGAACCGCAGTCGTCTCGACGAAGGGAGACATTCCAGGCGCTTCTTCCATCGTGACAGGGTCAGGGACAATACGATTAATTATACGCAGCGGGGCGACCCCAGGACGTAACGGTCCTGCTGCAATGCCATTTGGCACCTGCAGCACCGCAAGCTCGCCGCCTAACATCAACCCCAGACGAGGCCCGAACTCCGCTAATCTACGCCGCGAATTGCGCCAAATGTTCTGACGACGGACATCAGCCCCAGTACGGCGAACAAGGCGATAATCAGCGCCCCAACCGTGGCGTGCCCCTTAGACACAGCTCGGGAAGTCGCGCTTTGATGCGCCTACGAAGCCGCCCGCGAATGCGCCTGATCAAGCGGGGAGCCATACCCGTCGTACGTCTCTCCCTTCCGAGGTCGATATTCGACTGATCAGGAAGCGGTGAAAGCACCGCCGCTATGCGCCTGCTTCGGCCGCGACCGAGCAACCGATCCGACCGCGCCGAAACCCATGATCAGCATGGTCCACACCGGCGTTTCCGGGACGGAGGGCGCTATCGATGAGTCGACGGTCACGCGAAAACCAGTGCGATCGGGACCTAGATTGTCGAGGAGGAAGCTATAGACATAGATGTTACCTGCGGTCGTAGCGAAGTCTTGCGAGAAAATGTCGTAGGAGCCAATGGTTGTCCCGGCGAAGTAAAGGTCGCTCGTAAATTGGAATGCCGCAGGGTTTTGCGGTGCGGGCGTGTAAATCCAGTCCGGCCCTAGAAGATTGATCGAACCACCGCTCAAGGTCACGCTGTTATCGGAAACTTTGGTGATTCCCGGTACATTATATCCGGCGACCGATAATCGTGTCGTGGTTCCCGAAGCCGTGAAGGCCAGCGAGTAGGGAGAATCTACAGCAAGAGTATCCACCAGATTGAGCAAGGTCGTCATCGCGGCCGAAACGGGAGTGCTGAACTGGAGAAGAGCAATGATCGCCAACAATCGCTTGAGCATCTCGATAACCCCTGATCCGTTGATAAGGCCACGCTTCCTTTGAGAACTTCGGATGTCGAATCGAAGATAACACAGGAAAGTTTTTCTGCCTACGCGGCGGGACACATGGGCGAGTTTCACGATTCGCGTTACTTGTTAAGAACTTAGCCCCTCTCAAGGCTGGAGGTGGTAGGGATGGCAGTTATCGTGATCCGATGTCCGTCGATCGATCTAAAAGACAGCGCCGCGTGTGCGCCGTAAATGGCGGCCCGCTGCCCTGATTGCCGCATCGACTGCGAGCTTCGCGTTCTGGTGGACCGCATCGGGCGGAAAGATCCGCCTGCCTGTTATTATCGGTCCTGCCGCGTCTGAGGCTGGTGCTCCGACCGATCTTTTCCCCTGCCCCACACCCTACCATCACGACGGAGACGCGATCCGCTGCGGCCATCACGGCAAGTCGATGCGCCTCTACGCGATCGATGCGCCAAAAATGCCCGGCGCGTGTCGTCCTGGGCGAATACGCACGCCCGGCGATCCCTTTGCCTCCCGCGAGCATCTCGCGAGTCTGACGATGGGTAAGGCCGTGTCCTGCCGACAGATTGACACGGACCGCTATCGACGACGGATTGTTCGGTGTTTCTCAGGCAAGATCGATCTGTCATGTGCGATGGTGCGAGATGGCTTTGCAGTCGAGCGCTACGGGCGGTTGCACCCCTGACAACCGTTGATTACTGCGCGCCGCCCGCCTTCAGACATAATCGGTATGGCGCGGCCTTCTGGCGCTACGCTGCCGCTTACGTAAGTCTTCCTTGCGCTTGGTGAGTTCGTCGGCGAAAATCTGCAATCCCACCGCTGCAGAGGCCTTATCCAGTAACTCATCTGCGGTTCTAACTGCGGCGTCAGGCGTAAGCGAGATGTCTACATTACCCGGGCCGTGCATAATAACTTCGCTCGGCGCGCTCTCAATCACTGACGGAGCGTTGTAAATGATGTGGTCCATACATGATCCCCCAAGCTACAGATGGTCGACATGGGGCGCTCTTAGTGGTCGTTATGCCACTACGCATTACCCCGGGGTGGGGCGGGTCTCGCTGGGCTACGGTGCGCGATGGCTTTGCGGTAGAGCGATACGGTCGCCTCCGCTGCTCTTGACGGCCCGTGCATTGCAGGCTTGTGTGCATCGCTCGCAGCGGGGGCTGTGAATCGAGGGGGTATACCATGCAGCGTTTTATGATCGCGGCGCTTGCGCTTGCTTGTTCAACATCGGCGTTCGCCGGCGGCAATTATGCCCGTCGGCTCAAAACGCTGCGCGGCCTGTAACCCTACGAATACATCTGCAAAATCTGGGCAACCGAGCCCGAAAGGTTTACAATCAACCCGCACCATCAAATGCCGGGACTAAACACCTAGATCATTCTCAGGCCGCACGACTCGATCGGGGGACCGAGGAATGCAATGATAGAGATCGATGAAGACGGTGATTTGGAATATTTGGCCGGTAGGGCAAAGGCCGAGCGTGTTGCTGCGTCAAACGCTTCTTCCAAGGCAGCGCAGGCAATTCATTACGAACTTGCACGACAATATGCCGCCCGCGCAGCTCGCTTTTCGAACAACTTCCGCCGCTAATTACCCTTTTGTTAACCGCCTATTCGTTAATGATTAATTCGGGGGCCTTGGAAAGGACACAGCGATGATCGAGATATTCGAACGCGCTTCGACGTCGCAAAATACTCGCCGCGCGAAGCAGGAAATGTTGGCTGCAAGGACAGCTCAGTCTGCGGAAGCAAAGGCAGAGCATCTCGCAGCAGCGGCGCATTATTTCGGAGCGGCTCGCGATAGCGAAATTCCAGGCAGGGCCCGCCTCTAAAGCTGCTGCGTCAAAGGCGCCTAACAGGCGTGCCTGCACCATATTGACGAAAAGCGTTCTCCTCCGTCACAACTGTGCCGTGAAGGAATATCTGAAATATCTCTCGTTACTTCTCTTCGGGGTGATCCTGATGGCCGGGCCGCTCTGGTTTCTGGTTAGAACCCTGCGCGACATCGGCTTAAGCGACGACTTCGTGCCGATGCTGACTATCGCTGCTGGTTTGGCTTGGCTGCTCATACTGTCGAGGGTGACGCGTCTGCTTCATGATCGCTGGCGGCTGCGGCGCTAGCGCAACCAACGGACCGGCCGCGTCCCAAAGAACGCAACGCAGGTCTCGACCGGTCCGAGGCGTTCCCGCAAATCGGCTCATAATGCGGCTTACTTGAGATCCGATTAAGAGCCGCGCCGCCGCACACGAGAGGACGGCGCGGCTCACGCTGCGGGTTGGGCCTGCAGCGAGCCATTATTTTTCGTGAGTTTGTGGGCAACGTCAAGCGTCATGCCGTCACGGCATGATTGCCGGCGGGTTGTGCAATGCTTCGCCGCTGGCGCCGATCTGTCGTGCGCGATGAAGCGGGCCCGGCCTGACGCAGACGGAGGCGTGCAACAGACGTTTACTGCCTGCAGAGATCCGCAGGCGGAAACTCGGCTATCGACTCAAGAGGAGAGATCCATGTTTCGCCTGCTCGCCGCCACAGCCGCGCTATCGCTGATCGCCATGCCTGCCTTCGCCGCTCCATGTCGCGACGCCAAGGGCCACTTTACGAAATGTCCCGACAAGGCACCCGCCAAGAAGCAGGTCTGCAAGGACGCCAAGGGCAAGTTCGCCAAGTGCGGAACAGCAGGCGCTAAGCCGGTTTCGTGATGTCGTGATCCCGCCGCGTCAATGCACTGCCGCGTCGGGAGACATCCGCTCCAGAGTTTCGATCCGACGCAATATGCGGATCCATGTGCGTTGGCCTTCGGTATCACCGGACGCGGACAGTTCGTCGGCGCGCTGAGAAGCGTGAAGCCAAGCGGCTTCGGCATATCGGCGCAGAATCTGATTTGCGCAGGCCCATATCTCGCGGTCCTCGATCACGCCATGCCCATAAGCTGGCTCGGATAGCTTGCAACGAGCCCTTTCGCATCATCACAAACCGCCGACAGCCACCTCTCGAAGTCAGTCTCATCGAGAATGACCGGCATCACCTTGGGATGAACCTTTGCAACGAGCGGATTCGGCTCGGTTGGATCGTGTCCCGATGAGTGGTGTAACTGCGCGGATCCTCGAAGAGGACCGGTGTTGATCAAGCGGCCAGGCCGGGCAGCTTGACGAGGGGATTGTCGCTGACGGGAGCGAGGCTTTCAAGTGTCATGTAGCGTCGGCTGACAGCTCATTCGTCATTCTGTTCGAGCATGAGGGCGCCGACGAGCCGAACGACGGCTCGATCGTTGGAAAGATGCCGACGACATCGGAGCGGCGCTTGATCTCGCCGTTGAGCCGCTCGAGCGGATTGGTGCTTGAGATTTGTGGCCAATGCTCCTTGGGGAAGGCGGTGTAGGCGAGTACATCGTCCCGGGCATCGTCCATCATCCCGGCGAGTTTTGGTGCGCGCTCACGGAGGGCGTCGGCAACACTATTCCACTGTTTTTTGGCCTCCTGAGCGGTGTCTTGGGCGAAGATGGTCTTGATCATGGCGGTGACGGCGGGGCGCTGCTGGGCGGTGACATGCGCAAGCGCGTTGCGCATCCAGTGGACCCGGCGGCGGCACGCAGACCCTTGTGATCGTCGGCGAGGACGAGCTTGACGCCCCTGAGACCGCGATCGGCGAGCGAGCGCAGGAACCCTTTCCAGAATGTCTCTGCTTCCGAGGGACCGGTGGCGACACCCGGCACCTCGCGCCGGCCGTCGGTGTTGACGCCAACGGCTATTATTGTCGCCGTCGACAGGATGCGGCCCGCCTCGCGCGCCTTGATGTAAGTGGCGTCGATCCGGACATAGGGCCATTCACCCTCGATCGGCCGGTTGAGGAAGGCGTTGACCCGCTCGTCTATCTCTTCGATCAGACGGCTGACGGCGCTTTTGGAGATACCCGACGCGCCCATCGCCTTGACGAGGTCATCGACCGATCGGGTTGATATTCCCTGGACATAGGCTTCCTGGATCACCGCGGTCAGCGCCTTTTCAGCGGTGCGACGCGGTTCGAGGAACGATGGAAAATAGCTGCCTTTGCGCAGCCGCGGTATCTCAAGGTCGATCCGCGCCGCGCGCGTGTCCCAGGGGCGATCCCGATAGCCGTTACGCTGGACCTGGCGCTCCGGATCACGGGCGCCATGTGCCGCGCCGGTCATCGCATGCACGTCGGCTTCCATCATGCGATCGGCGGCAAAGGCGAGCATCTCGCGCACAAGATCGGTATCTGCCCCCTTTTCGATCAGCTCGATAAGGGTCATCCTGTCATTGGTTATTGTCGTCTCCGTCAAGTTCATGGCTTCGCAACCTGAACTCTATCGAAGATCGGCAATGGCCGCCTAGACGACGACGGCCACGTCGTTGCAGGGGGTGTCGGCTCCGGTCGCTACGCTCCCTGCACCCACATCCCCTGCAACGACGCTGTTACACCACCTAATGGGACACGGCCTGCGGTTTACTGCCAACATAGAAAATGCGGCTATGGATAAAAATACGAGCATGCCGTGCCTTCAAAACTGGACAGAAGGCGGTATGCCTTCAGAGAAGCATTCCTCCCAGCACATTTGATGGATGTTAGTAACACAGAGAGCATCCAGAGGCCGAGATCGGGCCGTATTTCGCGAAGGCGAAATCGCGCTCGACCGAACCTCCAAGCAACACTGGTCGGCGGTGCAAAAGACAGGATCGACCTGCTCGAAGCTAGCGAGTGAATTGCAGCGCCGAACGGAGGGTCTTTGTACCGCAGCGCAACGACGAGCGCGGCTCGATCGACTAGAAACCCCCGCAAAATCCGTTATCTTCGAGCGTGATGCAATGCATCAGGAAATTGCTAATCTCCTTCGCCAATTGGTTCCGTTGATTCGAGTATCAGGGAGTTGATGTGGACCCATCGCTGTTCGAGCGTTTGAGCGATGGTCAGCGCGCTTGCCTGCGACTGGTCTACGACAGGCGTGAAATCAAGGATATTGCCAGGGAGCTTGGCATTGCCCCCGTTACCGTCAATCAGCGGCTGACGGCTGCCCGCAGGCACCTTGGCGTGTCCCGGAGCGCCGACGCGGCACGCCTCCATGCCGAATATGAGCGCGAACGCGGCCTATATAGTCCGCCTATATATAGCTCGACTTCGATTGATCCTGGCGCCGCCGCATTGCCTTTGTCCGAGCGTGATGACGAAGGAAATCGGCAGCCGGGCTTTCCGCTGCCCTTCCCGACGCAGCGGAGGCCGCTCAATGACCTGACATTTGGGAATAAGCTGATTTACGCTGTCTTGCTGGCGGCGCTAATCGCACTCATTTTTGGCGGCGGCGTCGCTGCCCTTGCCGGACTCTCAGAGATTTTCTGAGCCCGGATTCCAACTCAACTCCAATTCAGCGCGCCATCGCTTGGCGTGAAAGGGGACGCTATGCTCAATGTTCGTCAAGAGGTCGCAAAAGCGATTGTAGCCGAATTCGGACCATTTGAAGTCGCGGTCGATGTCGCCCTTGCACGCGGTGGTCGCGTCATTGCTGCGCTCGCCGAAGGAAGACTCGAAGCGCAGGTCGCCTCTGAGACCGGGCACGGCGCTATCATGAACGCCATCGCGACGGTGAATGCACTTGGCCAGGCCCGCGATGGTGCGGTCGCCACCCGTCGAGAACTCGTCGTGACGAGGGGACAGACGGGCCTTCGCGAAGTCGGCATCGGCAGCCTGATGGGCTGCCCCGAGTCGAGCGTCGCTTCAGTTCGAACCGATGTCGCTGCCTAGCTGCCGGCGTCTGGCTTGACGAATGACGCAGCGCCTGCTCCGTGGCGGCCATGGTCGTAGCCATGGTCAAATTGGTCCCCGCCATCTATCTCGGGTTGCTCTTTTGCGTGGGCGCCTATGTGCTGTGGCGGGGCCAGAAACCGGAACGAGCAGGGCTCGCTGTCATCCTGGTCGGATCCGTTCTCAGCGAGATCACGGCGCACTACGATTCGCTGTGGCAAACGGGCGAGACCGGCATCTTTCTGGTCGACCTTGCCGTCCTCTTCGCCTTCATGCTGGTGCTCGCTCGCAGCGACCGGTTCTGGCCGCTTTGGATCACAGCTTTCCAGATTGTCGCCGTCGTGACGCACCTCGTGAGATTCGTGAGACCGCAAACGGTACCGCTGGCCTATGCGGTCGCGGAGCAATTCTGGGTTTACCCCATGCTGGCATTGCTGACGATCTCAACCGTCCGTCTCCATCGAATGCGTGCCGCTTCCCGATAAGCCCGAACCGCGCAGCGCCGCAGCCATGGGCGTTGACGTGACGCCATGGACGGATGGTCGTCCCGGCTCCGACCTTTTTTGGCGGTGGCTGGTGTTCACCCTAATGGGTAACCCGCAACCGGGAAATCGCTGTGCGGCGACATCCACCAGGTGCGGGCGATGCCCCTGCCGCTATGGCGATCTTCAGGCCGCGGACCGCCGGCTCCTGCCGGCGAACCCTGAGCGGTCGGGCACCGGGATATCGCTCCGGATGCGTATATGAAGGCCGATGCCGTGCCCGGCGACATCGATCGGCTGCTTGACCGGTCCGGCCTGTCCCATCTGATGTTTCGAGCGTGTCGATTGCTTGGAAAGCGCTTCGGGCGAGACGCGGTCACGGGCGCCGCCTGGACGATGTTGTTGGAACTCTATGTGAGCAAGAATCGGCGGGCGATCTCGATCAAGGCGCTGTGCCTTCTGTCCGGGGCGCCTATTCGGACGGCGCTCAGGATCATCGACGGCCTGGTCGCGCGCAAGCTGGTGCTGAGGAAACCCGATGCGCGCGATCGCAGGCAGGTCAACATCGAATTATCGCGCGGTGCGATCCGCCAGATGGACGCTTATTTTGACGAGCTCGGAATGATCATCAAGCGGAACCGCCAAGGTCATCATGGGCCAGATGTCATCAGACAGCCTCGGTTATGACGGTCTTCAGCCCCTGGTCCGACAGCTTGATCATCTGCCGCTTGCCATGCATTATCGCCGCGCAGAGCGGGATAAGCCGGCACCGCGCTGTAGGATCTTCCTGCCAGGCATCACGGTGGCGCGCGTGTCGCCGGCCTATGGCATCGACGATGATCAGCTTTTCCGCACCACCACCGACCTGCCGGCCGCCTTCCAGGCGATGGCGGGGCCTTCGACCTATTCGACGGTCTACACTGCGGCCGACAAGGGCGGAACGACGGTCAGCTGCGAGGCGGCGTGGGCGCATATTGCCGACAAGCTATCGGACCCGACCCTGTTCGACGGCTACGCGGCCCAGGTCTGTACGCGCACCGGCTTCGATGTGGCGCAGCCCGACCAGCTCCAGCGATGCAAGAGCCAACTCGGCGAGATGGGCCAGATGATGATGGCGCGTCCGCTCTCCGCCCAGACCTTCCTGACGCATGTCCTGCTCGGCAACAGCGTCGGTGATGTTCTCTTCGAAGACTCTCCCGCCACCGCCGCACGCGTGATGGCCAACCGGGCGGCGGTCTCGAGCAGTCTCGCGACGCTGTCGGTCGCCAATGAGTGGATGCCGACGATCCGGGCCACGGTGTTCGGGATCATGCTGTTCATGGTGCCGATCGCGCTGATGTTCATCCTCACCCCGATCAATCTGCGCGTCGCGAGCTTCGCGCTCGGCCTTTTTGTGTTCACAGCACTTTGGGGGGTGATCGATGCCGGCATCTACCAGCTGACCCTCGGACGGGCAGCGGCTGTGCTCGCCGAGATGCGCAGCAACGGCGTCGCGGCGAACGCGTGGCTGCTCGCGCCCTCGTCGGCGATAAAAGCGCTCGCCGTCTTCGGCACCTTCCGCACAGCCGCCGCCGGTCTCGCCGCCGCCTTCGTCTTCACGGTCTTCCGCTTCTCCGGGAGCATTTTCGATACCGTCACCGGCAGTGCGGGCGGCCTCCAGGCCCAGGCGAGCAGCGCGGCGGGCGGCACGCTCACGAGCGAGGGCTTTGCCTCGGCGCTCGAGGCGCAGGGGTCGGCGCGCGGCACCGCGACGCGCGCCCGGGCGTCGGCGAGCTTCGGCGATTTCGGGGACCGATCGAACTTCTCGGCGAGCCGCAGCTTTGGCGAGGCCGGTACGCTCGGTGCGGCCACGCCAAGCGCCGGCCCGGGTTCGGCCCTCGCCTTCGGCGGGATCGACGGCGCGCGCCAGCTCGGCGGCCTGGCCCCGGCGCTGGGTGGTCGTGATCCGTCCGATCCGGCGGTCGCACGCGCGGTGCAGGCGAATGCCGCGACCGGAGCTATCCAAGACTTTGCCGAGAAGGACGCGCTGCGCACATTGGGCACAGGCTATTTTGGCGCAGGCCAGGCGGGCGAAAAGGCCTTTGCCTCCTTCGCCCAGAATATGGTTCAGTGGCGGGCCTTCGGTGACGAACGGGCTTATGGCATGATGATGCAGACCGCGATCCGCCATTTTGAGCGTGGCGGCTATTCGAAGGCCGACGCAGCACTCAAGGCCTCGGGCATCATCGCCGACGCAAGCGCCGACCCGACCTTCGCCAAGCTGACGGCCAATGCCTTCGACCAGGACCAGATGCTCCGCAACGACCTGACCGGCGCCCAGATCCAGGTCGGCGCGATGCAGGGCCGCCGCGACTTTGCCGGCGTCGACGTGGCCCCTGGCGAACGCAGAAATGTCGCGACCGAGCAGGCCTCGCGCAGCGGCCGGACAGCGGGCGACCGGGCAGCCGCTTCAATGCTCGGCTTGTCGGTGGAGGAAACGAGCCGCCGGATATCCTTCATCAATGCACTCTCGGGCGAGGCCCGATCGAGCGCGGTGTCGCAGCTCGCCCGCACCACCGGTCGCAACGAGGCCCAGGTCGAGCGGGCACTCGAGCGCTACAGCGCGGCGACGCAACTCGGCACGTCCGATGGTGCCAGCGCCGAAGCGCGCCGTGAGCGCACCAGCGTCTATGGCCGGACCCGCGATGCCGCAGGCTACGATTTCGCGGAAAGGTCGGGCAAGCTCGATGCGCAGCGCCAAATCAGGCATGATGGCACCCGCGCCGCCGCGCGCATTGGCGAGGAGCGCCAGCAGGCCGGCAATTTTGGCTATGCCGAGGGCGCGGAGGCCGCAGGCACGACAACGCGCGAGGCGGCGCGGCTCGACAGCTTCATCCAGACCTTGAGCGCGACCGCCGGCAACCAGGTCGATATTGCCGATGGCGGTCCGGCCGGCATCGCCGACCGCGGTCGCAATGCCCGCACGAGCCGCATCGTCGAGAATGAGCGGCTTAGTCGTATGCAGGGGCTGTTGCGCGCGAACGGCGTCACCCTGTCGCGCAAGCAGCTGGCGGTTGACCAGAATGGCGATCTGGCGCTCAATCTCACGCCGCAGGCGGCCGGAGCGCTCCACAAGGCCGGCCTCATCAACGACAGCCAGTTCGGCGCGATCGCCGAGGGCGGAATCGCGCGGTTCAGCTTCGCCGACAATGACATGCTAGTCTCGAGCAGCACTGGCTTCGAGCGCTCCGCGCGCAACGACACCAGCACCCGATTCGAGGCTGGGAAACAGGCCGGCCCCGACACGATCGAGCATTTCCTCGGCGGTGGCAAAGAAGGCCATGCCGCCATGGCAAACTGGCTCCAGGGCGGCTTCGAGATGGATCGCCAGGGCCATTGGCGTCTGAAGCCGCAGGTCGCCGATACCCTGCAGCGCGACGTCCAGGCGATCATGGCGCAGACCGGGTGGCAGCGATCAATCACCCGTTCGGCCATCGACCAGAACCAGATGGGCACGGCAATTGGCGGCGAGATTAGCGGGAGTGTGGCGTCGTTGGTGCCCGGCTCTGCGCGCACCGGTGGAACCCCCAAGCGTCCGCCATCGGCGACGGGCAGCGCTAGCGGCCAACTCAGCATAACGAGCTCAGACACCGGCACAACATCCGAGGCCGCAAATGCCCAGCTTGATGTTGTAAATTATGACGTGCGCAACGCCATAGCGGCCGCGGAGAGGATATCTGCAAGCGCGAGGGATCCAGCGAGCGCGTTTACCGATGAGCTTAGTCGTCAGGTTCTTGGCGATACAGGACTGCGAAACCGCTATCTGGAACAATCTGATTCCGCCCGTGGGGTCGTCGACATCACTGGCCCGATGACCTCCATCGAACAGAACGCTGTTCTGGATAGCGGCAGGTTGTCTACCGACCTCAAAAACGGGCCATTCGACGGCGAGAGCGACTTTAAGCGGCGCTAGCTGCGATGCTTGTTCATTGGATTTTCCGGGCTGCCGATCCAATTGACGCCTGATCGAGGGTCAAGCGGATCGAACGTTGGCGGTGGTCTCCCAATCTTCCGACCAAAATGAGAACTGCCATGGCCCAATTTCTGTTCAGCAACCCACTCCATTTTGCCAATTCGTTCGCAAACGAAACCAGCGCACAGAACAAACAGCACCGTGGTTGGAAACATAAAAACGTTGACGAACCCTGCGAGCGCGCTCGAGTAGAATACCTCCAACGGCGTAAACTTGCGCGCGATCACCGCTCCGATCCAATAGACCGGGATCAGCCCCCACCACAGCTTGGCGTACCAAGGACGCCATATCCATTCGGAAATGCGTGGTGCCGGAGCACTGTCCTCTGCGCTCTCTTCGTTATGGTCTGCTGCGTGGGATTCCGGTTCCATTGCCGGCTCCTTTCCATTGCGAATACTATCAGTTTCGGGGTTGCCAGCAAAGCGGCGATCGTCGGATTTCGCGCGGTAAGTCCGCTCGACAGTCCCTCCCGCGAGCATCGAAACCCTCTTCCTCGCTCCCCCTTTTCTTCGGCCGACCATGCCTAGCTGCCTCCTTTTCGGGGATAGCCTGGCCGTTGGTCTCGGCACCTTGCTTGGCCTCGGCACGCCCGCGGGTTGCGATGTCGTCGCCAGGGTCGGTGCCGGTGCCGAGGAGATAGCGCACATGGCGGGGCCGCCGCGACAGTACGACATTGCGGTCGTCTCGGTCGGATCGAATGACACGCCAGACACGACGTTTGCTCAAGCCATCAACGAGGTGCGGATCCGCACGCCGGCGCGGCGGATTGTCTGGCTTCTACCCTACCGACGGCAAAGCGCCGCCATCATCGCCTCCCACGCCGCGACACATCGCGACCTGGTGATCGATGCGGCGATGTTCAAAAGCCGTGACGGTATCCATCCCCGTGACTATGGCAAACTCGCGAAGTTGCTGCGCACGACGCGTCGGCCGCAATGATGTCAGATCGCCAAGTGCTTCGATTCCGTGTCGGTCGAGATCGACACCACGAGGCGCTGAATTCCCATCTAGCCGATCCATGCTTCATATTCCGGGGGCGAGCATGCCCTCAACGAAGACCTTCACATCCATCGCCGCCTCGACTTCTCGGCACGCGAATGATATGATGCAGCTGCCAAGCAGGTTTAGCATGAACTGACACTGCCCCTCGTTTCTGACCCGGCAGCTCGCGACCATACCAAGCCATTCCCCGCGCGAGCGCTAACGTCTGACTATGATGGGAGCGGCCGCTTGCATCCGAAGGGCGCACGATAATATTGTTGTAGGACCGAAAAAGGATGAATGCGTTTTCATGGCGCTGTTGCTCGACGCAGCGCGAAGAGGGGTGACGCGAGAACCAGATGAGCGCCGAAAGGCAAGCGATGGTCAGCCCGGTCCACCGGGCGAGCACGGCAGCTTTGATGCCGTGCGGGCGATATCGTTTCTGCTGACCGCCACGCTCAACATCGAGCCAGCCGCTAGCGAAGTCGTTGCCACCGAGCAGAAGAACATGCGCGATCGCGCTATGACCTTGGTGGCGAATGAATTCCGGGATTCGGACCTGTCGCCCCATCCCGCCGTGGGGAAAGCCGCTCTTTTCGGTTTTCTGGATCTGTTGAACGAGCATTTCGTGGTCCTGCATTGGTCGGGGCGGCTCGATGCGCAGAACGTCATGACTCATGTCGATCTTCGTTCCAAAAAAGGATCAGGCAACGACGCCCCGATAGCGGGGTCGCACATGCAGGAGACCTGGACGTGGGCCTTCGACCGGGAACAGATCGTCGGACGAGCCATCTATCTGCGTGCGCCCGCTCCCCCACAGGACCGGTGCGGCAAAGCGCGGAGCGCGGCCGATCATTTCTTCGCCACGCTGAAGGCTATGCGGGCCAGCTATGTACTCGTCTTGCTCTTCGCCACCTTCGTCAACACCAGCCCCGCCATCGACCTCATCCGCATGATCGTCGGCGCCCCCGGCAACGGCACTACATATTCCTGGCTCATCGGGCTCGTTCCGGCCGCGTTGCTTACGAGCATCGTGGTGGCATATCGAGCCTACAAGGCGCTCCTTCTGTTCGGCGACGACGTGATCGTGCCCGCCCGTATTGCGGGCCGCCGGCTCTGGTATCCGCCAAATGCGGGATGGCAAGTCGCACTGGCGCTGATTCCGCCAGCCGTCTTTCTGGCGTCTCTCGTCACCGCCCTGCTGCGCGCCGCCGCCTATATCGACGACCGCGCGATCGTCCATCACGTCTGGGCTCACAGCACTTTGCTGGGATTCTTCGCGGCCATGTTCGCGCTGATGGCCGTCCTGTTGCCTTTTTCCGGCCGGATTGCCGCGAACCCCTTCGTCGTCAGCTGTGGAGCCCTGGCGATGGAAGTCGGATATCTGATCCTTTTCCTCGCCTTGCCCCTAGCTTCGAACGATCCGGGTTCGCGCTATGCGTTGATCATATTCGTCATGTGGATGGGATCGATGGTCCTGCTGCTCGGTCTGCTTGCCGAACTGGGGGACCGAACAAGGATTCCAGTTCTCTCGATCCTGCTTGCCTGGATCCTCATGCTGAGCTGGACAGGCTGGGACGATCATCACGGGGTCGCCACAAGGCCGGCGAAGGTCGTGGCACCCCAGGTCAGCCGCGCCCTCACGACGTGGTTGGCCGCGCCGGCCGCGGAACCCCAGCCGTCCGACCCACCCATCTTCGTCGTCGCGGCCGAAGGCGGTGGCATCCGCGCCGCGGTGATGACCGCGAAGGTTCTTGACGAATTGCGCTGGCGCTATCCGGGCTTCCCGGACCACGTTTTTGCCCTGGTCGGTGTATCGGGTGGGAGTGTGGGGGTTTCTGCGTTCGCGACGGCGCTGCACCAGGACGCGCCGCCCATTCCCGTCACGGGACCCGATCCGGTTGCTCCCGTCAACTGGCAAGCTTCACTCCAGAGCGATCTCCTGTCTCCCGCCGTGTTCAGCCTACTCGGCGGTGACCTTTGGTCGCGGCTGGTGCCCCAGCCGATCGTCGATCTTAGCAGACACGACCGGGCAAGCGCGCTTGAGAACGCCTGGGCACAGAATTGGCTGAGCGCGACAAAGACAGACATATCGGAACTCTGGTTCCAAGATCTGGCGCCGGGCGCCTATCGGCGCGTTCCCGCCCTGGTGCTGCTGACCACCTCAACCCGCACTGGGCGCAGAATGGCCGTCAGCCACCTGAGCTTCAAGAGTGCCAAGACTGCCTGTCCTACCAACAATTCGGTGCAGACGCTCGCCGACGTCAACAAGAACATCGACGTGCCGTTGAAGACCGCGGCGTTCATGAGCGCGCGCTTTCCGATCATTTCGCCGGCCGCGCGGGTCACGGGAACGATTGGCGTCGAGCATTATGTCGATGGGGGCTATTTCGAGAATAGCGGCCTGTCCACCGCGCTCGACCTGGTCGATGCGATCAGATGCACGAAGCCGGACGCGAACATCGTCATCATTCGGATAGAGAATAGCGAAGCCAAGGCCGCCAGCGACCGCCCGCAGACGGCGCGGTTCTTCGACATCATGGGGCCGGTCGCGGCCCTTTATGCGACCGGCGATGCGCATGGCGAGGCGGCCGGGCTGGAACTGGAGCGGCGGCTCGCGGCCGCCCGGATTGCCGCCGTTTCGAACTGCAAGGACGACGGCAAGGGCAAAAGCCGGGGAAAGCGTGAAGCCCCAAAAAACAAATGTCGAGAGTCTCCGAGCCTGAATCAGGTTCGTTTTCGTCTCGCGCCACCTCCCCTCAGAAGTTTTCCAGTGCCGCTCAGCTGGTTCATCAGCGCGGCCGTACGCGCCGAAATTGCTAGGCAACTGCTGCTGCCCGATAACCAGCAGGCTTTCGACGATGTCGGCCGATTGCTGCAACCTCCGACATCAGCGAAGAAGTCAGGCCTGCATATCGCCAATGAGAAGTGATCTAGTCGATGCAATTATGGGAGACGTCAAATGGATGTTCCACATTGGGTTTATGTAGCCGGCGCCATAATTATCGAAGTTACCCTCAACGTCGGAATCCTGTTCGGAGCCGAGGCCAGATTCCCCAAAAGCATGAACATCAAACAGAGCGTGCGCGATGTGTGCATCGCGCTCTGGGCCTTTCTCGTCCCCGCCTGGTTCCAGTTCGAAACCTTCATCTTCGCACCGACGGACAAGAGATCGGACGCTTATGCCGCATTTGCGCATGGTCAACAGTCTGGACAGCTTGTCGCGGCGATCATCGGCGGCGTGGTGGCGATCATGATCGGCGCGACCGCACCCAAGGTGGAGGACCTGCGCAGGATCACCGGCAAGCAATAGTCCATCACGAACTATGCGCGACGTCCGTCGCGCCGAGGTTGCCGGAGGGCTTGCCGCGGCGCCCGGGATGGCGGCTCCTGGCCGAAGCCCGCTTTCGTGGGACGCGCAGCGGATGACCGCAAAGTCCCAGGACGTTCCCACAGGTATCTACCCAGCATGCGCGATCGCGGTCTGCTTAGACTGGCCTCGCTCCTTTAGACACGCGTGCGAGGGCTCAGGCAAAACCCGTCACCAACGCAAACGCCGCCAGGATCATCAGAACCGCCGTGAAGCCATGGATGCCGACCGCTCTTATG